>Ga0207421_10007376_pt1 | contig 11709 bp, 8 predicted proteins | sample SodLakKL_010_SED_4_FD_187542 | JGI IMG/M metagenome (GOLD analysis project Ga0207421, IMG submission 187542) | Alkaline sediment microbial communities from Lake Tanatar, Kulunda Steppe, Russia - 8KL_010_SED (SPAdes) (version 2) | ecosystem: Environmental > Aquatic > Non-marine Saline and... | reverse complement strand
GCAGCTGCACCACATGCACGACGCCAACCAGGATCGGCTGATGGTCCGGAGACTGGCGTACTTCCGGAGCAAGTCCCGAACCCTCGGGGACGCCTACGAGGCGTTCATCGAAACCGTCCTCGAACCCGGCGGGACCATCATATCGCTCGAATGTGAGTACGAGTGGCCGGCTCTCGATCTCGGAGCGCGCCACAGCTTCCAGCTCGGCGGCCTGGGCGGGCTCTCACCCGAGGAGTATTACGAGGGGAGCGAGACGGTCGCCGACTTCTTCGAGCGCCTCGCGTACACCATGGCCGCGGGGCAGTCGCTGCGGGAGTATCTGCTCACCGAGCAAGAGGGGATCATCGAGAACTACGCGACGGTGTACGAGTCCTCGCTCGAGAACCTCGAGGTGATGAAAGATCTCTACCTCTCGATGGTGCTCTCGATGACGTTTGCGCTGGTGTTCGCGGTCGTCCTGCCCGTCCTGACCGGGACGGAGCCGACGCTGACGGTCAGCGCGGTGATCGTGCTGTACGTGTTCGTCCAGACTGGCTTCTTCCTCGCGATTCGCTCGCTCGCGCCGTACGATCCGCTGTGGTATCACCCGACAGAGAAGCCCTCGAGCGACGAGCCGGCGATCCGTCGGAGCTTCGTCGTCGGCGTCGGGCTGTCGACCGTTCTGCTGGCGCTCTCGCTGGCTGACGTGCTCGGGATCAGCCCGGTCGCGCTGGCTGCTCTCGTCCCGGGCGTCGGACATCCGCTCCCGCTCCCGCTGTACGCCGTCATCCCGATCACGCCGCTGCTCCTTCCGGGGCTCGTGCTTCACCGTGCCGAGTCGCGCGTGAAACGACGCGACGAGGAGTTTCCCAGCTTCATCCGCGCGCTCGGGACGACAGAGTCGGTCAAGCAGTCGACGAGCACCGACGTGCTCAGCACGCTCAGACACAAGGAGTTCGGGCCGCTGACGCGCAACGTCAACGACCTGTATAAGCGTCTGAACATGCGTATCGAGCCGATCCAGGCGTGGCGGTACTTCACCGCAGACTGTCGGTCCTATCTGATCCAGACGTTCAGCGAGATGTACCTCATGGGTCGGGAGATGGGTGGGCGCCCGCAGCTGCTGGGCGAGCTCATCTCGGCGAACATGAACAGAGTGCTCCAGCTGCGCAAGCGGCGCAGCCAGGCGACGACGACGCTCGTCGGCCTCCTCTACGGCATCACGGCGGCTGCGACGTTCGCCTTCTTCATCGGGCTCGAGGTGGTCCGTCTCATCTCAGAGCTCGACGTCGACATCGACCCCAGCGCGGGGGTCGACGTCACCCAGATCATCCGGCCGGACATCTACGACATCCCGCTCATCGAGTTCTTGCTCGTCGTCATCATCATGTTCTCGGCGCTGCTGTCGGCGCTGATGATCCGGACCGTCGACGGTGGTCACAAGATCAATACCTACCTCCACTTCGTGTTGCTGGCGTGGCTGTCGGCGGCCATCGCCATCTTCACCGGCTGGCTCGTTGACTCCTTCCTCTCGATCGGCTAGCGACGGTGCTCTCGGGCGGCCTCGACGACGTCGACGGCTGCGACGTTGGCCGCGACATCGTGGACGCGGACGATGTCCGCTCCTCGTTCTGTGGCGAGCGCTGTCGCCGCGACCGTCGGCTCGTAGCGCTCTTCAGGTCCACAGCCGACGTGGTCGAACATCGATTTGTGGGAGTGACCCACGAGCACGGGACAGCCGAGCGTACGGAACTCTTCAAGACGGTCGAGCAGCTCGAAGCTCTCCGGCGCGCGCTTGCCGAAGCCGAGGCCGGGATCGACGATGATCTGCGAGCGGTCGAGCCCGGCTCGTTCGGCCAGCAACACCCGCTCTGCCAGCGCCGAGCGGACGTCCTCGACGACGTCGTCGTAGTGGACGTCACGGTCGGGGACCACGGGCGTGTCGATCGAGTGCATCACCACGACGGGGACGTCGTACTCGGCGGCGACGAGGCGCATGTCGGGATCGGCAAGGCCGGAGACGTCGTTGAGCACGTCGGCACCGGCGTCGAGCGCCGCGCGGGCGACCGCTGCTTTCCGGGTGTCGACCGACACCAGCACGTCGAGGTCGGAGAGAGCCTCGACGACGGGAACCACCCGTTCTCGCTCGGTTTCGGCGTCGACCGGCTCGGCGCCCGGCCGCGTCGACTCCCCGCCGACGTCGACCAGCGCTGCGCCGTGTTCGACCATCTCGCGGGCGCGCGCCGTGGCGTCCTCGCGGAGCTCGTACTCGCCACCGTCGTGAAAGCTGTCCGGAGTCACGTTCAGGATGCCCATCACTGCCGTCCCGCGCTCCCAGGGGTAAGTCGCCTCGTCGGAGGTGGCCGTCTGGCCACCCCGGTCGGCGTCACTGGAGAGATCGAGCGCGTCTCTGAGCTCGCCGGCGAGCACACTCCCGCGACGGTCGAGACGGGCACAGAGCGCCTCGAACTGGCCCGTAGTGCCCATCAGCACCACCGGACGGGGCTCTTCGGGGTGGTCGACCGCCGAAACTGCACACTCACCGCCGACCGCACGGAACGCTGCCTGCACCGTCGTCGCCTGACGGGGTCGCAGGCGCGTTCTGAGGACGTGGTGGGTCACCGCTCCCGTCGAGCGCTCGCGTTCGAACCCCGTGACGTGTGCGTCCTCGAGAATCCGGCGGGCCTCGTGAGGGGACCGGGCGTGCGTTCTCACGTACGGCCGCGTCCAGCGCGAGCGTGCCTCGCTGATACAGTAGAGCGAGCCGGTGACCAGGACGCAGTCGTCTGTGCCGGCGCGTGCGAGCGCCGTTTCGAGCGCGGAGGCCACGTCGTCCTGACGTTCGACTCGGGCGCCGGTCTCTCGCTCGAACGCGCGCGCGAGGACGGCAGCGTCGGCCGCACGCTCGGTCTCTGGCTCGGAGACGATCACGTCGTCTGCACCCGCGAGCGCGGCGGCCATCGCGCGGTGGTCCTTGTCGGCCATCGCACCGAAGACGACGTGGAGACGATCGACGCTGAACTCGGCGAGCGTCTCGGCGAGCACCGCACAGCCGGCGGGGTTGTGTGCCCCGTCGAGGACGACGAGAGGATCGCGTCCAACGATCTCAAAGCGCCCCGGCCAGTGGGCGTTTCGCAGCCCGCGTGCGAGCGTGGCGTCGGGGACCGACAGTTCGAGCGCGTCAGCGAGCTGGTGGACGAGCGCGATCGCGACGCCCGCGTTTCGGGCCTGGTGTTCGCCCAGCAGCGCCAGATTCGTCTCGAGCGACCACCCGTCGGTCTCGATCTCGACGGCGCTCTCGATGCCGACGCGGCCCTCGTAGGAGACGCGTACGTCTCCCTCAGAGCCGACGCGGACAGTCCGGCCGACCTCGTCCTCGATGGCGGCGAGCGCGTCGCCGGTCGCACCGGTGACGAGCGGGCGCGCGGCTGGTGCGACCTGTGCTTTGTCGCGGGCGATCGTCCCGACGTCGTCGCCGAGCATCGAGGTGTGTTCGAGCGCCACCGTCGTCACTGCGCTCGCGACCGGTTCGACGACGCTCGTCGCGTCGTAGCGGCCGCCGATACCGACCTCGAGCAGCGCGACGTCGACGTCCTGTCTGTCGAACTCCCAGAGCGCGAGCGCGGTGAGCGCCTCGAAGAACGTCGGCGCGTCGCCGTCGACTGCCGCTTCTGTCACGTACTCGCCGACGCTGTCGACGAACGCGACGACAGAGCGCTCTGCGATCGGGCGGCCGTTGATCCGGATCCGCTCGCGGACATCGTCGAGATGTGGGGAGGTGTACAGCCCGACCTCGAGGCCCGCCTCGAGCAGTGTCGACTCGACCATCCGGGCGGTCGAACCCTTGCCGTTGCTGCCGGCGATCTGGACGCACGCGAGCGTCTCGTGGGGATCGTCCACGTGGCTCAGAAGCGATTCGGTCGCCGCGACATCCTGGCGAGGAGGAAAGCGTCGCAGATCGAAGAGGAAGTTGAGCGCTTCGGAGAACGTCATGGCTGAGCGAAACACCGCGGGGCGCTTTATACTGACGGTCAGTGACCGTCAGCGCTCACCAGGTCTCGACGCGTTCGTCGCGGATATCTTCGACACAGCCCTCGCAGTCGGGGTGGCCGGCGTCGAAACACGTCGGTCGGCCACTGGCGTCGAGCCGGACTGCCCGTCGCTCGGCGTAGCGGCGACAGACGATCCGTGCCCGCCCTAGCTCGTCTGTCGGCACGTCACTGCCAGCCTCCTGACGGGCGCGGTAGAACTCGGCTCTGGCCTCCTCGTACTGGCGGCCCATGCGCTGGATTCTCGTCCGCAAAAAACGCTCCAACCGGTCCGAATCGGTCATACGCCACGTAGGGAACAGTCACTGATAGGGGTTGTCGTCCTCACCGTCCGTTCGCGCGGCGGACGAGCCGCTCGACGGTCGGGCTCATCTCGGCGGCGAAGGCCACGTCTTTGTCGGTGACCGCGTCGCTCACGACGATCGCGGCGACGTAAACGACGAACACCACGACCGGAAGCGCAAGCGCAACGACCACATCGGGGAACAGCAAGACGATCACTGCGCCGGCGACGACGGCCGGAACCGCCGAGAGGAAGAGCTTCGCGAGATCCCACGTGAACGGGTGGATCGAACGCAGCACGTACGCCTCGGTGACGTTCGCGATGCCGGTGAGGACGAGCGCGGTCGCGGTCGCCGTGGCGGCCCCGGTGATCCCGAACGGCGGGACGAGCAGGATGCTGAGAACGATGTTCGTCCCCAGGAGGATGACGGTGTTCACGAACACAACGCGCGAGTGGCCCAGCCCCTGGAGGAGGGGGCCGTCTGGGCCGCCACAGGTGACGTTCACCAGGTAACCCACCGCGAGGATCGCGACGGCGTAGGCGGCGACGGCGTACTGCTGGGTGAAAATAAGCGCGAGGTAGACGCCGCCGCCGAGCGCGAGCACGATCGTCACCGGAAGCGTCAGCCCGGCGACCCATCTCGTCGCCGTCCGGTAGCGGTCTTCGACGGCATCTTCGTCGTGGCGGACCTCGGCGACCAGTGGCTTGAACACCGGCGCAACCGCAGTGAAAAAGATGAGGAGGTTGGCCGCGAGCATGTACGCGACGCGGTAGATGCCGACGTCTTCGGCGCTGCGGAAAAAGCCGAGCACGAAGTAGTCGATCTGTCCGAGAATCACGTAGATGAGCCCGGCGATCGCGAGCGGGGCGCTGTAGGCGACCAGCGGCTTCGGGTTGGCGAACCCGCTGGGGCGGCCGGCGAGCTGTGGCACCCGCGTGAGCAGAATGGCTGCGCCGACGATGGCCGCAAAGAGGAGCCCAGCGATGTAGCCGACGACGAGGCCGATCAGCCCGTAACCGGCGATCAACAGCGTGACAGTGACCACGAAACGGCTGATCGGCCGGACGATGTTGCGGACGTAGACGCGGTACTGGAGCTGTTTGACCGCGTTGAACGACGCGATTACGACTCGATACACCGCGAGCATCGGGAGCGTCACCGCGAGCAACAACAGCGCAAACGCGAGCGACGGCTCGCCGAAAAGCACCGCAACGCCCTGTCTGAGCGCGATCAACCCCACGGCGACGATCGACGAGAGGCTGATCACGAGGACGGTCACCGTCAGGAGCACGCGTCGTGCCTGCTCTCTGTCGCCCTCGTAGAGGTGCTGGGGGACGAAGTAGTCGATCGCTTTCGGCAGGCCAATCCCTGCGAGCGTCTGGATCAGCAACACCGTCGACACCGCAAGCGTGTACAGCCCGTAGATACCGGGGCTGACCAGCCTGGTGATGGCTGCGACGATGAGAAAGCCGAACACCTTCCCGAAGACGTCGCCGGCGAACGTGATCGAGCTCTGCCTCGCGAGCGTCTCAGTCGCGCCTCTCTCGTCCGCATCTTCCTGCGCCGTCTCCTCCTGTTCTGATACGTTGGTGGTCACGGCTCCCTCCACGTAGCCCGGCCGAGAGACGACAGACACCCGACCGGACACCCGGGGAGGGCAGTGATCATAGGGCTATGACGGGGGACTCGTGGTTCATGGGAAGCCGACGACTGACGCGACGTCGATCTGGTATCCTTCGACCGCGCGAGCTTCCTCGCCGAAGTTCGGGTACTGGACGCTGAACTGCTGGACGCCGACATCGATCTTCTCGAGACGCTCGTTCGTGATGTCGAGCTGCTCCTCGTCGGCGTCGAAAAACCGCGCCTCGAGCTCGACGTGTTCGATCCCCTCCTCACGGATCTGCACCTCACCCTCGATGGCGACGCTCTCTTCGTCGGTCTCCTCGTCTCGTCTGACCAGCTCGTGAGAGACGATCTCGACGCGATCTTCGTCATCGTCGTCGTCGGGCGTCCCGTTGGCCGGTTCACCCTCCGTACAGCCGGCTGCCAGAACCGCTCCGCCGATCGCCGCGAGCAGCCGTCGTCGGCGCATTCACGCCCCCGTACGAGCAGTGCCCTAATATACCCACTGACGTGACGGCGCGCCGCGCGGTTCACTTTCGCTCCGCTTGCCGAGGTTTTTATACCGTTGGGAGCCAAGCGTCGTACGTCTCCCACAGAAAACCAAAGCGGAGACAGTGAAAGCCATGACTGAGACAGATTTGCGTACACACGCAGCGGAGATACACGAACAGTTCGCAGAGCGCCTCGATCTCACGGTCGAGGAGGTTCACGGCCGCCTCGACACGCTCGTCAACGAGTACAAGGTGCCGACGTCCGAGGCGCGTCGCAGCGTCATCAACGCCTATCTCGACGAGGCGGGGATGGACCGCGAGGAGCTCGGCGGGGGAGGAAACGAGCGGAAGGTGATCAGCGACGTCGAGACGGCCGAGGAGTGGATCGATCTCACGGCGAAAGTCGTCGAGCTCTGGGAGCCCCGGAGCGACGCGGTTGCCCAGGTCGGGCTGCTCGGGGACGAGACCGGCACGATCAAGTTCACGAAGTGGTCGAAATCCGAGCTCCCGTCGCTCGAGGAGGGTGGGGTGTACGACCTGCGCAACGTCGTCACCGACGAGTACGAGGGACGCTACTCGGTGAAGCTGAACCGGACGACCACGATCGAAGCGCTCGACGAGGAGCTCGAAGTCGGCGACGACACCGCAGAGATCGAGGGTGCGCTCGTCGACGTCCAGTCGGGCTCCGGGCTGATCAAGCGCTGTCCCGTCGAGGACTGCACCCGGGTGCTGCAGAACGGCCGCTGCAGCGAACACGGCGAAGTTGACGGCGAGTTCGACCTCCGGATCAAAGGCGTCGTCGACGACGGTGAGCGCGTCTACGAGGTCATCTTCGACCGCGAGGCGACAGAGGAGCTCACCGGTATCACGCTCGAGGAGGCCCAGGAGATGGCGATGGACGCCCTCGACACGTCGGTCGTCGCCGAGGAGATGTGCAAGCGGGTACTCGGGCGGTACTACCGGGTGGTCGGACCCACGTTCGGCCGATACGTGCTCGCCGACGAGTTCGATGAACAGGGTGCGCCAGCCGATCCAGAGGCCGTCCTGATCAAAGCGAGGTCGATGTAGATGGCTGCAGTACCAACCCGCGAGGTGGCCCGTCGCGTCTTCGCACGGGAGTTTAACGACGCGACGTACACGTTCACCGAGAGCGACGACGACCGCGCGCCGGTGTATGCGCTGTTGCCGACGGGCCAGCGCGTCAACCGCGTCTTCCTCGTCGGCACACTCACCGAGACCGAAGACGTCGGCACAGACGCCGAGTACTGGCAGGGACGCATCGTCGATCCGAACGGCGACACGTTCTTCACCTACGCTGGCCAGTACCAGCCCGACGCCGCCTCGATGCTCAGAGAGCTCGAACCCCCCGAGTACGTCGCCGTTGTCGGCAAACCACGCACCTACGAGACCGAAGAGGGTGACGTGAACGTCTCGATCCGGCCGGAGTCGATCACGGTAGCCACCGAGTCGACCCGCGATCGCTGGGTGGTCGAGACCGCAGAGCGAACGCTCGAGCGGATCCGCGCGTTCGAGTCGGAGACGCCAGACGAGTACGTCGCGATGGCGCGCCAACAGTACGAGCTCCCGGTCGAGAACTACCGCCGAGCCGCCCTGTCGGCGCTCGAGAGCCTCCAGGAAGCCGCTGCGAACGCCGACTAGCCTCGCCGGCCCCTTTCGGGGCGAGGCGTCTCCGTGCCCGAGCACAGCGTGTGCTCGTCTGACAAACCGTTAAATACCAGGAACCACGAAAGTAGCGTAATGGGCAACAAGAACAAGACGATCTCCTTTCGCGTAAGCCAGGAGAAGTTCGAGACGCTGCGCGACATCGCCGAAGAGCGTGACATCTCACTCTCTGCCGTCTTCAGAGACTACGTCGACATGCTCGTTGCCCACGGCGGTCAGGTCGAGGTCGTCCCCGAACACGAGGTCAACGGCGCCTCGGATAGCCCGACGACCGAGAGCTTCCCACCGAAAGTCGAGGTCCCCAAGAGCTTCGTTCGCGAACACGAGCGCCTCGAGCTCGAGGCCGAACACCTCCGTGAACAGCTCGAAGAGCATAAACGCTACGTGACGACGCTCCGTCAGGAGCTCGACGCCCACGACGAAGAAGACGTCGTCGACCTCGACGAGCTCGACGGCGACGACCGCGAACAGTCGCCCTACCGCATCGGCAGCGAGTTCGAAGACACCTTCTGAGCCGCCCCCCGTGGGCCGACTTTTCACCCACCAGCCAGCTCTCAGACAGAGAAAATCACAACCCTTTTCTCCGGTGTTGACTGACTGTTCAGTCAGGTCCCGCGACGCGGCTGGCACACGGAGCGAACGATGGACTCTGACACGAACGATAGAGCCGTCAACGTCACCGACGGCACGCTGTTCAAACCGCTGTTAGTGCTCTCTGCGCCGATCGTCGGGAGCCAGCTGTTACAGGTGGGCTACAACCTCGCCGATACGTTCTGGGTCGGCCGCCTCGGCCCAGACCCGGTTGCCGCGCTGGGGTACGCGTGGGCGATCATCTTCCTGATGGTGAGCCTCGGGATCGGGCTCACGATCGCCGGCACCGTGCTCGTCGCCCAGCACAAGGGCGCGAAGAACTTCGGCCAGAGCCACCACGTCGCCGGACAGACGTTCGCGTTCGTGACGCTCGTCTCGGTCTTCCTCTCGGTGGCGGGCTACCTCCTCTCGCCGGTGCTCGTCGACCTCGTCGGAGCGACGCCGGGGACCGATCCCTACGAGATGGCCGTCGGCTACACGCGAATCCTCTTCGTCGGGATGGTGCTCGTGTTCTGGTTTTTCCTGTTCGACGCGGTCTGTCGCGGCTGGGGCGACACCCGCACACCGCTTTATATCATGACGATCAGCGTCGTCATCAACGTCGTCATCGACCCGTTTTTTATTCTGGGATTCGAGGCGAACCCGATGTTCGCCTGGGTCGGCCTCACGGGGCTCGAGGCCACCCTCTACGACGCGACGGGCTTTGCGGGCTGGGGGGTCGAAGGAGCAGCGATCGCGACGGTTATCTCGCGTGGGTTCGCTGCGTCTGTCGGCCTCTGGCTCCTCTTTTCGGGTCAGATCGGCCTCAAGCCCACCCTCGGCGACCTCTGGCTCGACCGCGAGACCGTTACCCAGATCGTCCGCATCGGCGCGCCGACGTCGGTCGAACTCGTCGCGCGCTCGCTGGGGCTCGCGTTCATGACGGTGATCCTCGCAGTCGCTGGTGACGACGCGGTTGCGGCGTGGGGGATCATCCACCGGCTGTCGTCGCTGCTGTTCATGCCGGCACTGGGGCTCTCGCGTGGGACTGAGACGGTCGTCGGCCAGAACATCGGTGCTGGACAGCCTGCCCGGGCCAAGCGCGCAGTGTCTCTGAGTGCCGGCATCATCTTCGCGACGTTCGCGGTCGCGATCGCCGCGGCGTACCCGTTCGCCGAGTCGATCATCGGCGTCTTCCTTGACGCCGAAGCAGGTGGCAATCCGGACGTCGTCATCGGTTACGGCGCATCGTACATCTGGATCGTCGGTCCGGCCTACCTCGCACTCGGCGTCTTCCAGATGATGCTCGGCGGGATCCGCGGCAGCGGCTCGACCAAGCCCGCGATGGTGTTCTCGATCTTCGAGCTCTGGGTGCTCCGGCTCCCGCTCGCCTACGCACTGCTCGTCTGGACCGACCTCGGCGTCTCTGGTGTCTGGGCGGCCGTGGCGTTCTCGTACGTCGGCGCAACGCTCGTCACCGCGGCCTGGTTCGTCCGCGGAACCTGGCTCGGCGACGTCATCGACGACCCGTCGGATGAGGACGGCGAAACCGGTGATCTCGGCCGCGATGCTAGCGCCAGCGAGACCGACGCTACCTTCGAGCTCGAGCCGGGAACCGAGCCCGAACCGGACGGCGGGACCGACGCGGATCCGGACCGCCCCGGCTGACGTGCCGGACATGGAAAGCGCTTTGACGGGTCTGGAGCAACGGAGAGTAATGACGCTGTCCGATTCGGACCACGAGCTCGTCGTCGCCGAACTCGGCCGCGAGCCGACGCCCGCGGAGGTCGCGCTGTTCGAGAACCTCTGGAGCGAACACTGCGCGTACCGCTCCTCGCGCCCGCTGCTTGGTGCGTTCGACTCCGAGGGCGAACAGGTCGTCGTCGGGCCCGGCGACGACGCCGCCGTCGTTGCGCTCCCCGACGGTGAGACGTACATCACGATGGGGATCGAGAGCCACAATCACCCCTCCTACGTCGACCCGTTCGACGGCGCGGCAACCGGCGTCGGCGGGATCGTCCGCGACACGCTCTCGATGGGCGCGTACCCGATCGCGCTCGCCGACTCGCTGTACTTCGGTGCGTTCGAGCGCGAGCACTCCCGCTACCTGTTCGAGGGCGTCGTCGAGGGGATCAGCCACTACGGCAACTGTATCGGCGTCCCGACGGTGGCGGGCAGCGTCGCCTTCCACGAGAGCTACGAGGGGAACCCGCTGGTGAACGTCGCCTGCGTCGGCCTCATTCCAGCGCCCGACCGGATGGTCACTGCGGTGGCCCAAGAGCCAGGAAACAGGCTCGTGCTCGTGGGTAACGCGACCGGCAGGGACGGCCTCGGTGGGGCGGCGTTCGCCAGCGAGGATCTCTCCGAGGACGCCGAGACCGAAGATAGGCCCGCAGTGCAGGTGGGTGACCCCTACACGGAGAAGCTACTGATCGAGGCGAACGAACAGCTGCTCGACGAGGGGCTCATCGAGTCCGCGCGCGATCTGGGCGCGGCGGGCCTCGGCGGCGCGAGCAGCGAACTGGTCGCCAAAGGCGGCCTCGGTGCCGAGATCGACCTGAACCGCGTCCACCTCCGCGAGCCCGACATGACCGGCCTCGAGATCCTCCTCTCCGAGTCACAGGAGCGGATGTGCTACGAGGTCCGCCCCGAACATGTCGAGCGCGTTCGCGAGATCGCCGCTCGCTACGATCTGGGCTGCTCGGTCGTCGGCGAGGTCACCGCCGACCGGTACGTCTGTACGTTCGACGGCGAGACGATCGTCGACGTCGACGCCGAGTTCCTCGGCGAGGGTGCGCCGACGAACGACCTCGAGCTGACCGAGCCGACCGAGCCGGAGCGCGACCGCCCCGACGTGGCGCTCACGGAGGCGTTCGAGGCCGTCGTGGGCAGCCCGAACACCGCCGACAAGCGCTGGGTCTACCGCCAGTACGACCACGAGGTGCAGGTTCGGACCGCGCTCCGGCCGGGCGACGACGCGGCGCTGCTCGCGGTTCGCGAGGCCGGTCTCGGGCTGGCGCTGTCGGCGGG
>Ga0207421_10007374_pt1 | contig 11710 bp, 1 predicted proteins | sample SodLakKL_010_SED_4_FD_187542 | JGI IMG/M metagenome (GOLD analysis project Ga0207421, IMG submission 187542) | Alkaline sediment microbial communities from Lake Tanatar, Kulunda Steppe, Russia - 8KL_010_SED (SPAdes) (version 2) | ecosystem: Environmental > Aquatic > Non-marine Saline and... | reverse complement strand
AAAATATATAAAATCAAATAATCTTCGCCGTCTGCTGGAATTGTTTGGTTTTTCATCGGGAATAAAGGTTGTGATGGGGGAAAATGCCGGAATTACTGTAAGCGAGGATCTTCCGGATACATATAAAGAAATATCTTCTAAAGTATCAAGCGAGGTTCTTAAGGGATATAGGGAAACATATAAAAAGCCGGCAGAGTGGAAAGAAGCTTCAGATACAGTGGAGAGCGGGTCCGAACTGCCAATGGCCGCGGATTATCTATTTGAATTTATAGAACTCACAAGAAAAATTATTTCGGGAAGCATAAATAAAATAGGCACTTTTATTTATAAAAACAGAGAGATAATAATGTTGTCATTAAAGAACATGATTCTTCTGCGCTGGGGGAGGATTGGAAGTGTAATTTCACATTATTTAATTAAAGTACCAGGCAATATGGTGAGTCATGATGATTTAACATCTTTAGATATTTATACGGAGGAAATAAAAAAAAGAATAGAAATGGTTGAAGATACAATAAAAAAAGATAATAAGCTGCAAAATACAATTTATGAAGGAATTGTAAATGCTGTTTACAGGATAGAAAGAGGAGAAGATAATGATCTTCCTCTATATATGATTAATATGCCGATGGCTCTTCTTAACAAAACAAGTAGAGGCTACGAGACCGGAAATAAATATATGCAGGATTTTTATCAGGCTATGGAAAATGAAATGAAACCGATTTTTGACAGGCAGGGAGGAAGGATACTCGGTTACTTTGGTACTTCTCTTTTTGTGCTGGGGGGGTCTTATGAACAGTTAGCAGAAAGGGTGGATAGAGCCCGGAAATATGCGTACGGAGAAATAGAAAGTTTTCTCTCCCAAGAAGATAAAAGACTAATTAGGGAAAAAATAAGTCAGATTAATATTGGTTCGGCAATGCTTCTAAAAAAAGAAATCCCCGATGGTATTCAGAATAAAAAAGAATACGCATTTGAAAAACTATCTCTTGCATGGGCCCTCACCGATGCTTGTGAAGAGTTTCCGGAATATAGAGAAGTTTATGGAAATGCAGATAATATTCACTTAATATCGGAAGATACATATCGCGAAAAGGGGGAAGGCAAACTTGAGGACTTTGTAGGACAGGAAAAATCCCGAAAAGTTTATCCGGGTAATAAAGATGGCGAAATTGTTCTTCCTCGTCATATATTCGGTGAAATAAGAAATGATCTGCAGGTGCTTTATTCAATAGATGATATGGCAGATATCCAAGCTGCAAAAAAAATAAAAGAAAGGATAGAAGAAAACTTACTAAAACTTAACTATATGAATTTGAGATATGCGGATCTGGGAATTGCAAGAAAGAACAGATTCTATGCATGGATTGAGCATTTAAATGAAAAGTACAGAAAAATGGGGCTTTCTGAGTTTAAAGCTGAAAATACAACTGCGGTATTTATTGATGTGAATAATTTTAAATCATACGACAGAAAGCATAAAAGAGAGGGTTTGGATTGGAGAACAGATAGGCACATGAGGGATATTTTAGGAATAATAACTGAGAGTTTTGAGCGGGAATTCAAAAATGAAAATATTGCCGTTACGGTCCAGGGGGATGAGATTCTTGTATATATAAAGGGGAACGAAATTAACGAACCCATTGAAGAAGAAAGGCTTAAAGGTGTCTTTGTGAAAATAAATTATTCCTTGGAAGAAATGCTCAGAGAGAAAGGTCATGAAGATTTTATACAGGAAGTTAAAACTCCCGAAGGTAGACTGCCTTTATATAACATTTCCCATGGGGAACTAGAGTATACAGCGGCAAAAGCCGAAAATAAGTGGCTTATAAGAAAGACAGGTGAGGAATGGGAGGAGGTTGAAGTTGACCCTCAATATTCAGAAGCTGTTTATTCAAATGTTTCACTGTCTTTTACTTATGCTAATGTTAAGGAAACCGGAGTAGAAAATATTTTAAAAGTAACATCTATTTTTGATTATATGGGAGCAATTAATTCCATTCAGAAAGATGCAGGACTAAAAATAGGGGTATTGAAAGATAAAACCTTTATGGAAAACCAAAGACGCAAGAATATCATTTTAAATTATCTGCAAAGCTTTATACCCCGACAGGAGCTATTAGAAATAACAGACGATTATGATACAGAAGAATTTTTAAATCGCATAAGTCAAATAGAAAAAAAGCTGGAAGCTTTGGAGAAAAGTTCTACATTAGCAAAAAATTACAAAAGAAAGATTTATACAACTTTTCTTAAAAATAAAAATCTGACTGTTCCTTCTACAATCCCCGAAATTGAAAGAAACATAAAAAACCATCTTTCCCGCATAGATAGTGAAAAAACTGAATATCCTGAACATGTTGATGTTTTAGACCGAGCTGCATCGGAAAAAAAGTTATATCCTAAAGACATAGAAAAGATTTTGAAAACAATACCGCTAATGGAAGGAGAGACAAGAACATTAGCTAAATTCACACCGGGAAGCGTTGAAATATACGATGAAAAAGAGACAGTAAATAATGTTTTGGAGTTTTTAAAATCAGTGGCAGACGAGAAAAAAATTACAGAGGCATTATCAGAATATGAAATTGTTCATATAGACTGTGGTTCTGGCATAACGATTGAATATTATTTGCATCGCATAAGAGGAATAATTGTTCCTAAAGAGAAGAAGATATATATTTTTACTTCCGAAGATATTGGCAGTGTAATGGTTCATGAGATCTTTTCTGTTGTATTTAATACGGAAGATGAGGATAATCTTGAAATAGAGAAAATTTTTAAGGAGATGTATCGTCCGCCTAGGCCCACGAAAAAAGGACAACAGGAATTAAAAAGAGAGATGAACGACCTGTTAGATAGAGCTCAGCGTAAATCTGAACATGTTGATGCTTTATATTCCTTTGTGGCCGGTGCATTTGCCGCTTTGCCGGCAGTCCTGGCAACCACTGCAGTTGTTTTTATGCCTGCTGGCATTGGCATAGGCTTGGGCCTTGGTCTTATGGCCGGGCTTGGAATTGTATCAGCCTCTTCTATTTATATAAGCGTGTTGTTTTTTTCCCAGGCAACTCGCATAGTTATAGCCCAGGCTCAAAGGAGCCGGTCAGAAGGCATGGAATGGATAAGAGATATCCTTACTAAGCCTATTGCCACCAGAGACAGCGATATCCCAAAGGATATTTCCAGGCATATAATTCCTGACAATTTGCGTTATTCTATAGAAAAGGTGCATGAAGAAGCCCACAGGCGGGGTAGTGGAGAGTTCGGAGCCTATTTTGCCCAGGCAATAGGATTTTTGAAACCCTTATTTCTTCTGCCTTTTACTTTATTAGCAATGCCGCAAAGGATGATTACGTATTTTATTAGACAGAATATATCTTATTTTCCCGAATTGAAGACGGCTGAAGCTGGAGTTTCGCTTATTGACTTATTACCGGGGTTAGTGGGTGGTATTTCGGCTGCTATGGTGACAATAGTTTTAACATCCAGTCCCGTAGCGGGTATATTAGCTGGAGCTCTTATAGGTACAGGCTCAATATATGTTTTTAATTTAATTTTGAATTCTACCAGTGTTAAGAGCGGGGTTATTGCTTTAGGATCGGTTTTATTTGCTTCACCTGGTTTTTTTCGTAGTGCCCATGCCGCGGTTGATAGATATGATGAATCTTGGAAAATAATGGATATGATGAATGTTAATATATGGACAGGCATGGGTGCTTTGGCTATTTTGGCTTTTTTCCTATTTAGATGGAAAAAATGGAGTAAGCGCGATTTGAAAGTGGATATCTCTCCAGGGAAAACTCCTGAAGAGGTAGAGGAAGAACCGTATCGCATTGTAAATTTAAACGAAAAATTAGAACCTAAAGTAGGGCAATATTCATTTTTTGGTGTTTTAGGAGAATCTTTAAAGAGACATTTTGATATGCTTTCTGTCGTTAGAATTCTCAAAGAAACCGCTGTTATATTATTCTTTGCCAGTATTGTTCATGTATTTCAATTTCCTGTCAATCCGAGCGCATTTTTAATAGGAGGGGTTTTTGCACTGAGGCATTTGAAAATTTATTTTCATATTGGTGTTTCTCCGGTTAGTTCAAAAGAGTTAGATCTGTTTCGGAAGCTGCATGCATATAGTATTCTTGCTTTATTGGGTGCTTTTATGGGTAGAATAGCTATTGATATGCTTTCTGTTGGATATGTTTTGGGACCCGTGTTGGGGTTTTTAATTCCGGCTCTCCTCCATTTAAGTTATAACTATGCAGCATCCGTTTTTAATTATCGTTTCGGAGATATTGTTCCACTTGGATTGATTGATTCAGATAAAGCTATTTCTCGGGACATAGAGACACCAGGGATGCCGGTTGATGGTGATGTAATCCTTCCTCCGGAAATGGATATAGAAGACGAAAGTAGTTTAAATCCCCGGGAGAGGGCTTATTATAAAGCTCTTTATGCAAATTTGAGCACTGAGCAGAGAGAGAAAGCTGGTTGGGATGAGGATATCGCAGGGGTTGTCGGGGTTTCGAATATAAGAAGGTCAAGTGAAACCAGGTATAATGAAACAGAAAATGTGTTTTATATTGACGACATGAGTTTCGACAGACTGGAGATCTTAAATGAATTTCTTGGAAAGAAAGAGCTTGAAGACAGAACAGTACTTTTAAATATATTGAAAATTTTATTGAGTTATTCGAAGCACGCGAATCATGCGCCGGCGGATGAGAAAAAATTCGCTGAAAATTTCATGGGTGAACTGGATGGAATGGACGAGGCGGGTGCAGCTGCTTATACGCTGTTTTTCAAACATGTGTTATTCAGCAGGATGATGCATTTAAGTGATGAAAAGATAAAGGGAATATTAAGGGTCTATATGCAGACCAGAGGATACAGCGGTTATTCTCCGGAGTTCAGAGAGGAAGTTATAACCCGCGTAATTAAAATAAACAAGGATTTTATGGGTGAGAAGAGGGTTATTCAAACTGTTAGGAGCCTTGGGGCGCAGGCGCCTGACGGGGATTATTATGAAGAAAATGAGAGGGCAATAGAGGCCCTTGTGGATGCTATTTTAGGTTTGAGCAGCGGGCTTGTGGGTGTAGCGGCAGCTCCCTTAAGTTTTGCCGCGGATCCGCGGGGTCATATGGCTGCAGATCTTTTAAGGCCGGGAACATCGGATGTTTCCGTGGTGTTGATGGAAATGTTTCTGGGATTGTTAAGAGAAACTCGAGATGAAGAAATAATTCCCGGATTAAGAACAATGGAAGCTATAGGACATGCATTATGATTATTTCGGAAAGAGTAATAAAAATTTCCTGTTAACTTCAATAATTTTTAATCATTTCAATTTAATAAGACAATTCAAAATTATCTATTTTTTCTGTATTTAAAATGAAAAATGTTCGATAAGTAATCTAAAAAAAGAACATTTTGAAAATTTGCGCATACTTTGCGTGAAATTTGATGAATTTTTGAGGATTTGGTGTTTATATTAATAATGCAAAGGATATAAATGAGCATTATTAAAATAATTAAAATTAGGGTTGTCTGTTTTCTGCTGCTTATTATATTGTGTGATTTTTCTATAGCTTTTTCCCTGGATGACATACGGGAAATAACTTATAAAAATGTGGGTTCCCAACTTACCGGGGAAGAACTTAACATAAACAAAAATAGAGGAAATTATACATTTTCCGGATTAACAAGGGAGTTGCCATATAAAGTAACCGAAGAAGACCTTGGTATAAATAAACTGATTATAACAGAAAACGAGAAAAAAACATCAGTAAAAGTAGTTGTAACCGAAGCTGCGCGGAAAGTGGACCTTGACGGTTGGACAGTCCTTGAGCCGGCGGAGGATGCGCGGATGATATATGTGAGCAGCAGCGGCGGAGATGACGACAATGACGGTTTGTCACCGGATTCACCGGTTAAAACACTTCAGGCGGGAATAGATTTAGTTCGCAGCGGTGTTGATTCGGTTAATGGAAAAATTTATCCGGATTGGCTTCTTCTTAAGCGAGGGGATGTGTGGAATGAAACTCTTAACTGGCGTAAATCAGGTAGGTCACTTGAAGAGTCAACGGTAATAACCTGTTATGGTGATGCAGAAAAACCCCGCCCAGCCATTAGCAGGGTTAGACTGCACGGAGGTGCTTCCTGGCGGGGAGCACCAATAGCCCACTACTGGGCTATTGTTGGATTGCGCATAACGGATGGAATTTCAATGCTGGAGAATTCGAAAAACTTTCTTTTAGAGGATTGTCTGATAGAAACTTCTCAAACCAATCTCCAATCTAGCGATATAGTAGATACTGATATAAGGCGTAATATCATAAGGGGAAACTATTCGCGGGACGGTTCGCATGCGCAGGGAATGTATACGAGTTCTGTAAGAGGCCTTCTTCTGGAAGAAAATATTTTGGACCATAACGGATGGTGGAATCCAGTAAGAGGAGCCGATGATTACGAGCAGTATAATTCCGGCGAAGATTATTCTGAAGGGGATTTTGTTATTTACCAGGATCGCCTTTACCAGTCCCGTGAGGATAATCCGGACGGAAGACCGGGTGAAAGTGACTGCTGGGTCAGAAGGGGACAGCCAACAATTTTCAACCACAACTTTTACATACAGAGTAACTGTCAAAGAGTCAGGGTTTGGAGAAATATAATTACCCGGGCATCCAGCCATGGAATCCAGCTCAGGCCCGGAGGGGTCATATCAGAGAATATATTCGCGAAAAATCCTCTGACTGCTTTTAATACCGGAAGTGAAGGTATTGAAAGACCGGAGCTTACTCAGAAATTCACTAAAAACGTGGCTATAAAGGGCAATGATATAGGCAGAGATCCTGTCGGTTCAAGTAGGGCCTGGGGGGTTGAGGTGGGGGGTAATGTAAGTGTAGAGAACAATATTTTTGCAAATGACATAAGCGAAGGCAGCGGAGGATTTGCAATACAGGTTCGCTCGGACTGGAATCCTGAAAACCTTTCTATAAAAAATAATATTGTTTACGAATGGATAAACTCAATTGACGTACGCGGTACGGATGAGACGAATTCCGGTGTTACTATTGAAAATAATATTGTTCATAACAACAGGCGGAGGACAATTCGGCTCAATACTGTTTTTTCCAGTGATTCAGTAATGCTGTCCGGAAACCAGTATTATTCCAAGGACTATAATCTCACTGCCGGAAGCAGTATGAGTAAACAGCAGTGGCTGGATAAGATAGAATCAGACGCTGTCTTTGAAAAGCCTGAGTTTGTTAATCCGGAAAGAGATCTTGCTTCCTATAATGCCGCCCTGGGAGGCGAAGAGTCTTTTGTTTCTTTTATACGCTCAGCAAAAGAGCAGTCCCGAAATAACTGGAGGTGGGATTATTCGCCGGTTAGGATATTAGATTATTTTACTGAGGGTTTCTCGCTTGATAAAGAAAGAGGACCGCCTGATTCTGTAAGCGATCTGGAAGCTGAAACACCAGAGCCGCAGGTGGATTGCGGGATTAAACTTTTCTGGACAGCGCCCGGCAATTATGAAGGATGGAAAGACAATACTGGCGGATATTATGAGGTCCGTTATGCTACCTATTCAGTGAAAAATTCTTCATGGAGCTGGTGGAACAGCATACCCACTGATGATTCTTCCTATTACAAAGGGACAGTTTATATAGAGAATCCGTTGTCGGTTGGTGAAAAGGAAGAGAGATTGATAAAAGGAATGTTTCCCGGAAAGACGTTTTATGTCGGGATAAGGGCGTTTAACGCAGAAGGAAAACCGGGAGGCCTTAATAAAAATCTTGCTGCTATAGAAGAGCAGCAGCTCTATGCTGTGGCGGGGGATACAGTACCCTATGCGCCTTCCGGCCTGGTTATTGAGCGTTCTGAGGGACAGGTTAACCTTGGCTGGGATGAAAGTTTTTCTCCCAACATAGAGGAATACAGAATTTACAGGTCCCAAATAAGCGGTGTCTATGATACGGTTATAAACAGTTTAGAAGCGGATTCCGATTTTTATGCATGTTCACATGAATTCGATGAAGAAAAATACTATGCGATATCCGCAGTGGATATAAACGGATATGAAAGCGATATTGTCTGTTTTGACCCGGATGAAGTTCCTCCGGAAATAATAGATAGAACCCCGAGGAGTCGCGCTTATGGCACCCGGAAAATAAAGGCTTGGGTAAGAGATGATAGAAATGTGGTTGATGTGATGGGAAGATTCCGTCCTCTGGGAAGTGATTTTGAAGGATATGAACTCGATTTTTTTCCGGATCCGGATTTCTCTGAAAATTACGCGGGAACAGCAAAGATTGATGAAGACAAAATAAATCATAAGGGTTTTGAGTATTGCATTAGCGCGTATGATGGCACCAATAAAACTGAGCAGGAATGGGTAAGAATAAAAGCCCCTTCAGGTATACCCACCCAAAGTTTTATCACCCCTGATAACCCTCAGCTTACTTTTGGCAGAGAAGTTGAAGAAGTATTAATTACTGATGTGAGAGGAAATAAGGTCTTTGAATCTTCAAAAGGTGATTCAGGGAATATTAAATGGAAGCCTTCAGACGGTTCAGGCATTTCCATAGAATCAGGCATTTATCTTTTTAGAGCATTAACGGAAGATGGATATAAATACGGAACTGTGGTGATAGCGAAGTAAATGATAAAAAAAGTGTATTTAATTAAAACAGCTTTGAGAATAACAGCTTTTATCGTAGTATGTTTTGGTATGAATCTTTTTAAACCGTCAGGTTCTTATGGGCTCAATGAAGTAAGAGAGATAACCTATAAAAATGTAAATACTGTTTTAACAAAGCAGGATATTGAGTTAACGAAAGGGAGTTATGTCTTTTCGGGTTTAACGGATACTCTGCCTTATACAGTAACTGAAGATGACATTGGAATAAACACCTTAAATATATCAAGTGAAAAAAACGCAAAAAAGGTTAATGTAGTTGTAACTGATGCATTTAGGGAAGTGAATCAGGATGGATGGACCATTCTGGAGCCTCATGAGAATTCCAGGAAGATTTATGTATCAAATTCCGAAGGATGTGATACGAACTGTGGTTTAACTTCTGAAACTCCTGTTCACAGTATAAGAAAAGCCAGAAGTTTGATGCGGGATGGAGAAGGTGATTGGCTTTTGCTTAAACGGGGAGATGAGTGGAGTGAAACGTTGAGCATAACGAATATAGATGGGAGAACCGGAAACAAAGAGGAGATTGCGCCAACGGTATATACTACTTACGGTAAAGGTCAAAGACCAAAAGTAAGGCGGCTTTCAGCTCATGGCGGGTCTGATACAGCGAATAATGTAATTGTTAGTGGTATTTATTTTCCTCAAGGAAACCTAAGTAGTATATATTCTGACCGGCTTTTAATAGAAGACTGTTTTTTCTACAGAACGGGCATTAATATGCAGGGTAATTACAGCAACATAGATTTTCGTAGAAACGTAGTATTTGGAAACTATCCTCATACCGGAACGGGGCATCAACAAGGTTCTTATACAAGCGGTATAAATGGTATATTATTTGAAGAAAATATTTATGACCATAATGGTTGGCATGGCGGCGTAGAAGTGCCTTGGAATGCAAGCCTTGATGAAATTGAAGTTGCTTTGTTGAAAATGCCGAACATTGATGATGTAGAAGTTGCTGAAGACGGCGAGAACTTTTTAGTGCATTTCCCAAAGCCCCTTGTGGCTATAGAAGAAGACAGTCTCGATGTTGATTTTGATCAGCTGGTAACAGATGGGAGCCCTTCTTTTGAAATTGAACAGGAATTTTCGCCCAGAGAGGATTTAGCCTGGCAAAAACCTGTATCCGCCTCCAGTTATAGAAGAAGCTGGGTTCCGGAGGGCGCAAACAGCAATAAGGCGTCTTTTTGGGGTGGAGATTCACCTTCGCCTCAGTGGTGGATGGTAGATCTCGAATCTGAATACACTATTGACGAGATTGTTGTAGGTTGGACATCCACTACTGAAACTTCCTCTGCCGCTACAGATTATCTAATAGAGTATTCTGCGGATGGTGAAGATTGGAATGTGGCTTATGAATTTAAAGATGGATTAGTTACAATCAATAGAACTGACCGAATTGAGTTCGACCCAATTACTGCGCGGTATTGGAGGATGTATGGAAAGGAATCACCTTCCGGAAGATTCTATATGTCCGGATTTGAGATGTATGGTCCGGAATCTGAAGAAAAAAAGTCTGAAACGGTAAGACTGGATTTAGGAAATGTCAGCGGGGGTTTCTACCGTTTTCATATCCCCGGCTCTCATCCTACTATTTTTAATCATAATTTTTATATTGCTGCAAATAATAAAAATATAAGAGTTCGGAGGAATATAGTTACCAGAGCATCCAGCCACGGAATCCAGCTCAGGCCCGGGGGTGTTACATCTGAAAATATCTTTGCAAAAAATCCGCTTACCATATGGCAGAATAATCGGGGGCAGTCAGATTTCACAAATGAGATTAATAGGAATGTAATTATTCAGGGAAATGATATAGGGCGTTATCCGGTGGGGACCACGAGGGGAGGGGGGATACAGGCAGCTACCGCCGAAGGGGTTACAAGCGGATTGGAAGTACATGGGAATATAATTGCAAATAATATTTCAGCCGGCAGCGGTGGTTTTGCCATTCAGGTACGAAGCGGAAGCGACGGTGGTTCTGTATATCGCCCCCATAATATATCCGTTAAAAAAAACACAATCTATGAATGGAACAATTCTATTGATGTGCGAGGTAATAGCGAAACAAATACAGGAGTTGTTGTTTCTCACAATATCATTAACAATAACCGCGGACGAACAATGAGGTTGGCTACTGAATTTGATTCAGAGTCAGTCTCTCTTTTTAATAATAAGTATTACGCAGATGAGTATGAAATGCGGGTTGGAGGAAGTTCAGTACCACCGAAGAAATGGCAAGAAACAATTGAAATCGATGCAAAGTTTGAAAAACCGGAGTTTGTTGATCCTCACCGGAATTTGGCAACTTACAATGCCTCTCTCGGAGGTGAGGAATCCTTTGAAGAATTTATTGAAATCGCCAAACAGCAGTCCCGCCGAAACTGGAGGTGGGACTACTCACCGGTCAAAATTCTTGAGTATTTTCGTGAAGGATTCACAGCGATAACTCCACCTGAGGATGTTAATAATCTAAGTGCCAAAACTGTTGAAGATGCAGATGGTGAGGTGCTGCTTGAATGGCAGGCACCTCCGAAAAATAATTTAAATGAGGATAATAAAGAGGGATACTATGAAGTGCGTTATGCTACTTATCCGGTAATTGAAACTCCTGCAAAGTGGTGGAATAGTATATCAACTGATACCGGATGTTACTACTCAGGAGCGGAAATGTTTGATAATCCAAAAAGCGCCGGAGAGACTGAAGAAGGGGTTGTAAGGGGATTATACCCCGGAACCACATTTTATTTCGGGATAAGGACCCATAATGCTGGTGGGCAGGTAAGCTGGCTTGATAAAAAATTAGATGAAGGTGATCCGGCAAGCGCGGTATCTGGTAATGCAAATCCCAAACCTCCTTCAAGGTTAAGAGTTAACTATATAGGAACGAATGCTCGGCTTGTATGGGACAAGAGCACGTCTTCAGTATTAAAAAATTACATCATACACAAATCAACAGTAAGCGAAGGTTCTGTTAAAAGTACAAAAACCGTATGCGGCGCAGAAACAGAG
>Ga0207421_10007373_pt1 | contig 11712 bp, 9 predicted proteins | sample SodLakKL_010_SED_4_FD_187542 | JGI IMG/M metagenome (GOLD analysis project Ga0207421, IMG submission 187542) | Alkaline sediment microbial communities from Lake Tanatar, Kulunda Steppe, Russia - 8KL_010_SED (SPAdes) (version 2) | ecosystem: Environmental > Aquatic > Non-marine Saline and... | reverse complement strand
GCGCCGACAGGGAGGGACAGCCAACGATGTCCGCGCTCGCACCGCTGCTGGCAACCGCCACGGGGCCGGGCGACGGCGCCGTGCTGCCGCTGGCGTTCATCGCCGTGTTCGCCGTCGTGGCCGTCGCGGCGTTCGTGCGCGATCGCCGCCGCCGCAAGAAGCGCGACGCCTACGCGGCCGAGCAGGGATGGGAGCTGGTCGACAAGCAGCAGGCCACCCGCGAGCTGATGCCACTGCTGCCGACCTCGTCCGGGTCGTTCCGCGAGCGCGTCACCTGGGCGGCGCGCGTGCCCTACGAGGGCGAGGGCGACTGCGTGGTGTGCGACTACCGCTACTCCTACCGCTCGGGCAGCGGCAAGAACCGCAAGACCAAGACGCAGCGCAAGGCCGCAGCGGTGGTGTTCGCCGCCGCGCCGCTGCCGGCGCTGGAGCTACGACGCAAGGGCCTGTTCGGCGCCATCCGCGAGGCGCTGTCGAGCCGGTCGATCGAGGTGGAGTCCGCCGACTTCAACAAGCGCTTCCTGGTGCTGGCCAAGGATCAGCAGGCTGCGGTGGCGGTGCTCGACGCGCGCACCCAGGAGCGCCTGCTGGCGCTCGACCCCGAGGACGTCCAGGTCAAGTGGCGCTCGATCGTGGTGGTCGACAAGGCGCAGCGGGCCGGCGGGGACACGCCGCAGCACGCGACGCTGCTCGAGGTGTGCGAGGCGGTCGAGGAGGGCGTGCCCGACTGGGTGCGCCACGACCTGTCCGAGGAGTCCCTCGCCCCCGACTGGGACACCAAGGAGCTCGATCCCGCGTAGGGTTACAGCCGGGCGTCACCGCACCGAGGAGGAGCGCCGATGGAGTGGCTGATCGCCGCGCTGCTGGCTGCCGTGGTCGTGTTCTGGGTGGTCGCCTACAACAGGTTCGTGAGGCTGCGCACCGCCGTGCGGTCGTCGTGGTCGGGCATCGACGTGGAGCTCAAGCGCCGCGCCGACCTGATCCCCAACCTCGTCGAGACCGTCAAGGGCTACGCCACTCACGAGCAGGACACGCTCGCCCGGGTCGTCGAGGCACGCGACAAGGCCGAGCGGGTGCGCGCCGAGCAGGACTCGGCCGAGGCGCGCTCGGCGGTCGAGGGCGAGGTCTCCCAGGCGCTGACCAACGTCAACGCGCTGTCGGAGTCCTACCCCGACCTCAAGGCCGACCGCAGCTTCCTCGCGCTGCAGCAGGAGCTTGCCACCACCGAGGACCGCATCGCCGCCGCGCGCCGGCTGTTCAACAGCAACGTCAAGCAGTGGAACCGGCTGGGCCAGACGATCCCCTACCGCTTCGCCCGCCCGAGCACCTGGGATCTGCGCGCCTACTTCGAGGCCGAGCCCGCCGACCGAGCCAACGTCGACCTCGACCTCTCCTAGAGCCCACCCGATGACCGCCGAGGACGCGGTGCTGGACCGCCGGGCCACACCGCACGGCGAGGTCGCGCTGCGCCGCGTCGGCCCGCACTGGGAGATCATCGTCAACGGCGTGTCGTGCATGTCCACCGCCTGGGGTGGGCGCTCCGAGGCGCGTCTGGTCGCCGCGACGCTCACTGCCAGCGGACGCGGGCGGCGCGTGCTGCTCGGCGGGCTGGGCCTGGGGTGCTCGCTGCGCGCGGCGCTGGCGGTGCCCACCGTGGCCGAGGTGGTGGTCGTCGAGCGCGAGCCGGCGGTGGTCGACTGGCATCGCGGCCTGCTGCGTGAGCTGTCCGAGGCAGCGCTGGACGATCCGCGGGTGCAGGTGGTGGTGGCCGATCTCGTCGACCTCGTCGCCGCGGGGCGGGTGGCAGGCGCGTTCGATGCGGTGTGCGTGGATGTCGACAACGGCCCGCACCGCACCGTGAGCCCCCGCAACCGCTGGCTGTACGGCCGCGAGGGCGTGGACCGGCTGGCGGCGCTGCTGGCCGGCGACGGTGCGCTGGGCGTGTGGAGCGCCCATCCCGCACCCGACCTCGCCGCGGTGCTGGCGACGCGCTTCGCGCGGGTGCACTCCGAGCTGGTGCCGGTGCCGCGCGGCCAGCCCGACCTCGTCCTGGTGGGATCCCAGCGGCGACGCGGTGTGGCGGGCTGAACCGCTCCCCCTGGCTGGGCCGCCCCGGTCCCGGTGTGTCGGCAGACGGTCGGTTGCTCACGTTCGCGCGACACAGCACCCGGGCAGCTACTGCGTCGGGTGTGGGGACTGCACCCAGTCGGCGGGTGTGCACCCAGTCCTGGGTCCGGACGGCGACTGGGTGCAGCAGGCGCCACCAGGAGGTGCGATCCGCACCCAGTCCGCGCGGGCGGTCGGCACTGGGTGCAATCCGGCACCCGCGACCCCCGCGCCGCCGCGGACCGGGTGCATGAGCGACCACCACACGGGCGATCTGCACCCAGTCAACGCGCGGCGTCGCGACCGGGTGCAGACCGGCACACCAGCGTCCCCCTGTGCACCCAGTCCACCGCCGCCGCGACCACCGGGTGCAACGACGACCACCAAGCGGCACGAGATGCACCCAATGGAGGCGCCACGCGGCGCCGGCGGCCGGCAGGGAAGTCCCCTCCCTAGGGAGGTCCCCTCCCAGCCATCCGACGAGGGCAGCGTCCACCGACACGACCGAGGTCGACGATCAGGGAGCCACGAGCGACGAGGTCGGGTCAGCCCCAGCTTTGTGACGCGGGCGAGCCTGATGCCAGCCGGCCGGCCTGCCGTCGCTGCTGCGAAGGCATGGCTCCAGGAGACGAGAAGCGGGCCCTGACGAGCTTGCGCCGATCAGCGCCGTCCATCAGCCGAGCAGGCGCGATTTCGCGGCCTGGAACTCGACGTCGCTGAGGGCGCCGCTCTGGTGCAGTGCCGCGAGCCGCTCGAGCTCCTCGCTCGCACTGGGCGCAGCCTGCCCGCCCTGCTGTTGCGCCTGCATCATGCCGCGACGCAGATCCTCGTCCTCTTGCTGCTGTTGCCAGCGAAGCCCCTCCTCGAGGGCCACCAGCAGCTCGTGGAACTGCTTTGCCTTGCGTGGAGAGGTCTGGAAGGTGGCGTTGCCGACGCCGACCTTGCCGCTGAGGGAACGGCCCGTGACGCTCCCATGCGGCGCCCAGTCATGGGACCTCATGAACGGAGGGGACGTCTGCACCCAACGCACGCCGACGGTCGTGGCCATCAGGTAGCCAGCCTTGATGCCGCTGTTGGCGGTGATCGTGGCGATCACGCGCTCGTCGCGGTCGGGCATGACCTTGCCGAGCAGGTCCGACCCATGACGCGGCATGGTCCCAAACAGGGGCGAGCCGGTGACCGTGCTCCAGTAGGGATTGGACTCGTCCAGGCTGGCGACGCGATCAGGGACCCCCGCCTTCGCAGCGGGGACCGCTCGAGGCTTGGCCGAGCGCCCGACCTTGATCGCGATCCCCACGGGGATGACAATGAACATGACGAAGAGGAAGAACCCATCCATGCTGCAGCATCCTTCATCCGGGGATGTGCCACGCGCCGAGGCCCTGCCGGCATCGCGCCTAGCACGCCATCGCGCCCATCAGCGACGGTCGGTGGCACCCAAGCACGACCACCAAGGAAGAGACAACGCTTGGACCCCGCTGTGGCGCAACTTCGCACAACCTCGCACAGGCCCGGAGGGCTGCCCGCGGTCGAGACCGGGGGTCACGGGGGCGGGTCGCAGGGCTGGTCGTAAGCGCGGTCGGGAAGGTGGCGCTCCCACTCCTCGGCGGTGATCGGCTCGCCAGGGTTGGCGCAGAGCCGCGCAGTCGCCTGCTCGGCGTCGAGCCGCCACAGGTGGACCAGCCCATCGGCGTCGCCGGCGACGAGCGCGGGACGGTCGGGCGCGAACGCGACCGAGTACGCCGCGGCCCCGCCGGTGTCGAGCATCGCGTAGCGCTCGGCCGTGCCGTCTCCCTCGACCGTCCACACCCACGCGGTGCCATCGACCGCAGCGGCAGCGAGCCAGCCGCCACTCGCATCGAAGGCGAGATCGAACACCCGACCGGGTGGACCCACCAGCGCCCCGCCAACGGCATGCGGATCGGCGGGGTCACCGACGTCCCAGAACTGGACGCGGCCGTCGGTGCCCGCCGCAGCCAGCAGCGGCTGGTCGGGGTGGAAGGCGACGGCATAGGCGTCGCTGCCGAGCACGTCGAGGCGAGCGCGCAACTGGATCGCGTCGACGGGATCGTCGCGGTCGTCGTCGACGCCGTACACGTAGACGTGGCCGTCGGCGCTGGCGAGCGCGAGCAGCTCGCCGGTCCGGCTCCAGTCGAGGTTGAACAGGCCCTCGGCCGCGTCGTCGAGCTCGATGCTGGGCTCGTGTGGCGAGGGCTGGCCCGCTGGCGGGAGGCCATCGTCGAGCCGCCACAGGTGCGCGTGGTCGCGGATGGTGGCGACCCAGTCGCCGTCGGGGTGGAACGCCAGCCGCTCGATGCGCTCGTCCGCGCCGGTCAAGTGCGCGTCGAGCCGTTGCGGCGCCCGCGGGTCGGCGGCGTCGTAGAGCAGCACGTCGCCGCCGCGGCGCCCCTGGGCGACCACCTCGCCGTCACCGGTGACCGCACCGGTGCCCGAGAACCGCTCGACCCCTTCCTGGGAGGCCTCCAGGATCGGCCCGCCGCTCATGGCGCCATCGGACACCTCCCAGCGGCCGGTGTCATCAGTGCTGAACCCGAACAGGTGCCCACGCTCGTCGAACTGCAGGTTCCAGGCGCCAGCCTCCAGCGCCGAGCTTGCGACATCGTCGAGCTGCCAGCGTCGCAGCGTCCCGTCGACGGCCGTGGACAGCAGCGTCGCGTCGTCGGCGAAGGCCAGGCCGGTCACCGCTGCCGGGTGGTCGAGCGTCGCGATGGGCGCGCCGGTCTCGGTCGCGTGGACCCGCACCGTGCCGTTGGAGCTGCCGGCCGCCAGACGCGAGCCGTCGTCGGTGACGGCCACCGCGTTCGCCCACGTGGTGAACCCCGGGTCCTCGAGATCGACGGGCGTCGGGTCACCGCTCTCGGCCACCTTCCAGGCCGCGAGCTCCCCGCCGCGGGTGGCCGCAGCGAGCAGCGGCACGTCGGCCTCGGCGGCCAGCGCGACGTCCAGCACGTCGTCGTCGCCGACCTCCAGCTCGGCCAGCGGCGCGCCGTCGGCCTCTCCCTCGGCCCAGAGCTGGACGACGCCCTCCTCCGCGCCGAACGCGAGCAGCCCCGCCGGGCTCGTCGCGACCGACCACACGACCGGGTCCCAGGCGACCTCGGGACGCGCGGACGGCTCGGCCGGATCGCTGACGTCGAACCGCAGCACCCCGGGGCCCGCGCCGGCCAGGGTCAGCGTGTCGCCGTCGTCGGCGTACGCGAGCTCCTGCACCGCGTCGTCGAGGCCGTCCAGTGGCCCAGCCAGCGGGGCCGGGTCGCTCGGGTCGTCGACGTCCCACAGCGTCACCTCCCCCGCTGCGTCCCCCACCGCCAGCGTCTGCGCGTCCGGCGCGAGCGCCAGCGCGAAGATCGCGACGTCGGGGGCGTCGAGGCTCAGCGCCCCCGCGGGCTCCAGGCCGCCATCCGGGGCGGCGGTGAGCAGCCGCACGCTGGCCTGCGAGGAGTCGCTGACCGCCACGACGCCCTCGGCCGCGCCCACCGCGAGCGCGGAGCTGCCCGGCCCACCCAACCAGCGTTGGCCGCTTGGCCCCGCGGCAGCATTCAGCACCGCCGAGCGGGCCTGCTCGGTGGGCGCCACCGCATGGGCCGCCACTGCGATGTGAGCGGCCAGCAGCGGGTCGGCATCGGTCAACCGCTCGGCAGTGATCGCCGCCTGCCGCGACAGCGCCTCGTCCCGTGCGGTCAAGGCGGTCGAGCGCGCATCGATGGCCACCCACGCCAACACGATCGCGGCCGCCGCCGCGACCACGCTGGCCACCGCCAGGCGGCGCAGGCCGCGGCGCCGCTGGCGCTCCCGGACCACCTCGGCGTCCGCGTGCGCGATGCTGGCGTCCAGGAACGCGCGCTCGCGGTCGTTGAGCGCGAGGCCCCCGCCCTTGGCATCGTCGGCCCACGCGCGCAGCTCGGCCAGCAGCGCGCCGCGCGCCAACGCCGAGGCGTCGCGACCGCTGTCGACCCATACGCGAGCGGCCTCGGCGGCGCGACGCTGCACCCGCAGCTCCTCGAGCGCCTGGTCGATCCACCCGGCGAGCCGCGGCCATGCGGTCAGCACCGCGTCATGCGCGATCTGCACCCGCTGGGAGCCCGCGGTCAGCAGCCGCGCGTCCACGAACCGCTCCAGCACCGCGCTGAGCGCCTCCTCGCCACCTCGCGCCAGCCCATCCAGCTCCTCGTAGGTGACCGCGCGGCGAGTGACCAGCCGTGGCTCATCCACGTGGACCAGCCGCAGCAGCACCTGGCGGGCGACCTCGCGCTCTCGCGCGTCCAGCGTGGCGAGCACCGCCTCCGCCGAGCGCTCCACCGCCCCATCCACGCCGCCGGTAGCCAGATAGTCCGCCACGGTGATCCGGGCTCCCGACGAGCGCGCCCACGCCTCGGCCAGCGCGTGCGACAGCAACGGCAGCGAGCCGACCTGCGCCTCCCCGCCGGCCCGACCGCTCGGCCCGAACGTCCCCACCAGCAGCTCGACCAGCTCCTCGTCGACGCTGGCGCCCACCGCCCGCGCTGGCTCGACGATCGCCTGGCTCAGCTCGCTGGCCCCCATGGGCGGCACGACGACCTGCCCGCACTCCAGGGCCGCCCCCAGCGCTGGCGAGGCGGCCAGCTCGCCCAGCGCATCCGCTCGCAGCGTGGCCACCACGCTGGCACCGCCGTCGTCGCGGTCGGTGAGCGCCGCGATCTCCTCGAGCACTCGGTCACGCTCCTGCCCCGTCAGGCCGGTGAGGACGTCCTCCAGCGCGTCCATCAGCACCACCCGCGGGGACCCGGTGGGCCGCTCGTGCTCGGCGTCCGGGATCTGCGCCGCCAACCCGTCGCTGGCGATGTCGGCCGGCGTGGCCAGCACCGTTCGGCGTCCGGCCTCCACCAGCCGCGGCCACACGCCAGCCCGCAGCACCGACGACTTGCCGACTCCCGAGGCGCCCACCACCAGCACGAGCCGCGGGCACCGCGCGGCTCCCTCGACCTGTGCCAGCCGCTCCAGCACCCGATCGACCACGCGCGCCCGACCGAAGAACAGCGAGCGGTCCTCCCAGCCGAATGCCTCCAGCCCCCGGTACGGCGCGCGCCCCTCCGGCTCGCCCTCGCCGCGCAGCCGCCCCACGACCTCCAGCCACGGCGTGGGATCCTCCACCCCGAGCTCGGTCAGCATCGCCGCGAAGACCGACGTCTGGGCCGGGAACGGCAGGTTCTTCGCGCGACACCAGCCACTGACCGTCGACGGGCTGCTGCCGATCCTGTCGGCGAGCTCCCGCAGGCTGAGCCCCGAGCGTCGCCGCAGCTCGCTCACGCGCTCGCCCAGCTCCGCGCGAGTCGAGACCTCCAGGCGCACGCTCATCCGACCACCGCCTCACCGGCCCCGGGCCGGAGCGCTCGGCGTCCCTGGCGCGCGAGGCGCCTGTCTCGAACGCCACCCGCACCGGGGGAGCTCGCGACGCCAGCCTGCTGCCACGCGCTCGCAACAGAGTCTGCCAGCGGTCGCAGGCCGAGCGGAAGGGGCAGATCAGCGCGCGAGGCCGGGCACCACGGAGCGTCCGCACTCGCGCTGCGCGAAGGACTCGACGCGCTCGGCGGGCAGGATGAGGTCCAGGCTGGTCGCCAAGGCGGTGGCGAGCATCGCCAAGGGATCGTCGATGTGCGCCATGCCCTGGTCCTCGGCGAGGTCCAGCGACTCGCTGATGCGCTCCATGTCCTCGCGGATCTCGTCGGGTGCGGTCGCCTCGAGCTCCTCGACGTAGCCCTGCAGCTCCTCGCGCACCGCCAGCACCGTGCGTCCCGCATCCATGGCCCCCTCGGGCTCCTCGGCGAGCAGACCCTCGAAGCGCTCGTGGCCCGAGGCCACCGCGTCACAGAACGCCTCGGTCGATCGACCGCCGTCGCAGGCGGTCACCAGGAGGGCCAGGAGGAGCACCACCAGGAGCAGGCCGTTGCGTGGCGTCGCTCCGAGGAGCCCCGGTCGTCGACCTCGTCGCCCGCGCCCGGTCGCGTCGCGCTCACTCATCGTCGCGGCTCCTTTGCGCAGCCTCCGAGCTCGACGCCGCCGCTGGACCCGTCCCCGGGCCTGTCGCCCCCGCCGGACCGGCCTCCGGGTGCGTCGGCCCGGCCGGACGGGCCTCGGGGTCGGTCGCCCCCTCCTTGAGCGCTCCCAGCAGGGCGAACATCTGGTCCGCCCGAGTCTGATCCGCCCGGTCGAACCGACCACCGACCACCAGGAAGCGCTCACTGCCCAGCTGCAGCTGGGCGCCCACGCAGCCGAGCGGCACGGGATGGCTCGCCTCGGCGTGATCCCGCAGCCGACGTTGGATCCAGCGCACCGACGTGGTCGTGGCGACCAGGTGCCCCTCCCCGTTCAGCGGCGTGCCGACGCGACGGACCGGCACGGCGGCGTAGACGCGCTCGCCGTCCTCGAGCAGTCCAGCCCCCGCGAGCGCCCCGATGTTGGGCGGCGCGGTGCCCAGCAGCGGCGAGCGAGCCAGCGGTCTGCGATCCGTCACCTCGCCAGGCGCCACCACGAGGTCGGGGCGGTCCGCCCGATGACGTGGCACCACCACCGGGGAGGTGAAGGCGCGGTAGAGGTAGAAGAGGAGGGAGGCCCCCAGGCCGATTGCGACGACCCGCAGCATGTGCGTGCCGAAGCCCTCGAAGGCGCTCGCGAGCGTGGACTCCAATTCCATGACGGCTCCCTCCGAGCGGACGAGCGGAACGGACGAGCGGACGAGCAGAGCGGCCGACCGGCGGAGGATCAGAGCCGCTGCACAGCCCATCCCGGGGGTTCAGGCGCGCTCATGCCTGCGTGCGGACCGAGGGATCCTTCGCCCGGAGCCGCTCGGCGAACCGCTTGCGGCGCTGCCGCACCGCGACGATGCCGACCAACGCGCCGAGCGTGCCCCGCCAGGCGCCATCCATGAGCCCGGGAGAGTCCGGATGCACGCCGATCAGCACGTCATGCGCGCCGTCCACCGTCTGGCGCACGTGGCAGACGATGCAGGGGTGACGGCTCGACCCTGGCTCCGCCTGGAGGACGCGCAGCGGGTCCGAGGCCTCGGGGTCCAGCGGTGCCTTGGGGCCGGGCGTCGAGCGCCACGTGAGCACCGGCGTGGTCAACCCATCGTCGCGCACGCGTCGCCATCGCCCCGACGTCACGGCGTCGGTGAAGGCGTGCTCGATGCTGCGCACGCCCGCGTTGGTCAGGAAGCGGTCGGGCGTGATCGCGGGCTCCATCACCCGCCCCAGCCCGGCCGCCAGCGCTCGCTCTGCGCCCCAGACCACCGCGGCGATGGCCGCGAGGAACAGCAAGCCCGTCAGGATCTCCATCACAGCCCCCGTCCATCAGCGTGATCAGCGTGGCGACGATCGCCTAGAACGGCAGCGCGTCCAGCGGCGGCAGCACACCGGCGGCCTCCGGGCACGCGTCCCGACTCGCCTCCATGACCTCCCCGAGCCCGATGTCGGCCTCTTGGGCCTCGCTCACGATCTCGCCAGCCTCCTGTGCTCCCGCCATGAAGCCGACGTCGCCCTCCATCATCCGCTCCCCCAGATCGCACGCGTCCTCGGCGATGCTCTCGGGAGACGGCCCGCACGCCGTCAGAACGAGGCCGAGGGTCGCGACCAACGCCAGCGCGCGGCCAGCGGATCCGGACGGTCGCTGCGCAGTCGCACCGCTCATCGGTGCCTCCTTGCCGTTCATTGGTAGCTCCTTGCTCGCGTGACGCTCGTGTCGCGTGACGCTCGTGCTCGACCTCACTGACCTTGCGATCGCCGCCCGCTTGCCCGCGGTGCATCGCGAGGACCACCCCGATCGGAGCGATGCCAAGACGACAGCAGGGGCGACGACGTGGCACAAGGGAGTGCCGGCAACCTCGCACAACTTCGCACGGCCCCGCGCTCGCCGACCCGATCCCGAGGCTGCTCGCGTGTCGGAGGACGCGGCGGCGGTGACCGGCACGCACCCGGTGCTGGGGCCCGTCGACTATTGGGTGCAGGAGGGGCCACCCAGCGGTGCGATCTGCACCCAGTCCGCGCGCGCGGTCGGTACTGGGTGCGATCCGGCACCCGCGACCCCCGCGCCTCGGCGCACTGGGTGCATCAGCGACCACCACACAGTCGAGATGCACCCGGTCCGCGCGCGGCACCGAGACCGGGTGCAGATCGGCCCACCAGCGTGACCCTGTGCACCCAGTCCACCGCCGCCGCGACCACCGGGTGCAGCAGCGACCACCACGCGGCACGGATGCACCCAGTCGGGGGCGCCGCCCCGGGCCGCTCGGCGGCGCGCCAAGACGCGGTGGCCCTGTGCGTCGCGGCGCTGGTGGCCAACGCCACAGCCGTGCGGGCGCCGAGCCCCGACGTCCCCGTGGTGACGGGACCGTCGGCGCTGGCGGTGCACCACAGCCCCGGGGTGGACTGACGGCAGCCCCGGCGTGCGCTGACGCAGCCGCCCCGGGGTGAACTGACGCAGCCGCCAACGACCACAGGAGCCTCGTCGCGATGACCGCCGCACAGCCCTCCGCCATGCCCGAGGGCATGGTCCTCCCGCTCTCGCTGGAGGTCGACGAGCTCGCCGCCATGCTCAACTTCGAGCTGGCCGAGCATCCGGTGTACGACGGTGGCGAGCTGCAGTGGTTCGACGACGACGCCCACGGCACCGGGATGCTCGCGTTCCTGTCGCGCCGCGCCGACGGGCGCGTCGACTACTACCAGCAGCATGGGCTGCGCCTCGACCGCGAGCGCTACGCGATCGGGGGTGGCACCGGGGGCTGGCACGAGATCGACTTCGACGTCGCGCGGCTGGCGGTGCGCGAGGACGGCGTGGACGCCGAGGCGCGCTTCACCGACGTCGACGGGCGGCTCATCGAGATCCGCGTGGACGACCGCGACGGCAGGCCACGTCGACCCGCCGGGCTCCTCGCGCCGGTCAGCGCCGCGATCGAGCAGCCCACCAGCCTGCTGCTGGTGTGGATGCCCCGCTTCGACCTCGTGCGCAGGAGGGGCCTTGCACCGGTGGTGCGCATCGGTGGGTTGGACGCCTCCACCGGTCGGCTGCCCGGCGCACGCCTGCACCGACGGCACCTCATCAAGCACGCCGCGCCGGTGGTCACCATCGCGATCAACCGGTCCACCGAGGAAGGCCGGCCCGCATCGCCACCGGAGGATCAGCAGGTCCTGCTCGACGCGCGCGGCGCGGTGCGGGAGCTGCACGCCGAGCACGCGGGCCACCACGCGCGGCTGCGCTTCGCCCCGGCGGTGCCCGACCTCGCCGCCCTGGCCGACGGCGCGAGCGCGTCGGGACGCTGGCACGTCGCGATCGACGAGGCCCAGCTGACCGGTGGGAGCTGGTCAGCGCAACGGCGTGGTGACACCGCGACCATCGCGATGGACGCCGACGAGCGCTGGCGACCCGGCCGGCTGCCCTGGCTGATGCGGCTGGTCACCACGGTCGTGCCGGTGTTCCGCCGCTGGCCCACCACCTACCGCTGGCACGCCGAGGTCCGCCTCGACGCCGGGCGCGGCGCCGATGCGACCCTGTCGTCGCGCTGGGAGCGCACCGGCGACGAGCGAGGTCGCGCCTACCGGAGCGTCACCGGCTCCT
>Ga0207421_10007372_pt1 | contig 11714 bp, 12 predicted proteins | sample SodLakKL_010_SED_4_FD_187542 | JGI IMG/M metagenome (GOLD analysis project Ga0207421, IMG submission 187542) | Alkaline sediment microbial communities from Lake Tanatar, Kulunda Steppe, Russia - 8KL_010_SED (SPAdes) (version 2) | ecosystem: Environmental > Aquatic > Non-marine Saline and... | reverse complement strand
GTCCTCCCCGCTCGAGCCAGCAGCGACCAGAACATGAGCGACGCCGAGCGGGTCGCCACCGAACTCGGGATTTCCTTCGACGTCATCGAGATCGAACCGGTGATCGACACCTTGCTCGAGGCCTATCCGGAAGCCGAAGGCGACCACGTCGCCGTCGGAAACGCCCGCGCGCGCGTCAGAGCGGTACTCAACTACCTCGTGGCGAACCACGAGGATCGACTCGTACTCGGTACCGGCAACCGTAGCGAGGCCGCCGTAGGCTACTTCACGAAGTACGGCGACGGTGCGGTCGACTGTCATCCGATCGGGAACCTCTACAAGGCACAGGTCCGCCAGCTGGCCACCCACGTCGGCGTCCCCGACGGTCTCGTCGAGAAGACGCCCACGGCCGAACTGTGGGACGACCAGACCGACGAGTCGGAGATGGGCGTCGACTACGACACCCTCGATTCGATCCTCGTGGTCCACATCGACGGCTCGCTGTCGGTAACTGCGACGGCCCGCCACCTCGGGACCGACGAGGAGACCGTCAGACAGGTCCGGGAGATGTACGAGGCGAGCGAACACAAGCGAACCGCCCCGCCAGCGCCCGACCCCCTCGAGGACTAGCCGGAAAGCGAGACCAGTTCCTCGGCGTGAGCCTCCACGAGGTCGCCGAAGGCCTCGGCCTCGAGTCGCTCCTGGCGCTTTCGGTCGCCGTCGTCCCGGAGCCGTCGTTTGAGCACCTCGAGGGCGTCGGCTTCGTTACCGGCAATCTCCACGGCGACCGACCGCGGATCGGGTTCGATCCGCGAAATGAGTCCCATCCCCAGGGCGCACTCGGCGTCTACGACCCGTCCCGACAGCGCGAACTCCAGGGCGTCCCCGTCCCCCAATACCTGTGGCAGACGGACGGTCCCACCCCAGGCTCCGAACAGGCCGAACGTGACGCCGGGCTCGCCGAAGGTCGCCTCGAGGGTCCCCACCCGGACGTCACAGGCGAGTGCGAGCTCGAGGCCGCCCCCGCGTGCCGGGCCGTCGATCCCCGCAACCACGACCGACGACGACTCCTCGAACGCCCGGGCGACGTCCTGTCCCTTGCGGGCGAACGCCTCCGCGTCCTCGGCGTCGAGTCCGGCGACGACGTCGAGGTCGGCACCCGCACAGAAGGCCTCGCCGGCGCCTTCGAGGTAGATAACGGGCCTCTCGGCGTCGACGATGGCGGCCTCGAGGTCCTCGAGTCCCTGCCAGGTGAGAGCGTTCCGGGCGGCCGGCCGGTCGATGGTAACGGTACGGATCCGATCGCTGTCGGTGACGTCGATCATGACGGTGAATCAGAGGGCGTTTCCAAAGGTCTTTGCGTACCCCGCCGTAAGCCCAAGATGATGGACAGGGCCGACAGTTGTCGGCGCGCCGCCCGCGACGCCGTCGCGGACGTCGAGCCGCCCCGGTTGTACGACGTTATCCGAGACATCCTCCAGACGGCATCGATGACGCCGGGCGTACTCACACTCGAAACTGCCGTCGCGACCGATCCCGACGCCGACCTGACGGGGGTTACCCACCGTGCGGCGGGCGTCCAGCTCATCTACGAGGGGCTTCGCCTCACCCGAACGCTCGCCGGGGATCCACCCTGGGAACGGGACGGTGACCACGACGCGGACCTCGAGATTCTGGCCGCCGACATCCTCGTCGCCCGGGGGTTTTATCTGCTCGCTCGAACCGACGCCGCCGGCAAGGCCGTCCGAACGGTCCAGTCGTTCGGGCGAGACCAGACACTCCGCCAGGAGGCCGACGCGGACTCCGAGGCCACCCGGTTCGACGGGAACCTCGAGTGTGACGTACTGGAGCTGGCGGTCGTCACCGGTGCCACCGCGTCCGGATCGACGCCGACACCGGAGCTGCTCGCGGTCGCGACCGACGTCGCGACCAACGTGGGTGCCGGATTTCCGCCCGCAGCGGAGTGTCTGCCCGACCTCGAGGGGCCGGAGACGGACGTTCCCGGTGGCGAGACCGTCCGGACGGATCGAGCGACCTCTATGAGCGATCCGTGATGTCAGGTCACCCCACGCCGGATGGCGAATCGAAACCCATAAAGACGACAGCCGGCAACTGGGAGATGCGCGCCTGGGTAGCTTAGCGGTAAAGCGCGTCCTTGGTAAGGACGAGAGCCCGGGTTCAAATCCCGGCCTAGGCTTGAATCGTTTCCTTCACATCCCACGTTCACTACCCCTAGCCCCGCGTATACGGCCAATCAGTTGGTCCGCGCGGTCGGGGTGGTCGTCGTGAGCCACGTAGCGACGGCTCCACACGAGTGCGAGGGCAACCTCATCTTCACCGAGAACGGCCTGAGCCCGTACTGGATCGTCGGGACACTGCTCACGTCCGGTTTTGGCGGCTACTCCGGCGAAATCGAGCCGGTCATCGAGACTCGGGTCGCCGGGTTTCACTACCCGGCTCAAGTTCCGACGGATCTCCCCTGGATTACCGTTCACAGATGCACTCGTGCTTCACCCGGCTCGTCGGGACGAGGTGTTGGTGAAAGTGGTGGCGAATCGGTGCATCGCCTCGGCTTGCTCCTCGGTCGCGATCCCGAGTCGGTAGTACGTCTTCGTCCGGGTGGGATTCCACAGATCGGCGAGTTCCTCACCGAACCGATCGTTGTAGAGTCCGGCCTGGGCACCTCGCTGGTAGAGTCGTCGGTGACTACTGATGATCCCCTCGGGTGCCATCGCCCCGTCGTGGATGAGCCGGAACTGGATGGTGCGCTCGATCGCGACGAACGACGACTCGATCACGACCGTGTAGTACCCCCGCTCGAGGAGGTACGACCCGGCCGCGAGGAGCCGGCACGCCCGGCGAAGTTGGACCAATTCCGGGTCGTCGACGTCGAGTCCGTCCTCGATCGTCACGGGTGACTCCTCAAACGTCCGTTCGGCGGCCGCCAGGTCGTCCCGGATGTCGTTACTCACCATCGGCGTACACCTTCTTTCTAACCTCCGTGAGTTGGTCCGACCCGACCAACGTGATACCGTCGTCGAACTGTTCTCGGAGTCGTTCGCCAATCCTCCGGGCGCTCTCGACGGATTCGACCAACGGTTGGAACGTGTACCGGTTCCCGTCGAACTTCGTCTCCTGGAGATCGCGAACGATCGACTGGACGGCACGCCGAGCCGACGTTTTGTCTTCCTCGACGATAATGAGGAGGTCAACGTCGCTGGCCCGGTCGGCCTCCCCTCGAGCGACGCTTCCTAGGAGTGACATCCTCGCCCGGCGTGAACGCCGGGGCTTCCACCGCAGGTGGAATACCAGCAAGGTGCTGGATTGAGGTTTCAAGACGTGTGCGCGTCACCGGTCTCCGGTTTCGTCCCCGCTCCCACCGCTGGTGAGCTAGACGAACCCTTGTCATCGGAAGCCCGCCTCTCGGACGGGAGTCCCTCGCTCGGTAACGTGTCTTCGTAGGCCTGCCACTGGCCCCCGTTCTGTGGCGAGTCATCGCCTGCCGATTTCCAAGGTAGGCTCTCTCCCCACGGATTTAGCCGATTGGCTACGTTCGCTGCTGCGTTCAAATCCGCTTGGTACTCCGACACCCAACACTCCTCGTTCGTACACCGGAACGTTCCCTGATGCGGTCGATACCCGATGTGCTGACAGGCGTGGCACGTCTTCGACGTGTGGTGCGGATACACGTATTCCACAGGAATGCCGCGTTCCGCTGCCTTATCCTCGATACGTGACTGCAACCGAGAGAACAGCCACTTGCCGAGGCGTCGATTCCAGTATTCCCCGATGTCTTCGTCGGTGATCCCCTCGAGGTATTCGAGGACGATAACCGGACTCTCGAACTTGGAGGCGTATTCGACGGCCCGGTGTGAGGCTTTCTCGATTTCGTCTTCGATGGCGTCTTGCCACCGTCCCCACACGAGATCGTCCAAGAGGGTCGAGGCGTACCGTTGCTTCAACCGGTCTTCAGCATTGGCTTGTTTCTGTCGGAGGTGTCGGACGCGACTACCATCCACGAACAACGGGTCAACAGGGGTGTCGTCTCGGAGGGCACAGCCCACCAAGAGCTTGGATTCACCCACATCGAACCCGATAGGGGTCACGTCGTCACTGTCACACGAACAGGAGTGGTCTGGTTCGACTTCGTAGTTCGCAGTGACGTGCAACACCCAGCGACCCCCGTCACGTTGCAAGCGGAGCTCGCCAGCCCACACACTCTCGTTTTCGTCGTCGATAAGCGCGTTCCACCAGTCTTCTTGCTCGGGATTCAACTGGAGTGGTATCCAGAAGTTCGTCCCGCGACCGGGAAGCGGGACTTCCCAGCAGATTTCGTGGTGTCGGTCTTCATCGCGGTCGAAGACGGCTGCGGTGTTGGCGTAGCGGATCGGGTGGTCGTCTGCGAGTTGCTTCGCATCGTACGTGTCCTCATCGAGAAGGTTTGGTACGTATTTCTTGAGTGCGTTTTTCGAGTGCCAGTTGAGGTCTTCGCCGCTGACGGCCTCGTTGACGGCACTCATTGTGTCGCACTCGTCATCGAAACTCTCGTGGAGTAACGATTCGTATCGGTCGTATTCGTCGTGGAGCTTGCGCTGCTTGTGCTGAGTGGGTGGGGCAAGATACGCTTCGAGCGTCTTGCACTCCGCACTCATTTTTCAGCTGCGTCAAGTCCCCGTTCGATGAGTTCAGCGTATGCGTAGTCCATTCGCAAGCCGTTCTCGCGGGAGTATTCTTTGACTTGTTCGTGGAGGTCGCTTCCACGTTCGATGGCGATGTCAACTCGCATCCGTTTTTGGGTATGTTTTCTCGTATGTTAAAGCTTCGTGTTGGCGTAGGGTATTCAGAGTGCTGTTGCACGTGGTCTGCGTAGTCGAGTGACGCGATTCACGCCCGTCCTGAAGGACGGGATTCTCTCGCTGTTCAAAGATAGGTCGGCAAAGGTGTATGGGTTACCGAGCGGATCGAAGACGGGCTGACGGAACGTCCTACCTGTGTTGTTCAATTGCTTCGATAACGGTCGAGACGACGTCGATCGGGTGTTCCGCGTCCAGTGGAAGAGGTTTCACACGTTCACCGGTCGGTGAGCAATGAAAATGGGACCGAGGATGATCCGGGCTGAAGTGTCGGTGCCATCTACACTGCCACTCGGCGTCGGAGTCCGCCGTGAGACGAATACGGAAGTCACCGTTAGCAAACCACTGAACCACCAACTGAGGACCGTCGACGGCGGACTCCCGGGGTATTCAGCCGTGTGAGAGGTCTCAGGCGTACTTCTCGAGTTCCGGGCGGTCGAGTTCTTCGAGGACCTCACCGGCGGTGTCGTCGAGGAGGCTCCGTCCGTCGGCGGTGACGCGCCGTCCTTCGCCGTCGGCGGTCTCGACGAGCCCCTCTTCTTCGAGTTGCTGGAGGATCGTCCGGATGACGTTTCGCGAGCCGTCCGCACGGCGTGCGGGTGCGACCTGGTAGCGGTTCGAGCCTCGTTTTGCGCCACCGTACTCCGTGGCGAGTCGCTTTACGCCGACGGGACCGCTATCGGCGACTTTCCGCAGGAGGCTGGCCGCACGAACGGCCCAGAAGTCGTCCTGTTCGGGTGGGAGCTCTCGGTTCGTGCCGGTCTTTACGAACTGTCCCCAGTCGGGTTCCTCGAGTCGATCCTCGAGTTCGTCGGCGAGCGCCTCGATGAGCGCGTCCGCCGGAACGTCGTACATCGTAGCCATTGGGGCTTCGTTCCCTTCGGCGGCATTTAAGACCATCGTTACGGCCTGCTCGAGTGTGGGATAACGATGAGAGCACCGCGAACCCCATCCTCCCGGTGTCGCCGGTTTCGGTTCCCTTTTCGCACTGGCCACGAAGGCGGGTACATGAACGAACGCACCGCGCTTGCCGTCCTCGAGGGGGAACTCGAGGCGGCTGGCGACGACGCGGCCGTCGTCGACGGTCTGGTGCTCACGACGGACATGCTCCACGAGACGACGGATTTCCCGCCGGGGACGACCCGCTACACCGCGGGCTGGCGGGCCGTCGGAGCCTCGCTTTCGGACGTGGCGGCGATGGGTGCCCGTGCGACCGCGGCCGTGGCCGCCTACGCCGCCCCCGAGTTCGACCGCGAGGAGTTACTCGAGTTCGTTCGCGGAGCCAGAGACGTCTGTGACCTCGTCTCCGCGGAGTACGTCGGGGGCGACCTGGACGATCACGAGGAGTTTACGGTCACGACCACCGCACTCGGCCGAACCGACGATCCGGTTTTCCGCAGCGGTGCCAGCCCGGGCGAGGTCGTCTGTGTTACCGCCACCGTCGGGCGCAGTGGGGCCGCCCTCGAGTACTTCGACCGGGGTGAGATCGAGCGGGGCAACGACCTCTTCCGGTTCGAACCCCGCGTGGAAGCCGGCCTCGCGGTCGCCCCTCACGCGAGCGCGATGATGGACTCGAGTGACGGGCTGGCCCGCTCGCTACACCAGCTCGCGGAGGCGAGTGGCTGTGGCTTCGAGATCGACTCCGAGAGGGTGCCGATCGACGACGCGGTCTCCGAGGTGACCGACGGGGCCGAGGCACTCGAACTCGCGACGACGTTCGGGGAGGACTTCGAACTCGTGTGTACCCTCCCGGAGGACGCCCTCGAGGACGCCCGTGAGGCGTCACCGGTCCCGATCACGGTCCTCGGTTCGGTCGCCGAGGAGGGCGTGTGGATGGACGGGGAGCCCCTCGCGGACCGTGGCTACACCCACTGAGATGCGCCCGACAGTCATCGCCCACCGTGGGTTCGCCGGTGTCGCCCCGGAAAACACCGTCGAGGCGGTCCTCGGGGCGGCCGAGTACGAGGGGACCGCGATGATCGAGATCGACGTCCAGCCCGCCGCCTGTGGAACGCCCGTCGTCTTCCACGACGCCCGCCTCGAGGGCCGTCGTGACGGCCGCCCTGTTACAGACGCCGAGGGCACCGTCTGGGAGAGGCCCCTCGAGGAAATCACGGACGCGGAGGTTCTGGAGAGTGGGGACACGGTGGCCACGCTCGCGGAGTCGCTCGAGGCGATACCCGACACCGTCGGCGTCACCCTCGAGTTGAAGAACCCGGGGACGGCGGACGTCCGGCTTGGCGACGCCCTTCCGGCCGACGAACGGGACGCCCGTCGCAGGCTGTGGACGCCGTTCCTCGAGCGCGTCGTCGCCGACTGTGCGGCCTTCGACGGTGAAATGCTCTTCTCGTCTTTTTTCGAGGGAGCGATCGCCGCCCTCAGGGAGGTCGCCCCCGGGTACGCCGCCGCGCCGCTGGTCTGGCACTCACTCGCCGACGGCCTCGAGGTCGCCCGTCGGTACGACTGTGAGGCGATCCACCCACCGCGGAACGCGATCTCGGGGACGGCGATGGCCGGGGAGGCCTACGCCGGGATTCGGGGCGAGCCGGCTGTGGACGTCCTCGAGGTCGCCCACGCGGAAGGGCGGGCGGTCAACGTCTGGACCGTCGAGACGTGGGTCCAGTTCGACGAACTCCGTGAGGCCGGCGTCGACGGGATCATCGCGGACTATCCCGGACTGGGTTCGACCTCCCGGTAGGCCGTTCGCCCGGCGTGGGCCCCGTCGCCCCCGGCTACGTAACCGGCGGGGGCTCGGGCCAGCCTCTCCCATAAGTGGTTTTATCGTCGTGGGGAAACCAACGGATACCGTGACTACGCTGGTCGTCTGCCTCGACAGAAACGACGACGTCGGCCGGAAGACGGGGCTTCGAACGCCGATCGTCGGCTGGGAGGCAGTTCGTGCGCTCGTGACCGACGTCGGCCTCGCGGATCCCGAGGACTCCGGAGTCAACTCGTTGCTCGAGACCCTCCGGGTCGCCCAGACGCTCCGTGACGGCGACGAGGACCCCGTCGTGGCGGTCGTCTCGGGCGATCGGGAGTCGATGGTCAGCGCGGACCGGGCGGTCGCCCACCAGCTCGACGAACTCATCGCCGAGCACGATCCGGACTCGGCGGTCGTCGTCATCGACAGCGCCGAAGACGAGCGGCTGGTCCCGATCGTCGAGAGCCGGGTCCAGGTCGATTCGGTCGACCGCGTGGTCGTCAGGCAAGCGAGGGACATCGAGTCGACGTACTACCTCCTGAAACAGTTTCTCGCCGACGAGGAACTGCGCCAGACCGTTCTCGTCCCGGTCGGGCTCACCCTGCTCGTCTTTCCGATGCTCGCGACCCTCGTCGGGCCGGCGGAGGGTGCAGCAGCGATCACCACCGTCATCGGCCTGTTCTTGCTCTACAAGGGCTTTAGCATCGACGAGGTCATGACGGGAGTCACCCGGCAGGTCCGCGAGTCGCTGTACGCCGGCCGGGTCTCCGTCGTCACCTACGTCGTCGCCGCCGGCCTCACGCTGGTCGGCCTGTTCGTCGGTGCCCTCGGCGTCTCGAACCTCGAGGACACCCAGGGCACCGTCGTCCCGGTGATGACGTTCGCGTTCGACAGCGTGCCGTGGCTGGCGATGGCCGCGTTGACCGCGAGTGCCGGCCGCCTGCTCGACGAGATCATCCGCGAGGAACCGATCGGGGCGTCCTATCTCAACCTCCCGTTCATCGTCGTCGCCGTCGGCCTCGTCGTCCGTGGCTTTTCGGCGTACTTCCTCGAGCAACAGGACGTCATCGACCCGTTCGTCGTCCCGGCGATCAACGTCGGCGCGCTCTCGGTCGACAGCTTCGGGGTTACCGCCGGCGAGCGGCTCGCGGCGTTCGTCGTGACGGCGTTCGTCGTGACCCTCGTCGGCGTCCGCGTCGCCACCTACTTCAGCGGTGGTGACTTCGAGTCCGAAGCGGACGACCGCGTCGAGGGCGACTCCGGGGAGGAACCGCTCACCGAGGCCGGACTCGAGGACGGCGAACTCACCGACGGCGGCGCGGAGTCGGATTCGCCACGCTAACGTCAGCCATTTACTCCAGCGGCCGTAGATCAGCACATGAGCGACGCAGACGGGGCGTGGATCAGCCTCTTTTCGGGCGGCAAGGACTCGTCCTGGGCGCTGTACCGGGCCATAGAACAGGGACTCGACGTGCGACGACTGGTTACCGTCCATCCACGGGGGGACTCGTACATGTACCACGTGCCCGCAACCGACCTCGCGACGCTGGCCGCCGAGAGCATCGGGATTCCCCTCGTGGACGTCGACCCCGGCGACCTCGAGGCCGAAACGGTCGAGGACTCGGGCGTCCAGGGCGATTCGGAACTCGAGCCACTCGAGACCGCCCTCCGAGAGCTCGACCTCGAGGGTGGGATCGCGGGTCTCACCGCGGGTGCCGTCGAGAGCGAGTACCAGACGAGCCGGATCGAGGGGATGTGCGAGCGTCTCGGCTGTGATCTGTTCGCCCCGCTGTGGCAGGAAGATCCCCGGGAACTCGCCGACGCGATGCTCGAGGCCGGCTTCGAGATCGTGATCGTCCAGGCCGCCGCCTACGGCCTCGACGAGTCCTGGCTCGGCCGGACGATCGACGAAGAGGCACTCGAGGAACTCGAGGACCTCAACGAGGAGTACGGTGTACACATCCTCGGTGAAGGCGGCGAGTTCGAGACCCTGGTCGTCGACGCCCCACACATGGACCAGCGGATCGATCTGGAATACGAGTGTGAGTGGGAGGGAACTCGAGGGCGGATCCGGGTGACTGATGCCCGCCTCGAATGAGGGGAACGCTTACCGCGAGTGAACGGAGTGAACGAGCGGCGTTTTTTGGTCCAGCTTTTTGCGCCGAGCGGTCGCCGGAGGCGATCCCGAGGCGTAAAAAGGTGGTTCTGAGACCCTGGTCGTCGACGCCCCACACATGGACCGACGGATCGATCTGGAGTACGAGCGTGAGTGGGAGGGAACTCGAGGGCGGATCCGGGTGACTGGCGTGAAACTGGAGTGAACGGTGAGCTGACGATGCGACTCGAGTCCGAAAGTGCGGCGGTCAGGGAGGCCGTTCCCGCGGAGTACGTCGATATCGCGGCGGTCGTCACCGAACTCGGTGCGACGACGACGCTCATGTTCGTCCTCGCGATGTGTTACTGGCTCACCCGGCGTCAGGAGACGGCGCTGGTCGTGAGCTACACGCTCGCCGGCGCGGCGTTTCTGATCGGGTTGAAAGCAGTTCTCGGGATGCCACGGCCGCCCGAGGAGCTGTTCGTGATCGCACTCGACGGCGACGAGTACGGTTTCCCGAGCGGGCACACCTTCGCGGCGGTCGTCGTCTACGGCGGACTCGTCTCCGCGTTCGATCGGGCGCGAGACCCGGCACTCGTCGCCGGCGTCACGATACTGGTCGTCCTCGTCGCGCTCTCCCGGGTCGTCCTGGGGGTTCACTACCTCGGGGACGTGATCGCGGGACTCGTCCTCGGCGTCGCCTTTCTTTTCTCCCTCGAGCGCCTGACGGACGGCCGGCCACGGACCGGCTTCGCCGTTGCGCTCGTGTTCGCACTCCCGGCGATCGTCGTCACCGGCGGGGCCGAAGAGGCGTTGATCGCCCTCGGCGGCGCGGTTGGCGGTCTGTTCGCCTCGCGGTACCTCGAGGACCTCCCGGCGCTTCGGTCGCGGATCGAGGGGGTGGCCCTCTCCGCACTCGGGGTCGGGTTCGTCGGCGTCATGCTCGCCGTCGAGTCCGTCGTCGGGGGGGTCGTCCCCGCGTTCGTCGCCCTCTACTCGACGATCGTCGTCGGGATCCTACTGGCCCCTGCAGCCGTCGCCGGACTCGAGTTATAGAACGTCGGCGACGGTCGCGTCCCGCTCGTCCTCGTCGGTGAACGTCCACCAGGCGATCCGATCGATCTCGAGGCGCCCGTAGTCGGTGACGATCGCGAGCCACTCACAGGCGGCGACCGCCCGGAGTCGATCGGTCGTGGCGAGTGCCGGCCGGTCGGCTCCCTCGGCGACCCCCGCGAGAAGTTCGACCAGTTCCGGGTCGGGTTTGGCCGTGTCGACGCCGGCGAGCATCCGCAGGTACTGGAACGTCGATGGGCCGACCCCCGCTATCGCGCCGACGGGGTCGTTCTCGTAGGCGTAGACGTCCGCCCCTGTGGCCCACGAGCGAAGCGCCTCGAGGTCGTCGTCTTCGGGTCGGTCGGCCAGGACGGCCGCGACCTCGAGTAACACGCGCCGTTTCCGTTCTGCGCCGACGGCTTCGACCAGGTCGGCGTCCTCGAGGTCGACGCCCGCGAGGTCCGAAAGGGCGGTGACGCGGTCGGTCTCGAGGAAGGCGTCGGCGAAGCGTTCGACCGTCGGCCGGACGCCGGTGACGTGGTTCTGGCCGGTCGCCGACGCGGCGGCCTCGGCGACCAACAGGAGCGGATCGTCCCCCGGCGGTCGCTCGAACGCGAGGAACGCCTCCGCGAGCCGATCGTAGGGAACGTCGGCGGCGTACCGATCGAGGACGGCCTGGACGCTTGTCATTCGTCGGGAGTGGTCACGCGGCGGACCTATATGTGTATCGACGGCTGGAGCCGGGACGGGTGGAGCGGGGGTGGTATTTTTCCGGCCCGGGTTCGTATCGCCGCCAATGAACGTCTCCCGACCCTCCCGGCGGCGGTTTCTCGCCGGCCTCGGTACCGCGGGTTCGTTCTCGGTGGGTGGCGACGTCGCGAGTAAAACGGGGACGACCGCGACGCTGCAGGTCCGGGTCTACCCCGGGCCGACGCCGTCGTCGGTTCGGACGGCCTACGGCTGGTCGCGGGTCCACCTCGAGGCGAGTTTCGCCGTCTATCGGGCCCTGTGGTCGCTCGCACGGTACGCCGAG
>Ga0207421_10007369_pt1 | contig 11716 bp, 11 predicted proteins | sample SodLakKL_010_SED_4_FD_187542 | JGI IMG/M metagenome (GOLD analysis project Ga0207421, IMG submission 187542) | Alkaline sediment microbial communities from Lake Tanatar, Kulunda Steppe, Russia - 8KL_010_SED (SPAdes) (version 2) | ecosystem: Environmental > Aquatic > Non-marine Saline and... | reverse complement strand
CCACGAGCCATGGATGGCCATCTTCGAGCGCTCATGGACGACTTGAGCGTGTCCGGACCGGGCACACCCCGCACGGCTCGGGCACCGACCCCAGGGCGCGGCCTGGGGTCGGTCTAGGGTTCTGAGGGTTAGAGGCGGTCGTTGAGGTAGGCGATCAGCCAGGTCCAGGAGTCGCGGTCGGCGCGCGGGTCGTAGCCGACGGGCATGCCGAATTGCTCGGCGATGGCATCGGCCCCCGGGTTGGTGAAGCTGTGGGTCGCGCCGGCGAAGTCCACGAAGGTGTAGGGCGCGTCAGCGGCGGCCATCTCTTCGCGGAAGGCCGCAATCTGTTCCGGCGGAACCATCGGATCGTCGGCGCCGTTGAAGACCAGAATATCCGCACGGATGCCGCCCGGTTCGGCCGGGTGCTCGGTGCCCAGACCGCCGTGGAAGCTCGCCACCATCGCGAGATCGGCACCGCTGCGGGCGGCCTCCAGCACCACACTACCGCCGAAGCAGTAGCCGATGGCCGACAGGGATTGTCCCGCCGTCAGTTCGTGCTCCCGAAGCAGGGCCTCGGCGGCCTCGAAGCGGCCCAGCATCGCCTCGCGGTTGCTGCGCACCGCACCGGCGAAGCCCTGTGCCTCGGAGGGGTGGTCGGCCACCTGGCCGCTGCCATACATGTCGATCGCGAAGCCCACGTAGCCGGCCTCGGCGAGCATCTCGGCGCGGCGTCGGGCCTGGGCGTCGTGGCCCCACCATTCGTGGACCACGATCACCCCCGGTCGCGGACCCTCCAGTGCCGGGTCGTGAGCCAGGTAGCCGGTCATCTCCACCCCGTTGTGCTCATAGGTGACGGTCTGGGTGTGGATCGCCGTACGTTGATCGGCGGCGGCGGTGCTCAGGAACGCAGGACTCAGGAACAGGGTGACGACCAGGGCGAACAGGGCGGGCGATGAGCGCATGGGATCTCCTTGATGAGAGGCCGCCGCGCATGCGGCGGGGCCCGGTGACGGGGGGACGTTGCGCTTGCGGCTGGAGGCCGTGGGCGCACGGAGCAGTATCCGGCAGGCCCCGGGGGCGCGCAACCGGGGCGCGCGTCGGTCGCCGAGGGGGCAGCCTCCGACAAGAGGTGATGCCATCGGAATACCGGTAGGGGCACAACAGTCTATGATTCTGACGAGTCTATGGTTCGGACAGGGATTGGCCGTGCCTGCTGGCGTGGATCATTTTTCGAGGTGACCGGTATGCGTTTATTGACCATTTCTCCGTTGGCCATTCCTCGATTGAGGTCTGTGTTGCCCGTGCTTTTGCTGAGCCTCGTGCTGGCGGCACCGCTGGTGACACTGGCGGATGAGCGCCACGACTGGCTGGATGTCGCGTGGTGGGCCGAGGGTCAGTTGCCGGTGGTGCCGAACCATGCCGTGCAGACGACGCGGGACACGCTGATCACCGACGAGGCCGAGATCCCCATCTTCATCGCCCGGCCCCAGACCGCAGGCGACTTTCCCGGTGTGCTGTTCGTGCACGGGCGTCGCGGTGTGGATCCGCTGATCGAGGGGCATGTACAGCGTTTGGCGGCGCGCGGGTTCGTGGTCTTCGCACCGGATCTCTACGTCGGGCGCTTTCTCGAAACGATGCCGATCGAGCACCGGTACGAACTGGAGGGCGATCTGAACGACGTGCTCGATCACGTGCTGACCTCCGGGAGTCACGCGGGCGATCAGGTCTGCATCTATTCGCATACCCGCGGTGGCTATCTGGCGCTGAAGGTGGCGGTGAGCCTTGAGCGCCAGCAGGATGCGCTGGCCTGTTTCGTCAGCTATTACCCGCACATGCAGGATCCCAATGCGCCGGAGCCGATGCAGGTCTATCGCTATGCCAGCGAGGCGGACGACCTGACGCTGCCGACCCTGATCTTCGTCGGCGAGGACGAGCAGTATCAGCGCAAGCGCGGCATCGATATGGCCGTGGCCAGCCTGCAGGGCCGCGACCGGCCGGTGGCCCTGGTGACCTATCCCGGAGTCGGGCGGGGCTTCGATTTTCGGGCGCCGCCGGTGCGGACCTTCGCGGACGACTTGGCGACCCGGGACGCGCTGATCCGGGCGACTCGTTTCATGAACCAGCATCTGGGTGCGAGCGACTGAAGGCGCGCGGGCGCCCGAAGATTCGGAACATTTTCAAGCGGCCGGAGGTCCACGGTTCATGGGCACGGCTCGACGGCCAGCCCGAGGCGTCGGTTGGACCGAGGCGCTGCCGGCTCGATGCCTCTGGCCCGATGCCTGGTCGGCTCGATGAATGATCGGCTCGATGTCTGGTCGGCTCGATGAAGGAAACGGGGTGATCGTGATGAGACATGCCCTCGGCACATCGAATTTGCCATCTCCCCGGGTCCGGGCCGGCGTTGTACTTGGCGCCCTGCTCGTGGTCGTACTGCTGTACGGCTGTGCCACGGTTCCCGAGGACTTGACGCCGATTCCCGAGGCGCAGCCGGATGTGGCCCAGGTGCGTGCGGATCCGGAGGCCGCTGTGGGGACCCGGGTCGTCTGGGGTGGCGTGGTGGCGACGATCGCCAATCGGGCCGATGCCACCCATCTCGAGATCGTTGCACGCCCGTTGGGGCGGGATCAGCGGCCGCGACCCGGCGAGCCGAGTCCGGGGCGGTTCCGCGCCGTCTACCCCGACTTCCTGGATCCGGAGGTCTACACCCGCGGACGGGAGGTGACGGTGCGCGGTGTGGTCGTTGGCGTCGTCGAGGGTATGATCGACGAATACACCTATACCTTTCCCGAGGTCGAGGCCGAGGTCGTGCATCTCTGGCCCCCTCCACCGCGCGAGCCACAGGTGATCTATCGGGATCCCTTCTGGGATCCGTGGTGGCCGCATTATCGGCAGCCCTGGGGTCCGCATTACGGATTCCCGGGCCGCCCGTGGCCGTACTTCTGATGGCGCGCCGGTCGTGGTGGTGGATCGTTCTGCTGGTGACCGGGCTTTCGGCGTGTGCCACCCCGCCCTTGCCGCAGCCCGAGGCCGAGCCCTTGCTGACGCCCCGCGAAGTGGTGACCGAGGCCCTTCCGGCAACGGAACAGATCTGGGGCGGCGTGATCTACGCGGCGCAGCATCGGGAGGACCATACCCGGCTCGAAGTGGTCGCCTATCCGTTGCGCAACCAGGCCCCCCAGACCGAACGCAGCAGCCAAGGGCGTTTTCGACTCGACGTCGACGCCTTTCTGGAGCCGCTGGACTACCGCGTGGGCCGGCGCATCACCGCCATCGGATCGGTCGAACGGATCGAAACCGGTCGCATCGGCGAGGCGGAGGTTCGCCTCCCGGTGATGCGAGCGCGGGAGGTGCATCTGTGGCCCGAGGGCCGTGAGCGGGCGCCGGGTGGCGTGCGCTTTGGCATCGGCATCGGCATCGGTTTATAGCGATCGGTCCATCGGGATCGAATACAGAGCAGGGGGAGATCCGGTATGCAGGCCGTTTATTTTCCGCACCCCGGGACTGCGGAGGTCCTGCAATGGGGCGAGCGGCCCGACGTCGAGATCCGGGCGCCCGACCAGGTGCGGGTGCGCGTGCTGGCGATTGGTGTGAACCCCATCGATACCAAGATCCGCAGCCGAGGGCTGCTGTTGCCGGGCCATGACCACAACATTCCCGGCTGTGACGGGGTGGGGATCGTCGAGGCCTGCGGACCGGCGGTGACCACAATGACCCCCGGCGTTCGCGTCGCCTTCTGCCATGGCGGCGTGGGCCGCGACCCCGGCACCTACGCCCGACTTGCGGTGGTCCCGGAGGTGGCGCTGGTCCCGGTGCCCGAGGGGGTCACCGACGGCCAGGCCGCGGCCCTGCCTCTGACCTGGATCACCGCCTGGGAGGCCTTGTTCGACCGGGGTCGTCTGCAAGCGGGAGAGACCCTGCTGGTGCATGCGGCCAACGGCGGCGTCGGGCAGATGGCCGTGCAACTCGGGCGCCACTGCGGTGCCCGGGTGTTGGGCGCGGTGCGCGGCCCGGCGGCGGCCGCACTGGTGCGGAAACTGGGTATCCCGGCGGTCGATCGGTCGGCGGAAGACCTGGCGCGCGTGGGACAGGAGTTCACCGGCGGTCGCGGTTTTGATCTGGTGCTGGACCCGGTGGGGGGTGCGATCTTCCAGGAGAGCCTGACGCAGTTGGCCTCGGGCGGTGACCTGGTGACCCTGCTCACCCCACCGCCCGATACCGATTGGGCGACGGCGCGGTTGCGCAATCCCCGGATTGCCCTCGAATTGATGCTGACGCCGATGCTGTACGGGGATCGCGACGGGTTGCGAGCGCAGGCGGCGATGCTCCGAGAAGGCCTGGATCGACTGGCCCGGGGCGACTTGCAGGTCAATATCGAGGCCGAACTGCCCTTGGCCGAGGCGGCAGAGGCGCACCGGATGCTGGAATCCGGAGTCCGCCGGGGCAAGATCGTGCTGCGGCCGTGAGCGAACCGGCGGCGCGAGCACCGACGTTCGCTCGGCGGCTGCCGGGTCAGCCGCTGCCGAAGAGGTGACCGAAGATGCGGGCACCCCCGATATAGGTGCCCAGGGCCGAGCCCAGGGTGGTCAGCAGAAACACCAGCAGCACCCGCGAGACCCGGTTGCGCCACCAGCCCCGGGGGCTGGTGGTATCCCGGCGCAGCTGGGCGAAGTCGCCGACCTGCGGCTTGCGCAGGTAGAGCTCGACCGCGGCGGCGACGAAGCCGACCCCGATGGTCGGATTCAGCGAGGTCAGCGGGGCTGCGAGTGCCGCAGTAAGGATCGTGCCCGGATGGGCGAGGGCAATGGTCGCCCCGACCGCGGCGAGCCCCCCGTTGATCATGATCCAGTCCAGCACCATCTGCAGGCCGAGTTCGGTGTTGCGCGTGAAGCCGATCACGAAGCCCGTCAGGATCACGCCGACAACCACCCAGGGCACGTATTTCGGCCAGCGCGCCTTGGGCGGCGCGCGCTCGAGCTCGGTCAGCACCGCGTCCGGCGCCTGCTGTTCCAGGGCCGCGTAGTGATCGATGCCCTTCAGGTGTCCGGCGCCAACCACCGCAAGGACGCGTCGGCTGTTGCCTGTGGCCGCCAGTTTGCGCAGGTGCGCGGCCATGTAGCGATCGCGTTCGTCGATCAGGGGTTCGTACAACGCGCGCGACTGCTCGGCGAATTCGCTGAAGGTGGATTCGAGGATATCCCCCTCCTTCAAGCGCTCGATCTCGGCCTCGTCGATCTTTTCGCGGCTCATCACGCTGGCGAACAGGCCGCCGATCAGGCCCATACGCTGCCACCAGGGGATCGCCCGGTAGGCCCGACGCAGCGTCAGCCCGATGTCGCGATCGATCAGCGCCAGCGGCAGCCCCTGATCCAGGGCGCCGTGGATGGCGGCCCGCATCTCCGCTCCCGGCTCGATGCCGTACTGATCGGCCAGACGCTGTTGGTAGGCCCCCAGCGCCAGGCTGGCCGCAACCATCGGGGCCTGGCCGGCTCGGATCACGCTGAACAAATCCAGCTTGCTCATCGCCTCGGGATCGAGTATCGCGCGCTGGCGGCTCATGCACAGTTCGATCGCGACGGTATCGAATTCGCCGGTTGTAATCAGTTCGGCCACGATCCGTGCGCTGACCGGGGACACGTGCGCAGTGCCGAGCAGAATGATCTCGGTTTGATCGATGCGCAGGTGCCGATACGGTTCCTGAGCGAGCAAGTGTTCAACGGTAGGGGTCATGTTGGCTTGGCGTAAGGCAAATAGCCCGCCATGCTATCCGGAATGCGCGCCCGGGGCGAATTCGAGCGGCATCTGGGGACTGCAGTCGGTGGATGGCGCGGGGGTGCGTTCAGCGTGTGTCGCCGTGGCGCGCCTGTAGCCACTCGAGCCAGTGTCGATGCAGCGCAGGGGAACGGGCGGCCACGGCGGAGGGTTTCTCCAGGGTGCGTCGGAACACCGGTCCGCCGGCCAGATCCGTCAGGGCACCACCGACCTCGGACAGCATCACCGTGCCGGCTGCGCTGTCCCATACGGCCTGGCCGCCGTGCAGGTAGAGATCGGCCCGTCCGGCCGCGAGCCAGGCCCACTCCAGCGCGCAGGCTCCGAGGTTGCGTTGCGAGCGGTAGGGCGGACTCACCACCAGCGCGGTCGCCAGGGGTGGCGTCAGGCGCTTGCAATCCACCAGCGCCGTGCATTGCGCCAGATCCTCGGGTTGCCGCGGCTGCGACGGCAGGGCTTGGCCATTGAGTAAGAATCCCCCGCCGTGCACGGCGCTGAACAACTCGTCCCGCACCGGATCGTAGGTCGCACCGAAATACACCCCGTTCTTGCCGACCAGGGCCAGGGAAACCGCGAAGAAGGGCATGCCGCTGGCAAAATTGGTCGTGCCATCGAGGGGATCCATCAGCCAGAAGCGCTCCGCGTCCGCGAGTACCACCTGCTGTTCGGTACGGCCCTGTTCCTCGCTGAGGACGGGAATGGTGGGAAAGAGTTCGCCGAGCACATGGCGCAGGCGGGCATCCAGCGCATGGTCGGCACTGGTCACCAGGCTTCCGTCCGGTTTTTCCGCAACCGTGAGCGGGCCCTGGAAGCGCGGCAGCAGTTGCTGCTGTCCAGCCTCGCGCAGGGCCTGCAGCAAAGGGTCGAAGGAATCCGGCCGTGGCAGTATCGGGGAAGGGTTCATTTGGAACGGGCTCTCCATGGCTGGCGCTCTTGCGGTCGATGCGCAGGGGTTCGGGCCTTAGTGCCTGGGGCTTCGGCGCCGGGGGCTTCAGCGTATGATAACGGCGCATGACCGGACTCTTCGTAATTCTTGCCATCGTGTTGGTGGTCGTCTACCTGAACGACGCCTGGCGTAGCCTGGAGCGTGTGCGTACCGTGGCACGCGAAGTCTGCACGCGGGCCGGCGTGCAATTCCTGGATGGCAGTGTCGTGCCCGCGAGCGTGCGAATTGAACGGAGCGGTGTTGGGTTGACCCTGATTCGGCGCTACCGGTTCGAATTCGCGACCGATGGCACCGCCCGGCACGTCGGCGAGATCTCGATGCGGGGGCGCCGTGTGCGCGTGGTCAGCATGCCCCTGCCGGAGGGCGGTCGGGTGCTCGATGCGGAGGCCGCCGCACCGATTGACGCTTCACCGGTTGAGCCGCAGACCGGTCCATATACGGGGCCCTACACGGGTCCACATGTGGGCCCAAATGCGGACTCGGATGCGGGTCCGAATCCGGAGGATCGACCGCGGTGACTCTGAACGAGTTGCGCTATGTCGTTGCCGTAGCGCAGGAACAGCATTTCGGGCGGGCTGCCGAGATCTGTCACATCAGTCAGCCGTCGCTGTCGGTGGCGGTGCGCAAGCTCGAAGAGGACCTGGGCGTGACGCTGTTCGAGCGGGGTCACGGCGAACTGACGGTGACCCCGGCGGGGCAGGGGCTGATCGCGCAGGCGCGACGGATCCTCGATGAGGTCGGTGCGCTGCGGGAGATGGCGGCCCAGCGCCAGGATCAGCTGGCTGGCCCCCTGCGTCTGGGGGCGATCTACACCATCGCGCCCTACCTGTTGCCCGAGCTGATTCCGGTGCTGCACGAGCGAGCACCGCAGATGCCGCTGGTGCTGGAGGAAAATTACACTGCGCGCCTGCGCGATCGCCTGAAGCAGGGCCAGCTCGACGCGATCATCGTGTCGCTGCCCTTCGAGGAACCCGGGGTGGTCACCTTGCCGCTGTACGACGAGCCCTTCGTCGCGATCCTGCCGTCCGCGCACCCGCTGGCGCGTCAGGCGCCGCTTCGGCTGGAACAGATGGCCGAGGAGACCTTGCTGCTGCTCGGGGCGGGGCATTGCTTTCGTGATCAGGTCCTGGAACATTGTCCGCAATGCCTGGGGTCTGCGGCCGCGTCGGGCGCCGCCACGGGTTCGCTGACCATGGACCCCGGTTCTCCCGACCCGAGGTCCAGGATCGGGAAATCCCCCCCTCCTGGTTCACCCGCTTCCGATTCGACCGGGCCCGATTGGGCCCGGCGCGATTGGACCCGCCCGGGTTCGATGCGTGCTGCACCGACCAGCCATGTCGAGGGTTCGTCGCTGGAGACCATCCGGCATATGGTGGCCTCCGGGTTGGGGGTGACCATCCTGCCCTGCACCGCCGCCGGGGCCGACCGGTACGCACAGCGGCTGCTTGCGGTGTGCCGGTTTGTCGAGCCGGTACCGAGCCGTCGGGTGGCTCTGGCCTGGCGCAGCAGTTTCCCGCGCCCCGAGGCCATCGAGATCCTGCGACAGGCCGTGCTCGACACCGGTCTGAGTTGTGTGGCGTTCATTCGGCCCGGTCAGCGTCCGAACGCGGCGGAGGCCTGAACCTTCAGGCCGGATGCACGGGCCTTACGGCGATCCGCTCGAAGGCGATCAGCGTCCATTTCCCACTCCCCAAACTCAGTGCATCGGCACGGCGAGGCGCTGCAGCAGCCATTCGGCATCTCGGACGTCGAGACCGTGTTCCAACGGGCTCGGGAAGACGCTGGCGCGTCCGCGCAGCGCCGGCACCTGATTCAGGTCCTGGCTGTAGGCCGGTACCAGAATATCGCCCCCGATCCGGAAATCGGTATTGCGCACCACCGCATCGTAGTGGATGTCCGGATGCTCCTGCTGATTCAGCCAGGCGAGCAGCGTACCGGGCGCCGGCGGTGCCAGATCCAGCAGCACCGCCCGGGAATGGCGAATCGCATCGTAGTGCTCGCCACCGATCACCTGACGGGTCAGGAGTTGCCGGAAAGGTCCGAACATTCCGCGGTTGTCGGTGGCCTCCAGGGCCTGCCACACCCGCGCCGTGCCCAGATGGGGGCTGGCGATGGTGACCAGCCGGTCCACGGAGCCGGCGCCGCTGCGCACCAGGCTCAGGCGACCGATCACGCCACCGGCCGAATGCCCGACCAGGGTCTGGGCTTCACCAGGATGGCGTTTGGCGATCGCGAGGCGCATCGCGCTCAGCCAATCCGCCTGCAGGATCAGCGGCGCGAAGGCCGGCAGGCTCACGGTATAGACGGTGTGTTCGGAGGCGGTCGTCGTGCCCGGATGCAGCACCTGGCCGTTCATCCCGGCCTGCCAGTCGCCGCCGTCCTGCCAGCCGGCGTCTGTCAGCGCGTCCACGATCCCGGCGGTACGAAAACTCTCGCCACTCCCCAGGTAGCCATGCACCAGCACGATCACCCCGGCGGGCGCGGTGGGGCTCCACAGCAGCAAGACGATCAGCAACAGCCATCCGGCGGGGGAGCGCCACGCCATCCGCATTCTCTGCATCGAAGGGTTCCTCGTTCTGTCTGACAGGGTCCGGGTTCGGGGCATCCCGAAGTATAGCGCCGAGGCCGGGAGCGTCATCGGCCGGAACCGTCACCGACCTGGAAAGCAACGGCCAAGGGAAGCAACAGCCAACGCAGCGGGGCGCGGCGCGAAGGCATCCGATTCAGGACCCTGCGCGGGGTTACGGTAGGTCGTCGGTGCCGAAACCCTTACAATCGCGCCCCTATGATACGTTTTGACGATGTGGAACTGCGCCGCGGCGGCCAGGTGCTGATCCAGGGCGCGAGCCTCGGGATTCATCCGGGCTGGCGCGTCGGCCTGACCGGCGCGAACGGCTGCGGCAAGAGTACGCTGCTGGCGGCGCTGCGCGGGGAACTGGTGGCCGATGCCGGAAGCATCGACTGGCCCCGGGGCTGGGCCTGCGCGCACCTGCCGCAGGAGGTCGATGCCAGTCCCCGCCGGGCGGTGGACTACGTGCTGGACGGCGACACCGGGCTGCGCGACTTGCAGGCCCGCCTGGCGGCGTGTGACGACGGGGCCGAACAGGGTCGGCTGTATGCCGAGATCGACGCCATCGACGGCTGGAGTGCCGAGGCCCGGGCGCGCCAGCTGCTGGCCGGCCTCGGCTTCGCGCCGCAGGATCCGGACCGGCCGGTGTCCGAATTTTCGGGTGGCTGGCGCATGCGCCTGGGGCTTGCCCAGACCCTGATGATGCGCTCGGATCTGCTGCTGCTCGACGAACCCACCAACCATCTGGACTTCGAAACCATCCTCTGGCTGGAGGGCTGGCTGAAGCGCTATCCGGGAACCTTGATCGTGATTGCGCACGACCGCCGCTTCCTCGATGCGGTGGTCACCCACGTCGCCCACATCGAGCACCGCCAGTTGCAGTTGTTTGCGGGCAACTACAGTGCGGCCGAGCGGCGCCGGGCGGAAGCGATAGCCCAGACCGAGGCGGCGGCCGAACGGATCGCCCAGGAACGCGCCCATCTCGAGCAATTCGTCGCTCGCTTTCGCGCCAAGGCAAGCAAGGCGCGGCAAGCGCAAAGCCGGCTGAAGCGCCTGGAGAAACTCGACGAGGTCGCGCTGGTGCGTGCGACCCGGACGCTGCAGCTGCACATCCCGGCACCGAAGCGGCTCGCCGATCCGCTGCTGCGGCTGGACCGAGCCGGCGTCTCGACCGACGGCCGTGTGCGCCTGCACCCGGCGACGCTGCGCCTGCGGCCCGACGATCGCATCGGCATCCTGGGTCCGAACGGGGCCGGAAAGTCGACCTTGCTGACGATGCTGGCTGGCCTGTTGCCGCTGACCACCGGTGAACGGGCGGTCGATTCGGATCTGGTGGTCGGTTATTTCGCACAGCACCAGCGCGAGCAGCTCGATCCCGACGCGAGCCCGCTGTTGCACCTGCAGCGGCTCGGTGTCGACCTGTCCGAGCAGGAATTTCGCAACCTGCTCGGCGGCTTCGGCTTCCAGGGACCGCGCGCGGACCTGCCGGTGGCCGGTTTGTCCGGCGGCGAGCGGGTGCGTCTGGTGCTGGGCATGCTGGTGTGCCAGGCGCCGGCGGTGCTGTTGCTGGACGAGCCCACCAACCACCTGGACCTGGACATGCGCGAGGCCCTGGCCGAGGCGCTGGAGTCCTATGCGGGTGCCCTGGTGCTGGTCTCGCACGATCGTGATCTGCTGGCCCGGGCCTGCGATCGCTTCTGGCGGGTGCGCGAAGGGCGGGTCGAGGACTACGACGGCGACCTGGACGACTACGCCCGGGAACTGACCCAGACGCGTACCGACGAACCGGTGCGGGTGGGTGCCGAGACGGGAGACCGCGACGGCCAGCGCGAGCGACGCCAGCAGGCGGCGCGCCAGCGTGAGGCGCTGAAGCCGCTGCGCCGTGCGGCCGAACGGGATGAGGCCCGCTGCACCCGCTTGCAGTCCGATCTGCAGGCGATCGAGAAGGCGCTGGCCGACCCGGCCCTGTACGACGGGAGCGACGGCGGGCACCTCCAGTCCCTGCTGCAGCGCCAGGGGCAGTTGCGTGCGGAGCTGGAGACCGCCGAAGCGGCCTGGTTGGAGACCCTGGAGGCCCTGGAACAGGCCGGTATTGGAGCTTGATCCGGTCTGGACGAACATCAGACCGCGGCCGACCGGTCCGGATCCGATCGCCGGGATTCGAGCCCAGCCGGCGGCCTGCCAACCCGGGGCAGTATCGGCCGCTCGCCAGTAATTCTGTGGTGTTCCTGGCGAACGGCGGCGCAGCCGACTATGGTTGAGGGCGTGCTATCCGCGCCGTTGCAGATCCAGAGGCGTACGCTGATGGGCTGGCTGCGGCGGATGACGCGATTGGTGGCTCGGTTGGTGGGTTGGGAGGCGAAGCGATGAAGAAGCGTCAGAAGCGACTCTTGCTGGTGGCGGGGGGTCTGGCCGGTGTGGCCGCGGTGGTGGGGCTGGTGCTGAATGCCTTT
>Ga0207421_10007368_pt1 | contig 11717 bp, 12 predicted proteins | sample SodLakKL_010_SED_4_FD_187542 | JGI IMG/M metagenome (GOLD analysis project Ga0207421, IMG submission 187542) | Alkaline sediment microbial communities from Lake Tanatar, Kulunda Steppe, Russia - 8KL_010_SED (SPAdes) (version 2) | ecosystem: Environmental > Aquatic > Non-marine Saline and... | reverse complement strand
CCTTCCCTTCCGGTAGAGAATCTGTTACTCTCCCGTTTCGAGGGTAAGGATATAAAAGATGTTGAGACATCTGTAGTTTGACATAAAGGAGAGATGCACTATGGCAATTTATGACTTCAAGATGGAACCATTCACGGATTTCACGGACAAGGAGAACGTCAAAAAGCACCAGGACGGTCTTAAAACCGTGGAATCGTACCTCGGCAAGACGTATCCGCTGATCATCAACGGAGAACGTGTCGAGACAGGAAACCTCTATGAATCGAAAAATCCGGCCGATCATGGTGAAACCATCGGCCACATTCATCAGGCTTCTGAAAAAGAGGCGGAAAAAGCGATGGCGAGTGCGCTTGACGCGTTCAAAACATGGTCCAGGACTCCGGCAAAGGTTCGTGCCGATGTCTTGTTCAAAACCGCTGCGATTGTACGTAAGCGCAAATTCGAGTTCTCGGCCCTGATGACCAAAGAAGCCGGGAAACCATGGAACGAAGCGGACGCCGATACGGCGGAAGCAATCGATTTCTTGGAATACTACGCTCGTCAGATGCTTGAGATTGACGGAGAGACGGACAAGAAAGTCCTCTCAAGAAAAAATATTGAACGCAATGAGTTCAAATACATTCCCATGGGTGTTGGTGCCGTCATCACACCATGGAACTTCCCGCTCGCAATCTTTACCGGAATGACCGCATCCGCTGTCGTTACGGGGAACACCATCCTCGTCAAACCGGCGATTACGACACAAGTCATCGCATACAAGCTGATTGAAGCCTTGGAGGAAGCCGGCCTTCCCGCGGGTGTGGTCAACTTCATTCCCGGTGACGGTCCTGAGATTGGTGAGTTTATGGTCAAGCACCCCAAGACGGCCTTTGTCTCGTTCACCGGATCCAAAGCGGTCGGTCAGACCATTTATGAAGAAGCCGCCAAAGTCAGAGAAGGCCAGACACACCTCAAACGGGTCATCGCGGAGATGGGCGGAAAAGACGCCGTAATCGTCGATGAAGGCTATGATGTGGATGAAGCGGCGGAAATACTGAGAGCATCGGCATTCGGATTCGCCGGCCAGAAGTGTTCTGCGGCATCCCGTGCGATCATCCATGAAAGCATCTATGACGATGTGCTCGAAGCATTGAAACTAAAAGTCCAGGACACCACGGTAGGCAACCCCGAAAATTCCGCGACATTCATGGGGCCTGTCACAGACGAGAAGGCCTTTAAGAAAATATCGGAATACATCGCCATCGGAAAACAGGAAGGCAAGTTGCTTGTCGGTGGTGAGGCGGATGAATCCAAAGGTTGGTTCATTCAGCCGACGGTATTTTATGATCTCGATCCTTACGCACGCATCATGCAAGAGGAAATATTCGGCCCCGTACTCGGTGTGACCAAGTTCTCCACGTTTGATGAGGCGCTTGATATCGCCAACAATACCGAATACGGACTGACCGGTGCGGTTCTGTCCAAAAATCGTGAAAACCTCGAAAGAGCACGCGAGGAATTCCAGGTCGGAAACCTTTATTTCAACCGGAAATGCACTGGCGCCATTGTCGGATACCAACCGTTCGGCGGTTTTAAGTTAAGCGGTACCGACTCCAAAGCCGGAGGTCCGGATTACCTCAAGCTGTTCATGCTTGGAAAAACAGTAACTGAAGCATTATAATGACTGTATGAAACACCCCTTTGAACTAGGAAACATGTTCAAAGGGGTTTTCCTTTGGATAAAATTTTCACAGGATTATAATCGGCTAAGCCAAATGTGATAAAATGAAGATGAGATACAAACGGTAACTCAAAGGTTTTTCATCAGCGAACGTTATAAGAGATAATATGATTTGAAACGGTTAATAAAGTGATTTACGTTCCGGAAGGAGGGGGTACCGATTGAACTGCTTGCTGAAAAATTGAAAGAAGTCGTTTTATCGGTGGTACCGGTAACGTTCATAGTGATCATGCTCCATTTGAGTGTTGTTCCGCTGGAAACGGCCATGTTCGTACGCTTTTTATTTGGAGCGGCTTTTGTGGTCGTTGGCCTCACACTTTTTCTTGTAGGCGTGGATAAAGCGATTACTCCGCTTGGAAACAACATCGGTGAAGTCATCACCAAATCGAACAACCTGACCATCGTGCTGGTCACGGGCTTGATTCTCGGTCTTTTCATTACATTGGCCGAGCCGGGCCTTATTGTTTTTGCAAATCAGGTTGAGATGGTATCATCGGGCAACGTCATGGCTTGGACTTTACTGATTGTCGTATCGCTCGGTTTGGCGGTTTTGCTGGCGTTTGGATTTTATCGTATTGTTTATCATATCGATTTGCATATCGTGCTGACCATTCTTTATATCATCGTGTTCTTTCTTGCCCTCAGAGTGCAACCGGAAATGTTGGTCATCGCTTTTGATGCCTCGGGCTCTACAACCGGGGTGCTTGCGGTTCCTTTCATTCTGGCGCTCGCTTATGGGATTTCACATTTGAAAAGAGACGTAAAGGAAGGGGAAGATGACAGTTTTGGAATCATTGCGATCGTTTCAGTAGGTGCGATTATTTCTGTGCTCATGTTCGGCGCTTTTGGTCCACCCATCGATTTCACAAGTGATTTTGAGAGGATTGTTCCAGAAACCACCGGTATTTTTTCTGTCTATATGGAACGCTCCCCCAGGATATTTATGGAAACATTTCTCTCCTTGCTGCCGATTCTGGCTACAATGGTGTTTTTCCAGTTGGTTATCTTCAGGTTTCCGCTTAAACTCTTTTCCCGTTTCGTTAGAGGCTTCATCTATGCAATGCTTGGTCTTTTCATTTTCTTGCTTGGCGTGAATGGCGGGTTCATGGATGTCGGTGCTGAAGTCGGACGGGTATTGACTGAGAGTGACAAAATACATTATATTATAATCATTGCGTTTTTCCTGGGCATTACAACCATTCTTGCGGAGCCGGCCGTCCATGTTCTTACACAACAGATCGAGCAAGTGACGACCGGATATATCTCGGGGTTGATTGTGTTGATTGTCCTTGCTTTGGGTGTCGGGCTTGCCGTCGCTCTGGCGACGCTCCGCATATTCGTCGAGCCACTGCAAGTTTGGCATTACTTGTTGCCGGGATACATTATCGCCATCGGTTTAACGTATTTGATACCCAGGTTGTTCACCGGGATCGCTTTTGACGCAGGAGGCGTTGCGACGGGCCCGATGACGGCGACATTCATCCTGGCCTTCGTTCAAGGGGCTTCGCACGCACAAGAAGGTGCCGATGTGATCCTTGACGGGTTCGGGATGATCGCGATGGTAGCGCTCATTCCTATACTGACACTGGAAATCCTTGGTTTGGTCTACAAGTACAAGTCAAGAAAAACGGGGGTGTAATTATCACACAGAATGCGAATTTGGATGCTTATGAACTGTTGATTGTCATTGGTTCACATGGCATTGGCAAGAAGATTATCAAACATGGCAAACAACTTGGTGTCAAAGGATGCACGGTATTCATGGGGAAAGGCATCACCAGACAAAGAAGCCTCATGAAATACCTGGATCTCGATGAGTTCAAACGTGAAATCGCCCTGCTTGTGATGAGCGAAGCGGATGAAGACACAATCATGGTTGAACTCAACAAAAAGATATCGTTTGAAAAAAGAGGGCGGATTGCTATTACCATACCGCTCAGGCAAGTCTTAGGCTCACAGCTTCATCACAGTGAAGCAAGCGACAAAGGAGTGAAAAACCCTATGTACAACGCCATATTCACCATTGTGGACAAAGGACAAGGCGAAGCCGTGATTGAAGCGGCACGCAAAGCCGGTTCCCAGGGTGCGACTGTCATTAATGCGAGAGGTTCTGGAATCCATGAAACCAATAAACTTTTCAACATGGATATTTCACCTGAAAAAGAAGTGGTTCTGGTCATTGAGGAATACTCGAAAGTGGACGATATTACTAAAAGCATTCGTGAGGACTTGGATATCGACGAACCGGGTAAAGGCATCATCTTCATCCTCGATATCAAGAAATCGTTCGGATTGTTCAGAGATATTGAATACAAGGCGGAACAGGACAAGTAATGGAAGTAACTTTGCAAGGATGAAGACAATCACAAAAGGGCTTGACCGACAATTTTTGTTGTGCAAACAAGCCCTTTTTTGTTATGATAGTTGTGACTGGAGTTGATAGTGTGGAAAAGCCGACTTTGATGCGCTTGTTCCTGACCTTCATGAAAATAGGCGCCTTTACGTTCGGTGGCGGCTATGCCATGATTCCCATATTTGAACGAGAGTTTGTGAAACGATACGAATACATAGAAGAAGATGAGTTTGCTGATATTCTGGCGATGGTGCAGTCTTTGCCCGGTGTGATCGCGATCAATTTCGCCGTGTTCATCGGATTACGCCTTAGAGGGATCAAGGGTGCACTCGCGACCTCGATCGGGGTTGCATTGCCCTCTTTTGTAATCATTATCGTCATTGCGATATTCTTTTTCCATTATATTGACAACCCTGTGGTAGAAGCGATTTTCAACGGTGTACGCATCAGTGTGGTTGCCTTGATTTTTACCGCCGGTGTGAAACTGTTCAAACAGAATCGCCATCTTCTTGGTGTCTTTTTGGCCGCACTTACGTTCGCTCTTGTTTTTGCGGTTGGTGTGCATCCCTTCTTTGTCATCATCACGATGGCTGCGGCAGGGTATCTGATCTACGCCTTAAGAAGGGTGACCCATCATGATCATTCTGCTTAGCCTCTTTTTCACCTTCATGCTGATCGGAATGGTGTCTTTCGGTGGGGGGTATGCGATGCTTCCTCTCTTTGAACGGATGATTGTCGAACAGCAAGGATGGCTCAGTCGCAGTCTTTTCATCGACATGATCGCCTTGTCGCAGGTTACACCGGGTCCGATCGCGATCAACTCGGCGACGTTCATCGGATTTCAGATCGCTTCGGTTGCGGGTGCGGCGTTTTCCACGGTCGGAGTTGTCTTTGTGCCATTTTTCTTGGTATATACGGTTTCGAAGTATTCACAGCGTTTCAAAGAAAGCAAAGTGGTGAAAGGCGTGTTTGTCGGTCTGAAACCGGCTCTTGTAGGGATGATTTTTTCATCCGTTGCCTCCATTGCCCGCGATACTTTGATTGATGTCTATGCTTACGTCATCTTTGCGGTGCTTTTGGTGTTGCTCTGGAAAGTGAAAATGCACCCCATCCTGGTCATTGTCGTTTCTGGAATCATCGGTTTCATCGTATACTATTGATACAGCCATCATAATTGATTGCAACAAAAAGAGGTGTTGTAATGAAACTTCTCAAACAGCTTAAGAAAATATTTTTCGGATCCTATATACGAGGATTTGTAACCAGTTATCTTCTGTTCATGATTACCGGTGTTATTCTTTTGAAACTGCCCTGGAGTGTACAATCAGGGGTTGAGTTAAGTTGGATCGATGCCGTTTTCACTTCTGCGTCAGCCTTGTCAACCACAGGACTTTCAACCATTGTCGTCAAAGATACATTCACGCTTTTTGGCCAGACTATGCTCGCACTCATCATTCAGTTCGGCGGAATCGGTGTCATTATGATGGTCGCCTTGTTCTGGCTTGTGGTCCGCAGGAAGATCGGTTTCAAGCAACGGAACATGATTATGACCGATCAAAACCAACTATCGCGTCAAGGCATTGTACGTTTTATCAGAGATGTTCTTATCATGATATTCGTTATCGAAGCCATCGCTTTCTCCATCATGTTTATCTATCTGTATACAGCTGGCTATTTTTCGCTATTCGACGCATTTTTTCAAGCGTTTTTCACAACCATTTCATTGTTTACGAACGCCGGTTTCGACATCGCACCGGGTGGCGATTCATTCCAGATGTTCGCCAACGACTACTTTATGCAAGTGCTCGCGATGACATTGATGTTTACCGGAGCAATGGGTTTTTGGCCTTTGGCTGAAATCAAAGAGTTCATTATTGCGAAGTTTAAAAAAGAGAAGTTCAAATTCTCCCTTTTTGTCAAAACGCTGGTAGGATTGCACCTTTTCATTTGGATTGTCAGTGCAGTGCTCCTTTACACGCTTGAAAGCACCCGCTTCTTTGCGGATAAAAGCATTGTGGAGTCCGGATTTTATGCACTGTTCATGTCGCTCACAACAAGAAACGCAGGTTTTTCTACCATGGAAGTAACCGGTTTTGGAGATTTCACACATGTTTTCTTCACCCTTCTGATGTTTGTGGGATCCAGTCCCAATAGTGCCGGGGGAGGCATCAGAACCTCAACATTATTGGTTGTCCTTCTTGGCATCAAGACATTCATCATGGACGAGGACAAGCCTGTCTTCAAGAAACGCGCTTTGAAAGATGAAACGGTCTATAAATCGTTTGTCGCCATCATCGTCGCAGGGTTGGTCGTGTTTGTCCAGGTATTCCTCATGGCCATATTTGAACGCGACCAAAGTGCTAACGAAATTCTCTTCGAAGTCGTCAGTGCGTTTGGGACAACGGGACTTTCATTAGGAATTACTGCGCAGTTGGGCTGGTTTGGGAAAATCATCTTGATCATGACCATGTTCATTGGCCGGATTGGTGTGCTTGCCTTACTGCTGATGTTCAGACCTTCAAGAAAAACGAAAAGCCAAGTCCAATATCCCGAAATGGACATGATTGTCGGTTAAATGTTATACGCTCAAGGGTAATCCTTGGGCGTTTTTTACCACTCATGCTATAATATTTTCGAGGTGTTTAATATGAAAAAAGTTCATGTTATCGGTGCCGGACTCGCCGGCAGCGAAGCCGCTTGGCAACTTGCCAAGCGCAATATAGATGTCGTTATCCATGAGATGCGACCCAAAAAGATGACCCCCGCTCATGCGACCGGGAACTTCGCAGAAATGGTGTGTTCCAATTCGTTCCGTTCGAACAAGCTGGTCAATGCGGCCGGTGTTTTGAAACGAGAGATGGCGCTGTTTGATTCACTGATCATGAAAGCTGCGCTTCATGCCGCACTGCCTGCTGGCGGTGCGCTTGCTGTGGACCGTGAAGCGTTCTCCCAGTATGTGAGCGATGCCCTCAAAAGTCATCCGAACATCGAGGTCAGCAACAAAGAAATCACCAGCATCCCAGGTGAACCTGTAATCATCGCGACCGGTCCATTGACTTCGGAGGCCCTTACGGATGCCATCCAACGCACGCTTCAAACCGAAGCGCTGCACTTTTTTGACGCCGTGGCCCCAATTATCACCAAGGATTCCATAGACATGGACGTCTGTTATTACAAAAACCGCTACGATGATGAAGCCCGTGGCGATTACATCAACTGTCCTTTGAACGAGGAGGAATACAAACGGTTCTATACGATACTCACCGAGGCGGAGACCGCTGAAATCAAAGAGTTTGAAGAGAATGTGTTCGAAGGCTGCATGCCGGTTGAGACCATGGCTTCACGTGGCGTGGACACACTAAGGTATGGGCCGATGAAACCCGTCGGACTCGAGAAGGATGAAACCCATCGACCCTATGCGGTCGTCCAGCTCCGTCAAGATGACGCCCGTGAGACGCTTTTCAACCTGGTCGGTTTTCAGACCCATCTCAAGTTCGGTGAACAAAAACGCCTGATCCGGAGCATCCCAGGCCTTGAAAATGCGGAAATCGTCCGTTACGGCGTGATGCACAAGAACATCTTCCTGAAGGCGCCGGACCATCTGTTGCCCACATACCAGTCGAAAATACGCGAGGACTTGTTTTTTGCCGGGCAACTATCCGGTGTGGAGGGTTATATTGAAAGTGCCGGGAGCGGCCTCGTAGCCGGGATCAACATGGCGCGTCTGATGTCGGGGAAACAACCGCTCGTTTTCCCGAAAACCACCATCATGGGATCGCAGGCCGATTACCTTGCGCATGCCAACCCTAAGCAGTTTCAACCGATGAACGCCAATTTCGGTTTGCTTGAACCGCTTGGTTTCAAACACAGAAAGAAAGAACGCAAGGAACTGTATGGCAAACGTGCGCTTGAAGCAATGGAACGTTTCAAGGAGGAAAACGATGAATGACCGCGAACTGATCATCCTTTTTGGCGATTATCTTACCGGTATCCGCCGGTATAGCGAAAAAACCGCGGAAAGCTACCTCGGAGATCTGCGGGACTTTTTGCGTTTCCTAAAAAAGGAGGAGTTCGGCGGTTTCTTAGACGTCTCCAGACGCGTGGCGAAATTCTATGTCAGCGAACTCGCTTCACGTTACGCACCATCGAGCGTGAGCCGGAAAATCTCCACGCTCAGAAGTTTCTATCATTTTCTCATTGCGGAAGAAATGCTTGAGACCCACCCTTTTTTGGAAGTCAAACCCCCTAAAAAAAAGAAGCGTCTCCCTTCGTTTGTCTATCCTGAGGATCTCGAAGCGCTTTTTGAAAGCATCGACCGCAACAGCGACAAAGGAGAAAGGGACTACCTTTTGCTCAGCGTGCTCTATGATACCGGTGTGCGTGTCGGAGAGCTTTGTGACATGAAACTCAAAGATTTCGACATGGATAAACGTCTCCTGTTCGTCCGTGGTAAAGGGAAAAAAGATCGTATGGTTCCACTGGGAAATCCCTTGATCGAGCTGATTAGAAGTTATATGATCTCAGGCAGGAAAAACCTTGTCAAAGGTGAAAAACACAGTCATCTCTTCACCAATCTGAGAGGAAAACCGTTGACGGAACGCGGCGTGCGCCACATCCTGAAAAGCATCCTCGAACAAGCCGGATCACACCATAAAATCACCCCGCATACCCTCAGACACACATTCGCTTCGCACCTTTTAAGCAAAGGCGCCGACCTGCGCAGTGTGCAAGAAATGCTCGGACACTCCCATATATCAAGCACGGAAATCTATACCAGCATCTCCAACGAGGATCTCAAAAAGCGCTATATGGAAGCCCACCCGCGTGCCGCTGGGAAAAACCGGAACAACGATTAAACCCAAGCACAATAAAAAACCTCCATCAAGAATCAATGAATTATCTTAACGCTAGGAGTCATGTATGAATATTGAAATCATCAGTGTCGGAAAAATCAAGGAACCATTTGTGCTGGACGGCATACGTCATTATAAGAAATACCTTTCCAAGTTCGCCAAACTCGCTTTTACACATGTCAATCCCGAAAAACCTCCAAAAAATGCATCGAAAAGCGATATTCAAAACCTTAAAGAAAAAGAAAGTGACAAGCTTTTGTCAAAAGTGAAGGAATCCCATGTCATCGCGTTGTCACCGGAAGGCCAGCGGGTCACCTCGGAATCCTTTTCCCGTCTTATCAAGGACATTCAGATCTACAAAGGATCCAAAGTGACGTTTGTGATCGGAGGGTCACACGGTCTGAGCGACCGTCTCAAAAGAAATTGCGATAACGTGCTTTCGCTTTCCTCACTTACGTTTCCGCATCAGCTTACCGCGCTCATATTGACAGAACAGTTGTTCCGGGCTTTCAAAATCATGAACAATGAGCCGTATCATAAATAATTGCAACTATTGTTATAAACATCATAACAACGGCTAAGAAGATATAAATAACATAATACATTATAGGAGATAAGTAATATATGATAAGACAGCTAACGAAAGAAGGTATAAGTACTATTATTGACTTTGTATATCATTTAAGCATTGATAACTCAACAGCAAGCTACTCAAGAATGAAGACAAAGCAAGACGTCGAAAGAGAACTATTTCGGCGTGTGGAAGATGTAAATAGTAATGTCTTTTCAGTTCATTCTGAGAAAAGGTTAATTGGTATTTGTGCCTATTATTGGTTAGAGGAAGATAACTATATTCAAACAACTGTTTTCGTTTTTAATGAACCAACGAAAGTGGCTCTATCTGTAAGTATTGATCTAATAAAGCGAAAAAGAGAAAACTATCGTTTACTGATAGGAGTTCCTGCTGAAAATAACCGATTATCGAAACTGCTTCATCAACTTGGTGTGCAGATCGAGTACAGTGCTAATCTAATTTACGATAAAAGAGAAGTAGTACGAAATGTAACTAAAGATATCATAGAAGTTGATGCTGATAACTTTAATTCTTATCGCGATTATCATGATAGGTTTGCGTTAAAACATGAAATGTATTGGAATGCGGAAAATCTTTTGAAAGCCATCAATGATTTTAGAATTTTTTCCTATTTTAGTAGCGGTGAAATTATCGCCAGCATTTTTTACAAGCGTGGAAATGTACATCAGGAAATCTTCGGGCTGTTTTCAGATGTTTATGATAAGAATGTCTATAAACAGTTACTAAATAAAGTGCTAGATCAAGTCGAAAGTGAGTCAGAAAAACTAGAAGTCACTTTTTTTATTGACATGAAAGAAAAACTTGAGTTAACCATTGCTATAGAAGTTGGATTTAGAGTTCAAGACACATACCTTTGTTTTGAATTATAAATCATAGAATTAACTGGATTATTTTCATGTTAATCATTGCATTAAAACAGCTTTATTAGCGTAGAATGAAATCAGCTTGTAAAAAGCAGATTAAGTTCTCATGGAAAAAGCACACAATGAAGCGATTTTTAATATGGTTGATGAGTACATTAATGTTCCAAAATCATTATATAAATAAATTATACTATTAAACATGATTTGTATTTTTCAATATAGATCAAATATGGTATAATTATACCATAATAAGAGAGGTGATTAATGTGCCAAGAATTATTCCAATAAATGAGTTAAAGAATACGGCAAACATTTCCAAAATTGTACAGGAAAGTGATGAACCGGTTTTTGTTACAAAAAACGGTTATGGATCTATGGTTTTGATGAGCGTTGAAGTCTATGAAAGAGAAATTGCTAAAAACCAATTTGTGAAGATGATTAATGATTCTTTGAAAGATATAGACAAGGATGATTTAAAAACTGATGGACCAATGTTTATTAGTGAGATGAAAACTAAGTATGGAAAGAAGTTATAAACTATTACCAAAAGCTAAATTGGATTTAGAGAGTATTTTTCAGTATGTAGCGTTAGAGTTAGTTAACCCTGAGTCCGCTTTAGAACTAATCAAAAAATTTGAAACTAAATTCAAAGATATTTGTAAGTTTACTAAAGCATACCCATTGCTAATAAATGCTAGTTTAGATAACAATCGTTTGAGAAAGTCAATTGTAGACAACTTTATCATTGTTTATTTATATGATGAAGGCAAAGAGCTCATTAACATTGTTAGAGTAATCTATGCTAAGAGAGATTATATAAAGGATATATAATAAGTTGCACTTAAGAATGTTACAAAGAGACGTATCATAAATAGTTTATAAAAGTCCTTGTAACTCAGAATAGGAGATTTTATCTTTCAGCTTGAAATAAGGAAAGCGAGTTATAATATCAAAACATCACTAGACAGTGCTGTATGCGTCTCAACGTCACCATTCGCATCTACGTACCATGTATTTTTTCTGGACGCATTTATTTAGTGTAAGGTACGATTTATACCGGATGCAGGTCTTGAATGATTCATAAAAATAGATTAATAAGAACTCCCCATTACATAATGTAACGGGGAGTTTCAGACTGTTGACAAAGTACCTTCCCTAACAAGGAGGGTACTTTTTAAATGGAACAGTTTTCCTGTGGAAAACTTTCTCAATTAATGGCTGTAAGTGGTAATCAATTAATGGGTCTTATTCAATTAGGTTGAAAATTCGGATAAAAAAATTTTGTGTTTCAATAACTCAAAGGAACATCTTCCATACATTTCCCGCTTAATTC
>Ga0207421_10007367_pt1 | contig 11719 bp, 13 predicted proteins | sample SodLakKL_010_SED_4_FD_187542 | JGI IMG/M metagenome (GOLD analysis project Ga0207421, IMG submission 187542) | Alkaline sediment microbial communities from Lake Tanatar, Kulunda Steppe, Russia - 8KL_010_SED (SPAdes) (version 2) | ecosystem: Environmental > Aquatic > Non-marine Saline and... | reverse complement strand
CGATGACGACGACGAGTTCAACCTGAGCGAGACGGCAAAGCAGTTCCTTGCCGGTATCCTCGACCACGCTGGTGCACTCGCTGCCGTCTGTAACCCGACCGTCAACAGCTACAAGCGACTCGTCCCTGGCTACGAAGCACCAGTGTACGTCGCCTGGAGCGACGTCAACCGCTCGGCACTAATCCGAAAACCAGCCGCACGCGTGCCAGCAGCCTCACGTATCGAAGCCCGCTTCCCTGACCCATCCTGTAACCCATATCTCGCACTCGCTGCACTCATCAACGCTGGTCTCGACGGCATCGAGAAAGGTCTCGACTGCCCAGACCCAGTCCGTGAGAATATCTACGAGTTCGACGAGGAGAAACGTATGGAATACGGCATCGACACGCTGCCAACCAACCTCGGCGAAGCAGTCGACGCACTCGAAGAGGACGAGGCTGTCCTCGAAGCGCTCGGCCCACACATCTCCGAGAAATTCGTCGAAGCCAAATCCGAGGAGTTCGGCGAGTACCTCGTCGAGGTCTCAGACTGGGAAATCGACCGCTACCTCGAAAAGTACTGAAAGTACAGTCTCAGTGCCTGCTCACTGATTTACTCTCTGTAACCGTACCAAACGAACCCAGTCGCTATCCCACACGAACGCACTATCTGGTTCGCCTTCCAAGCCACATTCTTACTCTGTCATATGGGAGAGACGGCCTGGAGCAACCAATCGCCATGTCTATCGTGTGAATTTTCGACACAGCCAGCAGTGATATCGACGCCCTTTTGTTCGAAACCACGAAATCTCGTGTAACTCGCTGGGTAAACGGGCACCAGTGGGCACCTGTTCCATACAGGTTGGGATGTGAACTATCGCACCCGCGATGGTTTGAACCACGCAACGCCCGTGGTGATAACAATGGCACGAAGTTTCTACTCACATATCCGGGACGCATGGAAGAACCCGGACGACAGCAAGGTTGCACAGCTCCAGTGGGAACGCAAACAGGACTGGCGAAAGCAGGGCGCTATCGAGCGCGTCGAGCACCCAACACGTCTCGACCGCGCTCGCTCGCTCGGCTACAAGGCCAAACAGGGCATCATTGTCGCCCGCGTGAGCGTCCGCAAAGGCGGCGCACGCAAACAGCGCCACAAAGCCGGTCGCCGCTCGAAACGACAGGGCGTCAACCGACTGGGTCGCCGCAAGAGCATCCAGCGGATTGCCGAAGAGCGCGCCACTCGCAAGTATCCAAACCTGCGCGTGCTGAACTCCTACTGGGTCGGTGAAGACGGCAGCCAGAAATGGCACGAAGTCATTCTGGTTGACCCGAACCACCCTGCCATCGAAAACGACGACGACCTCAACTGGATTTGTGATGACAGCCACAAGAACCGTGCCCTTCGTGGGCTGACGAGCGCTGGCAAGCAGGGCCGTGGTCTCGGCACCAAAGGCAAGGGTAGCGAACACACCCGCCCAAGCATCACGAGCAACCGCGGACGCGGGAAGTAATCTCGGCTTCAGTTACTCGCTTTGATTTTTTCCACAGTGAGTCGAAGACACGGTCAACACTCGTTACTCCAGGGCAGCACGAAGCAGATCGATAGCCCGCTTGACCGCTGCTCCATGTGTGATTTGCACCGTCTCGGCCCCTTGCAGTTCGAGTTCAACGTAGGCGGGATACAGTAACACCGTTCCCACTTGCTCGCCCTCGTACTGAATCCGGTAGGCAACGGTTCCGCTGTCGCTCGGTATCGCTTCAGGGTCGGAATCGGTCAGTTCAACATCGGCAAGCGGGCCAGTTTGCAGGCCTGTCAGTTCTGATGCAAGCAGTTGGGCGATACGTTTACCGTCGGTGATTCGGTCTTCGACCATGGTTAGCTCTGGAGTTCAGTCAGCGCGCGGTCCGCAAGGTCTGAGACGTCAAGTCCTTGCTGGCGCGCATAGAGGACAGCCGACGAATCGAGGGAAATCCCGAGATCGGTCTGTCGTCGGTTAATCGCTGCAACCGCCTCCTGTTTGGTTGCGCCGTCTTCAACCAGCATATCGAGGACGCGTTCGAAGGTGGTTCGTTGCGTGAGGATATCCTCATCCGGGACGAAATCATCTGGAATGTCGACCGTGTCAGGGTCAAATCCGATAGCGAGCCCCTCGTCAGTTTGTGCAAGCAACCCCTCGGCTGTTGCGACGTTCACCAACCGTTTGGCCTGGTCCGGCGAGAACCAGCTGCGGTCGAGCGAGAGCGCAACGACAAACTCGCTTTCGGTCATCAGCTCGACTCCACGCTGGCGGTAGGGAGCCACAACGGCACGGCGCAGACTCATCGTCGCTAGCCACTTGCGCTCGGAGCGTAAATCTGTCGGCATCAGGCGGCACCGAACGACATTCGCGAGTCGATTAGTTGAAGTATCGCCTCCGGTATATTCCGGGTATGAGAGACCAGGGACGCTCTGTTCGCAAACGAACAGGTGGCCGACGCCGACCGAATCGCGACCGCAAAAAGCACGAACTCGGCTCCGAACCGACCGAAACGCAAGTTGGCGAGCCAAAGCTGAAAGCCGTCAGCACCCGCGGTACCGGCTCGAAAGTAAAAGCAATCAAAGCCAACTCCGCGAACATCGCAACCGACGACGGTGTCGTCGCTGCGGAGATAGAAGGTGTCATCGAGAACCCGGCGGACCCAAACTACGCTCGCCGAAACATCATCACTCGTGGAGCACTCCTCGAAACCAGCGAAGGAACCGCACGTGTCACCTCGCGTCCCGGACAGGACGGACAGGTTAACGCTGTGCTCGTCGAATAATTAACAGCTACTGACTGCTCCGGATTTTCTCCGCAATCGCTTCCATCTCCTCGTCAGCGATATCTGCACCGGGAAAGAGTGTATGGATTGGTTTCGCCGTCGAGTCGCTGAATTGTGGGATAATATGGCAGTGAACGTGTGGGACTTCCTGTCCTGCTTCCTCGCCATTATTGAACGCGATAGTCGTCGCCGGAGCGTCAACCGCATGCTCAACTGCCTCAGTCACCTTTGAGACGGTCTGAAAAACGTGACCAGCCAGTTCTGGCGGCATGTCGTTCACCCGCTCGTAGGGCTCTTTGGGGATAACGAGCGTGTGGCCAGGCGCAAGTGGGTGTGCATCAAGGAAGGCGTAGGTTGTTTCGTCCTCATAGACCGTGTAGCTTGGAATCTCGCCTGCAACAATCTGTGTGAAGATAGTTTCGTCGCTCATGTGCAGGCGTTACAGTGCGCTCACAATGAATATTGTCGTCGAATGGGTCACGACTCCGCACTGACAGCGACCGGGACGCTGGCTGTTTCGATACCTTCCTCAGCGAAGGCCGCAAGCGCGCGTTCGGTCACATCAGATTGGAAGGCAAACTCGTGGCGGACATCGTTGACGTAGGCACGACCCCGGAGTGTGATATATGCGGGCTGTTGGTTGACCCTGACGACAACCGGGCAATCCTCGCTCGCATAAAGATAGGGAGATGAACGCATCGCATCCCGTACAATAGTCGTTGCCGCCTCAACATCAGCTTCATCGGCAAGGTGCAACTCCGGAACGGCCATCAACTCGGCCGCTCCGTTGTTTGCATTCGCCAGCGACTCGGTGAACAGTTTGTAGTTCGGGACGGAAATTTCATCATCGTCGTTGGTAACAAGCGTCGTAGAGCGGATGCCGATATCCGTTACTTCGCCGTAATACTCGCCAAACTCTATCATATCGCCCGGGTGATACGGGCGCTCGAACACGAGGACAACCCCGCCGACGATGTTGGCAAAGAGGTCCTGGATACCGAGTCCGAGCACCGCACCGAGAACCCCGGAAAAGGCAACGAGTTGCGTCGAATCGAGGTCGAATATCAATCCAAAGACGACCAGGACAGCGATGAAATAAATCGTAAAGCGAACCAGTGGAACGAGCGTCTTAATCGTGATTCGGTGACGAACCGTTCGCTCGGAGGCTATCGAGAGGACGACTGCCCCCAGTCGTGCAAGCACGTAAGCGATGGTAAATGTAAGGACGGCAGCGGTAATCGTTGGAAAATCAAGCCCAATCGGGGGAACGTCCACCTCTTCGGTGACGAGGATGACAGTCCCGACAGCTGATTCACTCACCATAGCAATCGCCTCCGGGAGAGTTCCGAATGGACCGGACCAAACGCCAGTGGACGAACCGAAACGTGGTCACCAGTCCGTTCGATAGCACCCTGTCGTTCGAGACGACCCACGGTGAGTGACACGTCTTCGGCCGTCGTCTCACGAAGGGCAGCGGTCGTCGTCTCACCCGCCGCAAGAATCAACCAAAGCACGTAGGCCTCGTTATACGAGAAGTCGAATCCGTTGGGTAACTCATCTATGCCCGGGTCCGTTCGGGCCTGAAACAGCCGGTAGATAGCTGTCGGGTTCCCCGCCGCATCGGAGACTAACCCTTCAAGATGGCTCTCGACGACCGACCCACGGTAGCGGTTGCGGATGGCGCTGCGGAGCCGTGTGAGCCGGTCACTGGTCGACTCCAGAGTCGTTGTCGCCACAGCCCGTTCCCCATCAGCCATCTCGGTAAGTTCTGTATCAACAGCCTCAGCAAGTGCGTTCTCAGGGTCAGAAACATCCAGCGTCTCCGTGAGCAACGTCTCAGCAGCCTCGGCATCGAGCGGGTCAATCATGTAGACCCTGTCGAAGGCGTTGCTGAGTGGCGTTAATTCAGTGAGATACTCCCACGCAAACACGTTCCAGCCCAGCACAACGGGCTCCTCTCTGGTACTTATTTCTTCAACAAGAGCCGAAACCGTCTCGAAACCGCCGATACGGCGCTGGAACAGATGCTGGCAACGTTCAACGATAACCGGGCCGTCCGACGGGAGCGAAAAAGAACCCGCGACCGGACCCTCAAGCGAGATAGTTGTGGGCACCCTCTCGAACGAGTCCGCGGCAGTATCGAGCAGTCGTGACCGGCCGCTCCAGGGCTGGGAGACGACAGCAACGGCCTCGGAGCCATTCTCGAGAAGAGACCGAAGCTCCTCCTCGACGGCTGGACGTGGAATCCCCTCGGGTGTCATCGCCAATGAACATGTGTTCAGTCCGAGCGATGTTAAATGTGGCCGGTGATACTACCGGCCGTAAGCGTTTAAACCATCTCGCCACCCCGGGGTGGCGAGTAAGTTTACGAAGTTACGTCCGGCAGTATGAGTCGTCACTGTCAAACCGGTAGTTTTGGGTGCGTAGAAACCAACAGAACGGTATGACTGAGCAGAGCATAACTGCCGCGGGCATCACCGCCAGCTACGAGGAGACAGACACTGAGCGCGTACTGTCGTTCACCAGCGACGGGCGAACCGCAACGGTTACACAGAATATTGACGGCTATGCGATGCTCAAAGTCCGTGACCAACAGGGAAACGAACAGGAGCGATACTATGGCTTCGATATGGCGCTCGACCACGCAGCGGAGCTACTGGGTGTCTCAGTTACCGACTTGCCAATTCCTGAGCCAGCCGAAGACATGGGGATGTGAAGTGAGCAGAGAATTAGTTGGTTTTCGAGTCGGTGCTGTCATCCTCGACTGGAGCCTCGACACCTTCGACGGCCTCGACAATCTCGGTCACTTTTTCGGTGTTGACATGCCAGCGGTCGACTTCCTGTTCGTAGTCGGCAAGTCGGTTTGACACGCGGATTTTGAGGTCGTCATCGTTGACGTTCACCTCGAAGACATACTCCGGTTCGTCGGAGCGACTCACCCGCTGGAGGTTTGCACTAATCAGGTCGTTATCGAAAAAGTATGGCGAAACGCGGGTCATAACGTTCTGGTAGACGCTATCTTCGACTTTCCGGATTGCCTTCCGGCCCGCGGAATCCGCCGCGCGAGCCACGTAATCAATGCTTTCGCCCCACTTATCGACGGCTTCGTCGGGGTCATCCAGGCTGTCATACGATTCCGCGAGTTTTTCGCCCGCAGTCTGGAGGTCATCGTCGGGTGATTTCCCCTCCTGTTCGCCTTTTCCTTCCTCGACGTGGGCCTGTTCTGCCGTTTTTTCGCTGACGTCCTCGTCGAGGCGTTCGTGGCTTTTCGGCCGCCAGTCGTCGAACTCTTCGAGCGCTTCCATGTCGACGTCGTGGTCTTCGGCAAGCTCTTCGAGTGCTTGCGTAATCCGTTCACCGTGCTCGACCACATCGACCCAGCCACCGCGCGTTTTGAACCCTGAAACACTTTCTTCCATATCTGGTATAACCCTGACCGCTGGTGTATTGAGACGCGGCTAAGAAGCCAGTGTTCATATACTTTGTCGCCTGTGCCGGAAGCGTCGGTTCAAATCAGTGTCTCTTCTCTGGAACGCCGAAATTATATTAGTTCTCTGCAAACCGGAAGTATGTCCCTCGAGGAGCGCGACCAGGCCACGGTCGTCACACACGCACTGGCACAGCAGACATTGACGGAACTCCGTCGAGTTGAAACCGACCCCACCGAGTTCCGGGACCAGCTCATCGAGCTTGGACGAATCTGTGGGATGGAACTTATCGACGATTACTTTGGAACGACCCCTGTCGAAATCGAGACGCCGCTGACGGAGACAACTGGTGTCGAGATTGACGGACGAGATGACGTGATGCTCGTTTCGGTCCTCCGTGCAGCACTCCCGTTCGTCGAAGGGCTGGTTGACGTGTTCCCGACGGCTAGACAGGGCGTCATCTCTGCCAGCCGCGACGAGAGCGCAGAGCGCGACGAGGATGGCCTCCCGATAGCCGTCGAGTACGTCTCGCTTCCGGAACCAAGCGAAGACGAGACCGTCATCGTTGCGGACCCGATGCTGGCAACCGGGAGTACCCTGAGTGCCGTGCTTGCGGAGTTGCTCAGCGGCGAAACGACGCCCGAGTCTATCATTGTACTGGCAGCAGTGAGCGCGCCCGAGGGGCTAGAGCGACTGGCAGCGGAGTTCCCCGAAGTCAAACTGGTGACGGTTGCTATCGACGAGGAGTTGAACGAAGAATCGTTTATTGTGCCGGGGCTTGGAGACGCAGGCGACCGAGCGTTTCGAACAGGATAGGAAGCCGTTCAAGAGTGCGCGACAAACCCCCACGTTTCCACTGGAAGTTGTTGCATCGCCGTTGCTGTTAGTTGAACGAGACGCGCCCGCTTGTGGCGCTTCGCAAGCGGTCTCGGAGGTCAGATGCGTCAGCGACCGGAACGCGGACCGAAAAGCTCACACTGGCATCGTAGGTGGCATCGAACTCGACCTGCGCGCTTTCGAGGATACCTCGAACCGTTCCCGAGTCGTCGTATTCGACGTGAATCTCGAACCGTTCGTGTGGTTGTTGTTCGGTGGTTCCGGCATCGGCAATCGCCACTTTGACACCCCGTGCGTATGCTCGCGCAAGCCCGCCGACACCGAGTTTCGTCCCGCCGTAATACCGCGTCACGACGGCAACGACGTTTTCGAGTTCCTCTTGCTGGAGAACATTAAGCGCTGGTTTGCCGGCGCTCCCGCTTGGTTCGTTATCGTCGCTCGAATACTCACGGAGTGGTTGTGCACGGATACGGTAGGCAGGGACGTTATGTGTGGCCTCGGCATGAACTGCTTCGATCTCCTCGATGAACGCCTCGGCCTCTTCGACAGTTTCTGCAGGGGAAACGTAGCCGAGAAACTCCGAGCCACGGACTTCAAAGCGGTCCTCTCCTCGCCCGGCAACGGTTCTGTACGACTCGTTCACAGCGGATGTTGGACGGTACGCAGTATTTGCGTTGCGGTGTCACCGAGGAGTTTGGCAAAACAGCTACCAAAGAGGATGCGCGGAGACAGAGTATCACACCACTGGACGAAGCGTCAGTCTGAGACGGGTCCGACCCGCAGCCGTGCGGTCGTACTGTAAGTCACCACCACAGACCGCAGCGGTCCATCGGGCCAACCAGAGACCGATACCGCTGCCGTGGTCTAGTGGGGTAATATCACGGTCATCAAAAACCGGGCCTGTTTCGTGCTCAGGAATGCCATCACCCTCGTCAAGGATGTCAATAGCCACGTGGCGGTCCGTCTCGGACAGGTGGACTGTGACGGGTGGTTCGCCGTGAATGACTGCGTTATCCACGAGCGCTCTGATGGCGTCGGTAAGTTCCGGAACTGCCATCGCCTGCTGCTGCAGCGGAACGTCAAGACAGATATCATCGCTGTGGTGGTCAGCAACTGACTCGACTGCGTCACGGCAAAGCGCCGCCACATTCAGGGGTGAAGCGGATTGGCGCTCGGTAAGAACGGTTTCAAGCGTCTGCATTTCCTCGCCAGTTGCCGAAATTCGTTCCGCATGCTGGGTAATCGTCTCGGCAGCATCCTGAACGGCCGGGTCAGTAGTCGTTGACTGGAGGTGGCTTCCCATCGCCATGATGACCGCCAGGTCGTTTCGAAGGTTGTGGCGCAAAATACGGTGAATGACCTGGCTGTGTCGTTCATATACCCGCTGTTCGGTGATATCCGAGTAAATAGCAAAACCGAACCGGCGGCCCTCCGGTCCCTCATAGGGGACACCGCGGTAGAGAAACTCCCGGATACCAGTCGTCGTCTGGCGCTTGACAAGGGCGCTGTTGGGTTTGCCCTCAGCAGTTCGGCGGTCGAAATCCACGGACCTGCTTTCGACGCCGTCAGGAACGATAAACTCGTTTAGCGGCTCGCCGATGATAGCCTCACGGTCGTAGCCGAAGAGTTCCTCGAAGGCCGGATTGACCGCCCGAACGATAGGTTCAACATCGACGAGTTCAATCTCGACGACGGCATCATCGATAAGATGGAACAGGTGACCGAACCGGTCGGCAGCATCCGCGTCGTGAAACGCCTCGCCAGCAAGCGTTTCGTATGGCTGTGTCCCACCATCGAAACAAACCGTCTTCTCGTTCATTGGCCACCCGGCGAAAGCCGTTGCTGGCGTTCCGTGCGGATTGGTTGCGGCTGCGCGGAGCCAGTCGGTGACTGAAGCAGTTCCACGCGGCGACGACCATCCGTTTCGTCGACCTGAAACACCTGGTCGGCGGCACCGGCATAGAAGGCCGCGAAAGACGTATCGACCTGGTCATCGTTGACGATGTTACAGACCGTATCATCAGCCTCGAAAGTTCCCGAGTCGTTTTCGTATCGCGCAGCGCGGGCCTGTTCCTCGCCGAGGACACGGATTTCGCCAGCAATGTTGCCGAGAATCAGAAGTGGTCGAGAGCGCCGTCGAGCAGTCTCCTCGTTTATTCGGCCAAGCCCTCGGCTGACGTCAAAGACGTTATCGGTTGTTCGCCAGCTATCGAACGCATCAAGGACGAACAGGTGGTCAGTATCCATGGCCTCCGTGAGTTGAATACCGCTCTGAGATAATGTACTCGACAGGAGCTGACGGTCAAGGTCGGGTGTGGGCATTAGCGAGACGGCGTAGCCGCTGGTCAACGCAGCGCCACACAGGCGAGCAACGAGGTCGGCAACCGACGTCCCCGAATACCGAATAACGCTCCGTCCGCCCTGAAGCAAACCGCCATTACTGCAGTCATCAAGCGCCGCCGTTCCAGTCGAGATGTGTCTGGTTGAATCGAGAGAAAGCGGTGGCGTTGCATCCGAGACGGCCTCATCAACCTCACCAAGCATTGCTGTCTGTTCGCGGCGAGCGCTGTGGATGTCAGTCACACGAGACTGAATGGTTTCGGCACGCTCTGCAGCAGTTTCACAACGCTCGGTGACGGTTTCGCTGACCTGTGCTTGTGTTTCAGTTGCCTGCGAGACCTGTGAGACATCCGCAACCGTCGCCTCGACAACATCCGCAACCTCCTCAAGCGACTCGGCAACAGCGGAGACGTCCGATTCGCCGGCTGAAAGTTCATCGAGGGCTGCGTCCATCTGCTCTACAGTGTCGTCAGCGGCATCACGCACGCCCGTAAGCAGTGTCTCTATCTCGTCGGCCTGGTCCTGTGACTCCGCAGCGAGGGTTTTGATTTCTTCGGCGACGACAGCGAACCCTTCGCTGCCCTCGCCAGCACGAGCAGCCTCGATGCTTGCGTTCAACGCCAGCATATCAGTCTGGTCGGCAATGCGGGAGATACCCGAGAGCACCTCCTCGATGCGGTCAACCTGGTCGATGAGCTGTCCGACCTGCCGGGAGACATCCTGTGCAACAGTGGTCACGCTATCCATCCGGTTGCTTGCGTGCTGTGCGGACGCCTGTGCAGTTTCGACCTGAGATTTCGCACGTGTGCTTCGTTCGCCAACTTCATCGGCGCTGGCAGCAATCTCTTCGATTGTCGCGCTCAACTCCGAAACGTCCTCGACGACAGCCGTCATTTCTTCGGCCTGGTGCTCGGTCTGTGTGCGAATCTCCGACACCTGCTCGTCAACGCGCTCGGAAGCAGTATAGACAACCGCAACTGCCCCCTGTGCGTTGACAAGGGTTCGTCGTGTACCGTTAGTAATTGGCACTGAGTCACTCATCGGGAACCTCCATAGCCGGTTCCAAGCTATCCAACCGCTTACCCAATTGTCCAGGCGAGCAGGGTATTTCTTCAACAGTTGCACTGCATATCGAGCACATTAGAGAAATATCCGAAAATGAGAGGATTAAATGTTATCACTATTGTGTAATAGGAGATTAAATGAAGAATTAAGATTTCAGGTATGACCACTGTCTCGGATAGAGGATAGTGCCAGCAGATGGAGCGAAATGCCCCCAAGTGTCGAGCGCCGCGCGCATGGCTGTCGGTCGACGTCACAGAGATAGTCGCTTGACAAGTGTCCAGATATATCCGGACAAACGGTGCTAGAACTCGACAAAGAACGACCTTATATGAATAATATTATCCGCTATTTTGGACATACGTGTAGTAATATTCCTCAATAGTATCTGTTGTAAAGCTAACCCTTATATGTGGTGCTGTCACACGGGTGGGTGTGACGTTGGATGACAATGCGGTAGCAGTTGGAGGAAATGCTGGACAAACAGCAACGAAAATAGATAAAGATAACACAAAGGTGATTCACGAATGGAATTAGCAGTACTTGCAGGCGCAACGGCACTCGAGGTCACGGTAACCGACCTTGAAGCAATTGTTGAGGGAGTAAACCTCGTCTGGGCCCTCGTTGCCATCTTCCTGATTTTCTTCATGCACGCAGGCTTCGCGATGCTGGAGTCGGGACAGGTGCGCTCGAAGAACGTGGCGAACCAGTTGACGAAGAACATGCTGACGTGGGCTATCGGAATTGTGGTCTTTTTCCTCGTCGGTATGGGTATTGCGAACAACGTCGGCTCGCTGCTCGGCGGCGGTGATACGTCACCGCTTGCGATGTTTGATGCCGAAGTGATGGGGGCTCCGATGGAGACCTCCGGTTGGGTGATGTGGCTCTTTAGCGCAGTGTTCGCAATGACCGCGGCAACCATCGTTTCAGGTGCTGTCGCCGGTCGTGCAAAACTTCGCGCATACCTCACGTACACGTTCTTGCTCGCGCTCGTTATCTACCCGGTCGTCGCAGGGATGGTCTGGTACGCTCCTGGTGGTGTTCCAATCCTCGAAGACCTCGGCTTTCATGACTTCGCTGGCGGAATGGTCGTCCACGGTGTCGGTGGAATTGCCGGCCTGACGGCTGCCTATGTACTCGGTTCACGAATGGATAAATACGGTGATGACGGCAGCGTTAACATCATTCCGGGTCACTCGATGACCTTCGCGGTACTTGGCGCACTTATTCTCTCGTTCGGCTGGTACGGCTTCAACGTTGGAACGGCCG
>Ga0207421_10007366_pt1 | contig 11719 bp, 12 predicted proteins | sample SodLakKL_010_SED_4_FD_187542 | JGI IMG/M metagenome (GOLD analysis project Ga0207421, IMG submission 187542) | Alkaline sediment microbial communities from Lake Tanatar, Kulunda Steppe, Russia - 8KL_010_SED (SPAdes) (version 2) | ecosystem: Environmental > Aquatic > Non-marine Saline and... | reverse complement strand
CAGGCTTCCATATCGCTCCTCCAGAGAAGGTTTCGGATCGGTTATACCCGGGCGGCGCGGTTGATCGACGATTTGGAAAGAAGAGGGGTTGTGGGGCCGTTTGAAGGCAGCAAACCCAGGCAAATCCTGATTACCGCCGAACAGGCGGCAAAAATCTGTGAAGAAAGCGAGCAGGAATCGGAATAGAAACTGATCCGCTCCGTCCGGTCCGGGTGAAGCCTGACCGGGCCGGGAAGGGATTATTAAAAATTTTGCTATTTTGCGAAGGCAGGGACCAGATATTATAAACCATTCCAACAGGGTCGGGGAAAAAGCGAAACCGCTCAAGCTGGCCGCTGTATCGCTGGGCTGTTCCAAGAACAGGATTGATACAGAAGAAGTGCTGGGCTACCTGGCTGCTCAGGGCTGCATATTAACCGACGATTATCAATCGGCGGACCTGATATTTATTAATACCTGCGGTTTTATTGCCGATGCCCAGCAGGAGTCTGTAAACACCATCCTGGAGATGATTGAGAGCACCAGCTCAACACGGCCCAGGATTGTTGCTGCCGGCTGCCTGGTTGAAGTATTTGGTGAGAAAATTTTAGAGAGCATTCCGGAGCTGGACGGCGCTATCGGAGTGCACAGTTACCGGGAACTGGATCGCTTCATGAGAGCGTTATTTTCCGGTGAACGCCCGGTGGTTATTAATAAACCCGGCCGTGTTTACCATACTTTATCTCCCCGGATTTTGACCACTCCAGCGCACAGCGCTTTTGTCAGGATCGCCGACGGTTGCGATAACCGCTGTCATTACTGCATGATTCCTGCCATCAGGGGTCCGTACCGGAGCAGGCCTGCCGGTGAGATTGTCGGCGAGATATCAGATCTGCTGGATCGGGGCGCTGCGGAAATAAACCTGGTGGCCCAGGATACAACCGCCTACGGCAGCGATTTTGCAAACGGGACCGGGCTTGCCGATCTCCTGGAAGAAATCCTGGAGCTGGATCGTGACTTCCGCATCCGGATTATGTACACATATCCATCCAGGATTGACGACCGGTTGATCAAACTGATCCGGGATGAAAATAGAATTTGCAAATACCTGGATATTCCTGTTCAACACAGCAGTGATCGCATTTTGCAGTTGATGGGCCGTCATTACAGGCGCGATGACCTGGAAAAAGTTATTTATAAGCTGCGCCGCATGATCCCGGAGCTGGCCCTGCGCACTACAGTCATGCTCGGTTACCCGGGAGAAACAAACCGGGATTTCCTGGAATTGCTCAACTTTATTGAAAAGCAGCCTTTTGAAAGCCTCGGCGCTTTTACTTATTCCCGCCAGGCCGGCACTCCGGCTGCGGACCTGGATGGCCGGGTTCCCGCCCGGGTTGGCAAAAAGCGCCTGAAAGAATTAATGCTTCATCAGAAACAGATATCCCGCCGCGTCAATCAAAAATACATCGGCCAGCGGCTGCCTGTCCTGGTGGAAGGAAGGGCGTCAAAAAAGCAGGGCTGGTATTACGGCCGTTCCGAGCACCAGGCTCCGGAAGTGGACGGCCTTACTTATTTTTTTTCAAGGACCAATCTAAGGCCGGGAGACTGGGTTTCCGTTAAAATAAAAGCGGCCGGGCCTTACAACCTCCTGGCGGGCATGCCGGTTCCTATCGACAGGCTTCCACGCTAGAGATTATTTCAGGCAAAGGATGAAGATAATTGCAGGCAGATCTGATTTGTGTAGGCAACGAACTGCTAACCGGTTTAATTGAAAACAGCAACGCCGGCTTCCTTTCCAGGCGCCTCTGGGCGGCGGGAATTGAAGTCAGGGAAACCGCGGTGGTAGCGGACGACGGGGAGGCGATCCGATCCGCCCTGAACAGGGCCCTGGAACACAGCGAAATAATTATATTCACCGGCGGCCTGGGACCTACAGAGGATGATTTAACCAGGGAAGCGATTGCATCTGCCCTGGGGCTGTCCCTGAACCTGGACCAAAAATGGCTGGAAAAAATAGAACATTTTTTCAACATGCGCGGGATCAAGATGCCGGAAAATAACCGCAAGCAGGCCTTAATCATGGAAGGGGCTTCTCTGCTGGAAAACCGGGCCGGCACCGCCCCCGGTTCAATTCTTAAGTGGGAAGGCAGATTGCTTGTTTTGCTGCCGGGGCCGCCCAATGAACTAAAGCCCATGTTCGATGATCTGGTCCTGCCGGCCCTGAAAGATTTCAACCGGGGCAGCCTGAGCCGGTTGAAAACCCTTAAATGCTGCGGTATTGGCGAATCAAGCCTGGAGAATAAAATAAAAAGCCTTGAAAACTGGGATTTGCCCCCGATTTCTTATGTGGCCAGGGGGTATGAAGTCCATCTGCAGTTAAAAGGAAGGGGCAGCGCCGCAGAAGCGGCGGAGGCTATCGAGAAAGGCGAAAGCAAGCTCAGGGGGCTGCTTGGCGATTGTATCTACGGCAGCGATGATGATACCCTGGCCGGTAAGGTTGCCGAACTGCTCGGCGAAAAGGGTTTAACCCTGGCCCTGGCAGAGTCATGCAGCGGCGGACTTTTATCGAGCATGATTACCGATATCCCGGGCAGTTCTCAATTTTACAGGGGCGGTATGGTAGCTTACAGTGGAGAAGCTAAAACAGGCAGCCTGGGCCTGGCAAGAAGCCTTCTGGAGAAGGAAGGTCAGGTCAGCGAACCGGTGGCCATGGCGATGGCCGAAGCGGCCAGGGCTAATTTTAAATCCGACCTGGCCGTCGGAGTTACCGGCATCGCCGGCCCGGACGGCGGCACAGCCCAAAAGCCGGTGGGCCTGGTTTATATTGCCCTGGCCGGAAGATGTGACTGTTATTGCAAAAAATTTAACCTCGGCGGCGGCAGGTTGGCCGTCAAGGAAAGGACGGTCCAAATGGCCCTGGATATGATCAGAAGGGAAATATTAAATAATTACGGGCAATAACCCCGGTTATATCATTGCCCGCCCCGGATTGGAGGATCCTTTATTTTGGCCAGGCTATTCATAGCGCTTGAATTAACCGAAGAGCAAAAAAGAGAGGTCGGCGCTTTACAGGAAAAATTGCAAACCTATATGGAGGGTGTGCGCTGGGTCAAACCGCAGGGATTGCATCTAACCCTGAAATTTTTGGGAGAAACCGACGAGGCCCGCCTGGATCACATTAAACAGGCCATGGATGAAAGCGCCGCTTCAATTAAGCAGTTTGCGGTTGTATACGGGCAAAGCGGTGTTTTCCCTTCCCCCCGGAAGGCAAGAATAATCTGGGTCGGCCTGAGGGAGGGGTATGAAGCGGTGTGCGATGTAGCGACCGGAATGGAAAAAGCCCTGGCCCGCTGTGGGTTCGAGCCGGAAAAGAGGAAATTCACGCCCCATCTGACCATAGGAAGGGCCCGGAACCCGCTTCCTGAAAATATTGCCCGGCTGTATATGGACCGCGAAAAATCTTTTACCACCGCCGCCTGCGTTATCCGGGGAGCGACACTTTTTGAAAGTAAACTCTCGCCGCAGGGCGCGACTTACCTGGTGCGTTACAGGTCCGCTTTTCACAGCCAGTAAGGCTAAAACATTTTTGAACCTAATAGAAATTAAAAAGTTTAATCATAATTAATATCTATTTTTATGATAAAAACCGGCAGGAAAAGCGGCAAACAAGCAGAATAATTACCGGGAAAGGAAAGACCCTTAAGGAGGTTAACATAAATTGGAAAAAGAAAAAGCTCTAGAATCAGCCCTGCTGCAAATTGAAAAACAGTTCGGCAAAGGCTCAATCATGAAGCTGGGCCAGGATGCCATAGCGGAAGTCGCAGTTATTCCTACCGGGTGCCTGGCCATAGACGCAGCTTTAGGAGTGGGAGGGGTGCCCCGGGGCAGGGTAGTGGAAATATACGGCCCCGAGTCATCCGGTAAAACCACAGTAGCTCTCCATATAATTGCGGAAGCTCAAAAACGGGGCGGTTTTGCTGCCTTTATCGATGCCGAGCATGCTCTCGATCCCCAGTACGCCACCAACCTGGGCGTAAATTTAGATGAACTCCTGGTTTCACAACCTGATACCGGTGAGCAGGCTCTGGAAATAGCTGAAGCGCTGGTGCGAAGCGGCGCCATTGATATCCTGGTGGTTGATTCTGTGGCCGCACTGGTTCCCAGGGCAGAGATTGAAGGCGAAATGGGCGATTCTCATGTCGGTTTACAGGCCAGGTTGATGTCTCAGGCCCTGCGCAAGCTGTCCGGCGTAATCAGCAAATCTAAAACGAGCGCCGTTTTTATCAACCAGATCCGGGAAAAAGTTGGCGTTATGTTTGGCAATCCAGAGGTAACCCCGGGCGGACGGGCGCTGAAGTTTTATTCATCCGTGCGGATGGAAGTGCGCAGGATTGAATCGCTAAAAGTAGGTTCCGATCAGATCATCGGCAACCGGACCAAAGTTAAAGTGGTCAAGAACAAGGTTGCCCCTCCTTTCAAGGTAGCTGAATTTGATATTTTATACGGCAAAGGGATTTCTGCGGAAGGTTCACTGATCGATCTCGGCCTGGAGCACAAGGTAATCAATAAGAGCGGGGCCTGGTATTCTTACGGGGAAGAAAGACTGGGCCAGGGTCGGGAAAATGTCAGGGACTTCCTGATTGAGAATCCCCAGATCCAGCAGGAAATAGATAAAAAAGTGCGCGAACTGGCCGGTTTGCCTGCAGGACAACCTCCTAAAACGGACCAGGGATCAGGTAAAGAGGATCATTCCGGGGGAGAGGCCGGCAAAGAGGCCGGGCAGAACCAGAAAAAACAGTCTTAACGGAGTTGAAACCGCTTGGATGAAGAGGAAGCTCAAAAAAAGGCGCGTAACATGGTCTTGCGGTTGCTTTCTTTCCGGGCCCGCAGCCGCCAGGAAATAGCCGCTTACCTGGAACGTAAAGGGTTTACCGAACAGGTAAGCGCTTCCATCATCCAGGAGCTGGAAGGCTACGGTTACATCAATGATGACCAGTTCGCGGATGATTTCATTGGCAGCCGGAAGTCCCGCGGCCACGGGCTTAAAAAAATCCGTTACGAACTTTATATGAAAGGGCTCGACGAAAGGCTAATCGAACAAAAAATTGCCGATCACTTTGATCCGGATCAGGACCTGCTCAGGATAAAAGCGCTCCTGGAACAACGGGCTGCCAGGCGGGCGGGTATCGATGAGCGCAGTGAAGACAGGGATCGCCTGCTGCGGCGTGAGGCAGCCTTCTTAAAGCGGCGCGGATTCCAGGAGAACCTGATCATGAAGGCGCTGAAAGATTTCGATCCGGTGGAATGATATTTACAGAGCAATTATATTTCCTTGACATAATATTCTACAAAAGCTAAAATTGTAATAGAAAATAGAAAATATGTTTAGCAACAGCAGTTCGGGACATGACTGTTAAGAGAAAGCCCTTGGTGCGTCTTAGCACTGCGGATAGATAAAAATTTATAAGCATATCTTTCAGAATAGGGGGGTAAGTCTACCCTTTTCTGGCCTTTCTCTTTAAGCTGTGTTTTGAACGCAGCTTATATTATTTATAAGCGAAAAATCATCAAATAAATAAAGATAAAGCAGCACCGGTTTATAAAAAGAAGCGGAGGTGATAAAAGTGCCAAATATAGTTTTGATGATCGCAGCCGCCGTGCTGGTTGGAATAGGAATCGGGTATATAATCCGCAAAAAGATTGCTGAATCAAAGATTTCTACAGCCGAAGCCGCGGCAAAACGAATAGTCGATGAAGCTACACAGGAAGCTAACTCCTTAAAAAGAGAAAAAGAGCTCGAAGCCAAAGAAGAAGCCCACCGACTGAGGAACGAACTGGATAAAGAAAGCAAGGAAAGGCGCTCAGAATTGCAGAGAATGGAGCGCAGGTTACTTCAAAAAGAAGAAAGCCTGGACCGGAAGATCAGCAACGTGGAGCGCAAAGAAGAAGAACTGAGAAAAAAGGAAGAAGAAAACCGGAAAACTGAAGAAAACTTGCAACAGCTTCACCGGGAACAACTCTCCGAGCTTGAGAAAATTTCCGGCATGACTTCGGAAGAAGCCAAAGAGGTTTTAATGCAAAGGGTCCGCGAGGACATTGACCATGAACTTGCTGTGATGGTTAAGGATATGGAGAATCAAGCTAAAGAAGAAGGGGATAAAAAGGCAAGGGAGATTGTCACCCTGGCCATCCAGAGATGTGCCGCCGATCATGTTTCAGAGTCTACGGTATCTGTTGTCAACCTTCCCAATGATGAAATGAAAGGCCGCATTATTGGAAGGGAAGGCCGCAATATCCGGGCCCTGGAAACTTTAACCGGCATTGATTTGATTATTGATGATACTCCTGAAGCGGTAATAATCTCCGGTTTCGATCCCATCAGGCGGGAAGTAGCCCGCCTGGCCCTGGAAAAGCTGGTCAGCGATGGCAGGATCCATCCGGCCAGGATTGAAGAGATAGTTGAAAAAACCAGGAAAGAGATTGAAGCGCAGATTAAAGACGAGGGTGAACGATCCGCTTTTGAGACAAAAGTCCATGGCCTGCACCCGGAATTGATTACTTTACTGGGTAAACTTCGTTACCGGACCAGTTATGGCCAGAATGTCCTGCAGCATTCGATCGAGGTGTCTCACCTGGCCGGTATTATGGCCGCTGAACTGGGTCTCGACATTACCCTTTCCAAGCGGGCAGGGCTGCTGCATGATATTGGGAAAGCCATCGATCACGAAACCGAAGGTTCCCATGTGCAGATAGGAGGCGATCTGGCCAAGAAGTACAAAGAATCGCCCGCAGTTGTCAATGCCATAGCCGCCCATCACGGCGACATCGATTTTAACACCCTGGAAGCAGTGCTGATCCAATCGGCAGATGCAATTTCTGCAGTCCGGCCAGGGGCAAGACGCGAAACCCTGGAAGCATACATCAAGAGGCTGGAAAAATTGGAGAATATAGCCGATTCTTTCGACGGCGTGGAAAAAGCCTATGCCATCCATGCCGGGCGAGAAATCAGGATTATGGTCAAGCCGGACCGTATCGATGATTACTCCTCGATTAAAGTAGCCCGCGATATTGTTCAAAAGGTAGAAAATGAGCTTGAATATCCCGGACAAATCAAAGTAACGGTTATCCGTGAGACCAGGGCTGTCGATTACGCCAAATAACCATCTAAAAGGACCCGCTAAACCGGGCCCAAGATTAAACGTAAGCGCCCTCATAATATCTAAACTATTATGAGGGCGCTTTATTTTCCGGCAGGAATCTGCCTGACTTTAAAAGAATATATATAAAGAATAATTTTTATAGTTAAGATTTTGTCCGGTTAAATAATTATCGACGAACCATTTATGAAACATGGAGAGCTATCATGCGTTTTCTATTTATCGGTGATGTTGTTGGTAAACCCGGGAGGGATTGTCTGCAAAAAATATTGCCGAAGATGATCAATAACCAAACCTATGATTTAATTGTAGCCAACGGGGAAAACGCGGCCGGCGGCAGCGGGATCACGGAGAAGGTTTATTATCAATTGAAAGAAACTGGCGTTGACTTAGTGACCGGAGGCAATCATACCTGGGATAAGAAGGACGTTTTTAATTTTATTGATCGGGAGCCGGATTTGATCAGGCCCCTGAATTATCCTCCGGGAACCACCCCGGGCAGCGGCTGTAGAATTTTAGAGCGAAGGGGGTTGAAAATAGCCGTTATTAACCTGATCGGAAGGGTTTTTATGGGCCCGGCCGATTGCCCTTTCAGGACGGCGGAAGAAACAATTGCCGGGATAAGAGCTGAAACGCCAATGATCATCGTCGATATGCATGCCGAAGCCACATCAGAGAAACAGGCCATGGGCTGGTTCCTGGACGGGAAGGTAAGCGCAGTGATTGGCACCCACAGTCATGTTCAGACAGCCGATGAAAGAATTCTGCCGGGGAAAACGGCTTATATAACTGATGTTGGTATGGCCGGACTTTATAATTCCATACTGGGAGTGGATAAAGAGGGTCCATTGCAAAGGTTTTTGACCCAGATGCCCCACAAGCTGGAGATCTCTAAAGGAAAAGAGATTTTTAATGCCGTAGAAATTGAAATTGAAGAAACAAAAGGCGAGGCTCAGTCCATCAAGCGAATATATGAAATTACTTGACATAAAAATTATATCAAATTATTCATATAATTCAGGCAGGATATTGTAATCTTAGGTCGAATAAAGTAATTAAATCCGCAAAGGAGGATCATAACAAATGGAAGTATTAAAAGTCTCAGCAAAGTCCAATCCAAATTCAGTAGCCGGAGCGTTAGCGGGAGTGCTTAGAGAAAGAGGGGCAGCAGAAGTCCAGACTATTGGAGCTGGAGCTCTTAACCAGGCTGTAAAAGCAGTAGCAATTGCCCGGGGTTTTGTCGCGCCGGGCGGAATCGACCTGATTTGCATCCCGGCCTTTACGGATATCGAGATTGACGGGGAGGAACGGACTGCCATCAAACTAATTATCGAGCCTCGTTGAAGTATGCCGTTTTGTTAACAGCCTGTCATTCAGCGCTAAACACCCTTTTGGAACAGTTTGATTTCAAGGGTGTTTTTTTGTGGGTTTATTTCTTTACTGTTATAATACTTGAGGCAGGATAATATTTGATTGGAAAACCGGACAGATGAACAAGAGCAAGCAAAGACGTGTTGATCTCCATGTGCACAGCACTGCCTCGGATGGAATATACACCCCCGGGGAGTTATTAAGTATTGCCGAAAGGGCCGGCCTGGCAGCGATTGGTTTAACAGATCATGATACGGTAAAAGGGTTGCCGGAAGCCTTCGAGGCGGCAGGAGAAAAAGAGATCGAGCTCGTGCCGGGTGTTGAAATAAGTGTCCTGGAAGGTAAAACAGAAATTCACATCCTGGGTTATTATCCAGGCGATAGGGAGCGGTTAAATAAAGAGCTTGAAGATATCAGGGAAGAAAGATTCAGCCGCATGCAGATCATTGTCGACAAATTGAAGAAGCTGGGTTTTAAGATCAGGCTGGAAGATGTTTTAGCCGAAGCGGGTGATTCCGCGCCGGGCAGGCTTCACCTGGCCAGGTTGCTGCTGCAAAAAAAATACGTCCATTCCCTGGATGAAGCCTTCTCCCTGTACTTAAATCCCGACCGGGGCGCTTATGTGCCGCGGCAGCTTATGACCATGCCCCGGGCCATGGATCTTTTAACCGGGATCGGGGCAGTCATAGTCATCGCCCATCCCGGGAAACAGGGCAGATCTGTGGTTGAAAGGCTGATCCCGATGGGCCTGCAGGGAATAGAAGTTTTTCATCCCGATCACAGCGCAGCCCAACAAAAATACTATGAGGAACTGGCCCATGAGAAAGGGTTAATAATTACAGGCGGATCGGATTTTCACGGCGACCGGGAGCGCAGGGCCGGGTACCCGGAACACCTGGCTATAGCCGGTCATTTCCTGGACGATTTAAAAGAGGCCGCGCTGGGATGATGCAAAGACATTTTGCAAAGAAGTTTTGCTAAGCCAGTTTTTCAGCCAGGGTGGCGACCCGGGTTCCTACCTGCCTGCATTCTTCTTTTTCTTCTTCATCAGGGGCATTTATGGCCACCGCCCCGTAATGGTTCTTCCTGGTTTTGCCCTGGACCACCATGCCATGGACAAGCATCATCTGCAGGATACTGATAATAGTGGTTTCATTGCCTCCGCCGGGGGCCATGGCGCTGGCAAATGCGCCGCCAACTTTACCTTCAAGTTTTCCGTGATATTTTACGCTGCGATCAAAAAAGTCTTTCATTTCGCCGGCCAGGATGCCGTAGTAGGTAGGGGATCCGGCAATTATGCCATCGTAGTCCAATAACTGTCCGGGGTCGCACTCTTTTACATCGCTCAGGGTTACTTCTGCCCCGGCATTTTTTGCTCCTTCAGCGACTGCTTCGGCCATTTTACGGGTGTTTCCGCTCCGGCTGTAATAGATTACCAGTATTTTTGCCATCTGTTGCCCGCTGGATGCGGGATCGCCTCCTTTGTAAAGTATGATAGTTATTCATGTAAATGATTATGGTTTTTTATAGCAAACTGTATTAATTATGGATCAGATTTAGCGATTATGCAAACAGGCCGGGACCCCCGGATCGTGTCAAGAATGTGCAGGAAAAAGGAGCCTCATCTTCAGCTCATACAGCTAAACTATTGCTTAAACCTCTTAACGCCTTTTATGGAACCTCCGGCAAAAACATACGCCACCGCCCTTGAAAGCCTGTTTTTAGCGGCCTTTTGCGTTTACATACCACTGAGAAAGTGCTACAATATTAAATATGCTTAGACGGAGGAATGGAGGTAAGCCCGCTGTATGGAAAATCTAGACTTTGCTCTACAGGTCCTCGTACTCGGTTTTTTAGTTGTTATGGTCACCCTCTTCGGTCTTTATTTTATCTTAATTCTCTTCAACAGGCTCTTATATAAACCGGTTTCTGCTCCGGTCGAAAGCAGCACAGCTGCGGTAACGGAACCTTCCCGTGCTGAAAGCCCGCCAGATGATAACGGGCGCATAGTTGCGGCGATTCTTGCTGCTGTCTACCAGTACATGCAAACCGATCAAGCTCATTCTTTTACCGGGCCGTTAAGCTTTGCCGTCCGGCCTGCAGGCGGAGTAAAGGGCGGCAGCTGGAAATTTATTGGCCGGAAGGAGCAGCTTGAAAGCAGTTTGGAGTTAGAAAATATTAGGAGGAAGAAAAAACGTGAAAACATTTAAGGTAACTGTTGACAACCAGACTTATACCGTCCAGGTAGAAGAAATTTCTGAGAACACAAACCAGGATTCCGGAAACTCCGGTTCCCGGACTGCTGCCGAAAACCCCCAACCGGCCCCCGCAAAAGAAGCGCCGGCGGTTGAGCAAAAACAGGAAGAAGCCCCAAAACCGGCTCCGGCAGCCGGCGAAGGTTATACCCTGAAAGCGCCGATGCCCGGCTCTGTCCTTGAATTGAAAGTTAGCGAAGGGGATTCTGTAAAAGACGGGGATGTGCTGCTGGTCCTGGAGGCTATGAAAATGGAAAATGAACTTACCGCTTCGCAGCCGGGCACTGTTTCCCAGGTCCTGGTTAAGAAGGGTGATTCGGTCAACAGTGGAGACCCCTTGGTTGTCCTCTCCTAAAGATAAGCCAGCATAAGACTTACCGATGAACTTGAAAGGGGTTAAGCTAAGATGACAGAATTACTGGTTGAATTTATAAAAAGCACCGGTTATTTAAATCTGCAAGTAAATGAAGTTATTATGATTGTAATAGCCTGCATCCTGCTTTACCTGGGCATTGCCAAAAAATATGAGCCCTTACTGCTGGTGCCGATCAGCTTTGGGGTTTTGCTGGTAAATTTACCGCTCGGAGACCTTATGGACCCGGGAACGGGCGGCGATGTGGGCGGCCTGCTTTATTACCTTTCTCTTGGTTTGGAACTTGGTATTTATCCTCCCTTAATATTCCTGGGCGTAGGGGCTATGACCGATTTTGGGCCCTTGATCGCCAATCCTATTACGCTGCTGCTGGGGGCGGCCGCGCAATTTGGGATCTTCCTTACTTTTTTAGGGGCCATGTTCCTTGGCTTTACGGCCCCGGAAGCGGGGGCGATCGGTATTATCGGCGGAGCGGACGGCCCGACGGCGATATTTATTGCCAGCCGCCTGGCTCCCGAGCTTTTGGGCCCGATTGCCATTGCCGCTTATTCTTACATGGCCCTGGTGCCTATTATTCAGCCCCC
>Ga0207421_10007365_pt1 | contig 11722 bp, 9 predicted proteins | sample SodLakKL_010_SED_4_FD_187542 | JGI IMG/M metagenome (GOLD analysis project Ga0207421, IMG submission 187542) | Alkaline sediment microbial communities from Lake Tanatar, Kulunda Steppe, Russia - 8KL_010_SED (SPAdes) (version 2) | ecosystem: Environmental > Aquatic > Non-marine Saline and... | reverse complement strand
GCAGACCTATCCCATATTTGCCGGTGTCAAGACCAGCAATACCCGCCGGGCACACAACGACTGGCTGGAGACCATGTTCGACCTGGGCCTGCCCGTGGCCGCGGTCTGGTTCGCTGTCCTGGCCGGGCTGGGTCTGCGCTGCCTGACGGGATTTTTCAAAAGGCAAAGGGATCATGTCTATCCTGCCGTGGGCCTCAGTGCCTGCGTGCTGGTGGGGCTGCATGCCCTGGTGGATTTCAGCCTGCAGATCCCGGCTGTGGCTGTGACTTTCGCCGTGATTCTGGGGGTGGGAGTGGCACAGAGTTGGAGTTCTGTGGAGGAGTGAGCTGCGATGGGGCGATTTTAGCGACGTAAGAGACTTAAGCGAACTTAGCGACTTGAGCGACTTAAGAGAAAGAGTGAAGAGGGGATTAGATGGAAAGAATCAGGACTCACAGGGAGTTGAGGGTTTATCAGCTGTCTTTTGAGGTAGGGATGGAGATATTCAGGATCAGCCCAGTTAAATCCTGCTCTCAGCAGGGCCAACTTCGTGGCATTCAACCGGGCAAGCAAGTCCTTTCCAAAAGAAGAGACTTATTCATTGACAGATCAGATACGTAGGTCTTCAAGGTCTGTTTCGGGAAACCTTGCCGAGGCGTTTCGGAAAAGAAGATATATCAAAGCTTTTGTGGCCAAGCTGTCAGATGCAGAGGGTGAGGCCGCTGAAACTCAGGTTTGGCTGGATTACGCTCATGCATGCGAGTACATTTCCAGTGATGATCATAAGATTCTGGACGATAAGTATGACCATATTATTTCAATGATTGTTAATATGAGCAATAAACCGGAAAACTGGTCATGGTGATCAGAAAGAAGAGGGGACTGGAGAGACTTAAGCGACTTTAGAGACGTAAGCGAACGGCTGGGCTCGCTGAAGTCGCTTAATTCGCTAAAGTCGCAAGGTCGCCCTATCGCCCTATCGCCTTCGTCGCCCACTCGCTTAAGTCGCTCCCTCGCTCCCTCGCTCCCTCGCAAAGATGTGGCTCAACGGGATGGGGTGTCTGGCGGGCGTGGGAATTTTTGCGGCTGCAAAAGGGATTAGGGGATTGAGGTAGAGAAAAGGAAACATTGAACGTAGAACTTTGAACGTAGAACATAGAACATAGAACGTTGATCATGAACAAGATTTTCTGGATATTTGTTGTACTGCTGCTGATCCTGGTGCAGCATATGCCGGCACTGGCAGAGGAGGAGCCGGACGAGGCCCTCCTGGAACACCGCAAAGGACTGGCCCTGGCCCGGGAACAAAACCACGAACAGGCAGTAGCCTCCTTTACCAGGGCCATGGAATTAAGGGCTGATTTCCACCAGGCCCTGAACAACCGGGGACTCTCCTATATGGAACTCCAGCGGTTCAGGGAGGCGGAACAGGATTTCATCCGGGCCGTGGAGATTGATCCTGAATATTTCCAGGCCTGGAACAACCTGTCCCTGGCCCGGTACAAGCAGGGCGATTACGCCCAGGCCCTGGATGACGCTGCTGAAGCTTTACGCCATCATCCTGGCTTTGGAATGCCGTACATAACCAAGGGCATGGTGTACATGGATAACGGCCTGTACTCAAAAGCCCTGGAAGCCTTTGACCGGGTTATCCGGATAGATCCCACCTATGCCAGGGGGCATTACTACCGGGGAATTGCTTACCTGAAAACGGATCGGCCGGACAAGGCCGCACAGGAGCTTGATGCGGCCCTGGACCTGGATCAGGATAATCCGCTGTTTCTGCGCACCCGGGCCAGGATTCACTTTGCTTCCGGGGAAACCGGCAGAGCCCTGGCCGATGTGAGCCGCAGCCTGACCCTGCGGCCCGGATCAGTTGAGGCCCTGAGCCTGCGCGCACGCATCTACCTGGCTCAAAAGGATTACGTCCCGGCCCTGGATGATCTAAACCGGGCTCTGGACCTGAATCCTGAATATCCAGGTTTTTATTCTCTTCGAGGTGAAACAAGATCCCGCATGGGCGACTTCCAGGGTGCCATCACGGACTACACCCGCTCCCTGGACCTGGATCCGGAGCAGTCGGAAGTGTATAACAGCCGGGGTATCGCCCATACCGAACTCGGCCTGCATGCCCGGGCTCTGGATGACTACGAGTACAGTATTGAACTGAACCCCGGCAATGCTCAGGCTTATCTGAACAGGGCCACTGTTCTTTTTTACCTGGGGGAAATGGACCAGGCCCTTGTGGACCTTGACAGATCCATAGCTCTTAATCCAGGTTCGGTGGTGGCCTACAATAACCGGGGATGCGTTCTTCTGGAAAAGTCAAAATACCCGGAGGCCCTTGACGACTTTAAACAGGCTCTGGATCTTGATCCCGGCTATGTCGAGGCCGGAGCAAACAAGGGTCTGGCTCTGATATTTTCCGGACAGGTATCAGAGGGGTGCCGGGAACTGACCCGGGCCTGCGAGTCAGGTTCCTGCAGCAACCTGGACTGGGCCAGACAGCAGGGCATATGCAGGTAGGGGGAACCGGAGGTCGGACGTCGCCCCGGTGAAATCCGCTGCGCTGATACTTCGTATATTTCACTGGGTAAAGAGGTCGGACATCGGAGGTCGGTGATTCCGAATTGAGGAATTACGAATTGAGGAATGAGGAATTCGAAGAACGTTCAAAGTTCTACCACGCGCAGCGCGTAGCAGGCGTTCACAGTTCACAGTTCACGGACAATATTCACGGTTCACGGCTCACAGTTCACGGTTCACGGACAATAGTTCACAGTTCACGGTTCACGGATCACATGGAGAAATATCAACAAAATATCTAAGTTCTGATTGACTAAAGCCCTTATTTCAAATAGAAAAGACACCAATATTAATATGTTATAGTGTTACTGCAATGCTTATCGGTTTTGCGGCGGTTGAATCACATCCGGTTCTGTTCCAGTCATACAGACAGCCAGAAGCTTTCCTCGAAGGTTAAAAACATATAATACCGGGACTTAGTCAGTCTAATACTGAAGCTGACCAACATATATATGCCCAGCAAATGCTTCAACAAATGGAGGTGGACATGCACAGAATCTTTGGTACAGCCATGCTCATGGCTCTGACCGCAGGGCTGCTCATATGCCTGAGCGCTCCAGTCGCGGCCCAGGATCAGGAACTGTCCGATTCGGACATTGATCTGCTGATGGAGCAGCATCTTCCGGAGGGGGTAACCCTGGACAATGCTGACCAGGAAGAATTCACTCTGGCTGTATACCGGGCTGTGTCCGACAATCCTCATCTGGCGGACCGTATTGCGGCTCAGGCAGTTGAGGCCAGACCCGAACTGGGCGAGGACGCAGTAGAGGCAGCCGTCAGTGCCGCGCCAGGGCAGAGCGAAGCCATTGCTGCATCCGCGGCCGAAGCTGATCCTGACCAGGCCAGGGGCCTGACCCTGGCCGCAGAGAGGACCGCAGGCCAGGTGGAGGCGCAAAGGGGCATTGAAAGGGCCATGGACAGGGCGGCCCAGGAAGGAATTTCCCCGCCGGCCAGGGATGACGATCCCAGCCCTGTGCGCCCGTAGCCGGATGGCGGATGTCAGAGATCAGATATCGGACGTCGGAGATCGGAGATCGCCCCGGTGAAATCCGCTGCGCTGATACTTCGTATATTTCACTGGGTAAAGATGTCCGTTCACGGTTCACGGACAATAGTTCACGGTTCACTGCTCACGGCGCAGGCAGAGGTGGGAGTGTCTCATCAAGGACCGCCGACCATTGACTTTTTTTAACAGGCAAATGGGAAAGGTTAACAGTTTGCATTCAAACCGGAAAGGGAGAGTGTTCATGAGGCTGACTTTAAAGTATATCCTGCTTCCGCTTTTATTTCTTTTTGTGTTCTCGAGCATGGCCTATGCCCAGAGAGGGGTGCCCATTCATGAGAAGCCCAGGCCGGACTACGATCCCCTAGGGATCCGGGCCGGGGCATTCACCGTCAAGCCTGAACTCACCCTGGGCCTGGAATACAATGACAATATCTACGCCACCAGGAGAAACACCGAGTCCGACTGGATCACCACCATAGCCCCGGAGCTGGACGTGCGCTCCGACTGGACCAGGCACGCCCTGGGCCTGAATACCGGACTGGAGTACGGGATGTATGCTTCCGAGTCCGATGAGAACTACCTGGACGGACATATCTTCCTGGACGGCAGGCTGGATGTGCTCAGGGAATCCTTTCTCAGCGGCAGGCTGGGTTTTCAGCGCCTGCACGAGGAGCGGGGCGAGCCGGATGCTGATACCGACTGGGATGAACCGGGCAGGTACAACCGCACCAGCGGCGATCTGGCCTATTATCACGGCAGGGGCAAGCTGTCAGTTTCCGGTGGATCCGGTTTCACCCGCCTGGACTACAGACCGGTGGATCTGCGGGACGGTACCACCCAGAGCCAGAGCATCAGGGACCGCTGGATATATAATGTCAATGCCAGGGTGGCCTACGAGATGCACCCCGATGTGCAGCCCTTTGTCACCACCCGCTATGAATGGCGCAGATACGACAGGAGCAGGGCCGAACGCGACTCGGAAGGCTACCGCATCGGAGTGGGCACCGGCTTCGACCTGGGGGGCATAACCTCCGGTGAAGTGTTTGCCGGCTACATGCACCAGGACTATGACGACCGCAGAAACATAAGCGGCATGTGGTACGGCCTGAATCTTCTGTGGAACGTGACCCAGCTGACCTCGGTGGAAGCCGGGGTACAGAAGCTGGTCAAGGAAACCACTCTGGAGGGGGCCTCAGGCATTGATTCAGTGGAAGCCAACCTGCGGATGGATCACGAGCTTTTAAGAAACCTGCTGGTGGGAGCCTTTTTCGATTATACCCATGATTCCTACCAGGGCAGAAACGTCACTGACAGATACTATGACCTGGGACCCAGGATCACCTATCTCTGGAACCGCAACCTGAGCGCCGAAGCAAGCTACACCTATAGAGAAAAGGACAGCAATCGCTCCCACAGGGAATACACTGAAAACAGGTTCAAGGTCTCCATTACCGGATCATTTTAGAAGTCGGAGGTCGGAAGTCGGAGATCGCCCCGGTGAAATCCGCCCAGTTAAATGGCGGAAATTAAACCGGGTAAACTGCGCTGATACTTCGTCCCCTGATGAAACCCGCTGTCGCTTGACAGCCCAAGGCTGTGTTTCATTGGGTAAATATTTCACTGGGTAAAGACGTCGGAGGTCGGTTCACTGTTCACGGCTCACGACTCACGGTTCACAGATCACGGTTAAACAGAAAACAAAAATACATCAACATCACATGTCAAATACATTACCGCTAAAAATCAACTTCTGGGCTGCGCTTTTTTTAATACTATTTCTGCTGGTCTCAGGCTGGACCACTTTGTCAGGCGCAGAGGAACAGGAACCGCAGGAAGTTCTGGAAAGACAGTACAAACTGGATTCCGGAGACAGACTGAAAATAACCGTATACGGACAGGAAGATCTGTCCGGAGAGTTCCGGGTGGATGGCTCCGGGAACATATCTTTCCCTCTTATTGGAGAGGTAAGCGCCAAGGGGATCAGCCTGCGGGAACTTGAAAGTCGATTGATTGAAAGGCTCAAGGATGGATATCTGCGAGATCCCCGGGTCAGTCTGGAGGTCTTGAACTACCGTCCCTTTTATATCCTGGGTGAGGTCAATAATCCCGGTAAATATGAATACGTCGACGGCATAAACCTGCACAATGCTGTGGCTATGGCTGGCGGGTATACACACAGAGCCAGAAGGGGGCAGGCGGAAATCACCCGGCAGAACCCCGAAGAAGTCATTGATGATGCTGATCATTCCACTGTGGTCATGCCCGGGGACGTGATATACATCCGGGAGAGGTTTTTTTGAGAAATGGTGGGATTCAGGGATTAATGCAGGAACCGGAGGTCGGAGATCAGATGTCGCCCCGGTGAAATCCACTGCGCTGATACTTCGTATATTTCACTGGGTAAAGATGTCGGTTCACAGTTCACGGTTCACGGCTCACGGTTCACACTAAAACACTTCAACCAGATAAAAGCAGTTAACAGGCCATGCAGGACAGGGATAAGCAAGAGGAAAGGCATTTAAACAAAAAGCAGCAGACAGTTTACCAGGCTCCCGAGCATTCAGAGGAAGAGCTTGATCTGCGTGAACTGCTCAGGAAGATCAACCGCCGGCGCACCGCCATCCTGGGCATATTCATTCTGGTGGTGGCTGCGGCCGTGCTCTATCTTTACCAGGCCACCCCCAGGTATACAGCACAGACGCAGCTTACACTGGATGTACGCAAAAGCCAGGTGGTGGACGTGGAACAGATAATGTCCGGCATCTCTCCTGAATCCGCGGTCATCAGCACTGAAATGGACGTAATAAAGTCCAGCAGACTGCTGGCCAGAGTAGTGGATGAGCTGGAACTGGACCGTGTTCCGGAATTCAACCCGGCATTACGTGAAGGGGGCAACCCCGGTTTAAAGTCAACACTCACCGGCTGGCTGGATGGCTTGGGGTTTCTGGGTTTGGAAGAAAAAGAAGAAGAGGAACTTTCCCCTGAGGAAAGGCAAGTCAAGGAAAAAAAGCGGGCTGTTCGAATTCTTCGCAACAACCTGGAAGTGGATCACCGCAGGGACAGCTATACATTTACCATTTCCCTTACCTCCGAAAATCCCAACAGAGCAGCCAGAGTGGCCAACACCCTGGCCGACCTTTACCTGACTGATCAGCTGGAGGCCCAATACGAGGCAACCCAGAGAGCTCACGAGTGGCTGGATGATCGACTGCGGTCCCTGCGTCAGGAAGTCCAGGCCGCAGAGCAGGCCGTTAAAAACGTCCGCCAGCAAAGCGACATGGTTCAGGCCGGTGGAAGCACAATCCTGGAACAGCAGATCGGGGATGTGAACGCCCAGCTTATACAGGCCAGGGTCAAGAGGTCCCGGGCTGAATCCAGGCTGGCCCGGGCCGAGGAGATAAAGGAGCGTGAAGGAGGCATAGAAAGCCTTGGAGAAGTAATCGGCTCCCAAACCATACAGCAGCTGAGATCGGAAGAGTCTTCGCTTCGCCGCAAGATCGCCGAATTGAGCCAGACATACGGCGAGAGGCACCCGGAGATGGTCCAGGCCAGGGCGGAGATGGAAGACCTGCAGGAAAAGATCAATGAGGAAGCAAGCCGCATCATTGCTTCCCTGGAAAACGAGGTGCAGTCGGCCCGGGCCGAGGAGCGCTCCCTGCAACAGTCTCTCAACGAGTTGAAAAGAGATGCTGAAACCACCATGGTGGCGGAACTGGAATTAAGGGAGCTGGAACGTCAGGCTCAGTCTTCCAGGACCCTGTATCAGAACTTCATGGACCGCTTTCAGGAAACCCAGGAACAGGAAGCCCTGCAGCGCCCCGACGCCAGAATTATTTCCCCGGCCGAGGAACCCGATTCTCCTTCGCACCCCAGGACACAAATGACCCTGGGGCTAAGCGCCGTGGCCGGACTCATGTTCGGGGTCATGGGCGCATTTCTCCTGGAAACCCTGGATCGGGGATTCCGTACCGGAGACCAGGTGGAAAAAGCCACCGGTCTGTCCATGCTGGGGATGATTCCGCTGCTGGGACGCACCAAGGGTAAGCCATGGGATTACGTGGTCAAGAAGCCCTTTTCCTCCCTGGCTGAATCACTGCGGGCCATACGAACGGCCATTCACCTGTCCAACGTGGATCAGCCCCCAAAGACCATCATGGTCACCTCCACCCTGCCCAGGGAGGGAAAGTCCACTTTTTCCGTTTCACTGGGACGTTTGTCAGCCAATTCCGGGGTTAAAACCCTGGTCATTGATGCAGACCTCAGACGTCCCTCTCTGGAAGATGTTATGTCAGAGCAGGAAGTGCAGCACAGGCTGGAAGACGTGCTCCAGGGCAATGCCGGGCTCAAAGATGCCATTGTCACAGATGAGCACAGCGGTCTGCACATGCTCATGTCCCACGGCAAGGCACCTTCAGTGGCCGAGATGCTGGGTTCTCAGCGCATGAAAAACATGCTGGCCGAACTGGAGGAACAATACGAGCTGATCCTTGTGGATACCCCGCCGGTAATGGGAGTTTCAGATACCTGGACCCTGGCCAGAAGCGTGGACTCGGTGGTGTTTATCGTGCGCTGGGCTGAGACCCCCAGGGAAACAGTCAGATCCGCCCTCAAGCAGATGGAGCTGCTGGATATAAAGGTAGGGGGCGTGATCCTTTCCATGGTCAACGTCCGCCAGCAGTCCAAATACGGCTACGGCGGGTATGGCTACTACTACGGCAAATACAAAAAGTATTATAAGGAGTAGTCTGCAGGCAGGAACCGGGGGAATTGGGGAATTAGGGAATTGAGGTCCGGAGAGAAGTTCAACGTTCAATGTTCACGGTTCACGGTTTACAGATCACGGTTCACGGTCCACAGTTCACCATGTTCAACCTGTTTGCAAGGAAAAAGGGCAAAAACCGGTGCAGGGCATACAGTCTGCCCGAAGGTATGCGGGTCTATGCCGTGGGAGACATCCACGGCCGGGCAGACCTTCTTGAATCGCTGCACCAGGCTATTGTCCTTGACGCCCGGAAGAGCCCGGCCAGGGAAAACCTGGTCATCTACCTGGGGGATTACCTGGACCGGGGTACTCTGGTGCGCCAGACCCTGGACACTTTGCTTGCCGGATTGCCCCCGGACTTCAGAACTGAATTTCTCATGGGCAACCATGAACAGCTCTTCCTGGACCTGGAGCAGGACCCCTCCCTCCTGGATCTGTGGATCAACCTGGGAGGCCATGCCACCCTTCTCAGCTACCAGGTGCAGGTCCCGGGTTCGGGATTTTCGCCGGAGCGCGCCAGGCAGATCCACCACGAACTTTTCCTTGCCCTGCCCAGAGAACACCTGGACTTCCTGAGAGGCCTCAAACCCTTTGTGCACAAAGGCGGTATCCTTTTCGTCCATGCCGGGATCAGGCCAGGGAAGGCCCTGGACAGGCAAAGCCCGGAAGATCTCTTCTGGATCAGGGAGGATTTCCTGGATTCGGAACTGGATTTCGGCTTCAGGGTGATCCACGGCCACACCATCTCCAGGCAGGTGCAGGAGTTTCCCAACCGGGTGGGCATCGACACCGGGGCATATGCCACAGGTGTGCTTACCTGCGCCGTACTGGAAAACAGCCGGATAAGATATTTGTCCACAGGACCAGAGACCTGATCATGCACCGCATCCAGTTGTTCATCACAGCTGCAGTCTGTCTGGCCGGGCTGATTCTTGCCGGCACCTGGCTCTGGACCGGGCATAAGAGCTGGCAGGGATTCATGCTGGAGCGCCGGGTGGAGCAGAGCCAGCAGCCTGTAACGGCGGATACACTGCTTAAGGTGTGGGAGGACAGCCGGGGCCTGGAAAGGACCATCCTGCCCGGCAGGCACGTGCACCTTACAGGTCTCACCTCCCAGCTGCTGGTTCAGGAGCAGGAGATAGATCCCGGCCCCAGAGCGGATGTACTGATCCAGGGTCTGGAAGCAGCCAGACATGCCCTGGGCAGGGATCCGGCTGAAGCGCATGCCTGGGCCAGAACGGCCTGGATGGAATACGCCCTCAACGGGGTCTCCCCAGAAGTCATTTCCGCCCTGCGCATGTCCGTCTACTGCATGCCCGCCGGCAGAAGCCTGGTCTTCTGGAGGATCCGCATGTCCGGGCTGAACCGGGAGCTTTGGGATGAGGATTTTGAAGCCCTGCTCAGGCGCCAGATCATCTACGCCTGGCGCATATCTCCCCAGAGGCTGGCCACAACCGCAGTGGAAACTGACATGGAAGAACTGGCCAGGCAGGCTCTGTCCAGATCTGCGGAAGACCTGCAGCGTTTTGAAGAACTGGCAGGATCAGTCTCCAGATAACCACCCGAAAATAAGGACCCTTTGAATCCCGGGTTCCTTCACCACCGGTCAATTAAAGAGGAGCCTTTATCGGGAAAGAAGCTTTTTTGATTAAGTACTTAAGTCATATCCGGCCCACAGAGGCTTTTGAAAGAAAAAATCCGGGGATAAAGTATGGGCCGATTCAAAACAGGCTAAATGTGAGCTTAATTTAAGCACTTGTACACGATTATCCTGGATAAGACTGCTTACTGTCCGGAAGGATGCCAAGGCAGAGTTGCTCCATCAGAGACGCCCCGGTATTTTGTTTATGAGTAACGCATTGAGTAAATACAGGTAACAGCCATAACTTCAGGAAATTGATTAGGTTATCAACTATTGAACCAAAAGCGATTTGATTACTGTGAAATTGCCAGGAAGACCCCGTAATTCAGGGCCTTCCGGTGTCTTTTAATGTTCAGCCAATCGCCTTTGCTCTTTTTCAAATTTATAAGACAACAATGAAAATATGCCTCCCCTGGGTGCTGCCAAAAGTGCCAAAAGTTTTTTGACGTAAAAAAACCGGGCCAACCCAATGGAGTACCCCGGTCCTGAAATTATTTTTTTCATAGCCGATGCTGTTTCTTTTTTGTCTATCTAGTTCGATGGCCTCTTCATCAAATGTCAAAATGGATTTGCAACCAATTACTCTATGCCACAGTAAAAGCAGGTTACAGGAAGCTACAACCCTATTTTGATTCGGGCTAGGAATAGCTGCAACTCTCCTGGCCCTTCTTTTGTTTTATATTCTATCTTCTATAGAAAAGAAGTCAAGCCCTGAATTACCATGCACTATGTAGCAGGTCATGTTTTTCCTCCAATATGCCAAGCAAGCAACACACCAGATAAAAGATGATCTTCTTTACACCTTTGCCCTTCGCCACCTGGATAAAGTACCTCTTGGCCATACGTTTAAACCTGTCAAGGTACAGTAATATCCCTTCATAGTTTTTTACATAGTCAATCAAGTCCTTTGTTATAAGCACATAAGCAGCAAAATAAAGTTCCCTTTCGTTTACAACCCTTATCTTATATTTTGAGCTGTCAATTTGTTCCTCGACAATAGCCAATCCCTCCATTGCATAATGTACTTTACTCAGTATATCTCGAATATATGAAGGGTGTGCCTTGTGCATTCTTGATGAAAACCTATATCTTGGCATGTCAAGGCATGGCCCTTTCATGCCAGACAGTACCCAGTCATCTAATTCTGCCTGGTAATTGCTGGCCAGTTCTTTGTAGCGGTCCAGAAGTCTCTTAAGCGTTGTCTTTTCCTTTGTATATCTGTAAAGATCAACCAGTTCTTGAAAGAGTATGTCTTGCTCCCTTTCCTGCAGTTGCTCAAGGGACACACCAGCAAGCTCGGCTACTTTCACCTGGCTGATGTTCTGCAATGCCCTGATCCGCTTTGCTGTACGTTTTTCTTCGCTCCAAATATCCTCCACGCAGGCACCTTAATCAACTTTATTTTGTTTCTGTCCTCCAGATGGACATCAACCGTTTGCCCAACACGATCCAGATATGACTTCTTAAATGTTATTAATGAGATCGGCGATCACGCTTCACGTTTAGCTGTAACAGACTTCATTATGTACTATCCTACATTCAGGAAAAAATATCGTAACCCTGAATTTTATACTTTCTTGATACTTATCAATTTTTTGCAGGATTTAACCTGGGATTGATAAATTTATCAATATCGATGAAATCGTATCTACTCCTCTTCAAACTCAGCACTGGAAAAATTGAGGGTTCCGCAGTTCTCTCTGACCGCCCTCTGGGTGCTTTCGTCAAAACCATCTGACAGTTCCGC
>Ga0207421_10007364_pt1 | contig 11722 bp, 9 predicted proteins | sample SodLakKL_010_SED_4_FD_187542 | JGI IMG/M metagenome (GOLD analysis project Ga0207421, IMG submission 187542) | Alkaline sediment microbial communities from Lake Tanatar, Kulunda Steppe, Russia - 8KL_010_SED (SPAdes) (version 2) | ecosystem: Environmental > Aquatic > Non-marine Saline and... | reverse complement strand
GATAGCTCAGTAGGTAGAGCAGGTGGCTGTTAACCACCGAGTCGCAGGTTCGAGTCCTGCTCGGGGAGCCAATAGACTTTTAACGCCATCGCAATTTTTTCGATGGCGTTTTTTTAAGGGGCGGGTAAAATGCCAGGGTGGGGAACCTTTTATAATGTTATACTTGTAATTTTTGGAGTTCTTTTGGGTTTAAGATTCAAAAAGTTTTTGCCGGAAAGGTTCTCCGAGATTCTATTACAGGTGGTTGGGCTTTTTATTATTTTTCTGGGGATTACTCTTTTGCTCGAGGGGCAGGAAGAAATTCTCCTTCTCATTAGCCTGATTGGTGGTGTTTTAATTGGGGAAGCTCTGGATTTAACAGGCCGCCTGAACCGATTTGGTGCCAGGTTTAGCAAAATGGGCACTTCTCCTTTAAGCCGTGGTTTTGTCACTGCCTCCCTTTTATTTTGCGTCGGCCCAATGGCTATTATTGGTAGCCTGGCCGATGGTTTGACCGGTGATAGCCATATACTTTTAACCAAGGCCATTATAGATGGGATCGCTTCGGTTCCTCTTGCTGCTACGCTGGGGATCGGGGTAGCTTTCTCCGTTATCCCCCTGATGCTTTATCAGGGTAGTATTACACTCCTGGCGTTTTTCCTTGAAGGTTTTTTCAGTCCGGGGGCAATAGCAGAAATCTCGGCCCTCGGGGGAATAATAATGCTGGCAATGGGGCTGGATTTAATGGGAATTAAGAGGATCAGGGTTGCCAACCTTCTTCCGGCCCTGCCTTTAATAATGGTTGCAATTTATTTTTTGGGGATTTAGGAGGCTAAAGGAAATGGAAGAATTAAAAAAGCAAATAACCCAACAAATTGAGGGTTTCCCCGGGCGGGCAGGGGTTGAAATCTTTTGCCTGGAAAAAGGCCAGAGGTTTAGTTATAATGGAAATGAACGTTTTCATGCGGCGAGTATAATTAAAATACCCCTGCTTTATGAAGTCCTGAAACAGGTTGAAGAAAGGCGTTTGCAATTGGATACCGAGTATCCCCTTCCGGAAGAAGAAAAAGTGGGGGGAGCGGGAGTCCTTCAACTTTTGCATCCCGGTTTAAAACTTACCCTCGCAGACCTGATGCACCTGATGATTGACGTTAGCGATAATACAGCGACCAATATGATTATAGATATCGTGGAAAAAGATTCTGTAAATGGACGGTTGGAGGAACTGGGGTGTAAAAATACATTCCTGGCCCGTAAATTGATGAAAGTGGTCCCGGGTCTTTACAGTTATACTTCGGCCAGGGATACAGTTTCCTTACTGGGAAAAATTCATTCCGAATTTTATGAAGAAGGAATGGAAGTACTAAGGAAACAGCAGTTTAATGATTGTCTTTCCCGGGATATAAGGTTTTGCAAGGAGTGTGGAGTTTTAATTGGTGTTTCCTCCAATTGTAAGGCATGCAAAAAACCGGTAAACGAACTGGAAATCGAAGAACCTGTTTTTGCCCATAAAACCGGTGAAATTACCGGAGTTGTCCACGATTCGGGAATCTGGGAATTCCCCCGAAGTACAGTTATTGTCTCGGTTTTAACGGATTACCTTCCGGATAATAATATAGGGAAAGACTTCCAGGCTGAAATAGGAAAAATTATTAATAAAAACTTAAAATAAAAAGAAGGAAACCTACCGAACTTATAGAATAAGTATGCTTGCTGAAAAAATTAACACAATATATTGATTGGAAAAGGAGTGGATTGTCGATGAAGAAAGGATTAATTGCTGTGCTGGTTTTAACCCTGGCTGTTGGTATTGGTTTTTTCACCCAGGGTATTGAAGCAGGAGGGCATGTTTATCAGGAGGGAACCTTCATGGGTTATTCCGATGCAACCGATCGTGGATATATGGATGCGGAAGTAACTATTGAGAATGACAGTATTGTTGAAGTTGTAATTCGTGGCTATGGGAACCTGGGAACTGAAAAACCAGAAACCTATCCCTGGGATCAGTACCACGAAGCCCTTGAAGTTCTTCCCGAACTTTATGTTGAGCGGGATCACTGGGATGTAGACATAGTAACTGGGGCAACTGGTTCTTCCAACCAGGCCAATCAGGCTGTCTATCGTGCTCTGGCCCGCGCAAGGGTAGAACCAACCAATCAGAAAAATGAATTCTTTGATGGAACATTTATGGCCATTTCCGACAAGACTGAAAGAGGCTGGGTAATTGTCTGGGTAACTTTTGCTAATGACGAGATTACCGACTTCAGGCTTGTTGAGACCCAGTCCGACAATGATTCCTGGCAGCGCAAGGGCGACGATTATCCCTGGGATGAATACCACGAGCTGCTCGAAGTACTCCCCGAGCAGATTATCGAAGCCCAGAGCCTTGATGTTGACGGCTTAAGCGGTGCAACAGGAACTTTTAACCGTGCCATCCAGGCTGCTGAAAGGGCCATGGATAAGGCTCGCAGGTAATTGAAAAAATCCCCGGGAGATAAATCTCCCGGGATTTTTTTTGCGAAAATACAGGGAAATAAAAAGATGGGATGTATTTAAGTAGAAGGTGATAAAACATGAGCAAAAATAAAGAGTTGAACCAAAAAATCCTTCAATTAAGTATCCCCATAATGCTGGGGAGTTTATCCCAGACCCTGATGAGCACTGCCGATACCATAATGGTCGGTAGATTAAGTCGAGAAGCCCTGGCTGCAGCAGGCTTGGGAACCATTTTCACCTTCACTTTTATTATTCCTCTTGGCCTTTTAGCCATGGGGACCCGGATAAAGATTTCCCGGCGGGTAGGAGAAAAAAACCTGCACAGCGTGGGAACTGTTGTGGATAATTCGCTGATCTTAGCTGTTTTTCTGGGAATTTTATCTACCCTGGTATTAAGCTTTGGAGCTCCCTTTATTATGAGAAATATTAACCCGGACCCGGTTGTTGCAGAACTGGCGAGTAATTTTGTCCGGATCAGGTTCCTTGCAGTACCCTTTTTTATTCTGATAATGACTGGCCAGGCTTTTTTTGAAGCAACCAGCAGGACTCAGATAACACTTTATTCTTCTGTCCTGATTAATGGGCTGAATATATTGTTTAACGCGGTTTTGATTTTTGGGCTTTTAGGATTTCCTGCTCTGGGGTTAATGGGCGCTGCCTGGGGCAGTGTTTTAGCTACTATCTGCGGACTTGTTTTCATTGGGCTAATTATGTATAATCCCCGGGAAAGAATAACTTACGGGGTTTTTTCGGGTCCTCTGAGCTGGGTAGAAGCCCGTTCTATTTTGAATTTATCAATTCCTTCCATGCTGGAGGGGTTTGGCAGCATTTTTTCTTATTTTATCTTTGTCTGGATACACTCCTTAATTGGAACTGTTGAACTGGCTGCAGCTTCAGTTTTGAATTCTATATATAGCCTGCTTTTCTTACCCGCCATGGGCCTGGGCAAGGCAACGGGCATTCTCGTGGGGCAGTTCTTGGGTTCGAAGGACAGGGCAATGGCGCGGATGGCCACCGTTCAGGCAATGAAACTGGGGGCTTTTTTCTCCGGAGTTATTGCAGTTTTAGGCATTATTTTCGCCCGGCCACTTCTCTCTCTATATACCCCTGATGTCCAGGTTGTGCAAACAGCCCTGGTGCCACTGTTCATAATTCTGGTGGGAACAAGTGTAAATTCAATGGGGATGGCAACCCGGCATACGATTATTGGAGCAGGTATGACCAGGTGGACCTTTAAAATGCAGATGATAATCTGTTATATTATTTACCTCCCCCTGGTCTATTTTCTGGGAATTTTTCTGGGGTTGGGGATCAAGGGAACTTACTTGGGAGAAGCTCTTTATTTCATCCTGGTTTTTGTAACCCATTACTGGAAGTTCAAGCAGGGAGACTGGCAGTTTCATCAAGTTTAAAAGGGTTTCGTTTTGCAATTATTGACTTTACCTGTTCCCTTTGCTATAATAATTGAGAATATAGCAAAAAGTTTTGATGAGAAGTAGTAAAATTCGGGCACCTGAAGAGAGCCGCTGGTTGCTGGAAAGTGGTGGTTAGCCTGATTTGAACTCGTCTCTGAACTGCCGGGGTGAAAAAAAGTAATTCCGGCCGGTAGCAGCCGTTAAGTGCCCGAGAGGACGCTTTTGGCGTCAAGAAGAGTGGTACCGCGGACAACCTTTCGTCTCTTTATCTGGAGACGGAAGGTTATTTTATTTTTGGAAATAAATGAGGAGGGTATTTTATGAAAAAAGAGGAGTATCAACCAGATAAAATTGAAGAAAGGTGGCAGAAATACTGGCAGGAAAACGGGACTTTTTCTGCAAAACTTGATCCCGAACAGGAGAAGTATTATATCTTAATTGAATTTCCCTACCCCTCCGGAGAGGGACTGCACGTAGGGCATCCCCGCAGTTATACCGCCTTAGATATTGTAGCAAGAATGAAGAGGATGCAGGGGTACAACGTTCTTTATCCAATAGGGTGGGATGCTTTTGGTTTGCCTACGGAAAATTACGCAATGCAAAACAACATTCATCCTCGCAAGGTTACGCAGCAAAATGTGAAGCGCTTTAAAAGCCAGCTTCAATCCCTGGGGTTCTCTTTTGACTGGGAGAGGGAGGTAAATACTTCCGATCCTGATTATTATAAATGGACCCAGTGGATATTCCTGCAGCTATTCAAACATGGCCTAGCCTATAAAACCGAGATGCCCATTAACTGGTGCACTAGTTGCAAGGTGGGGCTGGCTAACGAGGAGGTTGTTGGCGGGGTATGTGAGAGATGCGGAGGAGAAGTTGTAAGCAAAGTAAAAGCACAGTGGATGTTAAAAATTACCGAATATGCGCAAAGGCTTTTGGATGATCTGGGAACTGTTGACTACCTGGAAAAAATAAAAGCGCAGCAGAGGAACTGGATTGGCAGGTCCGAGGGAGCGGATATAAAATTCCGGATTGCTGACTCGAACGAGGAAATAAATGTTTTTACAACTCGTCCCGATACGCTCTGGGGCGCAACTTACATGGTCCTTTCCCCGGAGCATCCCCTCCTGGAAAAACTGGCCAGCCGGATTAAAAATATCAACGAAGTAAAAGCCTATCAAAGGGAAGCGGCCTCTAAAACTGAATTTGAAAGGACTGAGGAGGATAAACAAAAAACTGGGGTTTCCCTGGAAGGGGTTTGGGCCCTCAATCCTGGAACAGGGCAGAAAATTCCGGTTTGGATTGCCGATTATGTAATGATGACCTACGGAACAGGTGCAATTATGGCTGTTCCCGGCCATGACCAGCGGGACTGGGAATTTGCCAGGCAGTTTGATCTCCCGATTGTTGAGGTAATTAAAGGTGGAGATGTTTCCCAGGAAGCTTATGCTGATACAGAAGAGGGTACCCTTGTTAATTCTGATTTCCTGGACGGTCTTCCGGTAAAAGAAGCGATTAAAAAGGTGACCGACTGGCTTGAAAAACAGGGACTGGGTAAAAGAAAGGTTAACTTTAAATTAAGGGACTGGGTTTTTTCTCGCCAGAGGTACTGGGGAGAACCGATTCCCCTGGTTAATTGCTCTGAGTGCGGTTGGGTTCCCGTTCCAGAAGAGGAACTTCCCCTGGTTTTGCCCGAGCTCGAAGAATTTTCTCCCACAGGAACAGGAGAATCTCCCCTGGCCAGGTTAAAAGACTGGGTGGAAACAGAATGTCCGAAATGTGGGGAAAATGCCCAGCGGGAAACGGATACAATGCCCCAGTGGGCAGGTTCATCCTGGTATTTCCTGCGCTACACTGATCCCAAAAATGACCAGGCCCTGGCTGCAAAAGAAGCCTTAGATTACTGGACCCCTGTCGATTGGTACAACGGAGGGATGGAACACACAACCCTGCACCTGCTTTATTCTCGTTTCTGGCATAAATTTCTCTACGATATAGGGGTAGTACCTACTTCAGAACCATACAAAAAAAGGACTTCTCACGGAATGATCCTGGGAGAAAACAATGAGAAAATGTCCAAATCGAGAGGGAACGTGGTCAACCCGGACCAGGTAGTTAAAGAATTTGGAGCTGATACTTTCAGGGTTTATGAAATGTTCATGGGAGCATTTGACCAGGATATCCCCTGGTCCCAGCAGGGAGTTAAAGGATCCCGCCGTTTTTTGGAGAGAGTCTGGCGTCTCCAGGAAATGTTGAACGGAGCAAAGGGCTTTTCACCTGAACTGGAAGTTAAAATGCATCAGACAATAAAAAAGGTTACCGAAGATTACGATAAAATGAAATTCAATACAGCCATTGCTGCTTTGATGAGCTTGCTAAACGAGTTTTATGATCGGGGAGAAGTAACCCGGGATGAATTCAGCGCATTTTTGATCCTTCTCAACCCGGTAGCTCCTCATATGACGGAGGAACTGTGGGTTCAGCAGGATTTTGGTGAAAAACTCAATCAGCAGGAGTGGACTAAGTGGGATGAGGCAAAAACCCTTGAAGCTACCATTGAGATTGCAGTCCAGGTTAACGGCAAGGTTCGCGGCACAGTTGAAGTACCCCGGGAGGCTGAACAAGAAGAAGTAAAAGCCCAGGTAATGAAAGTGGATTCAATCCGCCGCCATATTGAAAATAAAGAAGTGGTCAAGGAAATTTATATTCCGGGCCGGATAATGAATATCGTGGTCAAGTAATAGTAAAGCCGGCACTTATCTGGGTGCCGGCTTTCCCCTGAGGGGGTGTATTCAGGTTGAAAAAAGTTGTTTTACTGGACGGTTATATTGATGAACCTTCCTGCCTGGGGGTTTCCCCCTATATTTCCCCGCAGGTCAGATATGTTTATGGTGCTCTGCTACTGGCAGGGTTAAAAGAGGAACAGATCCATTACCTGACAGCCGATCAGGCCAGAGAATTTTTGCCCGGGGGAGACTGGCTGATTGTAATTGGGGGGACAACGGTTCCCGGCCGTTACCTGGGTGGAAAGCCCCTTACCTTAAAAGAGATGGAAATTATGGCCCTAGAAAATACTTCGGAAGATAAATGGCTCCTGGGACCTGTAGTGGAAGCAGGTTTACGGCCTCCGGGTTATGATAATTATATTGGAGAAGAAATCATCCAGGGAATAATGGGCAGGCTTGGAGAACCCCGGGAGTTTTCGATTGAGCTTTTAAAAGAGGTGGCTTTAAGGGGGGCAGGGTTGATTATCCGCCACCCCCGTTTCCCTTATGTAGTTGCTGAACTGGAAACTTACCGGGGATGTTTGCGCTCTTCGCATTGTTCATTCTGCAGCGAAAGATTTAGGAGGTTCCGTTATGTCAGGCCGGCGGAAGATGTCATAAGGGAGGCAGTAGAACTGGGAAAAAGAGGAGCCAGATATTTCCGCCTGGGTTGCCAGCCGGATCTTTTAAGTTACGCTGATGGGAGAAAAAATACCCTGCGAAGGTTGTATTCTGGAATCAGGGAAGGCGTCCCGGGGTTAAAAGTTTTACATCTTGATAATGTAGAACCTGGAGCTCTGGCGGGGAGAAAAGATGCAGCCGAGCTCCTGGGTATTATAACCCGATTTAATACTCCGGGGGATATTGCTTCTTTTGGCCTGGAGTCGGCAGACCCCGAAGTAATAAGGGCCAACAATATAGGGGTGACTCCGGAGCAATGCAAAAAAGCAGTGGAACTGGTAAATAAAATTGGGGGAGAGAGGGAAAATGGTCTTCCCAAGCTCCTGCCCGGTTTAAACTTTTTGCATGGACTGCAGGGAGAAAGTGAAAAAACCAGGGAATTGAACCTTGGTTTCTTGCGTGAGCTGGTCGAAGAAGGATTTTTGCTTCGGCGGATAAATATCCGCCAGGTAATAGCCCATGCCGGGTACAAAAAAAAGGCTGTTACCAAAGGAGCTTTTGAACGCTACAAAGAAACAATTAACCGGGAAATCAACAGGCCCATGCTGGAGAAGGTTTTTCCCCGGGGCTTGGTTTTCCAGGAAGTAATTCCTGAGAAAGTTGAAGGAAATTTGACTTTTGGGAGATTTTTAGGCACCTATCCCGTCCGGATTGGTATTCCCGGTCAAAAAGAACTATATCAACCACTTCGGGTAAAAATCATCGACCATGGTTTCCGTTCCCTGACCGGGATTCAATATCCGTTCAATATTAATCAAGCTGAAAGGGAAGAATTGCTTGCCCTCCCGGGAGTAGGGAAAAAGAGGGCTGCAGAAATTATTCTGCAAAGACCTTTTACCGATCTGGGAGACATGAGAAAAAGGCTGGAAAAAGAATTAGTAGAAAAGATAGAAGTAATAATTGATTGTTTTTAACAGGAGGTGTCTTTTTTGCCCAGAGATATTGATGCCCTGCCAGGTGAAAGATGGTTTCCCCTGGAAAATGATTTTGGGGAAGAAATTGAGCAATACTGGGGTCCATGGGGAGTTTCTTCCGAAGTATCCCCTTTGAGAGCAGTTTTAATGCGCAGACCGGGTGCCGAGATTGAAGATTTTTCTTATGCAGAAGTTCGCTTCCGGGCAGAAGTTTCCGCAGAAAAAATGCGGGAAGCCCACGACCGTTTGACTGGCTGTTACCGTAAATACGGAGTGGAGGTCTCTTATGTAAAAGACCAGCGGCCCGATAGACCGAATGCATTTTTTATGCGGGATTTAATGTTTATGACTCCCCAGGGAGCAATAATTGGTCGCCCGGCTAACCCTTCGCGCCGGGGCGAAGAAAGGTACGTTGCCCAGGCTCTTGCCCAGCTGGGGGTACCCATAATTAAAACCATAAATGGCCGGGGGATTTTTGAGGGGGCCAACGCGATGTGGGTTGACCGAAAAACAGTTATCCTCGCCTCGGGTTCCCGGGGAAATAAGGAGGGATTGGAGCAGGTTCGGCTTGAACTGGAAATCCAGGGTGTTGAAAACTTTATTTACATGCAAATCCCCTATGGGCATGCCCATATAGATGGAATTCTTAATTTGGCCCGGGAAGACCTGGTAATGGTCCATGCTTCTCAGGTTCCTTACGATGTCTGTGCGGCCCTCCGGGAAAAAGGAATCGAAGTTGTTGAAGCTCCTTCCAGGACTGAAGCAAAGGAAACAATGGGGATAAATTTTGTGGCAATCAAGCCTGGTTTTGTTGTCCAGGCCGAAGGGAATCCTCGCTGCCGGGAAGTTCTTGAAAAAAAGGGGGTTGAGGTTGTCACAGTTGACGTTTTTGAGCTTTTAAAGGGCTGGGGAGGCATTCACTGTGCAACAGCCTTCCTGAAAAGAGATTAGGGGCCCAGGGGCCCCTAATTTAGTTAATATTTAATTTTCGAGTTAGTTCTTTAACTTCATCTGCGGACTTATGCAGGGCTTTGAGTTCCTTCTTTTCCAGGGGGAGCTCAATAATTTCTTCCACCCCTGCCTTGCCCAGGAGAACGGGCACACTCAGGAAAACGTCGGAAAGGTTATATTCTCCCTGGAGATAGACCGAACAGGGGAGGATGGTTTTCTCGTCCCGAAGGATAGCCTGGGCCATTTTCCAGACGGCTGCTGCCGGAGCATACATGGAACTTGTCCCCATGAGCTTGATGATTTCTCCGCCGGCGCGACGGGTCCGTTCAATAACTCCTTCGATTTCCCCCGGTTCTAAAATCTGCTTGAGGGGACGGCCTCCAATGAATGAATTGGAGCTTACAGGAACCATTGAATCCCCGTGGCCTCCGAGGACAGTAGTCAGGATATTTTCCGTTGCAACCTTATGTTTTTCCCGGATAAAATGGGCGAGCCTCCCCGAATCAAGAACTCCAGACATTCCCATAACCCGGGAAGGTTCAAAATTGCTGATTTCGAGGGCCAGGTGAGCCATTGCGTCGAGAGGATTAGTTACAACAACTATGAACGAATTGGGGCTTTTCTGCTGAATGTAATCGACTATTTTGGTAATGATTTCACCGTTCTGGGAAAGCAGGTCGTCCCTTGTCATATCTGCAGTCCGGCGCTTTCCCGCGGTGATAACTACGAGATCAGAATCAGCCGTATCCTCAATATTTCCGGTTCCAGTTACGAAACTGTTTGTTCCCCAGATAGAAGCAAGGTGCATGATGTCGAGGGCTTTGCCCTTAGCTAGATCTCCCTTAATATCATAAAGGACAATGTCCCCCAGGTCTTTGAGGAAAAGGAAAAGGGCCGTATTGGCTCCAACATTACCCGCGCCAATGATACTTATTTTAGGCCTGGTCATTTAGTTTAACCCTCCCTGTCTTTTAAAAATTGGTCCATTCGATCCATTCCCTCTGCAATTTCTTCCAGAGAGGTGGCGAAGGAAATCCGGACGTATCCTGGAGCCCCGAAGGCACTGCCAGGTACCAGGGCTACTCCCTGTTCTTCAAGCAAATCATCACAGAAACCAAAGTCATCTGTTTCAATGTCACCGATATATGGGAATACATAAAATGCCCCCTGAGGGTCTTCAAGTTTAATGCCAGGCATTTTTTCCAGGCGTTTTACAATATAATTGCGGCGTTCGGTAAAGGCCTTTACCATAATTCCCACTGAACTTTGATCTCCGTTTAGGGCTTCGAGAGCAGCTTTTTGGGCAATTGAATTGGCGTTGGAGGTGTAATGGCCCTGGATTCTTCCCATGGCTCCAATCAACTCCTTCGGACCGGCCCCATAACCTATCCTCCAGCCCGTCATGGAATATTTCTTGGAAACCGCGTTGACTACCAGGGTTTGCTTTTTAATTTCAGGGTTTACTGCAGCAATAGAGTAATGGCGGTTTTCCCCGTAAACAAGGAAGTCATAAACTTCATCGGTTATTACCCAGATTTGATGATTGATTGCCAGCTGGGCCAATTCTGCCAGGGAATCTTCACTGAAAACACGGCCTGTGGGGTTACTCGGGGAGTTGATAATAATTGCCCTGGTTCGCGAGGTAATTGCTTTTTCTATAGCAGTTATGTCGAGCTCAAAAGTTGGAGCTTCGAGAGAAACAAAAACGGGTTTCGCTCCTGCCATTTTTGCCATTTCCGGGTAGCTCACCCAGTAAGGAGAAGGAATAATTACTTCGTCTCCCGGGTTGCAGCAGGCCATAATTGCCGTAGCCAGGACCTGCTTGGCCCCGTTTCCAATAATGATCTGGTTGGCTTCATATTTTAATCCCAAACTATTTTCAAACTGACTAACAGCAGCTTCTTTGAGCGGGGTAATCCCGGTTGCAGCCGTATACTTGGTGAAGCCATCCAGCATTGCCTTGTGAGCCGCTTCTTTAATATTATCAGGGGTATCGAAATCTGGCTGGCCTGCTCCGAAGCTAACAACGTTTTCTCCGGCCTCTTTTTTTGCGTTAACCTTGGCTGTGATTTCCAGGGTGGGAGAAGGGGGGATGCTTTCCACCAGGTGTGAAAGATTCATTGGAAAACCTCCTTGCTTTTTCTTCTTATAAATAATTATTTCGCCGGGTTAATTTATTAACCTTTAAACAATAATAAAAACTCATTTTATAATTAATGGAAGCATCTGGGGCCCGGGGGAGAAAAAACTTGACAAATCTGCCATTTGTGCTATAGTTGTAGCATAGATGTTGCGTTTTTTGGGGGGGGGGAAAATGACTAAAAGTAAAGTCACCCAAAAAGAAAAAGCAAATTTAATCAATGCCACTGAAAGGGCGATCCAGGAATTAAATGAATCAGGAGAAAAGATTGACTTTCAGGCTGTGGCAAGGAAGTTGGGAGTGGCAAGATCAACCCTTTACCGGAATCAGACAGTTTATAGTTTGATTGCCAATGCCCGCAACAACCAGTTTTTTGTGAGTGAT
>Ga0207421_10007363_pt1 | contig 11723 bp, 9 predicted proteins | sample SodLakKL_010_SED_4_FD_187542 | JGI IMG/M metagenome (GOLD analysis project Ga0207421, IMG submission 187542) | Alkaline sediment microbial communities from Lake Tanatar, Kulunda Steppe, Russia - 8KL_010_SED (SPAdes) (version 2) | ecosystem: Environmental > Aquatic > Non-marine Saline and... | reverse complement strand
ACGATGCCCCGATGTGCTTCGACTGCGGCATCAAGATGCAGCGCGCCGGAGCCTGCCATGTGTGCGAGTCATGTGGCACCACCAGCGGTTGCAGCTGAGGCCGGGCACGGGTTGCACCGTCTCCCACCGAGTAACCAAAGCTCTGTTCACGAACTGAACAAGTTCATCAGATAGAGCGCACGCAGAAGCCGCCCTCCCGAATGCCGGGAGGGCGGCTTTGTGTTCACATGCGTACATCCTTTGAAACGTCGTGTACAGTAATCTGAACACGACCGGGGGTGGGGCATCATGGCGAAACGTGCACGACCGAGCATGGGACGCGACGTGTGGGTACACGTGTCGTCATCAGAGGTTCCACGTAGTGACTACGTCGTTGAGCAGGAGATCGGACAGCCACCGTTGCCGGTCGCGCCCGTGACGACGCCAGTCATCTTCGTGGACTACCGCGTGCACACCGCCAGCGCCGCGTGGCTCGCCAGCCGCCCCGCCAAGGCGCCACGTACGCTCATCGAGGACGCCAAGAACCTCGGCTACTGGATCGGCTACCTCCGCGACACCCACGGCCTGACGCACCCCGACGAGGCACACGCCGACGTCTTCGCCGCGACCGAGGAGCACCTGCTCAGCTACTACGCGCGCTGCAACCACGACCCCCACCACCGTCTCAGTGCTGACGGGTGGAAGCGCCGCCTGTCGGTCATCAAGCAGTTCCACGAGTACGCGCACCAGCGCTACCGGCTGCCGTTGCCCTTCACGCCCCGAACCGTCCACCTGCGCACCGGCGGCACCGTCACCAGCACCGGCCTCGCTCCACGAGTGAAGGCGACCTCCGCAGGCCAACCGGTCGAACCGGCATGGGCCAACCAGCTCGTCCAAGGTGCCTGGCGCATCACCGGCGACGGTGACGAACTCGGCGACCTCACCGTCGAACGAGATGCGGCCTTCATCGAGCTCGCCCTTGGCTGCGGTGGTCGCCGCCACACCCTGTTCGGCATGAGTACCTACGAGATGCCGCCCCGGCGGGCCGGTCACCTCAACGTCGTCAACATCCCCGACATGATCACCAAGAACGATGCCGGGGGAGCAGCACTTGCCTTCGAGCCGCGCCTTCAGCGCGTCCGTGCCTACATCGAAGGGGCACGTACTGATCTGTGCGACCTGACTCGGCAGCACTTCGATCCCGAGCGACCCATCACGCTGCTGGGCGCCAACCAGCAGCGCTGGGAAGGTGTCGACCACGACGGCGTCAAGACCGAAGGTCGCTGGACAGACACCGACATGCACGACCGGCTGCGGATGCTCAACCCCGACGGCACGAGTCCCCTGCTGTGGCTCTCGGTCGAGACCGGTGCGCCGCTGTCCTACTACCACCTCGGCTACATCGTCCGCCACGCCCGCGACTTCGTCCGCGAGCACATCAACCCGGACTTCCCAGCTGGCTTCCGCACACACGACCTGCGGCACACCTTCGCCGTGCACATGGCCGTCGCCATCGTGCGCGGACGCATCGCCAAGGAGCTCGACGGTGCGTTCGCCGCAGCGCACGCCACCTCGCTCGTCGCCGACGCCATCAAGCTCGTCTGCGCCTCTCTCGGGCATGCCAGCGAAACGACGACCCGGCTCTACCTCACCCACGCAACCGCACAGCTCATGGCAGACATCGACGACGACGCGTTCCTAGGAGTCCACTGATGGCGCAACCCCACGGCCGCAGTCACCACAGCCACACCTACGACATCACCGGCATCCATCACATCGACGAGGCAACACGGACAATCACCGTTACCACGGTCAGCAGTGTCACCCCCGTGACCACCTCGTTCGCTCTTCCCGACGACACTTCCAAGGTGTCGCTCCAGCTCTTCCGTGCGGCCGTCGACTCGCTCGCCGTCCGCGGGGAAGGTGGCAACTGGGAATCTGTCAAGACCCTACAAGTCGGGTCGTACCTGGTCCGCCAGCTGTCAGTAGAACTGCGCAGCCTTGGTGTCGTGAACGTGGCCGACCCGTCGGTGAACCTCGCCGTTCTACGGGAGGCTGTAGGACGCTTCAACGGCAGCGAGAAGCGCACGCTCAACAAGCTCCTGCAGCGAGCGATCCGTGATGCTGGCCACCCCGACCCGCGTCTGCCATCACGGCTGATGAACACCAAGATGCAAGCCGAGGACCACGAGCGCGAGACACCGCACAGCGATAGTGAGATCGACGCCTTCGAGTACGCCGCCCGGGCAGTGCTCACCGACGCGATCCGCCTGCAGCGGGACCTGTTCGCAGAACTCGGTTACGCCACCGATGCCAGAGCATGGATGCAGGTCCCAGCTGAGGACGTGATGCAGGCAGCTCGCGCCCGTGACGAGAAGCGCGACGAGGCCCATCGACTTGCTGGTGCCCGCCCTCCCCGGGCGGGTGCTCCGCGGATCGACCACATCGACTGGTGTCTGCTCAACCCGAGGGCCACGGCGCAGATGACTGGCCTGCACCTCAAAGGCCCCTACGCAAAGGTCATCCACGCGCTGCACCCGCCGGACGAAGTCTTGGTATCTGGCCTCATCCTGCAGGTGCTCACCGACAACACCGGAGTCAACGTTTCCACGCTGTTGCAACAGACCTCCACCAGCCTGCAGCCGCTCGGGGAACACACCGGACAACTCGAGTTCGCCAAGGCCCGCAACCACACGGCCGGAACCCGCGTCGTCACGTTCGATGGGTTCTTCAGCACCGGCGGCATCGTCCAACTCATGACTGCTCTTACCCGGTTCTCACGCGACTGGAGGTCAGCGGAGCTCAAACGCCTCGACATCTACGACGCGAACGCCATCATCGCTGATCGCATCTACGTCAAGCACGTCGCCGACGTCCGGAAGGCTCAGGTTCTCACGTCCAGTCAGCAACACAACGGCTACCGCAAGTCGTCCCGCTTCACCACCGCCCGAGATGAGAAGTGGCCGGAAGGCGTCGAGCACGGTCTCCGGTGGCGGGCGCTTCGCAAGGCCGCTCTTCGGCGTGGTCTCACCTTCGATGCCGACCATGACGTGGTCGACCACTCCCGAGGAACCCGCGTCGAGTACCTCGCCAACTGCCTGCCTGACGCCGAGCTCGCCGTACTCGGGGCCGAGGCGCAGGACGCCATCCATTCCGAGGCGTTGGGCAAGTTCGAGAAGCCCGAGGTTGCCGCTCGGCTCGCTCGAGCCAAGGCGGATGGCCAGCTCATGGAGATCGGTCCGAGCGTCTGCGCGAACAACGGCAACGATCCCGACGACTCGACCCGACCCTGCAGCCTCGGGCTCGCTGCCTGCTTCGTGTGTCCGTCGGGTTACCGGACCCTTGATCACGCTCCCGGCCTACTCGCACTGCAGGAGTACACCGACATCGTCGGCAAGCACGATCCCAAGGAGTGGGTCGAGGGAGAAGCCGGTGTTCTGCACTACTACGCGACCGAGACCCTGAAGCGGTTCCCCCAGGGAGTCGTCGACAAGGCCCGCACCACGATGGACCGAGATGGCGAGATGTTGAACATCCACCACGTCTACACCGAGATGAGGCGCTGATGCCCGATACCTCGAATGTCCACCCGCTACGCCGCTCGGTTGAGGCCGTCCCGCTCCGCCTCGACCTGTCCGGGTTCTGGGATGTGCGCGATCAGATCCCGGCGGGTGACGCGATCACTGCCCCGGTGCTGTTCAACGACATGGTCTGGGACCTCGGAGGCCACCCCGACTGGAAGGACAAGGCCGGCGGCCAGACCAGGATTGACTTCGAAGCCATCGCGCCGCGCTGGCGCGTGCTCGCCAAGCTGTGGGTCTTGGCCAGCCTCGACCCTTCATGTGTCCACAGCTGGCTCGGCGAGGATGACGCAGACGCCGAAGTGTGGTCGAGCTACAAGGAATCCATCAAGACCGTCACGGCGCAGGCGAATGTCAAGGCGCTCGCGCTCGGACTACGTCGGCTGCAGGCCGCTGGCGTCGAGCAGGTCGATGTTGACGGTTGGGACCACATCACCTCGCTGTTCACCCAGCCACTCAACCGCACCGAGGCGCGCACCAACAAGCGGGTCTCTCCGAAGAGCTCGAAGCTGTGGGCCGACCAGCTCCGATCGCTGCACACCTTCGGCGGCGTTCTCGGGTGGGACAACCCCTTCGGATCGGAGCCATGGGGCGAACGCGACCTGTCCGGCGTCTTCAAGGTCAGCCAGGCAGGACGCAAGATCGAACTGAACAGCGTCCGGCCTACCGACCTCGTCGGCCAGACGCTCGGGATCGCCGCGTTCACGATCGACGTGCTGGCAGACGACATCCTGGCACACACACGCTGGTGGGTCGCCGCGCACCAGGCCGCTGAGGTTCCCGACAGCGACGGTGACGGCAAGGAGGTGATGACGGGCCTGTTGCGCGAGCTTGCCGACGAGAACGAGGGCAAGATCCCAGGCGCGTACGACAACAAGGGCCGGATGAAGCCCGTCTATCAGCCGCTCGGCTACCTGGTCGGCATCGACGAGTCGCAACGGGCCTTCCAGTGGGTGAGACAAGGACTACGCAACGCGCAACGGCTCGACGGCCTCACCTACGAGCTCGACCTGACCGTCAGCCCGTGCCCACTTCCGATCACCAAGCTGCCACACCGTGACACCGGCGAACTCGTGCCCTGGACCGGCCGCCTGCTGTGGCGGCAGGAGGAGCTGCACTGGTGGTGGTCGGCGTTGCTGTACTCCTGCGCGTTCTACCTCAACGCGACGCTTGGCCTGCGTGATGGCGACCGGGACCTGCTGGCACCTGGGTGCGTGAAGCCGAGGACGGTCAGGAACAACGCCGGCGTCGACGTCATCGTCAACGAGCTCCACGCCTACAAACAGAAGCAGCACATGGTCCCCAAGCCGACGAGCTTCATGGTCGGCAGCAGGGTGAAGCGGGCGGTCGAGGTCGTCGAGCAGATGCACTCGATCCTGGGCATCGAACCGACGCCTCAGAAGCAGGTGCCTGGCAGCATGCTTTTCGACTTCCAGCTCAACCTCGCCAGCCACCGCGGCGGACGCGATGCTGTGCACCTCGACCAGGGCTACATGCGCTGGTTCAGGGGCGCCGCAGAACGGCTCTACGCCGCGGGTATCGCTCACAGCGACGGCAGCGAACTTCCTACCACCCTCGGGGAGAAGGTCGTTCGGATTACCACCCTGCAGGCGTATGCCAGTCGACCGCTCGGGCAGGCGCTCGCCGCGGCCTACGGACAGTGGGACGGCGGCACCCGGGTCATGGGCGGTTACGTCGGCGACGTCATGACTGAGATCGTCCTGCCTGACGTGGACGAGGCCGCCGAGTACGCCCGACTTGGCATCGGCGTCACGTTGCGCCGGGCTGCCGAACGCATCGACGTGGAGGGTGAGCTCACCGGAGCCGGCCTCCCTCGCCTTCAGCAGGCACTCGAGCGCCACCCGGACCTCGGCAACGCCGAGCCTCTGACACGCAAACGGGCCGAGCGCATCGGCGGCCGTCAACAGAACCTCGAGACGGGCCCGTACACGCTGTGTGTCTACGAGCCAGATGGCGCTCTGTGCGGAGGCAAGGGGAGCGCCGACTTCCGGCTCTGTCGGCCAGGGGAGTGCCGCAACTCGGTCATGACCCGATCTGACCGGGCCCGGCTCGAGCTGCGTCGCCGCAAGGACACCGAACGCATGCCCGTCCACCAGCGCAACGCCGACAAGATCGCGCAAGGCGTCCCGGAGATCATCGCCGAGTTCGACGGTGTCGATGACTCCGAGCTCGTGCAGATCATCCTTGATGACACCGACGACTTCATCCGCGAGTACCTGGAGCTGTCGTGAACGATGACGTCGATCTGGTTCAGGCCGTGGCTGCGGCAGCGCTCGCCTGGTCGCCCGAAGCACCCTCCACAGAGGGGTTCGACCAGCAGTGGCGTCAGTTGCCTCTCGAGTGGCGTGCACTGCTCGCGATGGTCGCCCTGGCTGCCTCCGACAGGGCTCTGTCAGCCAACTCCGTCGCAAGGTCTGGACGGTTCTCGCGAGGCACGGCCTACACCAAGAAGCGCGACGACATGGAGATGCTCACCGCCGCCGTGCCACTCGTCGTCCAAGCCCTACTCGAACCGACGAAGGCAAGCCCGTCGCTGGCAGACCTGCAGACAGAACGGCAGGCCCTCCACCAGACGATCACCCAACTGCGCGAGCAGCTGGACAACGCTGCAGGCCAGATCGACGCCCTCGCCTCGTACGCCGCCGAGCTGCACCGGGCGCTCAAGCCAGAGCACGAAGAGAACCTCCGTACCCGTGCCGAACGCGTCGTCGAGATGGGTCCGCGCCTGCGGCCCGTGCCGACACCTCCCGACCTGGACCCTGCCTGAGTAGCGAGAGAGACGAGTATCCGTTGAGCACCCCTCCGCCCGAACAGCCAACGATCGCCGACGTCCTTGGGATCAACTACGACCAGCCCATCTCGGACAGCGACGGCTGGTCGCGCGTCTTCCACGATCCGCGCCAGGCGCCTGTCGCCCCAGGACCGGGCATGTTCACCGGGCCACTGGGCGAGCTCACCCGCCTCATCGCCCCACACGTCCCCTGGGACCCAATCGCGTTCCACTTGCAGGCACTCGTCGTCATCGGCAACTACCTCGGCTTCGGGCCCCATGTCGCCGAGGGTGCCACCTTGCGTCACGGCAACCTCTTCCTGGCCCTCATCGGAGGCACCGGCTCCGGGAAGGGATCCTCCCTGGGCTGGGTGCAGTGGATGATGACCGCCATCGACGAGCCGCACCTCGATGAGCGCGTCGTCACCGCTGTCGGTTCCGGCCAGGGACTCCTTGGCAAGATCACCGACACGGTGTACGGCAAGGACAGCAGCGGCCGGCAAGTGGTCGTCATCGAAGGCTGTGATGACAAGCGAGTGCTGTACGTCGAGGAGGAACTCGGTCAGCTGTTCAGCAAGATGATGTCGCAAGACACCGTCGAGAAGATGATCACCAAGGCGTGGGACTCCGGCACCCTCGAGACCCTCACGAAGCACGAGTCGATGCGCTGCCAGAGTCCACACGTGTCGATCATCGGTCACATCACCCCCGACGAGTTGTACGACCGGCTCGAGAAGCGGCTGGTCGACAACGGGTTCTCCAACCGCTGGCTGTACGCGCTGATCAAGCCGACACAGATCAAGCACCTCGAGCCACAGCCACACGAGCTCGACGGTGCGCTCGCGGCAGCCGAGAACGTAGGCAAGGGCGTCCGCACAGTGGCTCAGGACCTGGAAGCCGGGCAGCTCCGGATGGACGCTGAGGCTGAGAAGCTGTTCACCGAAACAGCCTCCTTCATGTACGCACATCGCCACGTGGGCGCGATGGAGAAGCAGGTCGTTCGCTGGCGCTCGCAGATCTTCAAGCTCGCGCTCGTCTATGCCGCCATCGATGGGCAAACAACCATCGCAGCTGAGCACTTCCTGGCTGCCAGAACCACGTGGGCTTACAACACCCGGTCAGCTCACGCGTTCTTCGGCGGGATGACCGGCAACAGCAACGCCGATAAGTTCCTGGCCATGTGGAAGCAGATCGGTTTCAACACCCTGACACTGACCGATGTGTCGGACATGTTCTCCAAGAACTTGGCTGCAGTGAAGCGCGATGCGATGCTCAACATGCTGCAACGTGACGGTGTCCTGCGGATCCAACAGGGAGAAGCCGGACCGAGCGGTGGGCGACGTCCCTACAACGTCGTGTACGCCGGCCACGAGCCTGACGCTCAGGCATCGACTCCAATCAACTGGTGACAGGAACCTACGTGGGCGACACCGAGGTCCCCAGAGCGATCAGCGCCTACCTCAAGGCGCTGACGGACCCGGAAGCCCTACTTGACGGCGAGCGCATCACGGAGATCGAGCAGCGGCTGAACGACAGGGATCTCGACCCAGCCACGAAGCTCGACCTCATGCTGCAGCTGCGTACCTTGCGCAACGTCGATCTGGAACCCTTGCAGGCAGAGTTCATCAAGGCGGTGCCCGACTACGTGGCCGCCTACGGCCTCAAGTTCAACGAGGTCCGAGAGGACTTCCTGGCGGTCGGCGTGCCACCCGAGGTGCTGGACGAAGTCGTAGATCGATCAAGCCGCCAGCGAGGGCCAGGGGAGCGACCCGGGACTGTCTCCGTCGGTGAAGTCATCGACCATGTTCTTGAGCGCGGAGGCACGTTCACGAACCCGCAACTGATCGAGTTGACCGGCGCCTCTCGCGGCACAGTCAACAAGGCGATCAAGTACCTGATCGAAGAAGGAAAGGTTGTTGCCGACAGGTCTCGGCCAATCAACTACGACGTTACTTGAGCCGCGCGCGGTCTCGGCAGAATGGGCGTGAGTGGCTCAACAGCCTCGGCCGACTCGCGGGGTCGCTAGGGTGCCTGGCTGAACGGACGAAGGAGAACGGGGCATGGGGCGACAACCACGCATAGAACTGGTGGACTACCGCCCATCCCAGGTGGACTATCGGTGGTGCAAGGATGCTGGGGCCTACCGTCACAACTTCGTTCGCGACCTTCAGGGCATCGCCATATGGCAGGCGGCACGCCGCAATGAAGAGGTGGTTTTGAAGGAAATCAGCGAGTGCTTCGACGTGCTCCAGGTCTACGAGATCACCTGGAGCCGTGACCACGTCGCGAGTAACTTCAACCGCATCTACGGCCGCGACCCGTCGGATCCGTCGAGCCGACACACCAAGGTCGGCGTGGGGCCGTTCCTGTACGTGATCGTTGAGGACCGGGACCCTGCCTACATCGCCTGGCAGAACATCTCAGGGAAGATTGAACTGACGAACCGCTCCATCGCGCATCTGAAGCCGCGCATCCGGAGCATGGCCCAAACCGACGAGTTCGCTTACAACATCCACTCCTCGAACAGCCTGACCGAGTTCATGCGGGACGCAGTGCTGTTCCTAGGCGTAGACCGATTTTCCGCGGAACTCATGGCAGGATTTCCGATGCGCCATGGCCACCTCGCGCTCGAACAGGACATGCCAGGCGCCGGAGGCTGGTCAAGCCTGGACGAAATGTTCCAGGTAATGCGCTACGCCTCGAACGCAGTCGTCCTGCGCGGCTATGAGGAGATTCGCAACGCCGACGAAGGCGCGGTCGATGAGATCGACATTCTGTGCGACGATCTCGGCTTCCTGTCGGGCGCAAGCTGTGCTACCCCTAACAACCAGGATCCGACGAAGTCGGCTTTCACCACGGTGGTGAGGGACCAACGAGTGAAGCTGGATGCTCGCTGTGTAGGTGATGGCTACTACGATGCTCGATGGCAGCAAGGGATGCTCGACACGGCGCTGTGGGATGAGGATGGGTTCCCCGTCCTGGAGCCTGCCAACTATCTGTTCTCTCTCCTTTACCACGCCAAGGTCCAGAAGCCAGAGGTGAAGCCGATCTACCGGAGGGTGTTGCCTGAGTTGGCCAGCACGATCGGGCTCCCTGCGGAGATCGCTCGTGAGGTTGCCTCCGATGATGTCGCAGCGAGGCTGTTGCGCGGCTACCTGGAGGCCAACGGCTATCAGGTCCCGCGCACCCGGGATGTCGGGGTCTATCGAAATCAGAAGTTTGCCGCCCATCTGGGCTCCAGGGTTGAGGATAGGCGCCGAAACGGTGCCGGACTCGTGATCCGGAAGTTGCGGCGGCGGGCGGCTCGCAACCGTTGGATGCGTCGGGCATACAGGTCGGTGCGGTCGACAATCAGGGGAGACCGGCGTCGCGCAGAATGAGGTGGCCGCTAGAGTTCCGGGCCGAGCGAACAAGGGGTGAGCTGCTATGCGTGCACGCAGAGTCTTGAAGAGCATCTCTCGGCGCGGGACCGCACCGCTTCGCCGCCCGTGATCACGTCCAGCGGGTCGGGCTCTTCGCCGGGCACCGCAACGATGTCAAGCGCACTCTCGTCGTAGGAAGCCGCCATCGGACAGGAGAGTCAGGTTGATCGTTGAGTTCGTCGGGGTCCCGGGGGCAGGCAAGAGCACGGCATCCGAGGCGGCCACCCAACTGTTGAGGGATCGGGGATACGCCTTTGAACAGGTGGACGATCTGCGGTTTGTGTTCGCGAAGGGTCGGGGGTCGTGGCTGATCGCGAAGCAGGCCAACCCCCGACTGGCCTTCGCGTTGATGCGTAGCACCCCGATCAGGGCATGGAGATCGGACAGATCGGCGTGGAACCGGTTGCTCCATCGCGACTGGACGGCCAATCGGCTGGAGCCTCAGAAGCTGGTCGCCTCAGGGGTCCTCTTCGGTGCGGCAAACGCTGTGCGGACGTCTCACGTGACTGCTGCAAGAATCGGGCCTCACCTGACTCCCCCGGACGCGGTAATCGATCTTCGACTGGACAGCGGTGTGGCCGTTGGGCGGATACGTGAACGTGCCGACAACCATCCGGCCATCAGCTTGTCGCAGGCGGACGCGCTGCAGTTCGTCCGCGACTACCGAGCGGCCTTTGACGAGGTGATGAACTTCGTCAAGTCGCCCGTGTTGACGATTGAGGTCTCCGACACGCCGCCATCAGAGGTGGCATCCGCTGCAGCCGACTTCGTTCAATCAGTGAGTACGATGTAGGTCATGCCAGGCGAAGCAGCCCGCCGTTCGGGCCACGCAACGCACCACCGTTCGGCCCGAGCAGATGCCCCCCCTGTCGGGGGAGATGCGAACGCCGCGTCGTAGTGAGCGTCAATCTGTGCCTGGGAAAGCGCCACGTCGTACATGGCAGGTTCAGCTAGACGACTATGCGTGAACCATGCGGCCGTTCTCTGCGCGGAGGAACAGGTCAGAGATACGTTCCGGGACCGTCCGGCCACCCGAAGCTTGGGTTCCCTGCAACACCTTGTTCTCGTACAGGCGTACGTCCGCGTTGGTGATGGTCATGACCATATGGGTCCACACGCCGATCAGGTCTGCCGACGCGCTTCCCGTGACTACACGCGCAACGCCCGCATCGAAATAGCCGCCTACGGCGAGGTCGTTTTCGTACAGCATCCGGTAGGGGATATCTGTCGGCGATGTCGACACCGGACGGGCAAAGAACGAGTCCTGATGGGATGGGGCCGAAAGCTGCCAGAGCCACACTTCCAGCGTCAACGTCTGCCGGTCCATCCAGACACCGTGGCCGATGGAGGCGGAGTCGTCCACGCCGTCAAAGCCGACTGCCTCCGAACCAGTGTCCCCGGTCGGGCCGGTCAGGCCGGTGGTCGCCCCGACGATGGTGGCGTTACGGCCGTTCGCAGTCTCGTCAGTCCACGTCGACCCGGACGTGGTGGACAGGTGGAACAGCGGCGAGTCTGCGGCGACGGCGGTGCGATAGCTCATGTCGGCCACCGCCACTCAGGCTGCGGGCATGGCTGTGGCGGGTCAGCATCGTGGTTGCATGCGTGATAGTCCATCCACGACCGTTCTTCGTCTGCGTCGGCACGGAGCCACGGCACGGTGGCAAGCAGCGCGATGAGCGGGATGACCTGGCTGTCAAGGGACGAGCAGGTTCGGGCGTGTACAGTGCCGTGAGCAGTAGCTGTCATGTTGTAGGCGTCGGTGACCGTTGCGTTTCCCCGTTACCCCGTAGCCCCGTCAGGTTCTTACCGGAGACGACAACGAGGGGGAGGCAGCCCCCCGATACGCACAACTAGCTGATGTTCATCGTCATCTGACATCGGTCAGGTCCGGTCACCGGACGTCAGGGCCAGCGTCAGGGCCAGCGTCAGGGGATGTCAGTACCGCTTCGG
>Ga0207421_10007361_pt1 | contig 11727 bp, 7 predicted proteins | sample SodLakKL_010_SED_4_FD_187542 | JGI IMG/M metagenome (GOLD analysis project Ga0207421, IMG submission 187542) | Alkaline sediment microbial communities from Lake Tanatar, Kulunda Steppe, Russia - 8KL_010_SED (SPAdes) (version 2) | ecosystem: Environmental > Aquatic > Non-marine Saline and... | reverse complement strand
GGGAGCCACTCGTGTTCGGCTCGCCGAACGCCGGACTTCGGTTCGGGTTCCGGTTAGTAGAGAGGCAGCGCGTAGATCGACTCTTGGGTCGCGTCCTCAGACCGCTCACGTACCAAAAGCTCATTGCGAACCGTCCCGGCAGGACCGAGCTCCAGCTCCTCATCCGATACCCGGATCCGCACGTGTCCGGCATTCGACGCGCCCAGGCGAATCCACTCTTCCGCTTCCAGCTGGAGCTCATCGCCGTCATCGAACCGCGACTGCTCGGTCTCTCCGCCGTCCGCCGAATAGCGCAGCAGGACCGGTCCGGAAAACGCCAGATCAACCTGCAGGGGGCCCCGAGACGCTGCCGCGATCTCGCGCCGATCGCGCCGTCGCGCGTCTTCCGTCGTTCCACCTTGAGACGGAAGTTCACGGTCGGCCACCACGTCGGTTTCCCGGTCGATGTCGGTCCGGCTTTCCGCCGTGTCATTCCGCTGCGAGCCTTCCATGTCTTCGGAGCCGAGCCACGCGGCAACGGATCCCTGCTGCACTGCTCGCTTCAACCGAAGTCCGGCGCTCGGCGGCGAGCTTTCGGGATCCAGACTGTGGACGGCCACGCGTATGTCAGGCGCTCCGTCCCCGGTGAGATCGACCGGTTCAACCTGTCCCGGGTCGATCCGTGCCTCATCGAGATGCGTATCCCCGAACGAGAGGCGAAGCTCGGCAGCGTCACTAACGTCGATGAGCTCGATGGTCGCACGTCTGTCTCCGCCGGCATCCGCGTGCCCCCCTAGACCGGCAGCGTCGGATCGGTCGTTCAGAGAGTCAGCTATCTCCAACGGTACGCTTATCCGCTCTCCGCGAAATAGCTCCCGTTCCAGAAGCTCGTCCACCATTACCAGCCCGCCGTCCGAAGCGTCGGCGTACGGAACAGGCGCCTCTTCGACACCTGCCATGCTGGTGTGCTCCGCCTCACGGTCCGATCGTGTTTCTTGCTCCTGCCGGAGAGACGGCTCACCGTCAGGGGCCTCCTCCGTATCCTCCAAGGCTACTTGCGAACCCGAATCTGAATCGACGCGATCGCCGTCACCGTTCGGAGCGGCCTCTTGGTTCTCCGCCGCTTCGGCGCCTGCATCGCGATTCTCCCCGATCGCGGGATCCTGAGCCTCCGTTTCGCCGTCGTCGGCGGCAACGTCGACCTCCTCGCTCCCCAAACCGCTTGGCTCAAAGATATCGGTTGCAAAGTAGAGAACGCCGAGCACGAGCGCGATAACCACCACAGCCACGAGAACGATCGTCAACCCACGCCGCCCTGAGCTCGACCGCTGGTCCAGAAGCTCGTTCATAGGTGCCGGCTGCTCCTGAAGCTGCAAGTTCTTATAGAGCGAGACGATCTCCTGCGGGTTGAGTCCGAGGTAGGCTGAGTAGTTCCGAAGGAAGCCGATCAGGTACGGCTCGCCGGGGAAGAGCGAGAACTCCTCCTCCTCCATCGCCACGATATAGCGCTTTGCAATATGCGTATCACGCGCGACTTGCTCGAGCGTGTATCCCTTCTCCGCTCTTGATGCGCGCAGCTTCTCTCCGATCGATTCCATCTTAACCCTCGGCTTCGGCAGGTATTGCTGCTTCCTTTAGCGCGAAGAGTTGCTAGGACAGACCTTCGCCGCCTGCGCGGCTACCGGCCTCGCCGCGAGCACCCCGCAGACAACGGCCATACGCCGAGCCAATAGCCGGCGACACCGGGCGTCACTTCCTGTATTGCTGCGTTACGCCCTCTTCCGCCCGTGCATCGTTCCCCAGCGCCGGAGCTGCTTCGGCAGAAGCCATCTAAACAGATTCGAGCTGCCCAGCCGCGAAGCTGCGCCATACCGGCCCACGCTTGCGCCGCAATTAGTCGGCATCGAACAAGAAATCCTCGTACGTACTGGCGTCCGGAGGCGATTCGTACTCAAACCGGCTATCCGAGAGCCCTTGATTGGGCTCCACGTCCATGAAGTCGATCTGCACGCTCTCGTAATCCTCCGTGGTTCCCACGATACGCCGAATCCGATAATCCTCATCTATAGCCAAGACAAGCTGCCGAAATCCGTCCCGCGGCCTAGAGGTATCGAACAGTAAGTGTACCACATCCGTATCCGGGCCGACCGCCTCCCCGGGCGCATCGCTCCCGTTCACGTTGGTAAACTCCGGTTGACTCTGAAAAGCCACGGAGTAATTCCTCCGAAGCAGGCTCAACCCTTCCTCAGTTGCGAACCCGGCAGGCGCCGCGTCCGTTTGTTGCTGCAACCGCTGAGTCAGGGTTGTGTTGAGCCGCGGAACGTATATCCGTAGGTATTCGCCATCACTCAGGATGAACTGGTCTTCCGGATCAGTGAAGTCGATGAGCATGTCGCTCGGCTTGCGATGGTAGAACATCCCCTCCATCCGGCCGTTTTCGGTCGTCATTACGATAGAGGCGGTGTAATCCTCGAAGCCGCCATACTCTTGCGACACGCGCCGCAAAAGATCCGAGGCAGTCTCAAGCTCCAGCTCCTGAGCCGAAACAGCGCTCCCCACAAACAGGAGGACGGCTGCGGCCAAGATCCCCAGGACCGCCGAACCGATACGACGGGAGCCGCCGGACTGTTGGACCGCCGGAGCTTCCGCTGCAGATCGGGCGCTTTTCGGGATCCGGGGCCGCGGCAACCGGAACAATCGACACTTCCTTACGACAGATTGCACTATAGGCATGAGATGATAGCCTCGCTCCTATGTTGATCTAGCGGTGTTTTTGGCGTATTTGTCAAGGAGAGTAGAGTAGAGCAAACACGCCCAGTTGCGCTCGCCACCCATCCGGAATAGGATATCGGCCACAGCTATGGTACACGTATTCAGCTTAGGCGGCTCGATCGTTGCGCCTGACGGGGTCGATGTTCCGTTTGTGGAATCGTTTCTCGACGTCGTGCGCGCTCATTTGGCGGAAGTACCCGGCGACCGTCTGGTACTTGTCATCGGCGGTGGGGGCGCGGCTCGCGCCTACCAGAAAGCCCTTAGAGAGCTGAACAGCTCCGCGTCCGCCGACCACTTCGACTGGGTAGGAATCGCGGCTACGCGTTTGAATGCCGAGCTCGTTCGCGGTGCGCTCGGTGACCTCGCTCCGGATCCCGTTGTAACCGACCCCACTGCCGAGCTATCCCTCAGCGGTCGCGTCCTGGTGGGAAGCGGCTGGAAACCGGGATTCTCGACGGACTACGACGCGGTATGCCTTGCGGAGCGCCTGGGCGCACCTCGCATCTGTAATCTCTCCAACATCGCTCAGGTATACGACTCCGATCCCGCGCAGAACCCAGACGCTCGCCCCATCGAGCGAGCAACGTGGAGCAAGTTTCGCCGAATCGTGGGAGACGATTGGATTCCCGGAGCCAACACACCCTTCGACCCGGTAGCCAGTGAACGGGCCGAAGCGCTCGGCCTGGAGGTCGCAGTAGCAAACGGCCGCAATCTCGAGAACGTCAGAGCGCTTCTGAAAGACGAACCCTTTACCGGCACGCGGATCGTGCCGGATCGATGAGCCCTTTACCGGCACCCGCATCGTGCCGGATCCATAGGAAGAGGGCGTTACGGCCCCGCCGTTGCCGGGGCGAACACAGTTGGACACTGCTGCCGGAAGCGCGACCGTGGTTCATTCCGGCTCGGCGACGTCGCGACGGATCTCCTCCAAGAGTGCCCGTGACTCCCGATCCAGCCCGCCGGCGGCCGAAGCATACTCCCCGACGGCCACCAACGCCTGAGCCTGAGCGTACGGTGAGTCGATGCGTGCCGCGATCGAAAGCGCCAGCCTGAACTCCCCCATGCGAGCTGCGACCCGGGCGATTTCGCCGTTCACGGTATCGTCGGCGCCCTCGAGCTCTGCGCCTGCCTCGTTGACCCCGCCACCTTCCAATCGCTCTTCGTCCTGGTCGCCAAGATGGCCGGCGGCTGCGCCCGGGTATCCGGCTATCTCCGCAGCTCCTACAATGAATCGAATTGCGGCGTCTCGCGATCCAGCCAATGCGGCCTGCTCGGCGAATCCGGCATAGACACGGGCACGCAGCCCCGGATTGTCTACCACGTCCGCGAGAGTGCTCGCCGCCTCCATGTCGTGAAGCCGAATATAGACGCCTCCGAGCTGCTCCACGAGCTCGGCGCGGTCAGTAGGATCATCAACGTCCTCGATTAGGCCGCGCACTGCGTTCGCGTTTCGTTCAGCTCGCTGGGGTTCGCCGAATTCGACCAGGCGCTCGGCGACCCCGGCAGCAGCACGAGCAATCACCAGCGACGATCCGGTCTCTGCGGCCGTCTCCATCGCCGCGTCGAGGAGCTCGAGTGCTCGATCCTCCGCGCCTGACTCGTATCGGCGCCACGCTTGATCGAGCAGTCCCCGAATCCGGACCGTCGGAAACTCGATCTCCTGGAGGATGATCTCTTCCGCCTCGTCTTCGTATCCAACGTGATAGAGATCGTCGGCAACCGTGAGAAGCCGTGCGGCCTCCGTTGGCCCCCGGAGCACCACTTCGACCTCATGGATCTCTCGCAAGGCCCGCTCCGCAAATGTCTCTGCCTGTCCTTGTTGACCTGCTCGATACGAACGGAGCGAAATCCCCGAATACGCGGCGGCCCGGTCCCATGGGCTGTCGATCCCGACTGCAGCTGAAATAGCCTGCTGCAACAGAACGTCCACCTGTTGCCCCAAGCCCGAATCGTGATACTGACGAGCGACGTCAACAAGCAAATCGACTCGCACGACCAGATCCTCCACGACGTACACTTGGTTCACGGCTTCTTCCAGAAGGTCGAACAGCTCTTCCTCTACGACGAAAACTGCATTAATTGTCTCTTGCAGCGCCACCGCGCTCCGAAAGTCGTCGTCGAGACTCCTACTCTCGTGCAGCGCCTCAACGATAAGCCGCCGAGCCTCATCAACCATATCCAGCCGAAGGTACTCCGCGGCCGTCTGTGCCAGGATCTCCGCGCGTGCTACGCCGGCCCGATCCTCGGTAGCGATCGCCGTTATCCGTGCAAGAACCTGCGTTGCCGCGAGCTCGTTACCGGTCTCCCGATACGCTTCAGCGATCCGCGTATAGAGGTATGAACGGCTGAGTATGTCATCTTCCGTCTGGGTTACGGCAAGCGCGACGGCAAGCGAGCTCCCGGGATCGTCGGCTACGGTCAACACTGGATCCGGCTCGACGTCAGGAGTGGTCGGACATCCGGTGAGGCCAAGACCGACTATGAGCACTGCAGCCCCGCAAATTCGAGAAAGCACTAGTAGAGTGCGACAAAAGGGGATACGAAGCCATGGAGTTGGTAATGGAGCAGCGCAGGCGTTGCGCGCCCTCCCTGTACTCAAGTTTCACCTCGCCTGTTGCCCCCGAATGTACGTCCAGTCCCCAACTGCTGCGCTCCGGCCGGTTCGGAGCGCCCGTACGCGCGCTTCCGGTCCCGCACGTGCACTTTCAATCTTAGGTCAACCACTACCAGACGTCAACGCGCACTCGGACGTCAACGCACACTCTTGCAGTTCAGTGCATTTCACGATACCCTGCCATCACGTTGGGAGAGGGCGCCGGCGTGGCGAAATTGGTAGACGCAGCAGACTCAAAATCTGCCGGGCTTCGCGGCCCGTGGGAGTTCGAGTCTCCCCGCCGGCAACCACACTCAACGCGCTTCTCATCCGGCAGCAGTGGCAACGCTTACTCTTCGCCGCCCGGTGCGGGTGCGCTCCCGTTGTCGGCGCGTTGGGGCCGAAACAGGGCTCCGATCGCGAGGCACGCTACGGCAACTGCCGCTATAATCCCGGCAAGCGCCGTAGGAATAGTGGTGGGCCCATAAAGATCCACGGTCGCCCCCACGGCAGGCGGAAAGATAGCCCCTCCTACTCCTGCGCCGGCAATAACCGTGGCCGATATTCGCGTAGCTCGGGCAGGGAAGGTCCGTCGTATCCACGCCAGTCCTCCCGGGAAGATGGGCCCCATGAACAGCCCTGCTATGCCGAACCCCGGTACAGCCCATCCGGGAATCCGTGCAACGAGGAAGGCTCCCATGGATCCAACGGCGGAGACCGTGACGAGTCTGCCGGGAGTCATGAACGTAGAGAGCCGAACGGCGACGAGCCGGCCGACCGTCGCAGTGGCCCAGAACAATGCGGTCATTCCAGCCGCGCCGGCCTGTTCGAAGACATCCGCCAGCGCGGTCGCTATCCACTGAGACGAGGAGGCCTCGGCCCCGACGTACAGGGCGAAGAGCGTTAGGAAAGCCACGGTTCCGGCAGCCGCCCACCCGAGGGAGCTTCGAGCCTCGGTTCCACGATCCTCCCGTCGAGGCATCCGGGCCATCCCGATCAGCCCGGCTAGCCCTACAACTGCACCCGCCAAAAAAGCAGGACGGTGGCCGGTGAACGTCAGCGCCGCAGCAGCAACCAGCGGAGCAGCGATTGCTCCTGCCGCAAAGGCCGCATTGATGAAATTGAGGGCCGCCGAGCCCAGCTCACCGAACTCCTCGTCGACCAGCATGTTCAAGTTGACTACCCCACCGAACCCTACGCCGATGAGTAGCACACCGACGCGTACGAGCCCCCAGCTGACGCCGAGGGCCACCGTTCCCCACCCGATCACAAACGCGATGCCGGCTGCGACAAGCACCGGGCGGAATCCCAGACGCCGAACGAGCATACCCCCGACGAACACCGCCCCGGTAGCGCCTCCGAAATGGAGCGAGCCGAGAACGCCGACATCCGCGGCCGAAAGATCAAAGAGTTCGCGGAAGTACGGATAGAATGGTCCGTATATCGCTTGGGACGCACCTATCCCGAAGAACATCAGCGCCGCACCCAGAAGGATAAAACGACGCTCACCCGGAGCCAGAAGATCGCGGAACGCCATGCCCCCGGACCTTGCCCGGGAGAGCGGGCGGGGTCAACCACCCGGCGCTACCTGCATTCCGGGGTCAGCCATCTGGCCCTACCGGAATTGCGGGAACCCGTGGCCGTAGTGCCGCGAGGTCATTCTCCGGCCGCGCGAGTGCCCTGAGGGAGTTTCGGGGGAGTGGGGTCGCCTTCCGAGCGACCACGCCCCCGGGCTCCGATTCCGCCTTACGCCTGATGTGCGGTAGGTCCGGCCTCACTCTCCGACTGAGACAACCCTCGATACGAGTGAACGAGCATAACCGTTGTAAGACCTACGTAGAGTCCTCCCAGGATCACGTTTAGCAGCGGTCCCGCGACCGGGATCAAGCCCAAGATACCGGAGACGATTCCGAATAGGATCCCTAGCGCAAACAGTACCAAAAACAGAACAACCGACTCCGATCGCTTACTCCACACTAACGTTGCGCTTCTCCGCAACGCGGTCGCGACACCTACGTCGTCCGATATCAGTGCAACGAAGCTGAACATGAGGAAGAACGCCACGATCAAACCGGGGAGAATGAGGAGCAGCGTCCCGGCAACTGTGAGCGCTCCAACTGCAAGAGCCGTCAACAGCAGGGCAACGATTCGTGGTCTCACCTTGGCGAAGCTCGACTGGAGCGTAGGGCTCTTCCCATCAACTGCCTCGGCCGCCATGGCAACCGTCATACCGTGGCCCACGAGGGTTATGACCGCCCCGAGAATCCCGACCAGCGCCCCAATCCACAACGTCGTACCGAGCCATGCCGCCACACCCAACGGTTGCGCGGTCGGCGCAACCTGAGCCGCGGCATCCCGAGTGGCCGCCTGAACGATCCATCCGATAATTCCCACTAAGAGGGAAGCCCCTATTGTCGGCGCAAACAGAAGGTAGTTCCTTCGGGCAATGTCCGCGCTCGCTCGTAACGTATCTCTTACCATCATCCATTCTCCTTTCCGTTTCGCGCCGCCACCCGAAATAACACCGAGTGACGGTGCGTCGTGCAGCCCACCCATCTCCTCATTCGCTGAGGCGGCGAACGTCCTCAGCGTGCCGTCAGCAAGAAGCCGGAGCAACGATACCGCGCTAGAAAACGCGACGGCACCACGGCCCCTCTGCTTTACTTATACACCCTTTCAGGATCGCTGTGCAGGACAAGATGGCGCATCCGCGAGGTTTTGCGTGTGGTTTCTTGCCGATGGAGCAACATTTTCCATCGCTCATGGCGAATCGACCATGCATCCTGCCCCCTTCTCTTCAGGGGGCGAAGTCGGTGCTCCAGCAAGCGAGCTGACTCTGCTCAGGCGACAAGCTGATAGCGGCAGGTAAGGTCCCGGCAGGCTATCGAATGCTGATTCCACGCTGCCGAGATTGATTCTTTGTTGCTTCCTTTAACGGTGTTGCTTCCTTCGACGGTACCTCTACGAAGTCCACGCACAACACGGCCCGATCGTCTTCCGGATCAGCTCCGTCCATAAACGTTGCGACATCCTCGAGGATCCCCTGTACGAAGTCCTGTGCGCCCGCCTGCCGGTGAGTGCGAATCGAAGTCAGAAAGCGCTCGTACTCAAACTGCTCCCGTTGCGGATTTCGCGCATCGATCACCCCGTCCGTGAACAGTACGAGCCGGTCACCGGATTCTATCTGTATGGCCTGTTGATCGTAGCGAGGCGCCGGGAAACAGCCGATGAAGATCCCTTTGCTGTCCAACGGCGCTATCTCAGACGTGCTTTCGCGAGTCAGCAGAGCGGGATGATGACCGGCGTTCGTGTACCGCAGAGTGCCGGAACGCGCATCGTATATCGCGAAGAAGGCACTCACGAAGTACTCGAGGTCCCCAATGAACTCGACCATTTCGGCATTTACTTGGGCAAGCACCTCGTCCGTGGCCGTAGTGCCTTCAACCGCGTGCGTGTGAAAGCTCACCTTGGCCATTGTGGTGATCAGTGACGCCGGCATTCCATGCCCCGAGACATCGGCAATCAAGAAGCCGTACCGCTCGTCATCCAGAGCAAACACGTCGTAGAAGTCCCCGCCGACCGCTTCCATGGAAGCATAGGCGGACCCAAATCGCAGTGCCCCCGACTGGGGAAAGGTATCCTGGCCCGGCAGCAGATTCTGTTGCACCCTTCGTGCCATAATCAGCTGACGCTCCATCTCCGCTCGATCGCGCAGAAGCTCCTCATTGGCCAGCCGCAGCTCTTCAGTCCGCTCATCGACTCTTTTCTCCAGAGTCTGGTTGTACTGGTGGATCGTCTTGAAGCTGCGGCTCAGTCTGCCGGTCATCGTGTTGAACGCTGTTGCCATCCGCGCGACTTCGTCGTTCGAGTCGACCCGGGCTCGCACCGTCAGATCCCCCTGCTCTACCTGCTGCATGGCGGAAACGAGCGCGCCGACCGGACGCGATATCTTGCCGACAACGAAGAAAACCACGATCGACACGAGCACCGCAGCTGCGGCCATAACCACGGAAATCCACACGGCTGAGCGCGTGATCCGCCCACTGAACTCCACAACGGGAACCGTCACTCCAAGAGACCACCCGTGATGATCCAGCGGAAGAAACGCAAGCAGGTATTCCTTTCCGTCGACCCCGACATAGCGCCCGGATCCTTCCTGCTGATCCAACATCTGCCTACGAAGCCCCTCAAGGCCTCCACTAACCTTTCCAAGCCGGCTGAGCCTGCCCAATACTTGGAGCGAATCGTCCGGGTGGTGAAGGAACCGCCCGTTCTGATCGACTACGAACGCATAGCCGCTTTCTCTGATTATCACGTCTTGCAGGGTGGCAAACAACGTATCGAATGCTACGACACCGTGGACGAATCGGGACCCGATATGGGGATTCTCCGTTGCACGATCCTTCGGAGCAACCGATATCTTGGTGTCGGAAAGCACAGCGGAGAACGTGAAGCTCGGATACCCGTAGACTCGCCGAAGCTCCGACATCGAAGGCTCTTCAGTGCGCCTGAGCTCTCGCCAGAAGACTTCGTGGGCGTAATCGAAGGCCCCGAGCACCCGGTCATACGGATATTGGGCAGTGACGTTTCCATCGGAATCGGTCAAAAAGAAAAACTCGAAGCCCGGATAGTACTGAAGCTTAGCGCGCATGGCGTCTGTGGCATCAGGCACCAGACGAACATCACGCGCGAGGTCCTGCACAACTCGTTGTCGTTCGTCGATCGTGTTGGAGAGCTCCGACGCGTATCCGCGACCGATGAGGAGCAGCTGCTCCTCGATACCTTCCATGAGGCTTGCAGCAGCGACGCGCCACGTTATGAGGCCGACCAGCACCATCGTAGCGATGAATGCTCCGACCACCGCCAAACATATCTTCTTCCGGATCTGCACGTCCCTGCCTCCTCTTGGAAGATAGCAGGCTTCGCATATCTTTTCAAAAGGAAAGAAGAGCCCGGCGCGAGAAAGAAGGGCGAGTGTGCATGTCGCGGTCTGAGTACCGTACGGAGCATCCCCGAACCTGCGTCCGGACTTCCACCCTTCAGCGCATGCTCTTCAGCACGTCTATGCCGCTCAGCGCGCCGGCGTGACGGCGCGGGTCTCGTCCTCAGACCTTGCTGCACGCACAACCGCACAGCCGTCCGGCTCCAGCTCGATGTAGCGGCCGCGGTGCTCCGCGCCCGCGGCCGGCTCCACAACCACCGTCTCCCGGTCGGCCGATCGCCCTGCGACGGATTCAAGGAGCGCCGCGGAATCGACCTTGCACGGCTCAGCTCCAAGATTTGCGGCCACAACGAACTCACCTCGCACGATGGAGACTACCCCTTCCGGGCCCTCGTACACCCGAGGCACCGTGTCTCTCGAGCACCCGAGACTCGGCTCGCGCTTCCGAAGCGCGAGCAACTGTCGATACCACGAGAGCATGTCCGCATGCTTGGCCTGAGAACGTTCCTCCCAACGCAGGGTGCTCCGCCGCGCTGTCTCCCGCCGCTGAGGATCCGGAATATCCTCCGCTTGCCATCCAAACGCCGCAAACTCCTGCCGGCGTCCCTCACGGACGCCCTCGCCCAGTCCGGGGTCACCGTGGTCCGTGAAATACTGGAACGGGGTAGAGGCCGCCCATTCCTCGCCCTGGAAGATGAGAGGGACAAAAGGCGAAAGCAGAGTCCACGCGGCCGCAATTCGAGCGCGCCCGGGGCTGACCAAATGGCACAGGCGTTCGCCCACGGCTCGATTGCCGACCTGGTCGTGGTTCTGGCTGTAACCCAGAAACCGCCGGCGCGGCAAATCACCCACCGGCGCGCCGTGACGGCGCCCGCGATGCGCGGAATAGCAACCGTCATAGACAAACACTTGCTCAAGCGCCGCACGCAGATGCGACACCGCACCGAAATCCGCATAGTAACCGGCCCGCTCGCCGCTGAGGAGCGCATGGACGGCATGATGGAAGTCGTCGCTCCATTGCGCCTCGATCCCGTAACCGCCGGCCTCCCGACTCCGCACAACCCGAGGGTCGTTTAGGTCGCTCTCGGCAATCAGCGTGAGGTGCCGGCCGGTTGCGGCCTCGAGCGCCCGGACCTCGCGCGATAGCTCTGCCAGAAAGTGCTCCGCTGACTCGTCATGGAGTGCGTGAACGGCGTCGAGACGGAGCGCATCAAAGCGGTAGTCGCGCAACCACATACAGGCATTGTCCACCAAAAAGCGCCGAACCTCGTCGCTTCCGGGGCCGTCGAGATTCACTGCATCACCCCACGGCGTTCGATACGTGTCCGTGAAGTACGGCGCGAACTTGCCGAGATAGTTTCCCTCGGGTCCGAGATGATTGTAGACAACGTCGAGCACCACCGCCATACCGTAGGCGTGGCAGGCATCTACCAATCGCTTG
>Ga0207421_10007360_pt1 | contig 11729 bp, 8 predicted proteins | sample SodLakKL_010_SED_4_FD_187542 | JGI IMG/M metagenome (GOLD analysis project Ga0207421, IMG submission 187542) | Alkaline sediment microbial communities from Lake Tanatar, Kulunda Steppe, Russia - 8KL_010_SED (SPAdes) (version 2) | ecosystem: Environmental > Aquatic > Non-marine Saline and... | reverse complement strand
TGACAGAGGCGTGAAACCTCGACCCGGTATTGAATTCTGAAAACCTGAAGTTTAAATAAAAATATACGGATTTCGAAGATAGTTTTGAAATATACGATGACTTTCCCCACAGTTGAAAAGGATGTACTTTATTGCGATGTTTTGTTAATGGCATTCCATGAACTAATTTATTATTAAAAACAAATTTCTTTTAGTCCAATGAAAACTGTCAGAGCTCTTTGGGATTTAATGAGACTGGAACACGGGATTATGCTTTTCATCGCCGTGTTAATCGGTAGCCTCATCGCGCAACAGGGGATACCCCCTGTAAAAAAACTAGTTTTCGCGTTCCTTACCCCTTTGCTCCTGGAGGCCAGCACCTTCGCGTTAAACGATTATTTTGATTTCGAAGTCGATAAGAGGAACGAGAGAACGGATAGACCTTTAGTCAGGGGCGACCTCCAACCTAAAACCGCCCTATACATATTTTTCATCCTTTTCCCACTCGGAATATTGGCATCGATATTCGTCAACTGGACATGTTTCCTCATCGCGACGGTTACGGGTTTTTTATCCATACTTTACGACGTCTGGATGAAGAAAATAAAATTGCTGGGCAATTTTTACATCGCCTACATAATGGCCATACCGTTCATATTCGGAGGTACGGTCGTATCCCCCCAGATCCCTCCGATCGTAATATTTTTGGCAATCATCGCTTTTTTGACAGGGGTTGGCAGGGAGGTTATGAAAGACGTAATGGACTACGAAGGGGACAAAGCGAGTGGAGTAAAATCGTTCCCTCAATACATCGGGATTAAAAATAGCAACCTTTTATCAGCCGTATTCTATGTAAAGGCCGTAATCCTCAGTTTCGTTCCATTTTTAGCAAACATAAGCGAGGCCTATTATCTGAATTTTTACTACCTCGGAATCGTCCTAGTAACCGACGTCATGCTCTTGTACACCGTGACGAGACTTATCTCCAACAAGTCGATTGACATGAAATTCCTCAGAAAATTCACTCTGGTAGCCATCTTCATCGGACTAATTGCGTTCCTAGTAGGTGCCTTTTTTTGACGTACTTAGAGGGGCGAAAATGAGTCGGGGACGGATAAGTATTAGAAACTTTCCAGTTTTATGAGGATTATTCCACCGATTTCGCGGATATTTACGGCGTAAAACCGGTAATGTGAAAATCTAACTACAAAAGTAGCGTTAATAACGGAAGGATAAATTCAATTATTGAAGAAAAAGATTTCCGGATTCCCACCATACTCAATTGTGAAAGATTAACCGGAACGGTAAATAATTTCGAAGAAACGTTGAAGAGCCTTAAAAAGAAGTCATTATTACAATCATGGACGCACTCCCCCCTCGGAGGAAATCCGGTCCAGACCGAAAATATGTCCATATGTATTGTCGGATAGTAGAAATGTTTCAGCTCATCCTGACTTGACGATGTTTACACCAGCGAAGAAGCGTGGAGAAATATCCAAAACAAGTACCAGAAAAATCACTACACGAATCCTTTACTCTGGAAGGAGACGTGGAAGTATACTATCGAACCTTGATCTTGATAAAAACCACCCCAATGGCCGCGGCAATGACGAGAACCAAACCGGTAAGGATCCACACCCAGGGTAGCTTCGTCGAAAATCGGCGTTCAATTCCATAATCGACCTCATATACGTCGCTAACCCTCGCTCTAAATACATATTCCGTATTCCAACTCAAATCAGTGACGGTTTCTTCAAAATTTCCCTCTCCGGTCAAGACACGTCCTTCCGTAGCTTTATAATGATTATCGCCCGCCCTCCTCCATTCAAACCAAACAGTCGCATTATCGGCGTCGAGCCGTGAAAGCTCACCGACGAGCTTCGCCGAATTGTAGGTCACGTCCTCGGCATGTAGGGTCTCGACGTCCGCAAAGGTCTCGGTCGTAAATGTCACTTCATTTCCTTCCTCCTCCGTATTCCACTCGACAAAACTCATAAATACATAATCAGTGTACGGAGTCAATCCAGAAACCTCACTTCTGAAAAATTCCGGCTCTGTAGCGATTCGAGAATCCGTCTCAATCCATTCGTTATCACCCTCTTCCTTGTAACGGAACCCTACTTCCGCGCTACCGTATGACCCCAAAGCTTCAAGCTCGCCGACCATGACGGCGGATCCGGTAGTCACGTTTTCAACATGCGAAGTCCGAAAAGACGGGGTCGAAAAATAAATTGATTCATTCGTATAATTATCTCGATAAGTCTCAACTAGAGTCAAAAACTCGTAATCCGTATCGGGATTCAGAGAGACAAGACTTTCGAACGATCCCGACTCCTTCAATTCCAAATGATCAGTTTCCTCCCAGTGACCTTCCTCTTCCCTATACCTGAACGAGCCTTTTACAGAGCCGATATTTAACTCCCTCAACCCTCCCTTTAAAAGGGCCGAATCCGTCTTCAAATCACTCAAGGAGCCTGGAGCCAAACTGCCCCAATTTTTCGTAACCGCGAAGATCGATCCACCACCATAGCTGTTCAAATAAGTCTCGACCACGGCTTCGAACTCGTAATCAGTTCCATATCTCAATCCCCCTAAAAATTCGTCCTCGATACCGGATTCGAATATCGTTCCAGGTCGTGTTTCATTCCATTCCGAATCGCCCTTCTCCCTCCATCTAAACCACAGCTCAACTTCTGATATATTGAGCTCTACATCGGCCTGCAGTAAAATCTCTTCTGCACCGACATCCACTGACTCCAGTGTCTCGACGGATCCCCAATTGTCGGTGGTAAACGCTGCCTCGGACCCCTTCAAAGTCACGTCATCACTTCTCACTGCCGCTCTATAGTGATAAGTCGTGCCGTACTTTAAGCCATCGAGCGTCTCCGAAAAATGTCCCTCCTCAAAGAGCGTCCGCTTGGGCGTCGAGTTCCATTCCCCACCAACCTCTCTAAATTCGAAATAAACCGAGACCTCACTCTCCATCCCCATCCCGGTCAATTTTCCATTTAAGGTCGCTTCCTCGGAGCGAACATCGGAAGCATCACCCGTCTCAGCCGTAGGACGGTCAAGGACTTCAAAGAAAGTCACAAATCCACCGGCTTCAGCTTTTCGAACGCCCAAATTTTTCGCCGTATAGATTACTTCGGCGGTCTCGGTGCCACCTCCTTCAATTTCAACCGTATCCTCACCCACCTTCGTCCCATCGACGCTAAATTCAACCGTGTGTTTGAGAGTTGTTTCCCCGTTATTCCTCACATCGATCTTCAAAGCCACTTCGTTCCCGACGTACACCTCATCCGGCTCGACTCTCAAATTTAAAAATTCCAACTGAAGAGACTCGTCAGCGTTTATAATCCCGTAACCGTACCTCGTGTTCTTCTCTTCTCCAGCGATCGAGTCACCCGCCTCGTGATAATCCGCGAACTCCCCGAACGCGTGACGTATCCCTCCGACGGTAATATCGGGCCTTGCATCGACCAACAGCGCGATCGCACCTGATACGTGCGAAGCCGCCGACGAGGTACCACTCCTACTCTCCCACCCACCCCCCGGGGCGGCCGACTTGATCCCTGTCCCGGGAGCGGAAAAGTCCGGCTTCACGAACTCTCCAGGGGTATCCTCCCTGCCGTCGTAGACTACATCCCCGCTGCTAAAATCGGGAACTCCATCATCCCAATCCGATGCCCCGACGGCGAATGCCTCGTAAATTGCGCCGGGACTTTTCACCGTCCCCTCCCCTTCATTACCGATGGAGGCTACGGGCACAACCCCCGCATTTACCATGTTTAGAAGCGGCTCCTCCATCTCCGACTCGTAGCCCTCGAGACCCCAGGACATGTTTGCAACATCGGCAGGTCGGCCAGCAGAATCCCCATATCTATCGTACGGATCCACCTTCCACTCCATCCCCGCGACGACCTGAGCGAAAGTTCCCTCCCCGTCCGGTAAAACAAGTGCATGCATAAGGTTTGCCCCCGGCGCAACCCCTATATGTGTCCCGCTCTCATCGCCGCCCAGAATTGTCCCCGAAACGTGAGTCCCATGACCGGTCTCATCTCGAGGTGTAGAACCCTCGACGACATCACCAACTTCGTCAAATTCTATCCATCCTCCGGGATAATGAGGATCGTCAGGGTCGTCCGTAACCATTTTCCCCTCCAAATCAGGATGATCTATGTCGACTCCGCTATCCGAAACGGCCACTCTAACCCCAGTTCCATCGAAACCTGTTTCCCATACTTCGGGCGCTCCGATTCTTTCCAGTCCCCAAGTTACATCAGGGGTCGAAAGGCTCGTTCCATCGAAATTAAAAACTTTCTCCTGACTAGAAATTTCTGAACCTTGAGCCTCGATCTCGAAATTTGCGTGAACTCTACGGACATTTGAAAAATCTACTAAATCGTCCAGTCCCCCGACTTCAACCTCCGCCAGGACGGCATTGGCGAGCCAGAAAGTATTGAGAACTTCCCCTCTGCCCTCCTCCAAGAAATCCAAAATTTCCGATTGGGCATACCTCGAAAAGCTCTTTAACTGCGAGGCGGATTTATCCGAGGTGATACCCTTCGGACCATATAGAGACGACTCAAAGTTATCAAAGCCCCGACGACCCAACCGGATTACTACCGTGACAAGCTCATTTTCGGACTTCGACCCAACCTCATATCGAATATTTTCGCACAGATATCCCCCAATTTCCGACTCCGATACCTTTTCGGAACTATGTCCGGAGGTTTGACCGACCACATCCTCCCCAAGATCCTCTCCGATCCCAGCTACCCCCGTAAAATCGTAAGTAGGATAGATATCCATTTCGCCGCTCAATTCGAAATTATCCCCTATTTCCTCCGTGGGCGAGGACTCTGTGGATAGACCTGGAAGAACACCCAGAACTAAGATCAGGGATATAGATAAGACGGCGACTAGAAGCTTGGCCTTGCTGGGAGACCTCCTGTCTGAAATTCTTCGTAACAATAAATACTCCAATTAACCTTTCATAAAACGGTCTAAAAATCTTGTTAAAAACAGAAACTCTTTGAAAATATTATCTTGCCTAACGTCGAAAGTGGATTTCCCGGCAAAAAAGTTAACCCGGCCATTATCCCCTATTTTTCACAATCCAAAATAAATCGGAAACTATTACGGGAAGAATTTTCCACGAGGGTAACCTTCTCAGAGATAAGGTTTCAAACCGTCCCCCCAATTGATCACCCCGACCAGCTCATCCTCCTCGACGACCGGGATCTGCCCTCTTTTAGAATTCGCTAACTTTTCGATGCCTTCTTTGATAGGAGCTTCAAAGTCAATTGGATCCGGAGGTCCCTTCATAATAGTCCCCACCTTCACTTTTCTTCGACTCCCCTCGCCCTCCAAAGACATTCTGGCCCTCCCAGATCGAATAAGGTCAACGGCCGAAACCATCCCTACGAGCTTTTTGCCCTCCACCACTGGCAGGTTGAATATTTCACCCTTCACAAACCTATGCCAGACTTTCGAAATCATATCTTCGGACCCTGCCGTTATAAAATCCTTATTCATTATTTCACTTATTTTCGGTTTCTCGCCGCCAGCGGGAGATATTACCTTCAGAAGATCTTTTATATGCACGACGCCCAGCAAATCCTTCCTATTTAGATTTTCGACTATTGAGAGTATAGAAATTGATTTTCCCACCATCTTTCGAGCTGTCTTTAAAAGATTCCACTCTGGAGTGGCAAGAATTGGTGGATCGACCATAAAACCCGAGACTTCAAGATCAGATGGTCCTGATGTCAGCTTCAAAATATCTTGGATCCTTAAGACACCCTCTAATTTATCATCGACAACGACGGGATACTCTCCCATTTGCTCCGACCTCATAACTTTCCTAGCTCGAGCGAGTTGATCATCAGGGGATATATCCTCTTTTAACTTAGAAATAATATCTTCAACATTCCTAGATTCGAGCATTTTCTGTGGATTCAACAACCTATCACCCTGATATGATTGTTCTTTATCCTAATTAGCTTTTAGCGTCCTCAGGTATCCTCAGCCCAACTTATACATTCAAATTAAAACCAATTGCTGAAAAAGGGATATAAAAACATAAATTAGACTAATAAATCAATAAAAATGGTATTTTTTCATCAAATCCTACAAAAAAAGCTTTATGACCGGTTAATCAACTTTTTAAATCCGAAATAAAATCGGAACAATTTTTATCTTCCGATCCCCCTCCGACAAAAAATAATAAAACATGCAAAAATACGAGCCGTCAGGGTGTGATTGGGGTAAAGGAAAATATTTAGCCTCATAATCATAAAGTGAGTTCACAATGCATATAGTTAGATTTCGAGACGAGAGCGGTTACGTGAGAACCGGTTCGATGGTCGACAGTTTAATTCAATCATCCGGGATAGAGTATAAGTCCGATGAAGTCGACATCCTCCCCCCAACCCAACCCACGAAAATCATCTGCCTGTACGGAAACTACATAGAACACTTGAAGGAAAGCGGATACGATATACCTGAAGAAATTCCTAAAAGACCTCAACTTTTCCTGAAATCACCAAACGCGGTAATCGGTCATGAAGACATCATCAAGCTTCCCCAACCCGGCATAGACAGCGAAGATGTGGGAGAGCTAGGCGACATCAAAACAGGAGAAGGACGTATAGACCACGAAGCTGAATTGGGAGTGGTTATAGGAGGACAAGCTAAGAACGTCGATAGGAATGAAGCCATGGAATTCGTAAAGGGGTTTACGTGTATGAATGATATATCTAATCGAGACGACCAAAGCGCGGAACGAAACTGGGTGAGAGGTAAGTCATTCGATTGTGCAGCCCCCCTAGGACCGGTAGTCGCCACACCCGACGAAGTTCCGGAAGAGCCGAGCGTTCAGCTGAGGGTCAACGGCGAAAAGAGACAGGACTCCTCAAAGGACGAATTCGTCTTCTCCGTCGAGGAAGTCATCGAAGAAGTATCAAAATTTATGACCTTAGAACCGGGAGACGTAATCGCGATGGGGACCACTTCGGGCGTCGGACCCCTCACAGACGGAGACAAAGTGGAAGTCGAAATAGAGGGTGTAGGCACTCTCGTAAATTACGCCAAGAGATAGCAAGGGAGGCGGCCGAGATATCGGAACAAAGTTATATCGCCTGAGGGAGTGGCCCACAAATCAAAGAAGTTGGTTTGACGCTCGCAACCATCTGATTCGAATACGGAGCCTTCCCTAAATAGAAGGTCCGAGATTCCCTAAACCGAGGCAAGTGAGTACTATCCTAATGGGAAAACTAAGGTTACTGTCCTTTCAATAATCTATTCCTCTATCTTTTCCACGTTCTTCAGATATTTTTTCCCTATGGAATCAAGCTTATAGGTCGGGGGATCACCCTCAATTTTTTCGACTATTTCAGCATCCGTCAGGTAGTTAAGATGCATCTTAGCCTCTGACGAGTGAATATCGAACTCTTCGCTTATCTCTTCTAGATTTTTCTCAGATTTAAATCCAATAAACTTCATTATCTCTCTCCTCGCCGGGTTTTCTAGGGCTCTGGATATCACTCGATGATCCTCTTTCGCCGTCTCTCTTACCCACTCTTCGGGCACCTCAAATCCTCCCCCGTTCCCTTCCGAATTATCTTTTATTTTATCACCTTCTTTCCCCATCAAAAAACGGGGTTTACCACAGATAGTAAATAGCTCATGTTAATTTTTATCTCCTTTGCTTAGAGGAAACCTCAGGATTTGAAATTGAACGGTCGATCCTATCGGGGTCCGTTTCGCCTCTCCCCAATCTCCGTAAATTGGGTCGTTTTAAGCAAGCTGAAGAATCCCGAAAGGCGATGAAGGGACGAAACGACCCTAATGGCCATAAATGGATCACATCAAGGTTACCAGAACGTCCGATAAAGGAAGGCTTTAACTAAGAAGTGCAGACAAAATCTCTATGAAAGCATGATCTCTGGATGGACCGAACGGATGAAAAAAGAAAGCATCTCGGATATTATCGCCAACGTGGAGGGGGAAACGAAATTGAAACAGGTGAAGAAATGGTGGGAAGACGAAACCGGAGAGAAGGTATCTAAAGCTTTAGTCAGAGAAGCAGCGGAGAGCCTAGCCATGGACGGCAGAATAAAACTAGAAGAGGGCAAAGTCAAGCCAGTAAAATAGGTCAACTACATCAACCAAGTGTTCGTAGTTGTTAGCTCCTCTGGACTCTTTTAGATTTATTTAGCGTTTTTTTGTCTTACGCGTCTGTTCCGTACTCTTCGAATTATTTTGTTACGCTTGTAAACCTTTGTCTTTTCTAGGTTTTTCTGTAACAAAGATCAGTTCATTTAAGTGGTTATCAGTATATTTTGTTACCGGTAAAATAGAAGCAAAAATTTACGATAAGAGTATAACGCCCCCTCAGATGATATCGGGACGGAGAATTTGGATAAATGGGTACGGAAGCAGAAATAAACGTCCAAAATTATCGAAACTCATCAAAAATAGATACCGATAGTTCAGTTCCTAGGTTTCTAGCTATTTCCTCTTAATTACTGGACTTCAAAATCTCGTAATTCCGAGATAATTCGGAGTCGAGGCATAGACGGCGTAAGGAGACAATAAAATTAAAAAAATTCTTAAAGATTAATTAAGAAGGAAATAGGGAGTTTCATGAAATATTATAGACTCAAAGATTCCTCCGGAAACAGATTGGTATTGGAGGACGATGAAATTTTTTTCGATTTAACGAGCAACTTACCTTATTTAGATTCTTTTCGTCAACTTGTCTTTGCGTCGGAAATCTCGAACACGGACATCGATCAGCTTAGCAGGCGGATTAAGGAGGATTCCAAGGAGATTGAAAAGGACCGAGTGGAGGAATCCCTAAAGCTTCCCGTCCTTCCCTCGGAGGTATGGGCTGCAGGTGTAACTTATAAAATCAGCAAGGAAGGCAGAAAGTCCGAGAGCAAATTACCGGACATATACAGAGAGGTCTATGAGAGTGAGCGTCCTGAACTCTTCTTTAAATCGACAACCGATCGAACAGTCGGACCCGGTGAATCGGTTGGAATTCGTGGCGACTCCGACTGGAACGTCCCCGAACCTGAACTGGGTGTCGTTCTTTACTATGGAAAGATTGTCGGATATACGATCGGGAATGATATGAGTAGCAGGGATATAGAAGGATCGAATCCTTTGTACCTTCCACAGGCGAAAGTATACGACCGAAGTTGTGCATTAGGCCCTTGTGTTGCTACGATAGAGACTGTTAGAGACCCTCATGACCTCGAAATGGAGATGGAAATCGAAAGAGACGGGGAAGTTGTTTTTGAAGGTTCTGCTTCTACCTCGGAGATGATGAGGACATGTGATGAATTGGTTTCTTACTACACTCGTCATAACGAGGTCTCGAATTTATCTGTGCTACTGACGGGGACTTGTATCGTACCTCCTGAAGAATTCACTTTGAGGGAGGACGACCTGGTTAGTATAAAAATAGAAAAAATCGGAACTCTGGAAAATACAGTCGTAGAGGTTTAAAAAAGAAAACTAAAAACACTCGCAGAGTTACTATGACTAGACTTTCGGCATTACGATAACTTGAAAAATGTTAACTTAGGATATTTACTTAACATGATATCTTAAATTTTAAATGTCATCTCTACAATTTCGAAAGGAAAGATGCAAGGCTATACTGGAAAAATATTGGAATTAGATTTGAACTCGAAAGAGCTTTACGACACCGAGCTGGACAGGGGGATTGCCAAAGACTATCTTGGCGGAAGGGGATATGGAATTAAGCTCTTATACGATAGAAACGACAAAGGTGTCGATCCACTATCTCCGGAGAACCACTTGATATTTATGACAGGTCCGTATACGGGGGCCGGTCCTTTTGGTGCTTTTTATAATGTGACAACGAAATCTCCTTTAACCGGATTAAGCCTCTCGAGCCACAGCGGAGGTACTTGGGGTCCTAGATTAAAGAAGGCAGGTTATGACGGTGTTGTAGTTTCAGGGAAGGCGGATGAACCGGTCTATCTGGTTATTTCCGGCGGTGAGGCGAAGCTAGAAAGAGCAGAGGGATTGTGGGGGAAAGATACGGGAGAGGCAACTAAAAAAATTGAGGAGGAACACGGTGCAAAACCGGCTGTGATAGGGCCTGCGGGGGAAGAGGAGGTCCGATACGCTTGTATAATTAATGATTATCACAGGGCGGCTGGTAGAGGGGGGGCTGGAGCGGTGATGGGTTCGAAAAACCTCAAAGCAATTGCTGTAAAAGGTGATGAGGAGATAACAATTGACGACCCCGGTGAGATAAGAGAAAAGTTCAAAGAGGCAACAAAAACCGTGAAAGAGGAAGCCCAAGCATTTGGAAAGCTAGGTACTCCGATCGTGGTAAATATAGAAAACGAAATAGGTGGGCTTCCCACGAAGAATTTTCGGAAGGGATATTTCGAATACGCTGACAGGGTAAGCGGTGAATATCTGCACGAAAATTATTGGGTTAAGGATTACGCGTGTTTTTCCTGCCCCTTGGGTTGTGGCAATGTAAACCGTGTGGAAGAGGGGGAATATCAATGCGAGACGGAAGGGCCTGAATATGAAACGATAATGGCTTTCGGCCCGAACTGTTGCAACGACAACATTGAGAGCATAATCAAGGCAAACGATCTCTGCGACAAGTTAGGGATCGATACGATAAGCATGGGCAACAGCCTTGCATTTTGCATGGAACTGTATGAAGAAGGGCTTATCAACGATGAGGAGATCGGATTTAAGCTTGATTGGGGCGACCATTCACACATGATAAAGCTGGTAAAGATGACCGCGGAGAGGGAAGGCTTCGGCGATGAACTGGCCGAAGGATCTCGAAGAATTGCGGAAAGGAGAGGAGGTGAACCCGTGGAGGTGGGGGGAATGGAGCCCGCAGGATACGAACCTAGAGCAATCCAAGGTATGGCACTCGCATACGCAACGTCGACCAGAGGGGCTTGCCACCTCAGGGCCACCATGTACGTCCCGGAAACCTTCAGCGAAGAGCTTGACAGAGGAACCGTAAAAGGCAAAGCCGAATACCTGAAGGAAATGCAGGACAGATTTACAATACTTGATTCGATGCTGATATGTAAGCTCGGCGGCAGAAATGCCAACTTGGACGACTGGAACGGAATTTCAAACCTTTTAACGATGGTTACAGGTGAAGAATTCACGAGTAAAAAATTGAAAGAGATAGGAGAACGAATCTACAACCTAGAACACGAATTCAACGAAAGGGAAGGGGGAAAAGACATCGATCTTCCAGAAAGATTTTTCAAACCCCAGGAAACAGGACCTTCAGAAAGATTCAAAATCAATAAAGAAGACTTTTTAACCGCACTAAAGGAATATTACCAGCTGAGAAACTGGGATTGGAAATATAAAGACGATTAGTTCGTTGAAGCCCTTCTCTTTAACAGTATGGAAAGATAATTTTTCCTCAATTGACAAAAATAGTAACATTTAAGAGACGATTCCAACGCCCAGAAAATGCCTACGCATCGTTTACTAACCGCGAATTAGTAAGATGGATTTATTAATAGAGTTAAAAATTAGTATTAGTTAATAATTGTAGTACGAAAGAGCTTCTACCCGTTTAAATAACTCCAATGAATAAAATTTCGGAATAATACTTACTCATCTTCTTCTTCCTCCTTTCCGAATCCTCTGAACAGGGCGCCGACACCTGCAACGGCCGCAAAAATCACAGTCGCCTCACCCAAAGTATCGTA
>Ga0207421_10007359_pt1 | contig 11731 bp, 7 predicted proteins | sample SodLakKL_010_SED_4_FD_187542 | JGI IMG/M metagenome (GOLD analysis project Ga0207421, IMG submission 187542) | Alkaline sediment microbial communities from Lake Tanatar, Kulunda Steppe, Russia - 8KL_010_SED (SPAdes) (version 2) | ecosystem: Environmental > Aquatic > Non-marine Saline and... | reverse complement strand
AGGGGCGTGCCGGGCGGAGCGTGAGCGGAGCCCGAAAAGCACGCCCCGGTGCCCGAAGGGCACGCGGGCTGGAGCGTGGGGGATACTTCCCCCAACAATTCCTGCCTCACGCTCAAGAACGGTGCTCGGCGAGTGCGTGCCGAGGAAGCGGCTATGCCCGGCGCACGTGCCGGCCGTCGGCACGTTTCCTCTGTCGCACGCGCCCGACACGCGTGATACCATTCGCGAGAAGTGATCGACGTTGGAGGTAGTCCGGGAGGGACTCGTGCAGACCACCCGGCGGCCGCCTATGGGGAGGTAAGGATAGAATGCTACAACGGCGACTGGGAGCGATTCTGCTCGTGGGTTCGTGGGTACTTGCTGGGAGCGGATGCGCGCATATTGGGATTGCCACGCATGGATACGTGGAGGAGGAGCTGGAGGCTCGCGACGCACGGATTGCCGAGCTCGAGGGCGATCTGGCGGAGCTGGAGAGTCGCGTGGATACCCTCGTTACTGACCTCGAGGGGCTGCAAGCGGAGACGGACCGGCACGAAGAGGCAATCGACGAGATCATGGCCGCCTCGGACGAGCTTCGGGCGCTCCGTGACGATGTCGACCGGCTCCAGGACGACATCGAGGAGCTGGAGATATCGGAGGAGCGCCTGGCGGACCTCGAGGACCGCGTCGAGCGCGCCCCCGAGCGCGCTGCTCGGGAGATTGCCGAGGTGCTCCAGGAGCATTTCGGTGAGTAAGCGCAAGACAGCGAGCGGGCGCGGAGAGGCGGCGGCCGGAGGAATCGCCCGGGCGAAACGGCACCGGTAGAGAGCGGCCGGCTCCATTCGCAGCCGGCCGCGGTTTCCACTCAGTACTCTTCGAAGTCCTCGTCGTCAACGCCGGAGCCAGGGGCCTGTTGGGCTCCGGGGCCGGGCTCGTCGTTCGCCGGCTTGATTCCGGTCTCGGGTTCCGACCCTTCTCCGGTTGCCGCGATGTGCTCTCCGGCAGGGACGTCTTCGGCAAGGGGCGCGCCGGCGGCCCGGGCAGGAGTGCCCCTCCGGCCCGCAGTAGCTGAGGTGGGGCCCGTAGCTCCGTGGGCCACGGCTCCGGCTTTCGCGGTCGCGCCTCCCGGAGAGCCCGTCCGGCCCGGATCACCAATCCGGCGCGCAACCGGCTCTCGTCCGGCGCCGGCCAACGGTATAGCGCCGCCCGGGCCCCGAGCGCCGGCTGGACCCCGGGCTGCGGCGTCGTCACCGGGAGGCAAGCCGCCCTGCGCCGTCGTGCCGCGCGCCTCGAGCACGCGCCTTCCGTTTCCGCCGTTGAGCTTGAAGAACCCCATGGCCTGTTGGAGCTGCACTGCCTGAGCCGAGAGCTCTTCGGACGTGGAGGCAAGCTCTTCCGACGAGCTTGCGTTCTGTTGCGTCACCTGATCCAGCTGCATGATGGCCTGGTTTACCTGCTCGGCGCTGGTGTTCTGTTCCCTGCTTGCGGCGCTGATCTCCTGCACGAGCTCGGCCGTCTTCTTTACGTCCTCGACGACCTCAGCTATGGTTCGGCCGGCGAGCTCAGCCTTGGAAACGCTACTCTGCGAGACTTCGCCGATCTCGACGGCGGCTTTCTTGCTCCGCTCGGCCAGCTTACGTACTTCGCTTGCCACGACGGCGAAGCCCTTCCCGTGCTCGCCGGCACGCGCAGCCTCGATCGCGGCGTTGAGCGCAAGCAGGTTGGTGTTGCCGGCGATCTCCTCGATAATAGAAATGCGGTCGGCAATGTCTTTCATCGCCTGGACGGTCTCATCGACCGAGCGGCCGCCCTCCCCGGCTTGGCGAGCAGCCTTCTGTGCCAGCTGATCGGTAGCCTGCGAGTTCTCCCAGTTCTGGTTGATGGACGAGGTTATCTGCTCCATGGAAGCGGCTACCTCCTCCCCGGAGGAGGCCTGTTCGGAGGCGCCTTGGGAGAGCTGCTGAGCCGCCGAGCTCATCTCCTCGCTCCCGCTCGATACGTTCTCGCTGGCCGCCTGAACCTCACGCACCACCTGGGTGAGCCGGTCCCGCATGGTACGGAGTGCTTCCGCCATGGCCCCGACTTCGTCCTTTTGGTACACGTCTATGGTGGCGCTCATATCACCCTCGGCGAGCGCCTGGGCAAAGCTTGCCGCCTGCGCAACCGGCTTAGTGATCCCACGTGCCAGGATGAAGCCGAGGGCGACCGCGAGAATCGCGCCGAGAATGATCCCGAGCATCACAATCAACAATACCCGGTCCACCGAGGACTCAGCGGCCGCGACCGCCCGATCGGCCATCGCCGCGTTGATTCGGTGTAGCTCGTCGAGCGTATCCCACGCTGCATAGGCTCGCTCGGCAATGGGCCCGATCGCGAGCTCAGTAATCCGGTCGCGCAGCTCTTCCGCTTCCACGGCAGAGGCGATCATCTCATCGAAGTACCCGAAGACCTCATCACCCGCCCCGGCCAGTTCCTGCTGGTAGAGCTCCATAGCGGCGGCGGCGTTTCCTGCCGCGTGTTCCGCCTCGATCTCTCCCACGATCTGGTGAAAGCGGTCATGCGGCCTCCGAATCTCTTCCAGGAGGCCGGCAAGCTCCTGGTTGTCCGTCCGGAAATCAGCCAACCACCGTCCGAACGCACACGCCGTGGGATCATCGGCGTCGCGCGGGATGCCCTCGCCGGCGAGGAGCAGCATGGCAACATCGAGCTGGAGCTCATAGTGGTTTCCGCGAAAGCGCTCGAGGTTCTGTCCGAGATCGTCCGGATTGAGGATTCCGATCCGGTCGAACTCATCGGTCAGATCCAGCCACTCGTCGTTCACGGCCGCCCATGCGGAGAGCTGATCCTGCAGCTGCCCGCTCAGTCGCGCCTCTTCTTCCGTTGCAGGCAGCTCTAGGAAGGCATCCAGATGCACGTAGATATCCGCCCGGGCACGGTGCCACTCCTCCATATACTCCGCGCGCTCCTCCGCCTCCACACGTTCTGAGAGTAATACCCGCTGTGCCAGCATGAGCTCATCAGTGGCGATCTCCGTCCGAAAGAGCGAATCCACACTCGGCAAACGCACGAGACCGATCTCTTCGATCCCGTCTCCCAACTCTCCGGTGCCGACCAGTCCGATCGCCCCCACCACCACCACGATGAGAGCGACTATCATGAAGCCGCCCACGAGCTTCACCGCCAGTCTCAAATTCTTCATTCTCCTACTCCTGCCGCCCGGGATTGTCCAACAATTATATCAGAAACCACAGAAAGGTACAGAGCATTCCTGTAGTGTTGTCTTGCAGTTCACTACAATCCTCTGGTATAAATAGTTTTTTTGCATGGAATCCACTTGCGATTGAGGCAGACCGCCGCCGAGACCTGGCCGGTCAGATCGGCGTGTCGGCATGCGCCGTGCCACGGTGCACCGTGTACAATCCGGCGCCCACCGACGCGGCGGCGGCAGCGCGGTAGCGGCAGCGTGCCCCCGGCGGCGCGGGGTGACCGAGCGGTCTCGCCGCGCCGCGCGCACCGTTCCGCTAACACCGCCCCGCTGAGGCCGTCCCGCCCCGCAGGACGCTGCCCCCTGCAGCCCTGCGACGTAACCACGCGGTAGCGCAGCGCCCTGCCTCACCCCGCAGGGCCGAGCGCTTCGAGCGCCCGATGCAAGAGGTATATCCCCGTCAGCGCCGCCAGGCACGCGTGCTCAGGGGGAGGCGTCGTGTGTACGTACGAGTAGACAAGCCGAGGGACCGGGCCCATCGGCACGTCGGCACGCGGAGGAACGCTGACTTCAGTAGCCAGACACTGGCGCGCCCACTCTCCAATCGCACAGTACGATTCGTCACGGATCCATCCCCGGAGCTCCTCATGCCGGGCCCTTACCAGCTCGAACTCGCTGGCGTCTTCGATCAGGTCATAGAAGCCCTGCCCGGTCGACCGCGCTTCCGAGCGCAGATAGCTCCCGAGTCCGGGCTCGAAATCGAGACGATTGAGCGAGATCAGAAGGCGGGTCACGGCAAAGCGCGCACTATCACGCGAGAAAGCGTGTTGAAACAGCCCCGCCAAGTGAGGCCCTTCCGGGTCAAGCGTACTCTCGGCGACCGACAGGTCCAGCTCAGCCCGCGGCGACAGGCGACAGCGCAACAGCCGGCGGATCTCCCCAAGGACGTCCGCGCAGCCGATCCGTGCAAGACTCTTGTACGCTACGGCGACGGTCTCCATGTCCGGGGGACACGCCCGTGACGCGATTTCCGCGGCCCGGCCTCCGGTGGAAGCGCCGCGGACCGCCGCCGGCTCTTCGGGTCCCGCGCGCTGTACGGGCGCCGCCGCCGGCTCTTCGGCCCCCGAGCGCTCTTCACGCCCCACGGGGTGTTCAGCCTCGTCGCCGTTGCCCGGCCCTCCCTGCTTTCCCGTGTATAGGGAGTCCGCGATCCCATGTGAATCCTCGGCATCCGGGGGCTCGCCGGCCCCCGCCCGTTCTTCGCCACCCGCAGGCGCTTCTCCCGCCGCGCCCTCGCCCGTTATCTTACGGAGCGCGGCCTCCGCCTCCGGATCGTTGTACCCGCCCAGACAGAATACCGCGTCCCGGCGGTTGTAGCTCCCTTCATCGAGCGCTTCGCCGATGATATCCGGAAGGAGCTCCGTCCGCGGCGAGCGGAACAGGGTGCGGAGCACCCGCTCCTTCTCCGAAACCGACGGCCCGCGCAGCCGCTCCCGCAGCCGGGAGGTAGCGACGGTTGTCGGGCTTCGCTCCAACGAGAGGAGGAGACTCTCACGCCGTGCCGGATCCACGGCGAAATCGAGCTGATAGGCATCGAGAAAGGCACGGAGGTTGCGCGCGGAGAACATGATGTCGGCAGTCTCACGTACCGACATGCCGCGCTCGGTACGGAGTCGCATGGCCAGAAAGCCGACCGCCCCCGCCAGTGCGGCAGTGAAGAGGAAGGTCAAGCTATACTCATGCGGCACCACCGCTCCAAGCATCGCTCCCAGGTCACCGAAGCCTCCGCCGATAAGCCCCACCGAAAGCGCCACCACTCCCAGCACCGTGTTTGCCGCCGCGGTATACGGAACGCGGTTGCGCTCCGGGATCGACTTCACGAGCAACGTGCTCTTGAGCGTGAGGATGCTCCGTCCGAAGAAGAACGCGACAAAGCCGAGCACGAAATAGACCGGCAACGGAAGAGTCGCCGGGATGACCATCCACACCAGGGCGACGGCGCCGAGCGCGAACGTGGTGATCACGATAAGCGGCTTCTCGCCGACACTGTCGGCGAACGGCTTGAGCGCAAGGTTGGCGAAGATCGTGGCGAGCGCGCCCACGGCCGTGAAAAGCAAGGCGTAGTTGTCGGGAAGCTCGAGTACCCGCCTAAGGAAGACTACCTGGAATCCGAGCATGACCATCAGTCCCACCCCCAACCAATGAACGAGAAGCGGGAGCGCATGCCGCTTCTGTCGCATGCTCCAGAGGAAGGTCTGCACCACGTTCTGGTCAGGCGTATGCTCCACCACCCCGCGCCCCGGAACCCGCAGCAAGTACCACGCCGCCACCGTATTCATGACGGCGCCGATAAAGACGATGACCACCAGACCAAAAATACCTTCGAAAAAGGCAAGGGAGAGCAGCCCGAACGCCGTCAGCTGCGAGGCCAGCTGCGAGAAGCCCAGCCGGAAGTTGAGGCGAGCGAACAAACCGGCGGCGTCGCGGTCGCGCATGAAGTCACGCTGGACCGTGTGGACGACCGATATACCCACGGCCCGGCCAAGCGCAAAGAGCGAAAAGACCGCGATAATAGTGACCCGGGCGGCGGGACCGGAGAGCACGAGCAACAGCCCATAGAACACGCAAAGCCACCCGCGGACCATCCAGGCCCAGCCAAAGAGCCGATTGGTTCGCACCCCCTCGAAGAGGCGCGGAACCAGCAATGAGGCCAGACCGCTCACGTGGAACGCGGAGTTTATGTAGCCCAACTCGAGGTTGCTCGCCCCAAAGTGAATCGCCATGAGCGATACCACGGTGTGATTCACCAGAAACACCCCGAGCCCATTCCACGTGATATGTTTGAGAAAATTCCGAAATCCGATCTGCCTCTCTCTGGCCGAGAGGACTTCCGTTCGCCCGCTCATTTTGACTCAATCATATCGACGGGCCGGCGGCGCGTCGAGCATACGATCCGCGAGCTCCACTTCAAACGCCTCAACACGCATTTGGCGCTCAGTACCACGTTTTCTGTGGTCGTGGCTCAATTGATGACCGTGTTCTAGCGCCTTGAATAGCGCCGCGAGTTCTTCCGCCGATACCTCGACACTTCTCTACGTTCTTGTTAAACATGCGGTGGTAGGTGGAATCGGTCCACGGCCGATTTGTCCACCGGTAGTCAGCCACGAAAACAGTTGTCGCACACGGTCGTTGCCGTGTGGGAGGGGGAGACTATTGTGGAAGTGCTACGACACACCGACGCTCTGGAATTGGAGAAGTTTCTTCTGGAGAATCCGCATCGAGTGGAAGAGCTCTGGGAGACTGGCAATAGTGCGCCTGCATGGTTTCACGCTTCGGTCATCAAGCTTTTCACTTCCCTCGACATGAATGAGGATGAGGCCCAGGCCCACTACGGCGAGCTCATCGAGCACAGACGGCGGCTCTCCGAGCAACTCGGCCGTGAGGCGGGACTCCAGGTGACGATGCTCGACTACTTCTTCAACGTAACTCGCCACCTGAGTAACCCAAAAGCGGTGGAGATCCCGGTATTCGAAGAAATCCTGAAGCTGACCAAGTTCGATTATAAGACCGGATGCCATAACTGGGCCTCTTTCCAGGAAGTGCTCACAACCGAGCTCCAGCGAGCCGAACGGCACCAGCAGAGCTTCTCGCTTATTCTACTCGACCTGGATAACTTCAAGGAAATCAACGATCGATACGGTCATCTGTTTGGCGACAAGGTTCTGGAGGAGCTTGTTGTTGTAGTCGACGATTCGCTCAGAGCCGAGGATGTCCTCGGGCGCTACGGCGGGGATGAATTCGCCATCCTTCTCCCCCACACAGGCCGGGTTGGTGCCCGGTGCATGGGCGAACGGGTAAAGCATGCGGTTCTCAACGCTTTCTCACAGCGTGAGTCGCATGACCGGAGAATCGAGCTCACATTCTCCGCGGGCATTGCGACCTACCCGTTCGATGCTCAACAGAGCGAGGAGCTCGTTCGGGCGGCCGACCGAGCACTCTACCGAGCCAAAGAACTTGGAAGGAATTTGCTTGCCGACTCATTTGGTACGGGGGAATCGGAGAACGAGCTTTCGGCCCAAGAACGGCGCACCTCCACCCGGTACCGAGTACACGCCCCGAACACAGTAGCGCTCCATGACAAGTCCGATATGCTGAGCGTTCACGGGCGCCTGGTGGATATCAGCGCCGACGGGGCGGTCCTTGAATGCGCCTGCAGCGTCAACGATGCAATTCTGAACAGAGAGCTGGCATTGCAGGTCGAGGACCTTGCCGGAGTTTCGCAGCTCGACCTCCACGGGAATGTGGTACGGATAAGCCAGGAGACCCAAGATCTCAAGCTCTACGTAGGTGTCAGATTCGCCCGCCCGCTGAACAGCACCGAGTGGCAGCTCATCCGGAAACACGGGAAGCTCGAGCAGGCTCACGAGTGATGTCCCCGTGCGCGTGATGTCCCCGTGACCGGATCGAAAACACCATTCGCACATGCGACGCCGCGGCCCCGCCCTTCCCCGTATGACATGCCCGGCGCGGTCTACTCTACGTATCGTATGTCCCCGGTACCGCTGGAGTCTATGTCGATTGCCGGACGGCCTGAGTAATAGATATCCCCTGTACCGCTCTGCGTGCCGGTGAGGCTTTCACTGACGGTGAGCCGAAGATCGGCGGTTCCCGTGGTAGTGACCTCGGCAGCTTGCACCGGGAACCCTTGCGCGTCGAGATCCCCCGTCCCCCTCATCGTAACGTCAAGTTGCGCCGCGGCGTTGCCGGTGGCCTTGCCTCCGTCTTCGACAACGACATCCCCGGTTCCGCTGGAGTGCACATCAAGCTCTTCGGCACCCCGCAAACCGGCCGTCACATCACCGGTACCGGACGAAGAAAGCCGAAACGAGCTACCCTCGACGGGTACCGCCTCCGCCGAAAGGTCCGCCGTTCCGGAGCTCCGAATCTCACGCAGCTCCTGCCCATAGATCGTGATATGGGCACCCTGTGACGGCATAATCGAGGTAAACGGCTTCACATCAACGCTGAGCTCTCCGGAGCTTACGCTCGTCTCGATATACTCGGCAAGATTGTCGTCAATGTGGAGCTTCAAGCCCTGCTTATCGGCCTCGTCAACCCGTGCGTACTCGACATCCACAACCCCGTTTGCGCCGATCGTATGAAACTCCGCGCCCTCGTGGCGCGTCTCTTCGATCATCGCACCGCTGCCGCGCACCGGCAGGAGCCCGCACGAAACAAGCGCTATCGCCGGCGTTACGCACACCGCGCTTACCAAAGCACGCTTCAGCGTGAAACCAATGTGCCCCTTCATGTACCCCTCCGTGACAATACCTCTGCACCCCGCAAACCGACCGTCCCTTACTGAGCGGAACCTACCGCGTCTCGCCCACCGGCGGTCCGAGCCACTGACCGTTGTTCCTTGAATCTTATGTTCAGTGGAGTCAGTAATGATATCACCTCTACACGAACAAAACAATGCTAGCTCTGGCATTTTCAAAGGTCTGCGCGTTCCTCTCTGTACTCTTTCGTGACATGATCTAAACCGAGTGGTACTTCGCAAGCGCCGCGGAACGTAACGGACAAGCGTGCGCTGCACCGCTATGTGCCCATCCTCACCGACCGTATGGCCGGCCGGCAAGAGCACAAGGCCCGGATGACCCCGGGGCAAGCGGCGGGGACGAAGGAAACAATCGCTGAGATTGTCTAGAGCGTAACGGCCATGTTAACGTATAATTTGGCGAAGAGCATGGGGATCAGCAGTACCCAAGAATTCAACGATTTCTGGGAACAAATCCAGCAAGACCTTGGTGAGCAGGTTCTTACCCGTGCACTGGGTGCGTGTGTTGATGGTTGCAGAAACTCTTCCCGTAAGCACCCCCTATGGGGTCTCCTTTTTCTTACCGAGAGAGCTCTGTACTTTCGCCACTTTGCACACAAGAACTCGTTGAGCAGCCTCCTGATCGACACCAGGCTTCTTCCGGCAGCGGAAGAGGTCTACTTCTCGATAGCCATTGAGCACATCCGGAACGTCTCTTTGGAGCGTAACCCCTCGTTGCTCAAGCGTCTCTTCTCCTCAACTCCGCCTGTTCTTACAGTAGACTATCTGACACTAGACACGCACCCTCACACCCTCAGATTCTTCCTCGAATCCGATCCTGACCGCTTTCTTGCCCTGCTGGAGGAACGGCGGCACCAGTCGAGCTAAAAAAGTTTATACGCTTTTACCTCACGCATTTTTATGCAAGCTTTCGGCGCCCCTACAACCGCCCCCGGTCCCTTACAATGCATGGCAATCGCTCGAGGCCCCAATGGGCCCGAGGGCCTACATCTCGTTGTCTTTCAGAAAGCGGCGGATCCGTTCCACATCCTCGTCCGAAAGCTCCATCTCCGCGGCACGGATGAGCCCATCGACTTGGTCCGGACGGCGCATGCCCACAATTGCCGCGGTGACCGCCGGGTGGAGCAACGTCCAGGCGATTGCGGTCTCGCCCGCGGTGCGGCCGTAGCGCCCGCCGATCTCGGCCAACAGATCTTGGAGCCGCAAGTTGCGTTCCAGGTTAGGATCCTTGAAGTCGTCGCTCTTCGTCCTGCGCCAGTCGGTCGGATCCATCTGCTCGATCCGCTCCCGCGACATTGTGCCCGTGAGGAGTCCGGAGGCCATGGGCGAGTAGCAGATCACCCCGATATCGTGCTCGAGGCAGTACGGAAGCGCCTCTTCCTCGATCTCCCGGCGGATGAGATTGTACGGAGGCTGAAGCGAGGTGATCGGCGCGATCTTCCGCGCACGCTCCATGTGCTCTACCGAGAAGTTCGACACCCCGATATACCGAACCTTTCCCTCCTCTTTGAGCCGGCTCAGGGTTTCCCACCCCTCCTCGATCTGCTCCTCAGGGAACGGCCAGTGGATCTGATAGAGATCGATCGTCTCCACTTGGAGGCGCCGGAGACTCGCCTCCGCCTCGCGCCGAACGGAGTCCGCGCGCAAGCTACGGCTCACATTGCCCGCCTCGTCCCAGACCAACGAGCACTTGGTGAACACGTACGGCTTCTCCGAGCGCTCCTTCACCGCCTGTCCGACGATCTCCTCCGAGTGCCCCAGACCGTAGACCGCCGCCGTGTCGATCCAGTTGATTCCGCTGTCCAACGCCTTATGAATCGTCTCCAACGAATCGCGATCGTCCTGCGCTCCCCATCCGAACGTCCATTTCCCTCCGATCGCCCACGTCCCGAGGCCGATCCGCGTAATCTCCATGTCCGAGTTCCCGAGTTTCGCGCGCTCCATCTATTCCCTCCTTACCTTCGATACCTTCGATATACGTCCTGTTTTCGACATCCGTTCCGCGTCTGCCGGCGTATGCCCACTCGATCTGCCCGACGCTTCCGTGCCCACAGAGAGGGATACGCCCCCGGCGGTTCCGACGCCGGAGCGCAAACCGCTCCCGACACCGTCCAGGCCGATGGCTCCGTGCCACCTTTGCTACGATAACTGCCCCCTGGCGTCGCCGCAACCCGGCACGTCCCGTCTCCCCGGGCGCCACGCGGCAATCCAGCACGAAGACGCACCGGAATCGCCCAGCCGTGTAGAGCCAGGGGCCCCGCGCGTCAATTCGGGACATTTGTCTCTACCGCAGAGCGGAGTCATCTATCACTATGTAGGCACGGTCGAAATATGCGCATGCTTGGCGCTTGGAGGCAAACGATGGTCATAACGGCGGCGAAGGCACGGATGCAGAACATCGTGAAGCGGTATGGCGACACGATCGCGCTCGATAACGTGAATATGGAGATTGCCGAAGGCGAACTCTTGGGACTGCTCGGGCCGAACGGCGCAGGGAAGACCACGCTCATATACGCGCTCGCCGGTCTCGTGAGCGTCGACGGCGGATCGATCGAGCTGTTCGGGCGGCCCCAAGACACCCACCTGATCGAGCATAAGCGCCGGATCGGACTGGTTACCCAGGAGATCACGGTGTTCGTGGATCTGACCGCACGAGAGAATCTGGAGTTCTTCGGCGGTGTCTACGGGCTGCGCGGCTCCCTGCTCCAGCAGCGAGTGAGCGAGACCCTCGCGTTCGTTGGGTTGGAGGAGCGCGCACATCAGTTTCCGGCGAAGTTCTCGGGCGGCATGAAACGGCGGCTCAACATCGCCTGTGCGCTCGTCCACCGCCCTGAGCTTCTGATCATGGACGAGCCAACGGTCGGAATCGATCCGCAGTCGCGGCACCACATCCTCGAATCGGTACGGCAACTGCGGCGCGCCGGCACGACGGTCCTCTACACTACGCACTATGTGGAGGAGGTTCAGGCGATAGCTGACCGGGTTGTGATACTGGATCAGGGCAACGTCATCGCGGACGGAAGCGTGGCTGACCTGGTCGCATCAATTCAGCACGAGGAGACCGTGATCCTGGAGCTGATGGAAACGGTCGACGGAATCGCGGAGCGGCTCGGCAGCGTCGATGGGGTCAAACAGGTCACTCCCGAGGGCCGGCGGCTCATCGTCACCTCGACGGCCGGAAGTGGGAATCTCGACCGGCTTCTGGAGAT
>Ga0207421_10007355_pt1 | contig 11733 bp, 11 predicted proteins | sample SodLakKL_010_SED_4_FD_187542 | JGI IMG/M metagenome (GOLD analysis project Ga0207421, IMG submission 187542) | Alkaline sediment microbial communities from Lake Tanatar, Kulunda Steppe, Russia - 8KL_010_SED (SPAdes) (version 2) | ecosystem: Environmental > Aquatic > Non-marine Saline and... | reverse complement strand
GATTATACTGAAAATAAAAAAGCTTCAAAATTGTATGACAGCATCCTGGAGAAGAAGAAGCCTAAGAGTGTAAAATCCACTGAAAAGGTGCAAGAACTGCTTTGAAAATGGGTTTTAGAGCACAAAAGATAAATAATCCAAGTTTGTTGAAATATCTGCACTTCAATAAGAAGTGCAAAATAAATGAGGTGTAAGTAAATGAGCGAAGATGTTGGAGTTTCTCCCCCTGTAGAAGAAGGGGAAACGTATGAAGTTAAGATAGAGGATATTGGGAAGGAAGGCGATGGTGTCGCCAAAATAGATGACTTCGTGATTTTTGTGCCCGATACTGATGTCGGGGACGAAGTCGAGATAAAGATCACCAGGGTCCTTAGAACCTTGGCTTTCGGAGAAGTGGTCGGTAGAGATGCCAGTGTTGACGAAGATATCGATGAAAGTGATGACGAGGATAGTCCCGAAGTCGAAGAAGTCACTGTTGACGAGATCGAGCTAGAATAAAGAGCTGTATAAAGGCCGATCATATTCAAAACCTTTTTACTCTTCTATTGTATTTACTTTTGTATGGACAGTTATCTGGGAGTTTTTGGCCATACCGCGCTAGATGTGATATTGAAAGTTCCAAAGATACCTGAAAAGGACTCCTCTATCGGTGTTGAGGAAAGAGTTATCAGATTTGGTGGCACCGCAGCTAACATAGCAAGAGGTGCTGCGGAGATGGGTGTAGAGGTTTCTTTGGCTTCTTTCGTGGGTGAAGATTTTCCAGAGGATTATATGAAAGCACTTATAGACTCAGGAGTTGAAACTTATGACCTGAAAAAGGTAAAAGGATTCAAAACTCCAACCTGTTGGATAGTAACTCACTCCTCTGGAGATCAGATAGCTTTCGTAGATCAAGGAGCGATGGCTCACACGGAAGATTTCGAACTCCAAAGTAGAACTATAGAGAACTCAAAAGTGATACACATAGGGACCGGAAGGCCTGAATATTACAAAAGAGTATACGACAGAATCAGCATAGATGAAAAATTAGTCATCTTCGATCCTGCACAGGAACTTGAGTACGTATATGATAGCTCAACGTTTGAGTACTTCTTGAAGAGAAGCGACTATTTTTTCTGTAATAAAACTGAGGCTAAAACAGCTTTAAAATATCTTGATGAAGAGTCACCAGAAGACCTACTAAAATATGTCGATCTTGTGCTGATAACTAAAGGTGAAGAAGGTAGCACGTTCTATATGGGAGAAGAAACCATCGAGGTACCAGCTTACAATGTAGATAAAGTTGTAGATCCAACCGGAGCTGGGGATGCCTTCCGAGCAGGGTTCTATGCCGCACATTATCGTGATTTTCCTGTTGAAGAATGCTTCAAGATCGGATCGGCGAGAGCATCTTTCTCTGTAGAGTCTACTGGACCTCAGGAAAATCTAGTACATTGGGAAGAAGTATTGGAAAGATATGAAAGAGGAGCTATAACGTAATCCATTTATACTTTTAAAATTATAATACAGAGAGTTAGGTGGCAGATTGACGAAAAAAGAAAAAGTGCTCGAAAATATTCAAAAATTGGAACGAGAAGATTTCGAGAACCTCTGCCTCATTTGTCTTGAAAAGTTAGGTATCAAGATATCTAATTTCAAGGCCATGAGTGATCATCTGGTAGCTGAAGGTACCGTAAAGATGGAAAACATGAATAAAGACTACATCATCAAATTTTCTAGATCGATAAATGAAAACTCAATAGAAGATCTCAAAAGATTTCTTACACCATCTACTGAAGGTTTATTTCTCTGTCCTGAAGAGGTGGAAGATCACCTACCCTCCGAAGAAAGAGTAGAGATCGTCGGGCCAGACAAACTCTTTCAGTTATTGAATAAATTTGACCTCATATCTAAATTTGACCTAGACGACGAAAAGTTAAAGGCTGATTCAAAAGCAGAAAAATTAATCCAAAAAGGAAAAAGATATCTTACAAAGGGGAGATATGAAAAGGCTATAGACGCTCTAGAAGCTGCATTAGAGATGGATCCAAAATCAACAGAAGCATGGCAACTTATTGGAAAGTCTTATCGTTTCGCTGGCCAGAAAGAGGAAGCATTAAAAGCATATGAAAAAATTTCAGATTTAGAAGGGAAAAATACAGATATATTAAAGGAAAAGGGGAGGTTGTTATACGAACTTAGGAGATATGATGAAGCGATATTATGTTTTGAACAGATCGTAGATCTTGGATATGGTACAAAAGAGGTCTGGAACAATAAGGCTCTTTGTCATATGCGAAACGGGGAATATGAAGAAAGTCTACATTCGATAGAAAAAGCACTTTCGTTGGATCCTGAGTTTGAAGATGCACTGTTGAATAAAGCTTTGATCTATGAAGATATGGGGAACATAGAGAAGGCTTTGAATTCGATCGAGATATTGATAACAAAGTACCCGTACGAATCTGAATACCATTTTGCAAGGGCTGCATATCTTAGAGAACTTAGTAGGGTATCTGAGGCTCGTGAAGCATTAGAAGAAGCTTTAAGACTCGAGCCTGATCTTCAAAAAGCTGCAAAGTTAAAAACCGAATTAGATGAAAAAACTTGATCTAAATACAAATGCGGCTGCCGGGATTTGAACCCGGGCCACAAGCTTGGGAAGCTTGGGTCCTAACCAGTCTAGACCACAGCCGCATCAGGTGAAGAGGGGGACCCCTTTGTTTCAAGTGGAAATGCGGGGTGGAGAGGAAGTTCGAGGATAAAAAGTCAAAAATGTAAAACTTCTATCTCCTAAGGTTAAACTCTTCTTCCTTTTCGATCACTTTCTCTTCGAATTCAGGACCAAGTTTTATCGCTAGTGTTTCTATCCTAGCGACGTTTTTGCGAAACTTGCTTTTACTTTCAGTATTATATAGATCATCGAATTCATTTAATCGTTTTATCCTGAGATAGATAGTTACAGTGAAAATGAATATCAAAAGTATGCCGAGGACCAAGAACCACCAGGTCCAAGGTCCGATGAAATCATTAACAGCTATAAAAGGCTCAACGGTATATTCACTTAAGAAAGTGCCGAATAAGCCTATCAAGAGTAAAAATATTCCAACAATTATCGCTATAACTGATATTTCAAACTCGTTTTGACGATATGCTGTTTTCCAGGACATCGTTTGGTGATTTACTGAAACATACTTAAATCTTTTCTTCGAAAGAAAATAAAGTCAATGGTGTTCATGATTATGAGAGTGTTGATGTTGGTGCGAATGAAGATTTGAGAATGCTCTTTCTACGACTTCTGAGAGAGATGGATGTATGTGCATTCCGTGATAGATAGGTAAAAATGTCTGATTTTTTGTATACATCAAATTTACTATCTCCTGGATGAGTACTGAAGCTTCCGGACCTACGATATGAGCACCGAGTATCCTGTAATCCGCGCTATCGACTATAACTTTTACGAAATAGTCTTTCAGTCCCATAGCCGATCCTTTAGCTGTATCTTCGAATGGATAATAACCAATCAATATATCATGTTCCTTAGAAGCTTCTTTCTCTTTCATCCCCACTGAAGCAACTTGTGGATATGTGAATATGGCATGAGGTACTGCATGGTAATCTGCTCTACTTTCTTTTCCTTCTATCGCATTTTCATAGACTATCCTAGCCTCATAATTGGCTACATGTTTAAACATATGTTCTCCAGTCGCATCTCCTAAAGCCCAAATGTTTTCTTTTGTGGTTTCCATCTTCCGATTGACTTTAATCCATCCTCCGTTTTTGGTCTCTACACCACTTTTTTCTGGTTTTAATATATCTGAATTCGAGCGTCTTCCAGTCGCAACTAATATCTCTTCTCCTTTGACCCGGATCTTCTCGTTTTTTGATCTAGCAAGAACCCACTTATCTCCAGATTTTTCTTTCACCTTTGTTACTTCATATCCTGTATGTATTTCCATATGTTCAGATAGTTTTTTTTCTAAAACAGCAGATATTTCCTTCTCTTCTGAGGGAACGAACTGATTGACCATCTCAATAATGATCACTTTACAACCCATCATAGTAAGAAAATACCCATACTCTGCAGCGATATATCCACCACCTATTATCACAACGCTTTTAGGTAGTTCTTCGATATCCAATAGATTTTTACTGGTTAGATAACCTGTTTCTTCAAGACCATCGATAGGCGGAACAGCAGGTCTAGAACCCGTGCCTAGTATTATCTTTTTTCCTTTGATTTTTTGATCACCGACTTTAAGGGTATGATAATCTATAAACTCAGCATCATTTTCGAAAAAATCTAAATCTGAACTATTCCTAAGGTTATCCCCTATACTTTCACTTTGTGGATTTATATGATCTCTCATCTTCTCCATGATCTGTTGGAAGTCGACAGAATTGACCTCTGCATCTATACCGAATATATCAGCTTCTTTGATTTTATTGACAACTTCAGCGGGATACAAAAGCATTTTGGAAGGGATACATCCCCTAGTTAAACAAATACCTCCTGGCTTTTCGTTTTCGACAACTGCTATATCTAGATGGGGATATTCATTCAATGCCTGGGTGACTATACTCATCGCCGACCCAGTTCCTATCGATATGAGATCATACTCTTTCATTTTCACCATTCCTAAAACTATAATGTAGTATTAAGTAAAAACTTTTTGTTATGGTTTTGCATGAAGATAAAAACTTTTAAAGAATGACTCGATAGAGAAAATATGAAAGAAACAGCCCTTCATGAAAAACATGTCGAAGCAGGAGCTAGGATGACAAATTTTGGTGGCTATGAGATGCCTCTCAAGTTCTCTAGTATCAATAAAGAACATAAAGCGGTTAGAGAAGCCGCTGGTATTTTCGACGTTTCTCATATGGGTCAAATCTATCTTGAAGGTGACAGCGCGATAGATTTCATGAGTGAACATTGTACGATGGATATCACCGATTCGGATATCAATCAATTGAAGTACGCTCATATTTTGAACGAAAAAGGTGGGATATTAGATGACACTATAGTCGCTAGATTATCAGAGGATTCCTGTTATATCGTTCCAAATGTTGGTAACAATGAGAGAATTTATGAATGGCTTGCTGAACACGGTGGTGAGGAATACCTACATGATGTGACTGAAGAAACCTCGATGTTTGCGATACAAGGACCAGACGCTGAGAAGATTCTTCAAAAACTAACAGATGAAGATCTCTCAGAGATAGAATTTTTCCACGCTAAACAGATAGAGATAAACGATGAAATAATGGAAAAATTCGATTCGGATTGGCCTCTTTCAGAGACGCCGATAATACAGCGCAGCGGATATACCGGCGAGGACGGGTTTGAGATCGCGCTTCCAAATGAAGCTGCGATAGCATTATGGGAGCAGCTACAGGAACTCGATGAGTCTCCTACCAGGTGCGGATTAGGTTCAAGGGATACACTTCGGATAGAATTTGGATTTCTCTTAGCTAGTGAGGATTTTGACGAATCTAGAACCACTATCGAGACTGGATGGACAGAACAAGCAGTTGAATGGGATCATGAGTTTATCGGAAAAGAAAAGCTGGAAGAGATGAAAGAAGAAGATCATCAGTTATTGAAAGGGTTTGAGATGAAAGATAAAGGTATTCCAAGGCATGGCTATGGCATATATGCAGACGATAAAAAAATAGGTGAGGTAACGAGTGGAACTAGGTCACCCACACTTAAAAAAGGTATCGGACTCGGTTACCTTGACCCAGGTTATCAGGAAGAGGGAACTGAGATAAAGATAAAGATCAGAGATGACAAGAGAGATGCTGTAGTGAAAAATCCTCCCTTTGTATAGGTCACCCTGTTTCATGTTTCCACTCGAAATGGAGGGGTCCCCCTCTCCGATATTACCAATTTTTGAGGTGAAAAAATGAAAAAATTAGAAGGATTAGACGTATTCGAGCAAGTCTTGAAGGCGCCTGGAGTCGCGGGTTACGAAGACCCGGTGAGAGATAAGATCAGAGGTCTGATAGCCGATCATGTAAATGTAAATGACCCGGAAAATATTGAAGAAGACAACATTGGGAATCTGATATACGAGATACAGAACGATGGACCAGAAGTGGCTTTGGTTGCACACATGGACGAGATAGGGATGGTAGTTTCCAATATTGAGGAAGATGGATATCTCCGTATTAAAAAGATAGGTGGAGTATTAGATCCGCTCCTACCCGGAAGACACGTAAAGATACATACTGAAAAAGGGCCTGTAAATGGAGTCATCGGACATAGACCTCCACATCTTACAACAGAAAAGGACGATAAGGACGAAGTCACTCCATGGACAAAAACCTATGTCGATGTAGGAGCCTCTTCTGCAGAAGAGGTCAAAGAGATGGGTATTGACGTTCCAGATCCTATAACTTTTGACAAGAAACTGCGAAGATTGAATAGAGATGTAATTTCTGGCAGAGGTCTTGATAACAGGATAGGTAGTTTCGCTTTGTTAGAGGTGCTCGATCGGTTAAAAGATCAAGAACTTGATATCGATCTCTCGGCAATATGGAGTGTACAGGAAGAGATAGGTCTTAGAGGAGCAAAAGTCGTCGCGAACACTAGGAATCCTGAATACGTTATCGCGTTGGATACTTACACCACGTCTGATGCCCCAGGAGTTGAAGAGTTCTACAAACCGATCAAGTTCGGAGAAGGTCCCGTACTAAGGATGGTTGATACAAGGGCGATATCTTCTCCAAAGATGGTTGAACATTTTAAAGATGCTGCTGAAGAGACTGATATTCCATACCAATACGGTGTCACCGGTGGAACAACCGACGGAATGGCGCTTCAGGAATCCGGTTGTTTAACACTCTCTATTGGGGTTCCAGTCAAATATTCACATTCTACCGTTGAATGTGCTAATTGGAGCGATGTTAGAAATCTTATAGAACTTATAGTGGAAGGTGTTCAAAGACTTCCCTAAAAAATACTTTTTAAAACCACTTCTCTTTTGATATTTTTTATGATTTAAAAAGAAAAAAGATTTAAAGAGTTTTAATGCTCTCGGCTCAGAACTCCGTCGTTCCTGTGAAGTTGAAGTCCGATATCTTCAACGCTGGGGCGGTGAAGAATGCTGGGTAATAACCCATTGCGAACAGTTTTCTCTCCTTTCCGATTCCTTCGATATTGTTAAACGCGTCGATCAGATTCTGGGTGAATCTCAAGTTATTCAAAGGATGTTTTATCTCTCCGTCCTCAATTAGCCATGTGCCGTCTCTAGTCAATCCGGTGAGTATACCTTTAACTGGATGGACTGGTCTACAGTAATTGAACCTAGTTATCAGTATACCTTTGTCAGTTTCTTCTATCATCTCTTGATAAGAGTAGTCGCCGGTGTCCATGAGCAAATTCATCGCCAAAGGGCTCATCGGACTTGGCATAGGTAGAGCGTGTCCAGTGGATTCTTTTCCTTCTTCTCTTCCGGCCGTATAAGAATCATACACAACATCGTTAGCGACCCCGTTATCAATTATGTCTACACGCTGTTTAGGCACTCCTTCATAGTCGAATGGATATCCTATCATGTCTGGATCGGAGACATCATCGTAGATGTTCACCCTTTCATCCATTATCTTATCACCGAATTTTCCGGCCATGAAACTTCTATCCTCCTGTACTTTCTTTCCACTGAACCCCATCATGTCCATGTACTGCAATATACTTTTGACCGCTAACGGTTCTAAAACGACATCATATTCTCCCAAGTCTATCTTTTTTGTTTCCATATTGTTGAGACCCTTTTTTACAGCGGTTCTCCCTACTTCCATGTGATCTATATCTCTAACGTCCGCTGAGCAGCTCTCGCTCCACCCGAATCCCTGGTCGTTGTCCCAGTCAGCGATCGCGGTAGTTGTCAAGTTCGAAGATGTGAATCTAGAGAATCTATTTACACCTTTTGAATTTGCGACGAAAAGACGCTGTGCTTCGGTCTGGAAGGCACCGTAGACCCTGTCTACACCTTCACTTTTTGCCATCTCGATGATATCGCTGACCTTTTCAGCTCTTTCATCCGGACTGAAATCGGCAGTTCTCTTAACGTAGTTCTCCCTAGCACTTTTCATCTCGATTGGTTCTGGTAAACCTTTGAAATCTGGATCACTTTTTTGGTTCTTTGCTATTGTCTCAGCTTTAGAAAGACAGTCCATGATAGAGTCTTCTCGGAACGAGTGAGTGCTTGCAGCACCAGTTTTTTTGTCAAAAACTGCTCTGATCGATATATCGATGTCTTCCTGCCCGATGTTCTGATGGATCTCAGAATTTGCGTATCTTGTTAGCGCGGTGTTGCTTTCGATGATCCTGATCTCAACTTCGTCGGCTTTAGCTTTGTCCATAACTTTCTCTGAGATCTTCTCGAATGTTTCTCTAGATCCTACCATTTTCCCACCCCCACTCTGATATCTTTAAATCGAGAGGGTGCGCAACCATGACCCACCTGCATAGTTTGAGGTGGCTCGCCCTTTCCACAGTTAGGGACCCCATGCAAGTTCCATTCTTCCTCTCCGGCAATAGCGTCACAGTTCCTCCAAAATTCGTAAGTTATACCTGTGTAGGTGGGATTTTTGATAAGTCCCGTGATCTCTCCGTTCTCTACGAGATAGCCCGCCTCTGTTCCGAACTGGAAGTTAAGCCTTTTATCGTCGATACTCCAACTTTTGATACCGTCGAATATTATACCTTTTTCAGTTTCTTCTATTATCTCGTCTTTTGACCAATCGCCTGGCTCAAGATTGATATTTGTCATCCTGACTAGTGGTAAATTTTTCCAACCGTCGGCTCTCATACTACCACTTACATCGACGCCGACTTTAGAAGCTCCCTCCCGGGAGGCTTGATACCCAACGAACATACCGTCTTTTATAAGATCGATTTTCCTAGCTTTCACACCTTCGTCATCGTATCCGTATGTGCCAAGACCCCCTTCTGCCGTAGGGTCTGAAACTATGTTAACGATATCTGAGCCATATTCAAGTTCTCCCAACATGTCCGGCGTCATAAAACTAGTTCCCGCGTAACTCGCTTCTGTTCCTAGAGCTCGGTCAAGTTCGGTTGGATGACCGCAGCTCTCATGCACTTGAAGTGCTAATTGATTGGTGTTCAATATTATATCCATCTTACCTTCAGGGCACTGTTCTGCATCTAAAAGGTCAACTCCTTCTTGCGCGGTTTCTTCAGCATGGTCTAGTAGATCAAGCCCTTCAAAAAATTCATATCCCCTTGAATTGAAGTCTCCTCCAAAGGAATTTGGATAACTTCTTTTTTGGGTGTCTTCGCCGTCGGAAACGTTAACGTCGAGGCCTCCGCCAGTTTTTATAAGATCTTGTTCTATCTTTGCACCTTCAGTACTGGCATAAAACTTCTTCGTTTTCCATGCATTGAAGTTACATTTCCTTACTTTTATCCTGTCGTCTATATCCATCCTCTCATTCACATCCATAAGGTAGTCCAATTTTTTTTCTAGACCTATCTCGAAGGGGTCTTTTTTGTGAGGCGTTATATAACTGTCCTGAAAGACCTCTACATCCTTGAGCTCTATCGGCCTAGATGCCTTAGCAGAGGCTCTTGCGATTTTTCTAGCTCTTTTAATCGTGTTTTCGATCCCTTCTTCAGATAGATCGGCAGAGGAGGCAAACCCCCAACCGCCATCTATCACTCTTATTCCGTAACCCTCGCTCTCGCTGCTCTTTATAGCCTCAACAGTCCCATTTTTAACATTGATTACCTCGGTACTTATTTTTGAGAGACGTATATCTCCGTACTGCACATCTTTTTTTTCCAATTCATCGACACCAAATTCGACTAGATCCCACATGTTTGCACCGTCATACAAATAGATTTGTAGTATAAATATGTTGGCTTGAGTTCTCAGTCGTCAAGATACGGAAAATATTTAAAGGCGTTAGCCTCTTAAAACCGTGGGATAATATGATGAAAGAGAAGCTAGATGAGTTCAGTTTCAAAGAGTTGATGGCTTACTCCATCGAGTCTGAGAAACAGGCCAAAAAATTTTACCTAGAATTCTCTGAAGCTGCACTCGGAGCGCTAGTGAAAGGGAGATTCAAGAGCCTAGCAAATGATGAAGAGATCCACAAGGAAGAACTCCTCAAACGCTATGAAGAAAAATTCGGTACTAGAGAATATAAAGTTCCAGATTCTGATGATTTACCCCCTCATGAGTCTTCATTTGATTTTTCTAATGCGAAAAACGTTATCGATTCTCTTGAAAAAGGGATAAAGAACGAAGAAAATGCGAGAGTAATATACGAGTACATGGCGGATAGATTCAGTAATTATTCCTCTTTCTTTAGATATTTAGCGCTGATGGAAAAGGGACACTACGAATCTCTTACTGAGGAACTAGCCCTTATGCAGGGCGAGATCAAAGAGAAAGGCGATAGAGAGGATAAAGAAGGTGTCAGAAATTTCTGGGCAAGTCTGACTAGCTACGAGGATTCAGCTTTTGGCGATAGAGAACATATGAGATGATAGGTTCAACCGTCAAAAACGAGTCATAAACTTTTTCTAATTTTTTTTAACTTTTTTATGATCATCTCTCCTCTTTTTCCATCCCAGATCTTCTCTTCTTCAACCAATTTGAAATCATTTTCATAATTGGGGGCTCCAAGGACAAATGTTTCGTATTCGCCGCCTTCTCCGGATATGTTGATGCCATATTCTTGATGAAGCTTCTCCAAATCATGTATGCATCTCTTGTCTATCGTTCTTCCCAACCAATCCTCGTCGAGACCGAGAGCCGAAACACTCACTATTATAGCGTAAAAATCATTTTCTAACAGATCTTCTAAAAGTTCGGTCTGGTCCATGTTCCATAAAGGAGCATGAACATCTATAGACAGTTCCTTAGAGATACTTTCCACTCTTTTCCTCTGGTAATTAGAGGCCACCGCCCCGGTGATTATACCGTCTATTTTCAGTCCCCTTAAACCTTTTTTTAGATCTTCCACCTCTTTTTCTTTTTCACCTTTCGTTTCAATTTTAATCAGTTCTATATCCAATGATTCGGCAAGTTTAGGGATTAGGTGAAGATTAGGCTTATGGAACATGTATGAGTCATTTTTCTCAGGATAGACTGTAACCAAATAATCTACGGTCAACCCAAATGATTGCGCCTTCCAAATAGCTAGAGCAGAATCTTTACCTCCTGAGAAAAGAGCAGCGTATCCCATATATCTCTGTTCACTCGCTTTCAGAGATGATCTTCTGGTATTTCGGATGCTTTCTTCTTTTGACTCTTTTCTCCTTCTCTTGGAAAACCCTTTTCTTGAGACTATCAAGGGCTATGTCAAGGGCTTTCATAAGATTCCAATCGAATTCTTTAGCGTAAAGCATCCCATATTCAGTAGAGAGACGTAGCCTCACGCTGTATTTTCTTTGATTCCCCTCCTTTTGATGGGTCACCACATGCACGTTCAGGACCAACGGTTTGAGTACTCGGTTGATCTTTTTAAGATAAGATTGGATGAGATTGTACATCTGATCATACACTTCGGGTCTCTCCTCGAGCCCACTTATCTGCACATAAACCTGATCTTCTTCTCTAAAACTCGTGAGCATCTCGATAAGATCATACTGGGTAAGAATACCTTTTATCTCATTATCTTTGGTTGCAACCAAAGTTGAAATATTGTGATTCAACATCTTGTGAGCGGCTTCATGGATATTCGAGTCAGGATCGATGGTTATGGGAGGCTCAGACATAA
>Ga0207421_10007353_pt1 | contig 11735 bp, 10 predicted proteins | sample SodLakKL_010_SED_4_FD_187542 | JGI IMG/M metagenome (GOLD analysis project Ga0207421, IMG submission 187542) | Alkaline sediment microbial communities from Lake Tanatar, Kulunda Steppe, Russia - 8KL_010_SED (SPAdes) (version 2) | ecosystem: Environmental > Aquatic > Non-marine Saline and... | reverse complement strand
TTGCTGAAGGTATGTAGATGATGACTTAAAATAGTCTAAATGTTTTTACTCATATTTCTCTGGATGTTTTTTCTTCATCTTTTTTCCTTTCAGTATCATGAAGATGAAGAGAGGTATCATGGATCCGAAAAGAAGAGCTCCGCGGACATAGGATCCGAGCAGTAGAAAGTAGCTGCCGAAGATCAGGAAGATGATCAGGAGGATGAAGATGCTGGTGAGCTGGAGGAGGTCTTTTCTAAGCAAGGTTGAATCATTCCTCCATCATTATTCCTCTTCTTCTCCATGCTTCAACACATAGTGTTGCTTCGCTAAAGATATAACTCGCTTTTTTGATTGATCCTGTATTTCTTTTCCACATTCAGGACAGGTGAAAAGATAGGCAGTAATCTTTTTTTCTGTGACGTGTTCCTTAAAGTCCATAGTATCATTACTTCCTACTATGCCAGTTTAAAGAGAATGTCAATCGGAGTCAATGCTCTATAAAATTTACTTTGAATGTGTCCTTTCCCAACTTTAGTCTTCCTCAAGTACACCCTTCTCTTCTAATTTACTTTCTAGTTTCTCGAATTCCTCTTTTATCTCTTCGTAGTCTTTTTTCGATATAGCACCTTTCTCTTGTCCTTCACCAATATACTCAAGGGCGTGATAGAAATTAAAAGTAATCTCCCTTATTAGAGGCTCTCCAGTATCATATGCTTTTAATTCACTTAACTTTTTTATCGTTTCTTCTTTCTGGCTTTTTTCCTCCATTCTTTTTCCTCCTAAAAGGATAACTTCAACTTTGGTCATTACAATATTGTTCTTTTATTTATTTGCATCGGTATCCGTATCGGTATCCCTATATTTGAAGGATAGCTAATGTACCTTACAAAGATTTTAACTTAATCAGAAAGGGAGTGATACTTAAGTGTGAAATGGAAAGATATAGTATATTTGAAGGGTCAAAAAGCAAACGTTTTGTTGTGTGTGAGGGGCAGTAGGTTTTGACCAAAGATTACAAGTATTATCGCAACCTAAGATGAGAAAAGAGTAGAATCAGTTAGTTTTCTTTTTTGAAAAACAACCAGTTTCCGGGTTCTTCATCAGGTTTAAATCGGATCAAGACATATTTTTCTTCTTCTATTTCTCCTTCAAAATCAGCATGATCTAAAGGGTGGTCCTCAGTCTCTATAGCTAACCGTTTATCAGATGGATCATTGGATGGTCCTTTTGGAATAGCCCAACTCTTCAAAACGCCTTCTTTCTCCAACCAGCGGTTGCTAAACGGCCTTAGGAACTCCTCATGCCCCTTAAACTAGAAACTACATTAGGAACTATCTCATTAGCTTTTTCAATTTCTTTTTCCTTTGTAAATTTACTCAATGTCAGTCTTAAAGAGCTAAAAGCTTGTTCTTCATTTAATCCAAGAGATAAAAGAACCCTAGAGGGTTTCACTTCTTTGGTTGAACAAGCTGATCCTGTAGAACCTGCAATCCCACGAGAGTCTAATTGGAGAACTAAAGCATCTCCATCTACACCCTCAAAGGTAAAATTAGTATTATTAGGGAGTCTATCTTCTCTTGGGCCATTCAAATAACTTTTTTCAGTCTCATTAAGTATTTCCTCAATCAATTTATCTCGATATTTTTTCATTTCTCTAATATCGTTCTTCATTTCTTTTTGAGCTAACTTACACGCTTTCTTGAGACCCACAATTCCAGGTACATTTTCCGTCCCCGATCTCAATCCATTTTCGTGTCCTCCTCCATGTATCATTGGTTGTAAATCGACTTTACTTGAAACGTATAACGCCCCAATCCCTTTAGGCCCGTGGAATTTATGTCCGGACAGAGAGAGAAGATCAATATTCTCTTTTTTTACATCGATTGGAATTTTTCCAACAGCTTGAACAGCATCGGTATGTAAAATAATATCATTTTCGGTAGCTATCTCCCCTACTTCTTTGATTGGTTCAATTGTGCCAATCTCATTATTAGCATACATTATACTAGCCAAAACTGTGTTTTCTTTAATAGCACTCTGAAATTCATCTATATTTACAAATCCATTTTCATCTACTTCTAGAAAAGTGACTTCATAACCATTTTCTTCTAAAAATTTACAGGTTTCATAAACGGCAGGATGTTCTATTTTGGTGGTTATAAGGTGATTTCCTTCATTATTTCTCATAGTACCCTTAATTGCCAAATTATCAGATTCTGTCCCTCCAGAAGTAAATATTATTTCATCTCTATATGCATTTATTAGATTAGCTGTTTCTTTTCTCGCCCCCTTGAGATGTTTTTTGACTTCTTTTCCTTTTTTATGGGGGCTAGACGGATTCCCAAATTTTTCTGATAGAAATTTATCCATTGCCTTCTTTACGCTTTTATCTACTCGAGTAGTAGCAGCATCGTCTAAATAAATATAGTTCATTTATAATCCTCCGATCTACTTCATATCGATTACTTTTTCCCCATCTGCTAATTTAGATAAATACGTGAACTTTGAGCCTACTCGTTGGTATTCTTTGTACATAATGTTTATACCTCTCTCAATATGTTTTCTCAAATATTTTGAAAAAAATTCCTCATCACTCATATTTTTTCCTTCGGCCTGGACTATCATAGCCTTAAAATAATCATCATATTCTCCTGTTAGAGTATATCTATTAAACTCATAACCATTGCTATCGGCAAAACCAAAATCGAAATCATTCAAGGTAGTTTTTTGGATATCTTCATCACCTTTTAAAATATTCCCACCTTTATATATCTTTAATTCGTCATCGGTTTCTTCTATTCTGTACTTTTCTCTCCCACCAATTTTTATCCACCATCCACCGTCCTTTTTAGAAAGTTCGGCGTTTTTATTCAAGCTATGCCCTTTTTTTTCAAATTCCTCTTTCAATCTAGGAGAAATAGACCCTTCTTCGAGATGTTCTTTGTTATCAGAAAGACTTAAACTGAACAAATAACCTTCTTTTAAGGATCTTCCAACCGCTATCCTACAAACTATATTTCTCCTAAGTCCTAATTTCTTTGATAACTCTCTAAGCTTTTCTGAAACCTCTTCAGAAAGTAAAAGCTTATTGGTCAAAGAAATATCCCTCCTTAATTTTGTTTGGTCCTTCTTTTTCGATTGCAAACTCTTTATTTATCCTATCCTTAATTTTCTGGTATTTATTTTCGTCAATTTCTCTATCAGTAGATAACAATACAACTTGATCGCTGATATTGGGAACGAATTGGGACAGGATGTTATCTGTATGTTCTTCGTCTAAACTTGTTAAAGGTGCATCAATAATTACAGGGAAATCGTAATCAGATATTTTGATTAATCCTTCCAGAACAGAAATAGCAAATATTTCTTTTTCTCCTGTAGAAATAGATTCTTTATCTAAAATATTATCATCAGAGTCAAACAATTTAACATTGAAATTGTCCTCATCAACAACTATTTTTTTAACCATATCATCTTTGTTCGATAATTTGTGGTATCTTTCCGATATATATTCTTCTAATTTGTTTATTCTAGAGGTTATTACGTCTTTCTCAACCTCTTCAATGACATTTTGAACATTTTGAATTTTTTCAACCTTTCTTCTATCTACTTCCGCACATATAATATCATTTTCTAGCTTCTTAATATCAGAAGAAATTTCGTCGATTTCATCTTCTATTTCTTTCTTTTTTTCCTTCAGAGTTTCTTTCCTTTCCATTAAACTACCTTTTTCTGATTCAATTTCAGATATTTGATTTATTAATTCTCTTACATTATCTCCTTGTTTAGTCGTTTGTAGATCAGTCTCTATATCGTTAATTTCTTGGTCTATACTGCGAAGCCTCTCTATTTTTTCTTGAAATCCATTTTTAACATTTTTTCTAGCTTGGTTTATAAAGGATTGTATTTTTCTTATTTCTTTTCTAGTTAAGTCATGGATCAAATTTCCATTTTGTTCAGTATCTAGAAAATCCTCAAAAGTGTTTTTAACAGAATTTTCTATAGTATTAATTCTCTTTTCATCAAAACCATCTTCATCTTCTAGTCTTGATTTCAATTTAGACGAAAATTCCCCATTTACTCTTTCTAAGAACTTTTTGCTGCTTTTCTTTTCTTTTATCCTTCTTTCATGTTCTAATTGATCTTTTAGAGATTCAGATAAATTTTCAGGTAAGACAAAAGGTAAGAATTTTTCAGCAATATCGGAGATGGCTTGTCTAATTTCCTCTTTTTCTGTTTTTAATTTATGGAGTTTTTCATTTTTTTGGTCTATCTCTTCACCGCCTTTCCCAGCGACCCTATCTAATTCACTTCTTTTTTCTCTTTTCTCTTCTTCTAAATCATCAATTTGTTCGTCTATATCTTTTATTTCTGTTTCTATTTCATTGAGATTTTTTTCTTTTTCCTTAACCATCTCATTTTTTTCCTCGATTTTTTTTCTTATTTCTTCCTCTTCAATATTTCTCCTTTTAATTTTGCTTTTTAATCTAGAAAGGTCAGAATAAAGAGTCTCGTGACCTTTTAACCCAATAGCATCTTTTAATGAGTTCTTTATTTCGTCTTGGAATTCAGGATCTGTGGCAAATTCCTCGACTCGTTCTCCATCAAATATAAAGAATTTCCCAAGATATGGAGGGAAAATTTTTTCTAGATAATCTTCCCAATATTCTTTTGGAACATATTCAAATTCTCTGTTGTTTCTTAATAAGTTCAATTGTTCGTTTTTAAGGCTACCATTTTTAATCGTCCATTCTCTTTTAATGGACAAATTAAAATTGCCAAAGGATTCTGCTAAGGCTACATCCATACTTATAAAGGCTTTTTTCTCCCCTTCTTTTTTAGCCTCTTGATTAAAAGACGATTCTAGATATTCATTATAATCTTTTTTAGACATGGGCGAGCCAAATATTTTTTTTCCAAAGAGACAAAGTCTTATGGCTTCACAAAAAGTACTCTTTCCGAAACCATTTTTACCTCCAATTAAGATGATATTTTCATCTTCTGAATCTACTCTAAGTTCAACAGGGTTTGCACCATAATAGTTTTTAAAATTAGAAATAGTCACACTTTCAACCTTCACTTGTTTTTCCCTCCTTCTTAGCTTTACTAACTATATGTTCATCTAAAACCTCTTCCATTCTACTGTATAATCCTACCCGGCTAGAAAGTGAGGATAAATCATTCTCAACTACCATTAGTTTCTCAACCAACCTTGGGTCGACATCATGTTTCTCACTAATTTCTTTGATTTTTGACATTTCTTCAAATTTTTCCTCAGTTTCTCCTACATTTTCTTCAAGTATATCAGCCAAACTTGATATTTCATCTCCTTCATAAATGAGAATAGTTTCTATAGCTTTAAGTTCCTCAGGGGTTATTAATTCCATATCTTTTTCTAATTTGTTTTCTTGGAGATTAACCAATCTTTTAAGGATCTCATGTCTTGTTTCAAATGTGAATGGCCCCAGAATTTTATGGCCACGATGTTTTGGTGCTTCAAAATCTAGGTCTAATTCATCAGCGAAAACACTCTTTTTCATAGATTGCTTTTGAGTATCTTCTCTCTTAGACTTGTCATTTCTTATCTCTTTCAACCAATTTCTAAACTCTAAAAGTGGTTTCATCCATTTTTCTCCTTCTTCTATCAAACCTTCTACAGAACGATCTTCGTCAACAACAGTGCAAGTCCAACAGCCGAAACGACTACTCCCACAAGGTTCAGTGGATTTGTCTGTCTGAAAAGGACATTCTTCGTCTGCCTTGTTGTATAAAGCTACTAGATCCTTGTTATTTCCCCCCCAAGGCGAATTTACTTGCATTAAATATGACCACACATCGTTTTCAGTCCAATCTTCGATTGGAGCATATATAAAGGCTCCAGATACTTTTGAATGGGTTCTCAAGTTATATTCAGGAATCTCATATTCTTTCATAGTTTGAGCTCTTGAAGCACTTTCATCTTTTCTAGCGCCAAGTAAAACAACAACTTCTCCACTCTTTTCGACTTTTTCTTCAATGAAGCGAGTCGTAGGCTTAATTTTTAACCTATCAGTACACCATCTAAACCATTTATTTGGTGAAGGATATCCTCTACCTATAAGATTAACCCAAAAAGTGTCATTCAAAGCTGGTTTTAATACCTTAGAATTTATTGGAAGATTATCCTCTTTAGAGCTCTTTCTAATTTTTGAAATGGTCTTCTTTATCCTTTGTTCAATTATTGGAGATTCGACCAAAGTATCATTGGAGATTACATGGATTGTTTTATTTCTCTGTGAGGGATCTAATTCTTTAAGCATATAATATACAAGCTGAGTTACACAAGTAGAATCCTTGCCTCCACTTAATCCTATTATCCATGGGCGGGAGTCTTTTAAATAAAGCTCTTTAATTTCTTGGGTTGTTTTTTCATATCCCATTATTTTCCTCAAATTTCTTTTAATTTTACATTTTACCGGACTATTTAAATTGTTAGGAGGGAGGAGACCGAAGGTAGATACTTAATAGAGCATTTATATGTAATTAACAATATTATTAATGTATCTCTATTTCTATCTTTACTTCGCTTTTGAGATCAATTTCCTTCTTCTTTTACATATTTTTTGAGAGAAATTATTCTAGCAAGCTCATCTTCTTTGTCTATTCCCTTTTCACTCCACCATTCCTTCAAGATTTGAAAACCTGTATAAAAGTATTTTTCCAACTCCTCTAATCTATCCTCATAAACTTCTTTCACATGGATTATTATTGAATCATACAAGTCTGCCTTTTTAAAGGTGTACATCTTAGCCATCTCTCTAGAAGAAGGGAGTTCTTTTAGCTCTCTTTCTAAGCTTCCATTTTGTTCCTTATAAAGGCAAATAGAGGCTGATAATAGATATAGATCTATTTTATCTGGAAGTCCTAGTCCCTCTTGAATGTTTTCAAAAGTTTGATATTCGTCTCTGTTTTTGTGGAATATATTTACTTTTCCTTTTTCTTCAAATTTCTCTTTGTCAAAATTTTCAATTTCTTCATCCATATTATCACCTAAAATTTATCAATATCATATTCAATTGGAGTTTGAGGATCCATTGGTTCTATTTTAGACTCTCTGTCCGATTTTATATCTATCCAATTTTGAGTGTTCACGGAGAACATCTCAAACATATCTTCTCTATATTCCTTTTCTGGTATCAAATGTAAAATTACTTGCTCTCTTGTTTTTCCTAGCTCTTTTAATAGTCTTCTATCGTGACCTGGGTCTAACCTAAATAGAGGGTCATCAATTACATAAGGTATTTTTCTATCTTGATGTTCTGCCAAATAAGAAGAAATTGAAATGAAAAATGCCATTAAAGCAATCTGTCTATTTCCTCTATTGAATTGATTATTTGAAACTTCATTACCTTGTTCATTTAAAACTCTAAAAGAGTATTCAGCACTTACCTTTATAGAGTGATAAATCTCATTTTTTTTACTAACTCTGCGGAGAAAATCAGAGGCTATTTCATTTATTTCCTCCAGCAAATCACCAGTATATTGCTCCTTGGATTCTTTAATTAATTCAATCAATTCATTTGCCTTTTCTTCATATTTTTCTAATTTTTTTATCTTTTTTTCTGTTTTCTTGTTTAACTCATTTTTCTCTTCTTTTTCACTTATTCTCTCTTTAATTACTTCAATTTGTTCTTTGTATTCTTTTATTTCTTTTTTCTTTTCTTTAATTTTGTCCTCATATTCTTCATATTCCCTTAATTTTTTTCTATCTTCCTCTCGCTCTGCAGTCTCTCTTAAATTATCAATCTCATTTCTTGTTTTTATTAAATCCTTCTCTATCTTATTATGTTTTGATACGTATTTTTTAAATTTTTCTTCAACTATTTTTATATCTTCCTCAGCGTCCCCAAATTCCGTTCTAGCTTTGCTCTCGTTTAAATAATCTTCATCTTTGTTTAATTTTTCAAGTAAATCTTCCTCCTCAACTAAATACTCCGAGTTTACTTCAGCATTTCTTTCTAGCACCTTTATATCACTTTTATCAAAAAATAAGCCAGAGTAGTCTTCTTTGATTGCATCTTGTATTTTATTTTTTGCCCTGTTGTACTCTCTATTAGTAATCTTATCAGCAGTTTGGCAACTTTCTAAACCATTTTCAACAACTTCTTCAAGGAATAAATAATCTAAATTTTTTAAAAGTGTATCACTAATCTCTGGCTGAAGGTCATCCAATTTAGTTTCTTTGTATTCCTTAATGCATTCTTCCATTTCTTCATTAAGTTTTTCTTCTTTTGATTTTAATTCATCAAATTTTTTTACATCTTTTGATGGTTCCCCTTGGAAGATCGCTTTTTGTTCATCAATTAATTTTTGTTTTTCTTTTTTAGCCTTTTCCAAATCATCTTTAATATCTTTTTTTGTTTCCTTGAGAGAATCTATTTTTCCTTTTAAATCTTCATCGGCCAATTTAGTTTTCTCATTAGATATTTTCTCTTGGATAAATCCGTCTTCACCAACAATTTTATTTAGGAGGTTTTTAACTTCATCAAATTTTTCTATCCCAATCAAATCATTAAGGTTATCTTTAATAGTCCCCGCTCTATCCTTATTAAATCTCTCTAAAACTTTTTCCGCATCAAACACAAAATATTCCATCAGCTCCATACTTACAAAATTTTCATTGATAAAACTTTCAGGATTATCAATTGAACTACCCTGCTCGAGAACAATAAACTCCTCTCCTTTGAATTTGTCCTGATCTAATAAAAATTTATTAGATCTCGTTATTCTATATTTTTTTCCATTTTCAACTAAAATAGAAAGCGAGACTTGGACTTGAATTTCATCGTCTCCCCTCTCTCTAGCAATAGATTTTTGTAAATCATTAACCCACTCTTTCATTTCTACATCAGTATGAGTAAGATAAAGATCACCATATAAACACCAAAGAATAGCGTCACTTATTGTAGTTTTCCCTGCACCAGTTCGACCAACATTTAGGGTCATATTTTCGGTTTTTCTATCCTCCGAATATAAAGATAGTTTAGCATCTCTATAGGGTTTAAAATTTTTAAGCGTTAGTTTTTCAAATTTCATTTAAATCACTCCTCATCCACTTCTATTTCAATGTTATTTTTTACTTTATCCAACATCTGCTCTTTAAGGGTATTTTCTGGGATATTGTCAACGTTTTTATTCTTATTATACATATAGATTTCCTTAAGAGCACTAAATTTTTCATCTGATTGGTCCCTTTCGGTGCATATTTTTTTAATTACTTCTAACTTCTCATCCATTTTACCATTCCTCTATTATGTTATCTAATTCATTCGAGGTAATTCCATACTCTTCCATATATTTGTGGAGTTTCCTTCGTTCATTAATATTTAGAGCCTTATCGATAAATTCCCAGGGTCTTGATAAATACGATAAGACTAAACTCCCATATGAGGGATCAGGATTATTCGGAAAAGCTACCACATCAAATATTCTTACAATTTTTTCTTTTTTTTCAGAATTTCTAAGAACTCTCCCTCTCCTTTGTACATACTTTCGTGGGTTTTTTGAGCAAGATAATAATATCATAGAATCACAAGAAGGAATATCTATACCTTCATCTAAACATTTCATCGAAAGGACATATCTTACATTGTTTTCTCTAAAGATATCTAAGGCTTGATCTTCATTATCAATAAAGGAGTGGTATATAATATAGGAGTCTATATTTAAATCCTCAAACACTTCTTGACCTTGTTGAAGTTGTTCTCTTTCATTAAAATACACTATACATTGGTTGAGTTTATCATCCCATTCCGATAATATTTTCCTCAGAGCAACAAATTTATTATTTGCTTGTTTTATAATATTCGCCCTTTGAATTAAATTATACGTGTTTAGATCCTCAATTGGACTATCCCCCTCTTCAGTCCATAACTCATTATCGAGTTTACGGGCTACATCTTTTTTAATTTGATTTGTCCAATATTCAAAATCTTCTTCTTCCTCTTGAGTTAGTCTAATAGGATAAACATAGTAATTATAATCAGCTAAAATTCCATCTTTCTGGGCTTCATTTATACCATATTCAAATATAATATCACCAAAGTAGTCTAATATTCTATCTGTTCCCTCTTGGTCATAGTATCGTTCAGGGGTGGCAGAAAGACCCAATTTGTTCTCAACAGGACTTAAATTATTTTTTATCTTATTAGAATAATTAACTGTTCCATAATTATGTACTTCATCACCTATTACAAAGTCTGGTTTTGAAGCTAATTTCTTAAACAATTTATCTAAACTTTGAATAGTGGAAATTAAAAAGACGTTATTATTATTATCAATCTCATCCCAAATTTTTGTTAAATCTCCTACATTAGCTTCAGGATAGGTAAAAATTAGATTATTTCTTTTTAAGTTTTTTATTAAGGTTTTTTTCCATTGCTTTTTCAAGGCGTTTCTATGGACAATTATTAATATTCGTTTTCCTTCTCCCTCTTTTTTAATATATTCGTTTAATCCAAAGAGAGCTGTAAAGGTTTTTCCAGTCCCGGTAGCCATTTTAAATATACCTTTGAAATCATTTCCTTTTAGGCTCTCTAAAGCCCTCTGCTGATGGTCCCAAGGACTAATCGATAATTTATCGGAGATAATTGGATCCTTCCTTTTTATCTGAGAAGATAATCTTCTTTCTAGCTCTGACTTGATTATTTCTTCTTTACTTGGAGGAGCATAATTGATTAATTCTTCCTTTAATGCCTCAGGAAAATCAAATACCTCTACCTTATTCGCTTCGTTCTCCCAATATAGTTCCATAGTTTCCCTGTGAGGTTGGAAATGGTTTTTTTCTTTTTCATCCCAGGATTTGAAAACATGAAATTCTTCGATATTATGTTTCCAACCGGAGATTGATTCATTCTCAGATCCGCAAAAAAGAATTTCATTTTCTTCTTTGTCTTTTAAAATGCCGCTTTTTGCATGAAACTCACCAGTAGTTTCTTTAATACCAGGAATATGATTTCCATATTCATCTTTTTTAACTGCAATTTTGATTTCTAGATTATCATTAGCTACCATCCAAGACAACGCTTTCAAATGATCTTTTTTAAGTTCATCTTCTATCCCGTCCAACTCAAGCTTTTCAAGTGATACCTCTTCAATTACTTTTTCTGGTTCCTTCTCTCCTCTTTCAATAGCTTTTACATCCCTTTCAGATAAAGTTGCCCAACAAATTAGTTCCATCTTACCGTCATTTTTGATAAAGTTAGAAATTCCTTTCGCAGCACCAGCCAAAATTGAAGAAGAAAACGTTCCCGTGACCCTTCTATAATATACAGATTCGGAAAGAGCTTTGATATAAAAATTTTCTAAAAGATTATCAGTATCAGATTTATAATATGCTTTAATTTGGTCGTCAATATCTTTCAAACTGATTAATATCACCAATTGTTTAAGATAAGAATCATAAAGGATAACTTAAATCTTTTCATCTTATTAAGACATTTAACTTTGTAGTGATTTTTCTAGAAAATCGATTTGTAGTTCTGATATGACATTTAAGAGTTTATGACTGTTAAAAAATCAATACCTCTCTTAGACCTATAGAAATACAATCCTGACTACACTCTATCTAACTCGCCACCATGAATTTAATTATCCTCGCTCTTTTTTGTAAGACCTACAAGAATTATAAATATTATATATAAAGGCCACATTGATAGTCTGAGAACTGATCAGATGGACGATCACAGCAAGGAAATAGAGTACGAGGATCTCAT
>Ga0207421_10007352_pt1 | contig 11736 bp, 11 predicted proteins | sample SodLakKL_010_SED_4_FD_187542 | JGI IMG/M metagenome (GOLD analysis project Ga0207421, IMG submission 187542) | Alkaline sediment microbial communities from Lake Tanatar, Kulunda Steppe, Russia - 8KL_010_SED (SPAdes) (version 2) | ecosystem: Environmental > Aquatic > Non-marine Saline and... | reverse complement strand
CGGTCAGACCGGCGATTATTTTATTTATGGGCTTGGTTATCGCGCGAGTAATCAATATGCCCAGAGCGATAGCCAATGCAACTCCAATGATTGTCGAGATGACGCACAATACCTCAATAAATGCTGCTTGGGCGTGAGCTGCTTCTACTTCATTTTGTGCTACTTCGCGGTTTATGTCCACAATTTCCCGAAGCAATCCCATTGCTTCAGCTTGCGCATCCGCAACAGGTCCGAGAATTAGCTCTTGGGCGGCGATGAGAGTTTCTCGGGCGTCATTTGCAATTGCCAGCATCTCATCAAAAGAGCCAAAAACCGCTTCCATTTCAGGCATCATTTCGTCTGTAAACACTTCACGAGCCTGCTCGCTGTTGCCCTGGTCAACAAGTTCTTTTATCCTGCCGATTGCTTCATGGAATCTCCTATGAGGGGCTTCGAAATCCCGCAATGTGGCTGCAAGTTCGGGGTTGTTGGTTTCAAATGTTGGAAAGTATTGCCCGGCATTACAGGCTGTGTGGTCGTCTCCGCCGGGGAATGTCGCTGAGGAATCATCCAGCAGATCTCGAATCTGGTTAACAAGAATATAATGATCCTTGGTAAATTGTTCGATTAACCCTGAAAGCTCTACGGGATCCTGGATTCCAAGATCATCAAACTGTCTTGATAACTCAATGGCGCGATTATTTTCGCTTCGCCATGCATCCCACGCAGGGACAAACTGATTCCATATCCTTTCTTCTTCAGCAGTCTGAGGAAGGGGTTCATAAACATCCCAAGCCTGCTGGTACTGTTGACGCTGATGATCCAGATTATCATATTGCTCCTGTCGAACTTCACGGCTAAGTCCGGCAATGGTCAGTGTCCTTAGTGTTGCTCCGATGTTTTCCCCGCTGGACTCAATAGCCAGCATACTGTCCACACTTGGAAGCCTTACCTCACCTATTTCATTAATAGATTCTTCACTCCTGAGTGCTCCATAATAACCAACGATACCTAAAATCAGCGTAATTGCTGCCACGCTCATAAAGGCAAGCAGCAGTTTTGTTCCTAATTTCATGTCCTTAAACATAGTAATTCTCCTTTAATAATAGTTTTACTTTTCTTTTGTTTTTTGATTGTCGGTAGCGGGCAGGTTTTGCAAATCGGTAGTCGCCAGCACCTTGTCAATGTCGAGAAGGATTTTTACGGATTCGCCTACTTTACCCATTCCAAGAATGAAATCGGTGTTTATCGACGAACCGAAATTCGGAGCTTCTTCGATATTTTTGCCCTCTATATCGAGAACTTCCTCGACATGATCAACAATAATACCGGTGCTGAAGTTCTGATTTTGCTGTGTAACCTCGACAACGATAATGCATGTCTGCTCGCTAACTTCGCTTCTTTCCATATCAAATTTAGCCCGAAGGTCAATTACCGGTATTACCTGGCCTCGCAGGTTGATAACACCTTTTACATAGTCAGGTGTGCGGGGCACGCCGGTTATTTCCATATAACCGATGATTTCACGGACTTTGAGGATTTCCAGGCCGTATTCCTCAGTGCCAAGGGCGAAAGTCAGATATTTGCCCTCCTTGTCCAAAAGGACATTGGCGGCCTGCTCTGTTCTTGCGGTTGCTTCGGCCATAATTGTTCTCCTTACTTAATGTTCCAAGTGTTTTAAAAACATCCTATAGTTTGACTAAATTATGAGTAATAGCCTTACAAGTAAGCTGAGCTGCATTGTGAGCGTTTAATTTGCGCATCAGCCGGTTACGGTGATATTCAACGGTTCGAGTCGTCCGGTCGATTATCTGTGCGATTTGTTTATTCCTATAGCCCTTAACAATTAACTTCAATATCTGCTGCTCGCGCGGTGTTAAGTTCTCAGATGAATTCAATTCTTTTGGCCTAAGTGGCTTAACTTTTTCGTCAGTACTTTTGGGCTTTTTGAAACCTGTTTCTTTGCCTTTATTATTGTCCGAAAAAGCCATCATCACCGAGCTATCTGTTTTAGGCTCAATAGATGTGAATAGATTATTAATGTTGGATAAGCGTAAAATTTGTTGTGCCATTTTATCATCTCTGTATACAAATTCTTAATTACATGCCGCGATTACTTTTTTACTAATCAACAAAAACCGTCCATAAAAATAATTGTGTAACTGTTAGGCTTTCTCTAATCCGGTATCGGGAAAAGGATTATTGAATTTAACGCAAAATTAATTTTTTTTTGCTATTTTTATAAAAATTTCATTTAAATACCTGAAAATGCATATAATATAATTTTAATAAAAAATTATCTATTGGCATAAAACTCCATGTTCCGATAATACAAGGCTTTTTAGCTGGTTGGAAAATAAAGATTTGGTCAAAGAACTTACTGCAATTGCCGATGAACTCATCGACTTTGATCAGGACGGCTGGTTTGAGGTTGTTCGGGTTCATGATGCCGGTGGAGTTTTTCGACGCTTTTACTACCTCAATATCCTCGTCTCTTAGTAGCTGGACATCCTGCCTCAGAGAAAGCGTAAGGCTCACCGCAGCCGCTTCAGCGATTATGGCCGTTTTGACCGTCAGCCAGAGTGCCGGGGTAAGCGGCGACTCGGCAAGTTTGTAGCCTGACAGCGGCTTGATGTCGTGTGCGTCCATCTGGGCGGCGATGTGATCTGCCAGTTCCAACGGATCCAGTCTGTAGCTTAACCACATTGACATTGAGGATATAGCTTCAGGCTGATGGTGGTTTTACTTACACGGCTCAGGAACTATCCTGATTTGCTCAAGGAATCTTACTCCACCATTTCTTGCCATAACAAAGCTTTATGACGCTGTATGAAGTAATAGGCAGAATTTCTTGCCTTGGTGGTTTGTTTCTGACATAATTAATAAGCAGACTTAGGGTAGATAGAGACTTGAGCGCCGTATTTGCTTTAGAAATGGAGTATTGATGGCCAGGAATACTATACTTGTTGTCGATGATGAGCAGGATATTCTCGAACTGCTTAGGTATAATCTCACTGCGCAGGGATATGATGTTTTAACGGCAGAAACGGGTGAGAAAGCTCTTGAAACCGCTCGTAAAAAGAACCCATCCCTTATAGTTCTTGACTTGATGCTGCCTGGAATCGACGGTCTTGAGGTCTGTAAAACTCTAAAGAGCAACCATAAATGCGCCCACATTCCGATAGTCATGCTCACAGCCAAAGGCGAGGAATCCGACATTGTGGTCGGTCTTGAGCTTGGCGCCGATGATTATGTTACCAAGCCGTTTAGCCCTAAAGTGTTAACAGCCCGCATTCGACGATTGCTTAAAAAGTCAGCTCATCAGGCTGGCGAAGATGGGCAGATTATACATATCCATGAACTTAGCCTTGATACTATAAGGCATGAAGTTACGGTCAGTGGAAAAACCCTTGAGCTAACCCTGACGGAATTTAAAATTCTCCAGACGCTGATGAAACGCCCGGGAATGGTTTTTACGCGTTATCAGATAGTGGATTCCATTCACGGCGGTGACTATCCGGTAACGGATCGCGCGGTCGATGTTCAGATTGTTTCGCTAAGGAAAAAGCTGGGAAAACATGGCAAATACATTGAGACAGTCAGAGGGGTGGGCTACCGCTTCGGGGATTGAAAATGGCCAAACGCAAGCTTATCTGGCAAATATACCCTTCTTATCTGCTCATTATACTGGCGGCAATTATAACAATTGGCTGGTTTAGCTGGTATTCGTTTGAGCGGTTTTATATCGGCCAGACTCGTGATGTTTTAAGAGCCAGAGCCGGCATCATCGGATCGCAAATAAAAGACACACTCACAAACGCTGATGCTGGTGATCTTAACAGAGAAATAGCGAGAATTAGTGAAATTTCCGACACCAGGATAACGGTAATTGCACTTGACGGAACGGTGCTGGCTGATTCGCATGAAGATTTTCGCGATATGGAAAATCATAGCGGCAGGCCCGAGTTCATTGCGGCTGTTCGGGAAGATTTCGGAAGCTCGATAAGATTCAGCAGAACTCTCGGACAGAGGCTTATGTATGGTGCGGTTCCGATAGTGGTTGACGGACAGCAAATAGCGGTTATTCGCACCTCGGCTAAGATGACCGACCTGCAAATCGCTACTTATGATACTTACAGAAATATGTTTATTTTTGGAGTTGCCATAGCTATTATTTCCGCTGTTCTTAGTTTATGGATTTCACGGCGTATTACCGAGCCTTTGGTGGACATGACTAGTACCGCCGAGCTTTTCGCCAAAGGCCGTCTCGAACACAGAATCGTCGCTCCTGATTCAGCGGAACTGGCATCGCTGGCCGCTGCAATGAACAAAATGGCTGGATTGCTGCATGAGCGTCTGGGGACAGTAACGAAACAGCGTAACGAGCTTGAAGCTATTCTTTCAAGCATGGCCGAGGGTGTCATAGCGGTTGATGAGAATTTCAGGCTGGTTATTGTTAATCAGGCCGCGGCGAAATTTCTTAATATCGATGCTGAAAAAGCCTCTGGACGAAGCATAGAGGAGGCAATCAGAAACCCCCAGATTCAGGATTTTGTGCAGAAAACTCTTCGCGGAGAAGGTACGGTAGAAGCTGATATGGTGATGTCAACCAATGGCAAGCATTATTTCCAGCTTAGGGGGGTGAGTCTGCATTCTGAAAGCGAAAGTCCTTTCGGAGCGGTGATCGTCTTAAATGACATTACGCACATTCATAAACTTGAAACTGTCCGTCGTGATTTTGTAGCCAATGTATCTCATGAGTTAAAAACTCCGATAACATCTATAAAGGGTTTTGTCGAAACACTGCTGGACAGCGATTTTACCAATACCGAACAGAGCAGGCGTTTTCTGGAAATAGTTTCTCGTCACGCCGATAGGCTCAACTCGATAATTGACGATCTTTTGAGCCTGTCGCGTCTGGAGCAGGCCGACCAGGTTCGTGAATTGTCTTTTGTAAAAACACCATTGAGGCCTTTGCTTGAGAATGTGATACAGGCATCTAAACCTGCTGCGGATGAAAAGCAGATAAATATAAATTTACAATGTTCCGATTATATTTGCGCCATTGCCAATGGGCCGCTACTGGAACAAGCAGTGGCAAATCTGGTTAATAATGCCGTAAAATACAGTGACACCGGTACTAATATACAGGTTGCCGCTGCCAATACCGAAGATGACTATGTTTCAATATCCGTTCAGGATAGCGGCTGTGGTATCGAGAAAAAGCATCAGCAGCGAATATTCGAGCGTTTTTATGTAGTGGACAAAGGTCGAAGCAGAAAACTCGGCGGAACCGGTCTTGGCCTGGCCATAGTCAAGCATATCTGCAATGCCCACGGCGGCTATATCTGCGTTGAGAGCCTGCCTGGCAAAGGCAGCACTTTCACCATCACTATCCCATCAAAATAAATTTCATTTCTTTTTTCATTTTAACCCAATTCTAACACAAAGCTCATACTTGGCTAACAATGCCGCATTATCCTGCTCGCCGAATGACAGGTTCACCGGGACAGGCCTGGTGAATGTTTTGTGGAAAAGAATTTAAGGAGAACAAAAATGAAAGGAAAGGTAGTAGCGGCAGCGGTACTGACAGTTTTGCTAACCTGCCAGGCGGTTCAAGCGGATTCACACGCTGAACTGCAGGAACAAATCCGGCAGCAGAGTCTGCAATTAGAGCAGTTGCAGACAAGGTTCGACAGGCTGGGAGCCGGAGAAGAAATCAGGGATAACGATTTTCGAGTGTACTGGAGTAATGGGCTTCGGTTCAAAACTTATGACGACTCTGTCGAGATGCGAATCGGCGGGCGACTGCACAACGACTGGACATGGATAGGCGCAGACAGTGCCATAAGAGATGAGTTTACGGATACCAACGACGGAGTGCAGTTTCGAAGGGCCAGGCTGTATATCAGGGGTGATGCCCATGATTTTATGCATTGGCGGCTTCAGTTTGATTTTGCAGGCAGTGATGTGGCATTCCGGGATGTTTATGCCGCATTTACAGATATACTGCCTTTCAGGGTCGCGGTCGGACAGTTCAAAGAGCCTTTCTCGCTGGATGAGCTTACATCTTCGAATAACATAACTTTTATTGAACGAGCGCTTCCGACTGCGTTTGCTCCGAGTCGAAATGTTGGAATTATGTTCTCAGACAGCGTAATGGATCAGCAAATGACATGGGCCGCGGGTGTTTTCCGCGAGACCGACGACCGCGGTAGAGCAGTAGCAAGCAGCGGCTATAATGCCACTGGAAGGGTTACTTATACCCCGATATATGAAAATGAGGGTGCGGATGTTTTGCACCTGGGTGCGGCCTATACCTATAAGAATCCACAGGATAACGAATACAGAGTAAGGCAAAGACCCGAAGCGGGCATAACGGAACGTTTTATTGATACTCAGAGCCCAGCCGGACAAGATATTTCTACAGACAATGTTGGAATTCTCGGCCTGGAAACGGCTTGGGTTAATGGACCTTTTTCGCTGCAGGGTGAATATATGAAAGCTATGGCAGATGGTAAAGGTGCTCAGCAAGATGTTGATTTTGACGGCTGGTATGTTCAGGGAAGTTACTGGCTAACCGGTGAAAACAGAAATTACAGCCGTGGCAGTGGAACTTTCGGCTATGTCAATCCGATTGACAATTTTGGTAAAGACGGCGGCCTCGGGGCATGGGAGCTGGCTGCTCGCTACAGCGAGCTTGATTTAAATGACAAAGATATTGAAGGCGGGAAACTGGAAAACATCACAGTCGGGCTGAACTGGCATCTTAACCCAAATGCCCGCGTTATGTGGAACTATGTTAACGCCGACCGCAAACAAATCGGCAAGGCGGATATATATATGATGCGGTTGCAAGTGCATTTCTAATCGTAACAAAAAAAACAGCAAATTAGCGCAAATTTAACAGAGTCTTAACACGATCTTAACAATTGAAAATTATGATACAGACAGAATTAAGGAGAAAAGCTATGAAACGAAATTTAGTAATTAAACTAACACTGGTTATGATGATTTTACTTGCCTTTGGAGCCGGTCAGGCATCTGCACAAAGGCTCACAATTGACGGTTCAACCACGGTTGGGCCCATCGCGGATGCTTGGGCAGAGGTGTTTCAGACAATGTATCCCGATCTTAACATTACTGTGCAGAAAACCGGCAGCGGTAACGGCATAGCGGCCTTGATAGACGGCAGAGCAGATGTCGGGATGTCAAGTCGTTTTATGAGGCCCAGCGAGTTCAAAGAGGCTATTGAGAAAGATGTTTATCCCGTAGCGCATGTTGTGGCTATGGACGGAGTATGTGTGGTGCTGCATCCATCCAATCCCGTAAATAATTTAAGCCTTGACCAGGTAAGGCGTATTTATGCAGGACAGATTACAAACTGGAACGAGGTTGGCGGGCCGGATATGAGTATAGTTGTCGTTAGCAGAGACACCTCGTCAGGAACTTATGGAAGCTTCAGCGACGCTGTTATGGGTTCAGATAGAATGTCGGGCAGGGTTGAATATGTCAATTCCAATCCCCAGGCACACGCACGAGTAAGAAACACCAGAGGCGCCATAGGCTATGTTGGCGTCGGCTTTCTGGATGATCAGGTAAAACCCGTAGAGCTTGATGGCGTTGCGCCTTCTAACAGAAGCATAGCAACAGGCCGGTATCCAATAGCCCGGGCACAGTTTATGTTCACAAACGGCTTTCCAAAACTTGGTTCGGTGGTTCACGAATATGTAACTTTTTATCTTACCGAACTTGGACATGAACTTGTTGAATCGGCAGGGTTTGTGCCTGTAACAGATTACTAACAAACTCAAACATAAAGGCCAAATGACCACAGAAGCATTGAATATTCATGAGGCGGCGGCTGGCACAGACCAGCCGCTGCTGAGAACCGCAAGCCAGGACCTGCGGGGGTATCTCTTCTCGAAGGCTGGTCGTTTGCTGTTGCTGGCAATCACATCTTCCAGCGTTCTTTCGGTGCTGTTAATATTTTACTTTGTATCGAGAGAAGCATTACCTTTTTTTGCTGACTACAGCATTCGTGATTTTCTTACAAGCACCGCCTGGTATCCTCAGCACCAAGATCAGCAGTTCGGTGCTTTAGCGATTATAATGGGTTCGGTGTATGTTACCGTAGCGGCTTTGCTAATCGCCGTTCCGATAGGCATATTGGGTGCCGTCTTCCTAAGTGATATTACCTCTTTCAGGATACGGGGCTTCGTAAAACCGGTCATAGAGCTTCTTGCGGCCATTCCATCGGTTGCATATGGGTTTTTCGCGATACTTGTACTCGCCCCTTTTTTGCAGGATAAATTTGGCTTTGACACCGGAGCAAATGCCCTCAACGCATCTTTCATTTTATCAATAATGGCTCTGCCTACGATTATAAGTGTTTGTGAGGATTCACTCTCGGCAGTCGGACGCGAGCTTCGCGAAGCGTCCTACGGCCTGGGAGCTACGAGATTTGAAACTATTTTTAAGGTTATTATCCCTGCCGGTCACAGCGGTATTATTGCAGGTATTGTTCTCGGAATGATGCGGGCAATCGGCGAAACAATGGTTGTTTGGATGGCCAGCGGCAATGCCACTCAAATACCTTCGCCCTGGTGGGATCTTTCTCAGAGCATCAGGACAATGACCGCCACCATTGCCGGCGATATGGGTGAGACAGCGCGTGGTTCTATGCATTATAGATCGCTGTTTGCCGTCGGGGTGTTGCTGTTGATTATGACATTTATACTTAATCTTTTCAGTGAATACTTCCTGACACGAGCCAAAAAACAACTGGGAAAAAGTAGATGAGAACAAGATTAAGGAGCGTTTTCGATAGACTTTTTACTGGGTGCACCTATTTGGTAGTAGCCATGATGGTAGCGGTGCTGCTTGTTATACTGATTCCCATATTCAGGCGAGGAGCCTCGGCAATTGTTTTCAGAGAGACAATAGAATTTCGCAGGCTTCAATTCGACATGAATGACCGCGGTGATATAGAAGTACTAAAAGCAGAAGAAAAACAGGTAAATCAGTTTCGCAGCAAAGTCTATAAGCAAATTGAAGATTTCAAGCAAGCTGTTGACACTGCCGCTCTTTTTGATAGGGCAGATGAAATATACAGAGATTTTAACGATGAACTGCGACAGGCTGATATTCCCAGAACTCAATACCTGACAACGAGAATTGTAAATCAGCAGATTCGCGATCATCTGAGAGCGGCTTTTGAGGCCGGTGACCCCAATCAGGCGAAAGAATCGCTGGACAGTGTGATGGAGTTTTCTGAAGATCAGCGATTTGTAGGGACGGTAGCTGAAGAATTTTTTGAACTGGCTCAACAGTTTCGTGGTACTCTTGAGCAGATTGACCTGGCAAGTCAAAGAAAATATTTAGCAGAGGTAGAGCAAGTCGAGGAAATTGTCAGAAGAATGTTCGGGCCAAAGCCTGGTGAGCCTGTCCCGAGCATGATGAGGTTCCGTTACGGGGCTACAAGATGGGACATGGCCCAGCGGCAACTTCGTGCTTTTTTATATACCGAGCAGTGGGTTGAAACCGAGCCAGGCCAGCCGCTGGAGAAGACGGTTGCTTTGCGAGCCGATCTTTTTGAGGGGACGCAGTTGTATGAGCTGTTTGATTATGTTGAGCAGAACTATGAACGCTTTTTTAATCCGAAATTAACTTTTTACTGGCAATATTTTATTGACGACAGCACCAGTGGAAGATATTTCGGTGGTGTTGGGCCGGAAATTATTGGCACACTTTTGCTGACGCTTATGAGTATGATAGTTGTAGTGCCTTTGGGCGTAATTTCTGCGGCTTATCTTGTCGAATGTGCCGGCGATAATATGATTGTGCGAATAATTCGAATGGGTATAAATACCCTTGCCGGCGTGCCCAGTATCGTCTTTGGCTTGTTTGGGATGGCTTTTTTTATGCTGTTTTTGTTTCCGGCTTTGGGCATGTCATCTCGGCCAAGTATCTTGGCTGGCTCACTTACACTTTCAATCCTTACACTGCCGGTTATGATTCGTTCAAGCGAGGAAGCGATAAAATCAGTACCGATGGGGTATAAAGAAGCTTCGCTGGCTCTTGGAGCAAGTGAATTTCGAACATTTATTACTGTGACATTGCCGGCTGCTTTACCTGGAATTCTTACCGGAGCTATTTTGAGTTTAAGCAGAGTGGCAGGTGAAACAGCACCTATATTATTCACCGCTGCCGTAGCACTTGGTCCGGTGCCTAAATCTATAATGGAGCCAACGCGGGCGCTTTCCTATGGTACATACGATATGGCCGTGGGAGATCGGATTGCCATGCTGGTTCCACACCAACAGTTCGGTATGGTGCTGACGCTTATCACGCTGGTGTTGCTTCTTAACGCTCTTTCGATAATACTCAGGGCGCATATTTTTAAGAAACTACAGGGCAGATAAATAGCGCAATCTAAATCTAAATTTCAGTGGGCTGAAAATCATGACGCAAACGAAAGAAATAAAAACCGAGTCCGGCAAGAAAGGCAACCATGACAATGCTAAGACGACGAATATGAAGAAAGATACTCAAAACGCCATTGACACTCTTCCTGCTCAAAAGAATTGCCGCGCAATAATTGAGGCGAAAAATTTCAGTTTTTACTATGGCTCTTTTGCTGCGGTAAAAAATGTGACTATGGAAATAAAGTCCTGTGAGGTAACCGCAATAATAGGACCGAGCGGTTGCGGCAAAAGTACATTTCTGCGAAGTATTAACAGAATGAATGACCTCATACCGCATGTCCATGCCGAAGGACAATTGCTTTTTGAGGGAACCGATATATATGACAAAAGAATTAATCTGGTGAAACTTCGCCAGAAAGTAGGAATGGTATTCCAGAAACCCAACCCCTTTCCAAAGAGTGTTTTTGACAATGTTGCTTACGGCCCGAGGCTTCAGGGAATGCGAAATCATCGCAAGCTTATGGCTATTGTTGAGCAAAGCCTTCGGGCCGCGGCATTGTGGGATGAAGTGAAAGACGAGGGTCTTAAAAAGTCGGCAATGGCCCTTTCCGGCGGGCAGCAGCAGAGGCTCTGCATCGCCCGGGCTTTAGCGACCAGGCCGAATGTATTGCTCATGGACGAGCCGTGTTCGGCGCTTGATCCGTTGGCAACGGCCAAAATTGAAGATTTAATTGAACAGCTAAAGAAGTCATATACGATTGTTATAGTAACACACAATATGCAGCAGGCAGCAAGAGTAAGCGACAGAACGGCGTTTTTCTGCCTGGGCGAGCTTATCGAGTACGACCTGACGCCTGATATATTCAGCAACCCCGCCGTAAAACAGACAGAAGATTATATAACAGGCCGATTTGGCTAATCTGGAGAACAAAGTTGCTAAATAGTAAAGAAGACAAAATTATTGCGATCAGAACTGTAAAAAACTATCCTCAGGCACACAATCATCTGCTTATCGGAAAACTGCTGGAATTTAACGGTGAATTTTTGCGGGTCGATTGCAGGACTTTTCATTTTGGGGCGAGTGTAACAGGACCCAAAACGATAAAACAGGGTGCGAAGAACATTCGAATAATCCCTTGGGCAAGAGTTGAGATTATTAACGAACTTTCATCCGACTTTGATTATGCTCAGGCCGAACTTGAAAACGACGATGCATACCGAATAATGCTAAGAGACGGTCGAAACAGCTATGTAATACATGCCTCATATAATGAGAGATATTGATTTCGAAAAGGAAAACACATGTCTATCCATCTTCAACGCGAGATTG
>Ga0207421_10007350_pt1 | contig 11736 bp, 10 predicted proteins | sample SodLakKL_010_SED_4_FD_187542 | JGI IMG/M metagenome (GOLD analysis project Ga0207421, IMG submission 187542) | Alkaline sediment microbial communities from Lake Tanatar, Kulunda Steppe, Russia - 8KL_010_SED (SPAdes) (version 2) | ecosystem: Environmental > Aquatic > Non-marine Saline and... | reverse complement strand
TCGTCATATTCGCGCGCTGTCCTGCATTTCGTCCATGCCGTCGCCAACCGCGAAGGGCAGGGCTGGGCGCAGGTCCATGCCTTTACCTTCGGCACGCGGCTGACCAATATTACCCGCCATATGCGTAGGCGCGATGTGGATGCTGCCCTTGCCGCGGCGGGGGCGCAGGCGCAGGATTGGGAAGGTGGGACGCGGATCGGCGCCTGCCTGCATGATTTCAACCGCGACTGGGCGCGTCGTGTCGCAGGGCAGGGTGCTGTTGTCCTGCTGATCACCGATGGCCTTGACCGCGATGCCACCCATGATCTGGGTCGCGAGATGGAGCGTCTCAAGCTGACCTTTTCTCAAGTCATCTGGCTTAACCCGTTGCTGCGCTGGGACGGCTTCGCGCCACTTGCGCGCGGTATCACGCAGATGCTGCCGCATTGCACCAGTTTCCGCGCCGCACATAATGTGGCATCGTTGGCGGGGCTGGCACAAGCACTGACACGACCCGACGACGGGGGCGAAAAACGGCGTATGCTGGTCGCGATGCAAGGGGGAGCACGGACATGACGCAGGAACCGGCCGCACTCGCGCTGGACTGGGCGCAAGCAGGGCGCAAAGTTGCTCTTGCCACCGTGATCGAGACTTGGGGTTCCGCCCCGCGTGCGGTGGGAAGTCAGCTGGTGATCGACAGCGATGGCGCGATGGAAGGCTCTGTTTCTGGCGGGTGTGTCGAAGGTGCCGTGGTCACCGCGGCGATTGATGCGATAGCGGCAGGCAAGTCCGAGATCTTGGAATTTGGCGTCAGCGATGATGAAGCCTTTGCCGTCGGTCTGGCCTGTGGCGGACAGATCAAGGTGCTGGTGCAGCCCGTCGGGGATGGCCTAACACTTGCGATGTTGCAAGCGCTGGCCGATGCACGCGACGCAGCCCGGCCCATCGGCCTTGTCACCGATCTTGCGACCGGTGCCAGCCGGATCATCGCCCCCGCCGATGCCCCCGACCGTTTCCGCCTGGACCGGTCAGGAATGGAACAGGACGGTACATTCATCACCATCCAGAACCCACCCCTGCGAATGATTATCGTCGGTGCCGTGCATATCGCACAGCCGCTTGTCAGCATGGCACGCGCCTGCGGCTATGCGCCCACGCTGATCGACCCGCGCGGCGCATTCGGGTCCGCCGCGCGTTTTCCCGGTGAGACGATTATGGAAGATTGGCCTGACGAAGCCCTCGCCACCCTCAAGCCTGATGCCCGCACGGCAATCGTCACGCTGACCCACGACCCCAAACTGGACGATCCCGCAATCATTGCGGCGTTGCGGTCCGATGTGTTCTATCTCGGCTGTCTTGGTTCCACCCGCACCCATGCCAAACGCGTCACACGGTTGCAGGATGCCGGTTTTACCGCAGACCAGATCGCGCGCATCCATGCTCCTGTCGGCCTTGATATCGGCGGGCGGCACCCCGCAGAGATTGCCGTCAGCATCATGGCGCAAATCACGCAAACCCTGCGGCAGGCCAGATGAAGTTCGGCACCATTCCGGTCGCGCAAGCGCAAGGCGCGATCCTTGCGCATGGCACGCAAATCGGCAGTCGCCGCTTGCCCAAAGGCAGCCTGCTGGACGCCGCTGATATCGCAGCACTTCAGACCGCAGGCATTGACGAAGTGATCGCCGCCACACTCGACCCCGGCGATCTGGATGAAAATGCAGCAGCAGCCAAGCTCGCCCATGCTTTGGCCGGAAACGGGGTCACTATCAGCACTGCGGCGACAGGTCGCGTCAACCTGTTTGCAGATGCAGCAGGAATCGTGAACCTTGATATCGGCGCAATCAATCGCGTCAATGCAGTCAATCCGATGATCACTGTCGCGACCTTGCCGCAATATACCCGCGTCGCGGCAGGCAATATGGTGGCGACGATCAAGATCATCTCCTATGCCGTGCCGGGGGATGATCTGGCCAAAGTCGCCACCGCTGATGCCGTATCCCTGCTACGCCCGCTTTACCGCACCGCCACCCTGATCGAGACCAGTCTGGGTAAAGACCCAGGCACCAAAGGGCAAAAATCGCTGGCAAAGCGGCTGTCGCGGCTTGATATGGCGCTGGATGATATCGTGACAGTATCACATGATACCAATGCTTTGTCGCGCGCACTTCAGGCTGTAACTGGTGATGTTGTTTTCATCCTCACCGCCTCTGCCACATCTGATGTCGACGATATCGGCCCTGCCGCTTTGCGTGCGGCAGGCGGCAATGTCACCCAGTTCGGCATGCCTGTGGATCCCGGCAATCTGCTGTTTCTGGGCGACCTGCATGGCAAGCCGGTGATCGGATTGCCTGGCTGCGCCCGTTCGCCTGCGCTGAACGGGGCCGATTGGGTGCTGGAACGGGTCATCTGTGGGCGTCCGCCCGGCCCTGCCGATTTCGCGGCTATGGGTGTCGGCGGCTTGCTAAAAGAAATGCCAGACCGCCCGCAGCCGCGCCGCAGCATGACGTGATGCTGCATAGCAGCGGAGTTTCCCTGTTCTCAGATCATCATTGCCGTGCTTAACTCATTCCAGAACGCAAATAAGATGACGAGTTCGGGAGGAATGAATGGCATCTGTAACTATGAAGGTGAACGGTAAATCCGTGTCGAAAGACGTGGAAGGACGCACGCTTTTGGTGGATTTTCTGCGCAATGATCTGCGTCTGACAGGCACCCATGTTGGCTGCGACACATCGCAATGCGGCGCCTGCGTCGTGCATGTCAACGGCCAAGCGGTCAAGGCCTGCGCGATCTTCGCGGTCGAGGTGGACGGCGCAGAAGTTGCCACCATCGAAGGCCAGGCAAACGCTGACGGATCGCTGAACGTGATCCAGCAGGCGTTTCAGGATCATCACGGCCTGCAATGTGGCTTTTGCACACCGGGCATGGTGATGTCTGCCGCCGCGCTGTTGAAAGAGAATCCCAAGCCGTCCGAGGCCGAGGTGCGCAGCTATCTGGAGGGGAATATCTGCCGCTGCACGGGATATCACAACATTGTCAAAGCGATCATGGCAGCATCCGGTCAGGACGTCGCCGCCATCGCCGCCGAATAATCAGAATTTGGGAGAAACCGGGACGCGCGCTATCCTGCCAGCCGTCCCATCCGGGAGGAATTTCAATGCCTAAAGATCATGGAATTGGCGCCAGCGACAAGCGGCGCGAAGACGTCCGCTTTTTGACGGGTGCCGGTCATTACACCGACGATATCAAACATTACGGCGCGACCACGGCGGTCTTTTGCCGTTCGACCGTGGCGCATGGCGTCATCAAATCAATCGACACTTCAGAGGCCGAAGGGATGCCGGGCGTGCTGGCTATCTTCACCGGCGCGGATTTCGCTGATGTGGGCGGCAACCCCGCTGGCTGGCTGATCAACAGCCGCGACGGTACGCCGATGAAGGAACCCAAACGCCCCGTTCTGGCACATGGCAAGGTCCGCCATGTCGGTGACGCCTATGCCGCGGTGATCGCGGAAACTGAATTGCAGGCCCGCAACGCAGCCGAGGCGATTGTGGCCGAAATCGAGGAACTGCCCGCCATCGTTGATATGGCTGCAGCCTTGGCTGGCGATGCGTTCGTGCATGACGAGATCGAAACCAACCAGTGTTTCGACTGGGGCTGGATCGAGGACAACCGCGCCGCCACCGATGCGGCGATCAAGGCAGCGCCTCATGTCACAACGCTGGAACTGGTCAACAACCGTCTGGTGCCCAATGCGATGGAACCACGCTGTTCCATCGGGAACTACGACGCGGGCAATGATTCCTACGTCCTGCAAACCACATCGCAGAACCCGCATCTGACACGGCTGCTGATTTCGGCCTTTGTCATGGGTATTCCCGAAAACAAACTGACGGTCATTGCGCCTGACGTGGGTGGTGGCTTCGGGTCCAAGATCTATCACTACGGCGAAGAAGCCTTGGTGCTGGCTGCCGCACGCAAGATAGGCCGTCCTGTCAAATGGACCGCCGACCGGACCGAGGCGTTTTTGACCGATGCACATGGCCGTGACCATGTGACCAAGATCGAACTCGCCTGTGAAAAAGACGGCACGTTTATCGCCTTCCGTACGGAAACCATGGCGAATGTCGGGGCCTATCTGTCGAACTTCTCGACCGCGACGCCGACCTTCCTGCATGGCACGCTGATGGCGGGGAACTACACCGTCCCCAACGTCTATGTGAATGTGAAAGCCGTGTTCACCAATACCGCCCCCGTTGACGCCTATCGCGGTGCGGGCCGGCCAGAGGCGACCTATTCCATCGAACGCGTCATCGACAAGGCGGCGCGTGAATTGGGGATCGATCCGATCGAAATCCGGCGCAAGAATTTCGTTAAGCCAGACCAGTACCCGTTCACCAGCGCTGCCGGTCTGGAATACGATTCCGGCAACTATGACGCGCTGATGGACACGCTGGAAAAGCACATCGACCGCAAGGGGTTCGAGGCACGCCGCAAGGAAAGCGAAGCCAAAGGCATGCTGCGCGGTCTGGGCCTGAACGCCTATATCGAGGCTTGCGGCATCGCGCCGTCAAACCTTGTAGGTGTGCTGGGCAGCCGTGTCGGCCTTTATGACGCCGCGACCGTTCGGGTGAATGCCACTGGCAACCTGTCCGTCATGGTCGGCGCGCATAGCCACGGGCAGGGGCATGAAACCGTGTTTCCCCAGATCGTGGGAGAAATGCTGGGGATTGATCCGCAAAGCATCGACATCGTGCATGGCGATACGTCGAAAATCCCCTTCGGGATGGGCACCTACGGGTCGCGGTCCCTGGCGGTCTGTGGTTCCGCGATGGTGCGGGCCACCGAAAAGATCATCGCCAAGGCCAAGAAGATTGCCGCCCATATGCTGGAAGCTTCTGCCGATGACGTGGATTTCAAGGATGGCCAGTTCACCGTGAAGGGCACCGACAAATCCGTCAGCTTCGGCGAGGTCGCGTTGAAGGCTTATATCCCTCACAACTTCCCGCTTGAAGACATCGAACCGGGGCTGGAGGAAACGGCGTTCTATGATCCCGCCAACTTTACCTATCCGTCCGGCGCCTATGCCTGCGAGGTCGAGGTGGACCCTGACACCGGCAAGGTCCGTGTGGACCGTTTCGTCGCTGTGGACGATTTCGGCAACATCATGAACCCGATGATCGTGACGGGGCAGGTGCATGGCGGGCTTGGCCAAGGGATCGGGCAGGCGCTGCTGGAAGGGGCGCGTTATGACGATGATGGCCAGCTTTTGTCGGCCAGCTACATGGATTACACCATGCCGCGCGCGGATGATCTGCCGTTCTACACCGTCGATCACGCCAACGGCACGCCATGCACGCACAACCCCTTGGGCGTGAAAGGCTGTGGCGAGGCGGGGGCGATCGGATCGCCGCCGACAATCGTGAACGCCGTGGTCGATGCGCTGCAATCGGCGGGCAAGAACGTCACCCACATCGACATGCCCCTGACGCCGCTGCGCGTCTGGGATGCCATGCAAAACGCATAAGGGAGAGCAGGAATGTATGCTTTTGAAATCGAACGGCCCAAAACCATCGCCGATGCGGTCAAGGCGCTGCAATCCGACGGTGCGCAGGCGCTGGGCGGCGGGCAAACGCTGATCCCGACACTGAAGGCACGGCTTGCCGCACCAGAGGTGCTGGTCAGCCTGACGGGGATCGGTGAAATGCAAGGCGTGTGTCTGTCCGACGACGGTGCGCTGTGCGTCGGGGCAGGGACCACCCATGCAACCGTCGCCAGCGAAGCGGCAGCGCATTTTCCGGGTCTGGCGGAACTGGCCAGCCATATCGGTGATCCGGCGGTGCGCAACCGCGGCACGCTCGGCGGATCGCTGGCGAACAACGATCCCGCTGCCTGTTATCCAGCAGCGGTGCTTGGAACAGGTGCGACGATCATCACCAACACCCGCCAGATCGCGGCGGATGATTATTTTCAGGGCATGTTCACCACTGCACTGGAAGAAGGCGAGGTCATCACCGAGGTCCGTTTCCCGATCCCGCAAAAGTCGCATTACATGAAATTCGTCCAGCCGGCGTCGCGTTTCGCGCTGGTCGGCGTGTTTGTCGCGCAATACGCGGATGGCGTGCGCGTCGCAGTCACAGGCGCATCGGAAGAAGGCGTTTTCCGCTGGCATGACGCCGAAAAAGCGCTGGCTGCCGATTTCTCGGACAAGGCGCTAGATAGTCTGAGCGTGCCTGCGGATAACATGATCGGCGATCTGCACGGATCGCCCGCATACCGCGCCCATCTGGTCAAAGTCATGGCCGGGCGCGCGGTAAAAGCTGCCTGACCCCATCGGCACTATTCCGCCCGACCCTGTTGTCGGGCGGAACGTTTCGTTCCTCATAATGTTATAAAAGTTAGCGCCCCCTTTTCGGGAGGATGTTATGATGAGGATTAAAATGCGTTATTCAAAATTGAAATCCACGACTTCGTTGGTCGTCAGCCTTGCGCTGGTTTCAACGCCCATGTTCGCACAGCAGGCAGAAATCGATACCTGCGGCGATGAACCGGAATTCCCGTGCCTTGTTGACGGAGAACTGGTCGAAGACCGCTCTGAATTCGACATGATGCAAGAGGCTGCGGCAATGGCCGCAATCGAAGCACAGGTCGAGGCTGACCTTGCCGCCGCCGCAGCGCTTGAGGCAGAAGCCCTTGCCGCCGCTGAAGCCGAAGCAGCAGCCGCCGCCCAAGCTGCCGCCGCCGAAGACGCCGCCAACGCCGAAGCGGAAGCCGCCGCCGAGGCCGCAGCCGCTGCCGCAGCGCAGGCCGAACAAGAGGCCCAAGCCGCCGCAGAAGCTGCAGCCGCAGCACAGGCAGCAGCTGATGCCGAAGCACAAGCCGCCGCTGACGCCGCAGCTGCCGCCGATGCCGCAGCTGCCGCCGATGCCGAAGCCGCTGCAGATGCAGAAGCCGCCGCAGAAGCTGCTGCCGATGCCGCTGCCGCTGAAGAAGCTGCCGCTGCTGTTGCTGCCGCAGAAGCTGCAGAAGCAGATGCTGCCGAAGATGACGCATTAAGCGCTGAAGAAGCAGCCGTTGTTGCCGCTGCAGAGGCCGAAGCAGAAGCCTTGGCTGCGGCAGAAGAAGCAGACGCTGCCGCTGAAGCAGATGCCGCCGCTGAAGTAGACGCAGATGCCGCCCCCGAAGTAGAAGCAGAAACCGCTGCCGAAGCTGAAGTAGTGACAGATGCCGAGGCCGAAGCAACTGCCGAGGCTGAAGCCGCTGCAGAAGCAGAAGCAATCGCAGAAGCGGAAGCTGCACCACCGATCGTGGAGCCGACAACAGTCGAAGAGCAGCTTGCTGCCCAGCCGCAAACCCCCGAAGAAACCCAAGAAGAAGCGCCGATTGAATCGGCAGCAGCTTTCGCTGATCTGGACACCGACACCGTACCGGAAGGCACAGAAGTCGAAACCGAAACAGTGACCGAAGATAATGTGCGGTCCAGTACCGAAGACTTTGCCAATCGCGCGAATGACGATCAGGCACCTGTGGTGTCAAGCAGCAGTGACCGTGACGGCCTGTCGACTTTCCAAAAGGCGCTTTTGGTCGGTCTTGGTGCGGCTGTCGTCGGCACCGTGCTGCGTAACGGTGACCGGGTTGTATCGAACTCGGGCGACCGTGTTGTTGTGCAGCGTGGCGATAACTTTGTCGTCCTGAAAGATGACGATGTGCTGTTGCGTCAGCCGGGCAATCAGGTTGAAACACAGACGTTCAACGACGGATCATCGCGGACAATCGTGTTGCGTGAAGATGGCAGCCGGATCATCACAATCCGTGGTGCCGATGGCACCGTCCAGCGCCGTGCACGCCTGATGCCGGATGGCACGCAGGTAGAATTGTTCAATGATACGGTCGGCTCTGCGCCGGTGGTCGTTTCGCAGCTGCCGCCAGCACCGGTTTACTTTGTTGAAACCGATCCGGCACGCATCGACGTCGCGACATTACGTCAAGCATTGGAAGCGCGCCAACGGCCTGCCGGTTTTGACCGGACGTTTTCGCTAAATCAGGTTCGCACGATTCAGGAAGTCCGCCGTCTGGCACCTGTGGTCGAACTGGACACGCTGACATTTGCCACAGGCTCTGCCGCGATTGACCCCGATCAGGCCGCCGGTCTGACAGATCTGGGTCTGGCGATTGCCGGGATCGTCGAAAGCGATCCAACGCAGGTGTTCCTTGTCGAAGGGCATACCGATGCGACAGGTCCGGCGTCGCTGAACCTAGCGCTGTCTGACCGTCGCGCGGAAACCGTCGCACTGGCCTTGACCGAGTTCTTTGGCGTCCCGCCAGAAAACCTGATCACCCAAGGGTATGGCGAAAGCTTTCTGAAGGTGCCGACGCTGGCCGCGGAACGCGCCAACCGTCGTGTGGCGATCCGCAATATCACGACGCTGCTGCGCTAAGCAGTCGTCGGCTATCGAAACGACAAAGGGCGGCTCATCGAGCCGCCCTTTTTATGTTTCGCGTAGGGTGGGTCATGACCCACCTTACGGATATTATTTGGACAACGGACCGATCAGCATGACCATCTGGCGGCCTTCCATCTTGGGGAAGTTTTCGACCTTGCCGGTTTCCTTGGTGTCTTCAGCCACACGTTCCAGCAATTGCCGGCCCAGTTCCTGGTGCGCCATTTCACGGCCACGGAACCGCAGGGTGATCTTCACCTTGTCGCCGTTTTCCAGAAACTTGAACACGTTGCGCATCTTGACTTCGTAATCGTGGGAATCCGTGTTCGGGCGGAACTTGATTTCCTTGATCTCGATGATCTTCTGCTTCTTGCGTGCTTCGGCTTCTTTTTTCTGTGTCTCGTATTTGAATTTGCCGAAGTCCATGATCTTGCAGACCGGAGGAACAGCATTCGGCGAAATTTCTACAAGGTCCAGCCCGGCTTCTTCAGCCATCTGCATTGCCCGTTCGGGCGTGACAACGCCTGCATTTTCGCCATCTGCTCCGATAAGCCGGATTTCGGCTGCCCTGATCCGTTCGTTGATCCGGGGGCCTGTTTCGCGCTGGGGTGGCGCGTTGTGGGGTCTGCGTCCTATGGTCTTGATCCTTTGATTGTTCCAGAATGTTGCAGCGGAAGCTAAACCTGCTTTGGCTGCGCTTCAAGCCGCTATCATACAGATTCGTGCCTATTTTGAAAGGAACCTTCCCTCTTTCACTTTATCGCGACTTCTGACATATGCCGCAGCCGGGGGCTCTTGTGTGGCCCACCTCTCTTGAAAGAAGGACCAAGACCATGAGAGCGCTTGCTATCTTGATTATCCTCGCCGTTGTCGGCTTTTTTGGCTACCAGTATGCCGTCGAAGGCCGTGGCCCGAATGCAGCCATCGGTGTTCTGACAGGGGCAACAGCCGAGGCCGAAGCCCGCGCTGCTGCTGAAGCGCAAGCTGCTGCAGATGCCGCTGCCGCAGAAGCTGCTGCTGCCGCCGCTGCCGAAGCCGCTGCCGCCGAGGCAGAAGCCCAGGCCGCCGCTGAAGCCGAAGCTGCTGCTGAAGCCGAAGCTGCTGCTGAAGCCGAAGCTGCCGCGATCGCTGTGCAGGAGGCGCTGGACGAAGCTGCCGTCGCAACCGAAGAAGCGATTGAAAGCACCACCGACGCGCTGGAAGAAGCGACTTCTGATCTGGCTGCCTCTGCCGACGAAGTGTTGACGGTTGAAAACTTCAACCTCGACAGCGTGATCGCCCTGATCGAGGGGTCGGACCTGAACGAACAGGAAAAGACCACCCTGACAAACGCCGTCCGTGCCGCCCAGAACAGCCCTGCATTGCTGCAGCCCGTACTGGAACGTGCGCGTCAGCTGCTGGCTGAATAACAGACCCCAAAACAAGAAAGGCCGCCCTGATCGGGGCGGCCTTTTGCGTTTCTGCGCAATGGGTTAGTCAAGGAAGGCCTTTTCCACGACATATTGCTGGGGATTGGAATTGGCGCCTTCGTTCAAGCCGTAGCCTTCCAGCATTTCCTTCAGTTCCAGATTGAACGCCAGATTGCCACAGATCATCGCGCGGTCCGTTTCAGGCGAAATCATTGGCACATCCAGATCAGCAAATGCCTCGCCTGACCGCATCAGATCGGTGATCCGGCCCATCTTGGGGCTGTCTTCGCGGGTGGTGGTCGGGTAATATTTAATCTTTTTCCAAAAGCCTTCACCGATCACTTCATTCAGCAATTCATCGGTTTTCAGACCTTCGATCAGATCGCGCCCGTAGGTCAGCTCGCCCACTTCGCGGCAGGTGTGGGTGATGATGATTTCGTCGTAATCTTCATAGGTCTGTGGTTCGCGCAGCAAGCTTGCGAAAGGCGCGAATCCGGTGCCGGTCGCGAAAAACCACAGCCGTTTGCCGGGCAGCAGGGCGTCATGCACCAGCGTGCCCACCGGCTTGGGGCGCAGGATCAGGCTATCACCGACGGTGATATGCTGCAGTTTTGAGGTCAGTGGGCCGTCTTGAACCTTGATCGAATAAAACTCCAGCTCTTCATCCCATGAAGGCGAGGCGATGGAATAGGCGCGCATGATCGGTTTGCGTTTACCTGTCTGGGGGTCTTCGTCACCCATCAGCCCGATCATCACGAATTCGCCCGACCGGAACCGCAAGGTCGCGGGGCGGGTGATGCGGAAGGAAAACAGCCGGTCGGTGTAATGCTTCACCTCGGTCACGGTCTGCATATCGGGCAATTGCGGGACGATTTTGGCGCTGGCGTGGTTCACGGGGCTTTGCTCTGTCATAGGTTCCATACGTGACCCATATAGGGCCACCCTCTGTCTAGTCATTGATCTGTGTCAGGGAAAGGGTCAGCCGCGCAAACGGGCCTGATAATGGTTCTGTTGCCAATCGGCACGGGCGAGCCATTGATCCTGCGGCTGGCGGGCAGCCATGGCGTCGTCAATCTCGACCTCGTCGAAACCAACACGGCGGGCCATGGCGTATTGATCGGCCAGCACATGGCCGCGCGCGCGCAAACGGCCTTTGAAACCTGCGCGCCGTAGCATCGTGGCCAGCGTGAAACCGCGCCCGTCGGCAAATGACGGAAAATCAATCCGGATCATCGGCGCATTGGTCAGGCGAGCCAGTGTGGCGTGGTCGGTGTCGGACGGCAGGTCCACAGCATAGGCGCAATCATTGGCAATCGCCTGCTGCGCATCGCGGAACGGGCCTGTCCAGTCGTCGGCTGCAAAGCCCTGATCGGTGACGATAATGCTCATGCTGCCTGGCCTTCCCGGACGATCCGTCCGTTTTCAAAATGGATACCGCATTCGGTTTTTTCGCTGTTGCGCCAACGACCTGCGCGGGGATCTTCACCAGCGCCGACACGCGTCGTGCAAGGCATGCACCCGATTGAGGGATAGCCTTGCGCCACAAGCGGATGCCGGGGTAGTTTGTGATCTTCCATATACCCACGCAGATCAGCCGATGACCATTGCGCCAGCGGGTTTATCTTGATCCGTGCGCCGTCTTTTTCAAACAACGGCAGGCTGGCGCGCTGGCCGTTCTGGAATTGCTTGCGTCCGGTGATCCAGCCACCGAAGCCTTGCAACGCCAGTTCCAACGGGCGTGCCTTGCGCAGGCCGCAGCAGGCATCCGGATCAGCCTGATGCAGCAGGCCGTCGACATCTTCGCGCAGCACATCGTTGCGGTTGGGGGTGATGATCCGCACGTCTGTCAGCCCAAGGGTGCCAGCCAGTTTGCGCTGATAATCCAGCGTTTCTGGAAACAGCATTTC
>Ga0207421_10007349_pt1 | contig 11737 bp, 11 predicted proteins | sample SodLakKL_010_SED_4_FD_187542 | JGI IMG/M metagenome (GOLD analysis project Ga0207421, IMG submission 187542) | Alkaline sediment microbial communities from Lake Tanatar, Kulunda Steppe, Russia - 8KL_010_SED (SPAdes) (version 2) | ecosystem: Environmental > Aquatic > Non-marine Saline and... | reverse complement strand
CCGCCCCGGCCACGTCTTCCCGTTGCGCTACCACCCCGGTGGCGTGCTGCGACGCCCGGGGCACACCGAGGCCTCGGTCGATCTGGCGCGCCTGGCCGGACGGCGCCCCGCCGGGGTGATCTGTGAGGTCGTCAACCCCGACGGCACCATGGCCCGGGTCCCGGACCTCGAGGCCTTCTGCGCCGAGCACGACCTGCTGTTGATCACCATCGCGGACCTGGTCGCCTACCGGCGCGCCCGCGAGTCGATGGTCGAACGCGTCGCCACGGCCAAGCTGCCGACGCCGTACGGCGACTGGACCATGATGGGCTACCGCTCCTCGGCCGACGGCGCCGAGTCGATGGCCCTGCTCTACGGCGACCCGGAAGGGCAGCCCGACGTCCTGGTCCGGATGCACTCCGAGTGCCTGACCGGTGACGTCTTCCGGTCGCTGCGGTGCGACTGCGGCGCCCAGCTCGACCTCGCGATGGCGCGCATCGCCGACGAGGGCCAGGGCGTGATCGTCTACCTGCGCGGCCACGAGGGACGCGGGATCGGGCTGCTGCACAAGCTGCAGGCCTACGAGCTGCAGGACTCCGGCGCGGACACCGTGGATGCGAACCTCGCGCTCGGGCTCCCGGCCGACGCCCGGGACTACGGCACCGGGGCGCTGATCCTGTCGGACCTCGGGCTGACGACCCTGCGCCTGTTGACCAACAACCCGGACAAGCGCGCGGCGCTCGGCGGGTTCGGGCTGTCGATCGTCGAGAAGGTCCCGGTCGAGGTCAAACCCAACGCCTCCAACGCGTTCTACCTGCGCACCAAGGCCGAGCGGATGGGCCACGAGCTCACCGACGACCCGCTCCCGGTCTCGACCGGGGTCGGCGACATCGCCAAGCAGGTCGCCGTGGCGCCCACCGCGGTGTTCCGCCCGGACCCCGGGTTCGCCATGCCCCGGCCGCAGGACGACGATGACGCGTCGGACGCCGTGCGTGCGAGCGCGGATGCCGGCGGGCATCATGGCCCCGACCGCGCCGATGACCCCGTGGCCGCGCAGGCCGCCGGCGCCGACCAGAGGAACCGCACGTGAGCGACATCCAGATCCATCACGGTGCACCGGACGCCTCCGGGCTGCGCGTGGCCGTGGTCGCCGCCCGTTTCAACGAGGCGATCGTCGAGCGTCTGGTCGACGGCGCGACGGGGGCGCTGCTGCGCCACGGCGCGGTGCCCGCCGACGTGCAGGTCGCGTGGGCGCCCGGGGCGTTCGAGTTGCCCGTGGTGCTCAGGAAGCTCGCGAGCGGCGGCGGGGTCGACGCGCTGGTGGCCCTCGGTTGCGTCGTGCGCGGCGAGACCCCCCACTTCGACTACGTCGCCGGCCAGGCCGCCTCGGGCTCCGAGGCGATCGCCCGCGAGTACGGGATCCCGGTCGCCTTCGGGGTGTTGACCGTCGACACCTGGGACCAGGCCGTCCAGCGTGCGGGGGGCAAGCTCGGCAACAAGGGCGCGGAGGCGGCGCTCGCCGCCGTCGAGACCGCCAACCTGCTACGGAGCCTGTGACCCTGGACGTGCCGGTCGCCGACGACGCCACCCCGGAGCCCAACGCGCCGGGGGCCCGCCGGCGCGCGATCGCGGAGGAGCAAGCCCACCTCGATCACATCCACGACCGCGTCGAACAGCTGCGCCGCACCGCCTCCGACCGGGTGACCGAAGCGGCGGCCGACCGCTCCGGCTCGACCTTCCAGGCCCGGTTCGAGCGCGACGTCACCGCCCACCACCACGCCACCAGGCAGGCCCGTTACACCTTCGGTGACGTCGAGTCGCTCGCCTTCGGCCGGCTCGACCTGCGCGACGGCGACCGCATGCACGTCGGTCGGGTGTCGGTGGTCGACGACCAGGGCGACGTGGTGCTGGTCGACTGGCGCGCCCCCGCCGCCGCGGCGTTCTACCAGGCGACCGCGGCGCGGCCCGACGACGTCGCCCGACGGCGCACGCTGCTGACCCGTGGTCGGACCGTCAAGGACCTCGACGACGAGGTGTTGGACCCCGAGGCCGCCGACGCGTTGGGCCTGACGGCGGTGACCGGCCAGGGCGCGCTGCTGGCGGCGCTGTCCCGCGCACGCACCGGCGCGATGCGCGACATCGTCTCGACCATCCAGTCGGACCAGGATGCGATCATCCGCTCGCCGGCCACGGGAACGCTGGTGGTCACCGGCGGGCCGGGTACCGGCAAGACCGTCGTCGCCCTGCACCGGGTGGCGTTCCTGCTCTACCGCGACCGCGACCGGTTCGAGGGCCGCGGGGTCCTGGTGATCGGCCCGAGCGACGCCTTCACGGAGTACACCGCCCGGGTGCTGCCCGCGCTCGGTGAGGACCGTGCGGTGCAGCGACCCCTGGCGGCGCTCGCACCGAAGGGCACCGAGGTCGGCGGCTGGGACGAACTGGAGGTCGCCCGCATCAAGGGCGACCTCGCCATGATCGAGGTGTGTCGGCGCGCGCTCGGTGCGGTGCTCCCGCCGATCCCACCCGACACCCGGGTGTCGTTCGAGGGCACGACCGTCACCGTGCCGCCCGCCGAGGTGGAGCGGGTGCGCGAGCGTCAGCTCGGGCGGGTGCGCGCCGATGCCAACGGGGCCAGCTACCACCAGCGCACCGAGGCGGCCGACCAGGCCCTGCGTTCGGCGCTGTGGAAGGTCTGGGGATCGGCCCACCGCTCGTCGGGCGGTCGCGTGCCCGACACGCGTGAGGGCTCGGGCTTCGACGCCGCCCTCGATCGTTCCGCGCAGGTGCGGATGCTGCGCCGCTGCTACTGGCCCGAGCTGAGCGCGACCAGGGTGTTGAGCGAACTGGCGACCGGCGGGGTCGACCTCCCCGCCCTGATCGGCTCGATCATCCCGCCCGAGGACGTGCAGCGCCTGGTCGACGCCTGGGCGGCGGCCGCGGGCTGGACGATCGACGACATGGGCCTGCTGGACGAGTTGGCCGCCCTGCTCGGACCGTCACCCGGCCGCGCCGCCAAGCGCGAAGCCAAGGACGACGGCGGCCTGCGGGTCAGCTCCGACGCGTGGAACATCGAGATCGAGCCCGTCGACGTCGAGGCCGACGACTACCGCGACTTCGCCCACGTGGTGGTCGACGAGGCGCAGGACCTCACCCCCATGCAGTGGCGTGCCGTCGCGCGGCGCGGTCCGTACGCCTCGTGGACGGTGGTGGGCGACCTGGCGCAGCGCAGCCGGGTGGCCGATCCCGCCACCTGGGAGGACATCGCCAAGCTCATCGGTCGACGCGAGGTCGCGGTGCGCAGCCTCACCGTCAACTACCGGACCCCCGCGGAGATCGCCGAGGTCGCTCGCGAGGTGCTGGTCGCGGCCGGCCACGACCCGGCGAGCTCGCCGCAGGCGGTCCGGGGGACCGGCACCTCGCCCGGCCTGGTGACCTCGGAGGACCTCCCGGGGACGGTCGCGACGCTGATCGGGCAGCTGACCGCGGCCCAGGACGGCACCGTCGCGGTGATCGCGCCCGAGGACCACCTCGCGGCCCTGCGAACGGCGGTCGCGACGCTCCCGGTGGAGGCCGCCGAACGGGTCCGGGTCCACGAGCCCCGCACCGTCAAGGGCCTGGAGTTCGACGACGTGCTCGTGGTCGCGCCCGACCAGATCGTGGGGGGGTCCGCGGTGGGGACCCACCAGCTCTACGTCGCGGTCACCCGTGCGACCCGGACGCTGCACGTCGTCGCCGGGGCGGGGGCACGCTTCCCCGGCCGCGAGCGCCTGACCGCCACCGGACGCGCCGTGATCGGTGGCGGGCCGTGACCGGTCGGCGTCGCGCGGACCGCTTCAGAGGCGGCAGGCCAGGATGTCGGTGACCAGGATGCCCCGCGCACCCAGTTCCCACAGCTCGTCCATGACCCGGTTGGTCTGCTTCTGCTCGACCATCGCGCGGACCGCCACCCAGTTCCGGTCCTGCAGCGGGCTGATGGTCGGCGACTCGATCCCCGGGGTGATGGCGCAGGCGGCCTCGATGGTCTCCACCCGGCAGTCGTAATCCATGATGACGAACTGCCGGGCGATGATCACGCCCGTCAGCCGACGCATCAGCTGCTCGATCCGGGCGTCGGGCTCCGCACCCTCCCGGCGCACGAGCACCGCCTCGGACTGCAGGATCGGCTCCCCGACGATCTCCAGTCCGGCCTGGCGCAGGGTCGTGCCGGTCGAGACGACGTCGGCGACGATGTCGGCCACCCCCAGCCGGACCGCGGTCTCGACCGCACCGTCGAGGTGGATCAGCTCGGCCTCGATACCGCGCCGCGCGAGGTCCTGCGCCACGAGGCCCTCGTAGGAGGTCGCGATGCGCTTGCCGGCGAAGTCGGCCACCTCGACGGCCGTGCCCGGAACCGCGGCGTAGCGGAAGGTCGAGCCACCGAAGCCGAGCGCGAGGATCTCCTCGGCCGGGGCGTCGCCGTCGAGCAGCAGGTCACGACCGGTGATGCCGACCTCGAGCTGGCCGGCGCCGACGTAGGTCGCGATGTCGCGCGGACGCAGGAAGAAGAACTCGGTGTCGTTGTCGGGGTCGGCGAGCACCAGCTCGCGGTGGTCGCGGCGTTGGCGGTAGCCGGCCTCGTTGAGCATCTCGGTGGCGGCGGCGGACAACGAGCCCTTGTTGGGCACGGCGACGCGGAGCATGGCAGACCTCAGGGGAGGAGGGTGGGAGAAACCAGGGAGGAGGGTGGGAAGGACCAGGGAGGGCGGGAAGGACCAGGCCCGGTGGGGCGTGGGATCACAGGTGAGCGTAGACGTCCTCGAGGCTCAGTCCGGTGGCCAGCATCAGGACCTGCGCGTGGTAGAGCAGCTGGCTGATCTCCTCGGCGGCGCGCTCGGGGGACTCGTGCTCGGCGGCCATCCAGGATTCCGCGGCCTCCTCGACGACCTTCTTGCCGATGGCGTGGACGCCGGCGTCGAGGGCGGCGACGGTGCCGGAGCCCTCGGGCCGGGTGGTGGCCTTGTCGGACAGTTCGGCGAACAGCTGATCGAAGGTCTTCACGTGAGGAGTCCGTTGGCATCGGCGGGTGGGATCGACGCAGGCGGGCAGGGTACGTGAGCCGACGGCTACGCTCGGGGCCGACGATGCCCTTGACCGCAAACCACGACCAGGAGCGCCGCGTGAGCGACGTGCCCATGGACCCCAACGCCGCCGAAGGCCAGCCCTCCGAGGAGGAGGTGCGCGCCTACCTCTCGCAGTTGCGTGCCGCCCCCGCCGATCAGGTGCTCGCCGAGGTCTTCTCCGGGCTGCTCAACGCCGCTCAGGTGAAGGTCGGCCGTCGTGATGCTCGGGTGCTGCTCGATGCCACGGCGACGTTGATCGCGCAGGTTCGCGGGATCCTGCCGGAGGAGCTCACCACGCAGCTCGACGACGTGGTCGGGCAGTTGCGCGCGGCGCAGGTGCAGGCCGAGCCGGAGGTCGCCCAGGCGGCGGCGCAGGGTCAGGTCGAGCCCAACGACCTGGGTGCGGAGGCGGTGCCCGACAGCGACACCGCCGCGGGCTCCCCCTCCAGCGCCGAGGCGCCGGCGGGTGGCACGACACCTCCGGGCGGTTCGGATGCCGCATCGCGGCTGTGGGTGCCGGGCCGCTGATCCCGCAGGGGCGTGATCGATGTCGCGCCCCGGATCTCGCGCCCCTGATGGTGCCGGACACGGCGTCGGCGCGGTAGCGGCGTGCTGTGGGGGCGTGGACGCCGACACGAGCGCCGTGGTAGGCTCCCTCCAACGTCGAACGCTGACGCATAATCGCATACGAAGTGGCGCCGTTCGCCGGACCCGTTCGTCGGACCGCGCCCACCCGATAGGTCGCCACCTCTTCCGGGTCATCGGATCGTCGCACGGCTCCCGTCCGTCAGGAGCCTGCCGGATCCGTTGTCCCCACGGCGGCCCGACGGGCCGCCGTTCTCGTGTCTCGGCCGAGATCGCCACGACGCACACCGCTCGCCCCGAGCACCATCGAAACCAGGAGGCACCAGCATCGACGAACAGCAGCGCCGGCTGAACGCGGACATCAAGGTCCCACGGGTACGACTCGTGGACGCCGACGGCTCGCAGGTGGGCATCGTCCCGCTCGCGCAGGCCCTTCGACGCGCCCGCGAACAGGAGCTCGACCTCGTCGAGGTCGCCCCGCAGGCGGATCCGCCGGTCTGTCGGATCATGGACTGGGGCAAGGCGAAGTACGAAGAGGAACAGAAGCAGAAGGAGGCGCGCAAGCGCCAGAACCAGATCGCGGTCAAAGAGATCAAGATGCGACCGAAGATCTCGGACAACGACTACGGCACCAAGTCGGGTCACGTCCGTCGGTTCCTCAAGGATGGTTCCAAGGTCCGCGCGTCGATCATGTTCCGCGGTCGCGAGATGACCCACACCGAACTCGGACTGAAGCTGCTCGATCGACTCGCGGACGACATGAGCGAACTCGCCACGGTCGAAGCCGTGCCGAAGGTCGACGGACGCAACATGGTCATGGTCCTGGCACCGGTCAAGCAGAAGCCGAAGCCCACCGAGGACGCCGAGCCGGACGCTGCCAGGTCCGCCACCAGCGACGGCTGACCGTCACCTCGTTCTCCCGGTCCGCCCGGTGCCGAGATCTGGCGCCGACGGACCGTCCCACGCTGTACCCCCACGCACCCAGGAGGCGCTCGATGCCCAAACAGAAGACCCACAGCGGCGCGAAGAAGCGCTTCCGCGTGACCAAGAACGGCAAGGTCATGTCGTCGCAGAAGAACCGCGCGCACCTGCTCACCACCAAGTCCTCGCGGCGCAAGCGGCGCCTCGCGGGTGAGACCGAGATCGCCGCGCCGGACGCCAAGAAGATCAAGAAGCTGCTCAACCGCTGATCCACCGCGACCCACACCGTCCGGTTCCCGGGCGATCGTCGCACCGACCTCGTTCACGTTTCGGCGCTCGAGCCGCCGTACTCGACCATCAAGGAGCACGACATGGCACGCGTCAAGGGTGGCGTCCACGCCAAGAAGGGCCACAAGGCGGTCATGAACCGCGCGAAGGGCTTCAAGGGGGCCAGCAGCCGGCGTTTCGGTGCGGCCAAGGAGGCGACCTATCACGCGGATCGCTACGCCTACCGCGACCGCCGCAAGAAGAAGGGCGACTTCCGGCGTCTGTGGATCGCACGGATCAACGCGGCGGCCCGTCAGGAAGGCCTCTCCTACAGCCGCCTGATGCACGGGCTGAAGTTGGCCGAGATCGAGGTCGACCGCAAGAACCTCGCGGATCTCGCCGTCCACGACTCGGCGGCCTTCGCCGGACTGGTCGTCGCCGCCAAGGCCGCGCTGGACACGGAAGCCGCGGCCTGAGCCCGGGAACGCCCGGAACGCGATCGACGCCGGCCCTCTGGGCCGGCGTTCGTCGTCGGGGTGGACCGCTATCGTCCCCGCGATGGAACCGATCACCTCGCCCAAGAACGCGCGCGTGCGGGAGCTCGCCTCCCTGAGCCGCGCCCGGACCCGGCGCGAACTCGGTCTGCACCTCGTGGAGGGGCCCAACGCGGTGCGCGACGCGTTGGAGGCCGGACTGGTCACCGAGGTGTTCGTCACCCCGGACGCGCCCGTGGTCCCGGTGCCGGCGGGCGTGGCGGTCACCTCCGTCACCGACGCGGTGCTGGCCAAGCTGGCCGACGCGACCACCCCGCAGGGCCTGATCGCGGTGGCTCGCACCCCGACGGCCACGCTCGCGGAGGTGGTCGGGCGTGGTCTGCTGGTCGTGCTCGACGCGGTCGCCGACCCCGGCAACGCCGGCACCATCCTGCGCACCGCGGATGCGGCCGGGGCGACGGGGGTGGTTCTGACCGTCGGCAGCGTCGACCCGTACTCGCCCAAGGCCATCCGGTCGGCCGCCGGGTCGACCTATCACCTGCCGATCGTGACCGGCGTCGGCCTCGGCGAGCTGGTGGCCGACTGTCGCCGGGCGGGACAGCGGGTCCTCGGCCTCGACGGGCGCGCGACCGAGGAGGTCTGGTCGCTGGAACGTGGCGGCGGCGCCGTGGCGCTGGTGCTCGGCAACGAGGCGCACGGCCTCGGGCCCGACGCGCGTGATCAGCTCGACGGCCTGGTGGCCGTGCCGATCAGCGGACGGGCCGAGTCGCTCAACGTCGCAGCTGCCGCCGCGATTGCGATCTACGCCGCGGCACGGGGCCTGCACCCGGCGCCGCCGTCGGGCTGAGCCGAGGGCCGTCCAGCCGGACAGCCCTTGGCCGGCCGGGCACACGGTCGACGGGGGAGGACGGATGGGGGGTGGCCCGCGGCCTGCGGGGCGCACCGTTAGGGTTCTGAACGACCTGGAGGTCGTAGTGGACGACGCCGCGCTCGATCAGTTGCCGGATGCCGTCATCCTCGTGTCGAGCGACGGGACCCTGATCGGCGCCAACGACCGGTGTCAGGTCGTGCTCGGGTTCGGCCGCGGATCGGTCGGCAGGCCGCTCGCAGCGGTGTTGGACGTGCGTGACGATGCCGGGCTGAGGCTGGTGCTGCCGCCGGCACGCAGCGGCGTCGCGACCCGTCAGACCGAGCGGCTCGCGCGGGTGCTGGACCCGACGGGTCGAGTCCGCCCGATCGCCATCACCGGCCGTTGGAGCGGCGAGACCGACCCGATCTGGGTGATGTCGGCCCGTGGTGCCGGACGTCGGGAGGCGCTCGAGCGGGTGCACGGTGACGTGGTCGCGATGGTCTCGCACGAGATCCGTTCACCGCTGGCGAGCGTGAAGGGCTTCGCCCGGACCCTGATCGGCCGGTGGGACCGGTTCTCCGACGAGCAGAAGCTCACGATGCTGCGCACGATCGACGCCGATGCCGATCGTGTCACCCGGCTGCTCACCGACCTGCTGGAGGTCTCGCGCATCGATGCGGGCCGGGTGCAGCTGTCGCGGGCGCCCGGCGACCTCGGCGCGCTCAGCGAGTCGGTGGTCGACAAGGCCCGCCACCGCGAACTCGCCGCCGACCGCACGCTGCAGGTCACCGTCGACCCACGGACCCCGCTGGTGCCCATCGATGCCGATCGCATCGAGCAGGTCCTGACCAACCTCGTCGACAACGCCGTGCAGCACGGGGTCTCGGGCCCGATCAGCGTCGAGGTCCGCCCGGAGGGCGGTGGCGTGCTCGTCACCGTCGCCGATGCGGGACCGGGGATCCCGGAGGAGCTCAGGGAGGCGGTGTTCCGCAAGTTCGGACGTGGTCGTTCCGAGCGCCGCGCAGGCACCGGCCTGGGGCTCTTCATCGGCCGCGGACTCACCGAGGCGCACGGTGGCCGACTGTGGCTCGACCCCGGATCCGGTCCGGGGGCGCGGTTCCACCTGTGGTTGCCTCCGGCGAGGGTCGAGCCCTCCGGCTGAGCACTATCCTGCAGCGGAACGTGTCACCGCCGCCGGTGCACGGTCACCGGTGCCGGTCGTGGAGCCGGTCGTGGAGCCGGTCGTGGAGTCCGTCGTGGAGAGAGAGTCGTCGTGAAGGACATCGAGCAGCTGCAGTCCGAGGCCATCGCGGCCGTGGCCGCCGCGGACACCCTGGAGGCGCTCGACGAGGTCCGGGTGCGCGCCACCGGCAAGAGGTCCGAACTGGCCACGATCCAGGCGACCATGCGTGAGCTCGCACCCGACGAGCGCAAGGTCCTCGGTCAGCAGCTCAACGCCTTCCGGGAGGCGTTCCAGGCGGAGTTCGACGAGCGCCGCGAGCAGTTGGCCTCGGCGGCGTTGCGCGCACGGCTCGAGACCGAGCGCCTCGACCTGACCGTGCCGCCGCGCCGCGTCCCACCCGGGCGACCGCATCTGCTGACCCAGGTCGAGCACGAGATGCTGGACGTGTTCGTCGGGATGGGCTACCAGGTGGCCGAGGGCCCGGAGGCGGAATCCGGCACCTACAACTTCGATCTGCTCAACATCGAGCAGCACCACCCTGCCCGCCAGGAGATGGACACGATCTACGTCGAGGGTTTCGACGACGTGGTCCTGCGCACCCACACCTCGCCGGTGCAGGCCCGGGTGATGACCACCCAGCAGCCGCCGATCGCCGTGGTGTGCCCGGGTCGGACCTACCGGGCGGACGCGGTCGACGCGACGCACTCGCCGGTGTTCAGTCAGGTGGAGGGGCTGGTCGTCGCCGAGGGCATCACGATGGCGGACCTGCGCGGCACGTTGCTCGCGTTCTCCCGCCGGATGTTCGGTGCCGACCGGGAGATCCGCCTGCGCCCGTCGTTCTTCCCGTTCACCGAGCCCTCCGCCGAGGTCGACGTCTCCTTCGAGGGCGCGGCCGGCAACCACGGTTGGCTCGAGATCCTCGGCGCCGGCATGGTGGACCCGAACGTGCTCAGCGCCTGCGGTATCGATCCGGACCGCTACTCCGGGTTCGCGTTCGGTATCGGCATCGAGCGGGTCGCGATGCTGCGCCACGGGGTCCGCGACATCCGCGAGTTGTTCGACGCCGACGCCCGCTTCCTCGCACGGTTCTGACGCCCCCGGACCTGCTGCCTCGACGCCGTCACCCCACCCGGGAGATCCGGGGAAGAAGGAACGCCACGTGAAGCTGCCCCTGTCCTGGCTGACGTCCATGGTGGACGTCGATCTGCCGATCGAACCGCTCGTCGACGTGATGAGCCTCAACGGCCTCGAGGTCGAGGAGGTCACCGCCCCCGGCGCGGGCGCACGGGAGGTGCGCACCGCGCGGGTGCTCGGCTGGCAGCCGCACCCCGACGCGGACAAGCTCCGGGTCGTGCAGGTCACCGGTGACGCGGGTCAGGGTCAGATCGAGCTCGTCTGCGGTGCCGCGAACTTCGACGTCGGCGACGTCGTCGCCCACGCCCGACCCGGGGGCGCGGTCCCCGGGGTCACCGGCCCCGACGGCGCCAAGGGCATGAGGATGGCCTCCCGCGAGATCCGCGGCGTGGTGTCCCACGGCATGCTCGCCTCCGCGAAGGAGCTCGAGCTCGGCGACGACCACGCCGGCATCCTGGTGCTGCCACCCGACACACCGCTCGGCGTCGATGTCCACCAGCTGCTGCCCATCGGTGAGCCGGTGGTCGAAGTGGCCGTCCAACCCGACCGCGGCGATCACCTCAGTGTGCTCGGTGTGGCGCGCGACCTGGCCGCGATCCTGGATCGCGACTGGCAACCTCCGGCGGTGGCGGAGATGCCCGCCGGACCGACCCTGCCGGTCACCCTCGCGACCGACGGCTGCGCGTCGTTCCACACCGTGGTCGTCGAGGACCTCACCGTGAGGCCCTCGCCGCCCTGGCTGCGTCAGCGCCTGGCCCAATGTGGCGTCCGGTCGATCGACGTGGTCGTCGACGTGACCAACTTCGTGATGCTGGAGCTCGGGCAGCCCCTGCACGCCTTCGACCTCGACCGGATCCACGGCCCGCGGTTGACGGTCCGCGCCGCCGACGACGGTGACACCCTCACCACCCTGGACGACCAGGAGCGCACCCTGGTCGCCGGCGACCTCGTGATCGACGATGCGGATCGCGTCGTCAGCCTCGCGGGGGTCATGGGCGGGTCGGACACCGAGGTGACCGCGGGCACCACCCGGGTGCTGCTGGAGGCGGCCGTGTGGGAACCGGCCGTGATCCGGGCCACCTCGCGTCGCCTGGGCCTGGTCAGCGAGGCCAGCCAACGCTTCGAGCGGGGCGTGGACCCGGCCGGCGCGGGGCGCGCCGTGGCGCGTGCGGCCGCGCTGCTGGCCGAGCTCGCCGGAGGACGGGTGACGGGGCGCGACGCGGTG
>Ga0207421_10007348_pt1 | contig 11739 bp, 14 predicted proteins | sample SodLakKL_010_SED_4_FD_187542 | JGI IMG/M metagenome (GOLD analysis project Ga0207421, IMG submission 187542) | Alkaline sediment microbial communities from Lake Tanatar, Kulunda Steppe, Russia - 8KL_010_SED (SPAdes) (version 2) | ecosystem: Environmental > Aquatic > Non-marine Saline and... | reverse complement strand
TGAAAATACTTGTCCTAAATGCGGAGAGAAAACATTAGAACATGTAAAAACTATCCCACAAAAAGGAGACGTAATAAAAGAAGGTGAGGCCTAGAGAATGACTGAAGAAGATTTAAGATGCCCATACTGCGGAGACATATTCGACAACCAAGATAAAAAAGGAGAACACATAGCAGAAAAACACATAGACAGCAGCGAGAAAATAAGTAGGTCAGGCGAACCCAGCGACTCAAGCCTCATCAACGACTGGAAAAACAGCGAAGATTAAAAGCTGATTTAAAGCTTCAACAACAATTTAGTAACATATTATGGCAGACAAAGACGTAGACCTAACAAGAGAAGAACTAGAAAAACTGACTGAAGAAGTCACCGACCCCGAAACAACCCGTAAATTCAGAGAAATACTAGAAGAAAACACAGAACAAACAGAAGAAGAAACAGAAAAAGAAACCATCGAAACCTTAGACGCAGGCAAGCTATGGAATGAATACGTCAAATGGGGTAGACAAAAAACAAAAGTAGAAACGAAAGGAGAATACATACTATCTGTAATAATCCATTCAGCAATGACTTTAGCAACAGCAGGCCTATGGTTCTTACTGCTTCTAGCCTACTGGGTCTACCAGTTCAAGAGCGACTTAGAAACACGTGAAGCAGACATATTCAAAGAATGGGAAGAAAAAACAGAGAAACAGTAACTCTTAACTGGGTGCTGTACGACAACCTAGAAACAATTTACAGGTGCAGGGATTGCGGGGAAACATTTTCCTCCGAACCCCTTTACATCCAACATTTTCAAGACCAACACACGTATAAAATACAAACAAACGGAGGCGTAATCAAAAAACAATGACAACTCAAACCGATAGACTCGACATAGGATACACGTGCAAAAGCTGTGGAAAACTGAATCAATACTTCGACCTAGACCTAGAAATGGGTAAGACAAGGACAGAGTATGAGTGCGAACGCTGCGGCAGCATCAACAAACACGGTGAACTGGATAAAGCATTGGCTCAAAGCCAAGTAGTTAAAATCCTTAAACAGAAAATAGACTCCTTGGAAGGAGTGAAGCAAGATATTGAAGACCCTCACGCTGACAAGGAAGTCTCAGGCAGACTCAAAGAACTGATTGAGATGGCTGAGCTTCTAGGTGTTAAGGATAGATTGGAGGATGCTGAACTGGTTAGGAACTGCGTCTTTTGCACTACTGCTAACTCTGTGAACTCTGTTAGGTGTGAGGCCTGCGGTGCTGAAGAATGGATGCCGAAGAAAATAAAAGAGACGAGCTAGATTTCCAAGGTTTTGAAGGCCAGATTCTTGAAGGTATGAGGGTTGAGGATTTGGAGAAATTGGATAAGGCCTTCCAACTTTTTAAGGCGTGTGAGAAGGATGTTAGCAGGGAGTCTAGGAAGGATATGCGTGGCCGGGCTGCTGATTTGATGAGGGAGGCGTTCAGTCGTTGATGTTTTTTGACTTGGTTTTTGATGAGCAGCGTCCTTTGAGGGGTTTAATGTTTTTCTTGTTGTTTTTAGTTCCTTTTCCTTTTAGTTATGGTTTTTTCAGCAGTAGCTTTTCTGGTAGTATGTCGGATGATTTACTTGTTTTTTGGAGTGTTGCTTCTGTCTTGATTGTGTATGGTTTTTTGGCTTGGGTTTTCAGAAAGGTTAGAGGCTCTGAGAATGGAGGGGATGTTGAGAGAGGCGGTGAGGTTTGATGTGGTCTAGTTATATAAAACTTGATGTTTATTAAGTAATATATTATGTCGGACGATGAACCAGTACAGATAATCAACAACACAACAAAGAAAATGCTCAAAAACACAGGCAAAAGAAGCACAAAACAAAGCAAACAACTGCTTAACAGCTACCTCACAATGCTAGGAAACCTGATAGCAAAAGAATCAAAAGACCTAGCAGAACACGCAGGTAGAAAAACAATACAGGAAAAAGACGTGCGGAAAGCCATCAAAAACAACGACAAATTAGACCTAGCATAAACTACGAAGGACTTTAATGGAGGCGTAAACAAACAACTATGAAACTAGATAATCTATCAACACAAGAACAAAAACATTTAGAGAAAATCCTATCCAAAACCCGTAAAGAAAAGCGAAGCTCTGAATCTGAAGAAGTCAGGCTAACAGTAATACCAGAAACCAAGACGAAAACAGAGAGCCAACTGAAAAATGAGAGACGTATAAAGAAGCTGGAAAACTCTGTCACAACATTAGCCGAAGTAATGACAGACCTAGTAGAACAGGCCGACCCAAACAAACAGGGTAAAATAAGAGAGCAGGAGTCAAGCGAAGAAAAAGAATCAGATAAACTAGAAGGCCTTGATTCACAAGAATTAGAAGTCTACCAAGTTTTAACCGATGAATACAAATCCAGCACAGAAATAGCAGAAGAAACAGGTTTATCCGTAGACCAAGTAAAATTGGTTTACAATAAGCTTAAAGAAAAAGATTTGGCTGAGACAGCACTAGCGAAAGGAATCAGAATTAAACAAGACCAACAAGAAAAAGAAGAACAAGAGGAAGAAGCAGAAGAAGAAACCAATTTAATAAAGTGCAAGCTTTGCGGAGAGAAAATCGGGGTTAAAGGATTCGGAAGACACTTAAAACAGACAGAAGGAATCGACATTAAATCCTACTTTGAAACAGAACAAGGAACATACAAGTCTGAAAAATATGGTGTAGAAAGAGAAGGCTGGAAGATGCTTAAAACAGCCTTAAACAAACATCCTGAGTATGATGGAGTCAGTAAAATCGCTGCCGATAATCTCCTTGAAATCAAAGAAAACCAAAAACAAAAAGAAGAAGAAGTAGAACAAGAATTAAGTCAAAACGAGGAGTTTGAAAAGATTATAGATGATTTACCTGATTCAGAAGTCGATAGAATTGATTTACTCAGACAGTTATCCACTAATTTCAGCAAGACAATGAATGAAATAGCAGAAGAATCAGGTCAGCCGGAAGCCAATAGTGCTTACTATATGAAGACCTTTAAGGAATATGACTTAATCATTATGAAGCGTAACTCAGGTTCAAGGCTGACAGATAAAGGCCGAGATTTCTTACAATACGTAGACAGTAAACAAGAATCTGCTAAGACTGAGAGCAAGAGTAGTGATGAGGAAAAATCCTTTCGTGAGGAAAGGCAGAGCGGCCTTGAAGAATTACTGGCAGATACAAACATAACTGATAGAGATTTCCAAATCGCTACTTTAGCGTTTGAGAAAATAATTAACAGGGAAGATAATGATTTCGTCAGTTATCATTTGTTTGAGCAGAACTTTGAAGGCGATAACATTAAGCCTATGAGGTTCTTCCAGAAAATGTTCTCGAACCCTGAAATGGTTCAGCATTTATTGGATAGCATCGGAGAAGAACGTGACTGGACTTGGAGTAAGAAGCAGGATTTCAAAGACGGTATGAAGAACTGGGTGATTAAACTAAAATGACTGAGGAAAAGAAGTTGAAAAAGTTTTTAGAGTGGTGCGACAATCAAAGCTACTGGATTAAGCATGACCGAGTGAAGAAGGAATGGCCTGAAATAGAACTGGCCGAGACTAAAGGCATCACATTGAAGTATGACGAGGACGGAGATAAAGTAATCCCTCGCAGAGATGTAAAGAGTCTTGCCAAGAGAGCTTTCAAAGACAAAGAAGATGAAACCGGGCTGGAAAAACTAAATCTTCAAGAACTACAACCATTCATCAAGCTTACAGAAGAACTTATGAACGCCATAGACGAAGTAATAGACCTTCCTCCATGCCCTGAGTGCGGAACGGAACTGAGTGTCAGGGATGATGAAGGCGAAGTATTAGAAGCACCTGACTGGTACTGCCCGGACTGCGATAAACTAAAAACCGTGACAGAAAAACAAATGAAACAAGGATAAAGAATTATGGTAGAACAACCGCAGCAAAGAGGCTTAATAGGAGAGATAAAACATTGGATATTCAAGGATTGGTACTGGCCAATCAAAATACTGTGGCTATCCTTCGTAATTACAGGCCTGCTAACATTTAGATTGCTGGATACATTCTTGTTCGCAGCAATAACATACCTGTTCTATGATGTAGCAATGATGATAGTGGATGAGGATAGAGAGCCTTTAATCGACAAAATATAGAGAGGTAAAGAGAAATGGGTACGAACTACTACGCAAAGATAGAAGAAGAAACATTCCGAATCCATCTAGGTAAAAACAGCAGCGGATGGAGATTCACTATACGTGAGCAGAGAGATTATTACAGGGATGCACAATCATTATTTGATTTTGTGTTAAGGCCTGACGTAACTGTTGAGAATGAGTACGGTGAAGAAATCACGCCTAACTATTTCATTGGAATGATTATCCGAGAAAGCAGAGAAGGTAAAATGCCTAGAGGTAAGCAGGTTTATTCAATAAACGGGTTCTTCTTTAAAGGAATAGAATTTTGCTAGTTTAAGTAGAGGGAGAACATTGAACAGTAAGTTTTTCCCTCAACCCTTTATGTCGCAGGCCTGATGTAGTGGGGTGAGTCAGGTGCTTCAACGGGCATCATCGGGAAAGTCTTCGTGTCTGAATATAATATAGTTCACAGATGAATCGGGCATCCCTGTGAAGATGGCGTTGCTTCTAGGCTTTTTCAGTAATGTTCTTTGAGGTGAACGAAGTGTGGAAGCTGCCATCTTCTTCAACAGTTAATTGGAGTTCCTGTGATTTAAAACTTAGGTATCAATGGTTTGTCCAAATATAAAAAGGATTATTAACAAAGTAGTTATATAATATGCTTTCTGAACAATCAGTTAAACCACTAAAAGCAGTTCTAGCCCTACTAACCATTATCTTACTTGGAATCTCAGCGTACAGCAGCTTCCAAGAAGAACTCGTGCTAAGCAACTACTTCCTAAGCGGAAGCATAATGACAGGACTGCTATACATACACATTGACAACCTTCTACACAGGGTTAAAACCGTTAACACATTAGAAACACTTCACAACAAACTAAACAAAGAAGAAAAAGAGGAAGATAAAAATGAAGAAACTGAATAAAATAAATAAAAAAGAAACATTCAAACAATCAGCCTTCCTAAGCCTAGGTATCTCAGGGTTTTCAGCAACTTTAACAATCACAAGCCTAGCTTTCAACGCCACAAACTCAGCGGTATTATCACTTCTAATATTCGCAACAACATGGCCGATAACACTCGTGATGGCATCAGGATTAATCATGCTCAAATACCTTGAAGAAATGAACCCGTTAAACAGCATCATGTCAGGTATTTCAAACCCTAGAAAACCTGAGGAAGAAAAGGAGAGTGAGTAAAAAATGCCTTGGACATTCCTAACGCAAAACCCTGTTATATTATGGGGAGGTTTAATCCTAGCATTTGTAATCTACATAGCTATTTTAGAGGCTAGGCGTGTAAGACAAGACGATGAGCTTAAACCACCAGAACCAAAGTCGCTTAGAGAGATAGTCAGGCCTAAAGTACAAGAGTTTATAGATGCTCGTGGGCAGACCCCTAAAGCAGATTCCTACTTTAAGATTGGCCGAGATATGAAGGGTCAGATTGACAAGTTTGTTGAGACACGTCAGCCTAAAGAGCTTTTAGACCCTAACCCTAAGAAGGATAAGAAAGAACCTGATGAATATGATGAGAATGACATGGTTGAGGTTAGGATTATCAGTATTGAGCCTGCTTCAACTATCGGTAAAATCGCCTTAATTATTAAGGGAATTTTCGGTGAGAAAGTTAAGGACGAGCAGAATATTTACGTGTTTAGAACCGATGCGTTCTTGGATACTCCGGGAGACGACATGGTTGTTGACCCTGATGTTATGAGCTATAATTATTCAGGGATGGAGATTCAAATTGACGATAGCACACGTAACGTGGTTAATCAAGCTGTTCAAACTGATATAAGTGAGAAGTTGTTAGCTGGTTATCCGTACTATACTGAGAAGGTTGACCATTTGTTCCCGCTTCACAGTATGGAGAGGCGTAAGATTAAAGACCAAGGAGAGCATTTGCAGGATAGCGATTTCTAGTTCTCTTTGGCTACATATCTTTTCCCTTTCTTTTTTTTTGTTGAGTTATAGTTACCGTTAAAAGAAAGGCAATATATTATTTTGTTATGAGGAGGCCTGATTTTTTACAGAAAATAATTGAAAACCCTGAATATTTTCTTCTAGTTTTCTTGGCCGCCATAGTTGACGCTCGTTCAACCACTATGAATGATTTGGGAGGCAGCATAAGAGAACTGAATCCTCTTATGGCGTACCTGATTCACAACTTTCCATCTACAACCGTCAACTTGTTGATGATACTGATACCCGTACTCGTTTCCACATTATTCTTCCACCTTTGGGCAACCCCAAGCAAGAGAAGTATTGGGTTTTACTCACTCAACGGAATAATAATAGCGAAAACACTCGCCTCAATCAACAACACACTCATCTACCAAGGAATATTCCACCCAATATTCACAGCAACCATAACACTAACAATAATCACACCAGTCATCATAGGATTCCGCAAAGACCAGAAAAGAAAACAGAGAAAAAAAGAAATAGAAAAACTACCCAAACCATAACTCCTTCAAAATAATCACAGGCACAAGAATCCCCATGTAAAAACGGAGGAAACTACCTACCAAGCCCGGCACACTAGCAGCGAAATCAACATACCCAATCATCATACGGGCAATCTCAACAGCACTACTAGAAGCAGACTGGAAATACCTTGCGAAAACCTCCAAAGGCTGGAAGAAATTAAATATACTTGTCTCCTCAGAAAAATCCCCTCCGCCAACATCAGCAGAAGCATCTTCACTCTCAAAAACCAGTTGGAAATCCTCAATATTATCGCACTCATCACCTGTACTCGCATCTAAATAATCCTCGCCTGAAAAACTAACAACATAAGTATTCTCAGATTCACCGCTCAAAACGTTTATCTCTCTCTCACCACACAAATCATCCCTGACTCTAACATCCACGTTCTCAGCGTCAGTAACATCAAAATAAAACTCATCGCTTCTATGACTCACATCCCATACAACATAACCAAACATGTTATCCTCCGGGAACTCCCCTTCACCGAGAGACACGTTACCATCGCTCTCAGTACCATCCCATCTATAAACAGTACCGTCAGAAACATTAATACTATCTTCTCTTAAAATCCTGTCGCTCTCCAAACCATCAACTTGAACATTGAACTCAGGTTCTCTAACATTAGGAGTATATCTGATACTGTCAATATCAAAACTGTTATTCACATTACTCGGAGGAAGCTCACCCTCCGCAGAATCGTAAACAAAAAACTCATCACCGTAAATATCATCGGCAGCACCCATGTTCCCTAAAATAATGAGGAACATAGCAAGGCCAAACAATGAGCCGACAATATAATTATAATCGCTCACCGTTTTTTACACCCCTCTACCATTCATCACCGTGTTCAACAGGAAGATTGCTATACCTACACTCATCAAAGTGAATACTGCTGCTATCCACGAAGGAATCCAGCCTGCAACCGAAAACCCTAAAGCCAACAGTATCATGCTGCTTAAACCTAATTTCTCGCTGGTTGTAAGCATTGTAATCCCTGAACTTACTGCAAGTATCAACAAGATTGAGAACATGAACTGCCCGTTCTCACCTAAAAACTCTGAAAGGCTTTCTGTCGCCCTATCTATTATTGTTTGACTGTCCTCAGCTTCAGGCATTTCAGGTACGCTAGTCTCAGGGTCGTTAACTACAAAACTCCTGCTATCAGGAACAAAGCTTTCACCGCTTTGAGTCACGTTGAAAGTGTACCTGTAACCTGACTCCTCTAACTCTATTACTTCGGAAACATTTGTCTCCCCATCACTCTCGGTTAAACTTGTTACATCGAAGCTTTCATACCCTGTACTTGATTCAACATCCTCAACAAGTAGCTGTACCGAGGCCTCTGACTCAGAGAAAACCTGTACCAATGCTTGGAAATCAACTGAGGCAAATTCCTGCTCTGTATCATAATCTATTACATCGTTTTGCTCAGGGTTCAACAATTCAACAGTAGGCTCATCTATTTCGCTGCTTTCAACAGTAAAGGTCTGCACCTGTGAATCAAACTCAGGGTTGTAACTGCTTCTCACAAACCATTCATACTTACCCGGAGACAAATCGGTTCTACTTGCTTCAACATTTCTTGTTTCCCCGCTCGGTACTTGGAGTCTTGTTTCTTCCGCTACTAATAATGTGTCGAAATCTCCTGCTCTCCTGATTCTAGCCTCCGAACTCAAGTCTCTTTCATAAGCAGTTACATCGTACTCAAAACTTATCTCATCGCCTTCTTGGTAAACCTGTGACTCTCCGGGCAAATTAAATCCTATGCTTGGAGTGGTTAGTTCCTGTACCGTGAAGCTTCTCTGCTCTGTCAAGTCCAAGCTCTCATCGTCCTCATCTAATAGTTCAGCCTCCCAAGTATATTCTCCTAGTTCTTGGCCTTCAGGCCAAGTATTCTGTATGCTTGTAGGAGTACCCGGTTTAACTTCATCAGTCCAAGTCTGAACAACTTCATCATTGCTGTCCAAAATCCTTGTCTCAACAAAAGGCTCTAACGCTTCATCATTTACATAGGCCTCGGACTTAAACATGAAAGGCCTGCTTTGAACTAAGGTCGTGCCTTCTACTGGCGTGTCTAAACTTACTGTTCCTGAAGCAGTTTCTTCTCTCTCAGTTACTTCAAAGTCTCTGTCCTCTGCTACGTTGTAAGTTCCGTCACCTGATTCAAATATTATTTCTACATTGTATGTGCCTCTCTGGAAAGGAATATCAATACTTCTGCTTGACTGTCCTTCACTTACTTCGCTGCCTGATACTTCACGGTTAAAGTCTGTGTATTCTGTGACAGTATCCCTTTCCTTATCCCGTATATTTATTGTGTACTGTCCTTCTTCTGCGGAGTTCAAATCAGTTCTCCAATCAACGTTCACATCTTTCCTTTGCTGAGCAGGATTAACCCTGAATATGTCGTTTTGCCGAGGGCTTCTAATATTAAGTACAGGGTCTTCTGTCTCCTCTGAAACAGTAAAACTATTCGTGAAGCTGTTTCTAACCTCGTCCGTAACGCTGTCAGTCATTTGTATCCGAGCGTCAAATGTTCCGAACTGCTCTGTACTCCAACTGCTTGGAGGTATGAACTCTTGAACATCAACTCTTTCACCTGCCTCTACTGTACCTCCTGCAAGGTTCTCCCCTTCAACTACTAACTCCCAGTTCGCATCGTTTTCAGCGGCACGTGCTATACCTGAAAACTCAATGTTGTTATCCTCACCAGCTTCTTGAGTTATAACCTTGGTGTCGTACGGTTCTTCAAGGTTAGCGAACATTGAGGCCTCACTACCTGCTGTACCCAATCTTTGGAAGAAGCTTGTAATATCTCCTCTAACGCTTTCAACTATCCCTGTAACACTTACCTTTGAACCTATGTAATCACGGGTCATTGTGAAGGCTGCTGTCTTTGCGAATGTCCAGCTTCCTTCCTCTAAATCTTCTTGCTGTATTGTTATTATCTCTACTTGGTCTCCGAACTCTATTTGAAGCTCTACATTATCTACGTCTTCAGGTACTCCGCTTCCTGTAACGAAAACATCTATTTCATCTCCTTCTGTTGCTTCTGTAAGGCTTGGCTCAAATGTGACGGATTCTATTTCTGGTACTGTTTCTTCTTCGCTGTATTCTACTACTTCAAATGTTACTGAGTCATTTACTGTTCTGCCCTGTCCGTCTTCTGTAACAAGTTCTAATTCTTTTACTCCTGCTGTCAGGTTAGATGTTTCTAGGTCGAAGTCGTTTGTCTCTCCGCTTGGTACTGTCTGAGTCTCTAAACTTTCCCCGTCTAAAAACAGTTCTGTGTTTACCTGTGATTCTTTACTTGTTACTGTGTATGAGACGCTTACTGTTCTGCTGTCTTGGTCTTCTGGTATCATGTAGACAGAGTTAGTTGAAGGGTTCTGTATCTGTGCTTCTTGTAATGGGTTCACGTCTATGTTGTAGGTGCTGGTTGACTCAGTTATTTGGGTGTCGTCAGAGTTGTCATAAACCCCTACCGTCCATGTGTAAGAACCTTCTTCCAGCTCTGAGACTGTCTCTGTGAACTGCTGTTCTATCTGTGAATAGGTTGTGCTGTTTACATCCGCAAGAACTGTGCCATTACCATTGACTAATTCAAAGTTGTAGTACCAATCTCCTGTGAAGGCCTCGCTTGAAACCGTAAACAAGTGGTCAACACTACTTAATTCCTCGACAGTTTCAATAGTCTCTCCGTCATCTGGACTGTCCATTGATAGCCCTACTGGGTACTGGCTGACCTCGAAACTTCTAGTATCTGAACTGTAAACCTCTCCATTCTCATCAACCCATTCTAAGTACCAATTGTATGTGCCTTCACCGTAAGTATCTGTGAATGTGAAGCTTTCTTGAGTATTGCTTCCCACCGACTCAGAATCAACCATTGTATCTTCTACATAAAGCTCTAAAGTTCCTGAAAGCTCTGAGGAATCAATTCCGTAATCTATCGTTACTTCTCTCTCTGTCTCACCCTCCTGTATTAAGAAGAACTCTCCGTCTTCAGGACTGTTCAACAAGAAATCGTTAGGCGGAGTACCTGTCTGCACGGATACTGTATCGGACTCAACGGTTCTTCCTTGAACATCTTCTGCTGTTGCTTGGAACTCTAAAAGCCCTCCTTCCCAGTCCTCCTGCATCTGGAAAGCATCATCTAAATTATTGTTGAATATGTTTCCGTCTTGGAAAATGTCTTCTCCTGTTACTGTAACCGGGTCAGGGTTAGGCGAGTTGGAGACATCTAAATTATAAGTAATGGTTTCTATTTCATCTGCATTTATTTCTCCTTCAAGTATGAAGTCAAAGTAGTCTCCTGCCTGCACATTCTCAAGATTCTCAACTTCATCGCTTGTAACATTAAACTCTGTAATCACAGGCTGAGCTAAAGGAATCTGCTGAGTAGTGGACAAAGTATTAGAGCTTAAATCTTCCTCGTCAAAAACAGTTAATTCTAATTCTAAATAATCCTCCTGCCAGTTAGAATTATACTCCAAAAAGTTTGTTTCAACATGGTCGAATAATTCATTCACACTATCGAACTCTGAAGCCTGAATAGTTTCTGTTTCGTCTACCTTGATAAATGTTTCAGCTAAGCTGTCACATTCTGTTTCAGAACTTTTAACACAATATCTGGCTTCAGCCCTGTCTATATCTAAGTCGCCTGTCTCACCGTCGAACTCTAAATCTAGTCCGTCAGCGAACCAGTTATTGACTTCAGGATTAGTTGAAAGATTGTTTAATACAGGTGTTTCCGCACCTTGAACTTCAAAAGTAACAGTATCATTAGTTGTTTCTATATCATCTTGGAAACTGGCTCTAAACCTTGATTCCGAGCCAACCGGGAAGTCTTCTTGAACCTCAGCGAAGTCATCGCCAACATCTGTGAAAGACCCTATGCTTTCCCACTCATTATTGTTTCCTTTATCAACTAAGAAATCCACATCTCCATTAATAACTGTTTCACTCCATTCAGCTTCAAGCCAAACATCTAAACTGGTTTCAGAACTATCCTGTGAAAATACTTCGTTCATTTCAGGCCTGACAACATCAACATTCGGAGGAGTATAATCTATTACTTCAAAACTTCTAATGTCTGTAACAATTTCACTATCAGCTTCTATCCA
>Ga0207421_10007347_pt1 | contig 11740 bp, 12 predicted proteins | sample SodLakKL_010_SED_4_FD_187542 | JGI IMG/M metagenome (GOLD analysis project Ga0207421, IMG submission 187542) | Alkaline sediment microbial communities from Lake Tanatar, Kulunda Steppe, Russia - 8KL_010_SED (SPAdes) (version 2) | ecosystem: Environmental > Aquatic > Non-marine Saline and... | reverse complement strand
CGCCGACGCCCGACACTGACGATGCCGACGAGTCGACAGCCAACGAGACAACAGCCAACGAGACGGCCACCACCGGGACGGTTGATTCGACCGACCAGCCCGAACAGTTCGAGGCTCCACCGGACGGCTACGGCGACCCACCGTTCGAGCAGGTGGTCGTCGAGAGGGTTGGCTCGGATGACGCCGCAGCCCAACTGTTGATTTCCGGCGAGGTCGATGCGACGATTGCGCGGATCCGGCCAGCAATACGTAGCCCGATCGAGTCTGGTGACAACCTGAAACTGATCGAACACCAGTCGAACGCGTTTTATCATCTGGGGTTCAACACCCGTCGAGAACCGCTTCGGAACCCGAACGTCCGGCGACTGATCGCTCGGCTGGTCGACAAGCCCACACTCGTCGAAGAGTATTTCGACGGCTACGGTGTGCCGGTTGCCAGTCTGCTGGCCGAAACCGACTGGATCGCTGAGGCGCTCCGGTGGGACCCCGAAACCGATGTCGACCCCGAGGTTCCGTTTATCGGGACTGACGGGGAACTCGATGTCGAGCGGGCACGAGAGCAGTTCCGTGCTGTCGGCTACGAGTACACCGACAGCAACGAACTCATCACACAGAGAGGATAATGATACGCGAACTTCTGGTTGAACTTAGCTTACGGGGACAGGTCATCGCCGAGGTGGGCGTGATCCTGTTGGCCAGCTGTCTTCTCGGAGCAGTGACGATAATCGGCCGCAGCCGGCTTGTTGAGTTGGCCGCTGATTTCAAACCACGACTCAGAGAGTCCGCACCGTATCTGGGCGTGCTGGCCGGGGTGTTGGTACTGAATTTTCTGCTGCGCGAACCGACCCAGGAGCTTTCATGGGCAATCAATATAAACATCACTGACATTATCTGGTCGATTGAAGGCGATTTCGTCGCCGTGATTCAGTCCTTTGAGACGGAACTACTGACCCAGTACTTTTCGATCGTGTACGTCTATGGCTATGCGTTTTTACTCGTCTTTCCGCTGTTGGCGTATCTCGCACTCGCCGATCGCACGACGCTCAAACGCCTCGCCGTTGCCTACAGCCTCAACTATTTCATCGGGTTGGCATTCTACATCCTCATTATCGCCTATGGACCACGAAACACCCATCCAGAGGTGTTTCAGAACCTGATCTATGGCCTCGTCGGCGGTGCTGATGCCAGCTATCAGCTTCTGACGGCCGAAGTCAATGAACGCACGAACGTCTTTCCGTCGCTTCACACCTCGCTTTCGGCGACGGTTGCCATCTTCGCGTACAAAACACGCGAGGAGTATCGCTCCTGGCTGGTGATTGCGACGGTGTTAGCCGTCAGTATCATTATCTCAACGATGTATCTCGGCATTCACTGGGCGACTGACGTTGTCGCCGGCCTCATGCTGGCTGGGGTGTGTGTCTACCTCGCCGACCGATACGTCAGCGACGACTAACCGAGGTTCTCCAGCGAGTCGAAATCGTCGACCGGCATCACCGAGTAATCAACTGACAGCGTATCCTGAGTCGCCCGGATTTTGCCGACGAACGTCGAGATCTCGTCGAGTTGGCCCTCTAGAACGAACAGCTCCATACAGTAGTGGTTGCCGACGTGACTATGGAAGTTCGAGGCGACCAGATGTTCGTGTTCGTGGCGGAGATGCATCATGCGCTCTTCGACACTGGTCGTCTCGTAGTCGAACAGCACGGTGACGATCGCGATCAGATCACGGTCTTCGAGCCGTTTGTCCTCGAACTCGCCGAGAAGATTCCGGGCGGCCTCACGGACGACCTCACTCCGGCCCGTATACCCGTGTTCTTCCGCAAAGGAGTCGATTCGACTGAGCAGGTCCTCCGGCATCGAGACGCTGACGACGGTCATATATTAACTCATGAGCCGTTGAATGATAGATGTTATTATTAGCTACGTCGCTGCCGCTGTCGACGTATCAGTCGCCGCGAGACCATCTCGTCGATACCTGTCGGCGTGTGTCGCTGTGAACGTCCAGCGAATACAACCGGTCGACGCCAAATCAGGCGTTGTATTCGTCTTTGAGATACGACGAGATGTCGCTGCTGTCTGTAATGTATCCGTTTGGATGGCTGTCGTCGACCAAGACGGGAATCCCGCGCTGGCCAGTAATCGACTCGATCTCTCCACGTTCGTCGCGGTCTGCCGGGACGATGATCTCTTCGTAGTCGACATCAAGAACGTCGAGCACGCGCCGAACGCGTTTCGAGTAGGGACAATCCGGTCGGTCGTACAGCGTGAGTGCTGTCATACCAACCGGTACGTCGTTTTTAATAAAATATGTGTGTCGGCTGTGTTTGTCGGATACACAACCGGCGTACCTACTGCCTACCGCCGAGTAGTCGACGCCTACTGTCTTCCGTCGACCGTACCGTCAGCACTCCGCTCGGTCGACTCCCGTAACGCGACGCTTTGCTGGCTTGACGAAGCTTACGCTTCGTCGAACAACGCGGAGCAAAGCTCCGCTGGCTTGACGAGGCTCAGGCCTCGTCAAACAGCGCAAATCGGAGATTTGCTGGCTCGATGAGGCTATGCCTCATCGAACAACGTCTCGCCGTCGACCATTTTTGCTTCGACGACATCCATATCCAGGGTCACACCGAGGCCCGGTTTCTCGGGGATCTCGATGTAGCCGTCCTCGATGACGTCCTCTTCGACCAGATCCTCCCACCAGCCGAGTTCGTAGCTGTGGTACTCGACGGCCAGTGAGTTCGGAATCGCCGCCCCAACGTGGGCCGACCCCATCGTCGCAATCGGCGAGGCGACGTTGTGCATCGCCACCGGCACGTAGTACATATCGGCTAGATCCGCTATTTTCCGCGTCTCGCGCATGCCGCCGACTTTCGGCATGTCGGGGGCGATGATGTCGACCGCCTGATTCTCGATCAGCCGCCGCTGGCCGTGTTTCCGATAGACGTTCTCGCCAACGCCAATCGGCGTCGATGTCGACTGGGTGACCTCGCGCTGGACGTCGTGGTTCTCCGGCGGCACTGGGTCTTCGAGCCACCAGACATCGAACGGTTCGAGTGCTTTGGCGAGCCGTTTGGCACTCCCACCCGAAAACGTCCAGTGGCAGTCGAACGCCACGTCAGCCCGCGAGCCGACGCGTTCGGTGACGGCTTTGACGATGCTCACCTTGTGGTCGATCTCGACGCCGCGCAGATGGCGGTTGGCTCGGTCTTTCTCGTGGCCCGAGGGCACGTCGAGGTCGAACTTGAGCGCGTCGTAGCCCAGTTCGTCGACAACCCGTTCGGCCTCGTCGGCACACGCGATGGGATCGGCCTCGTCGGCGGTGTGACAATCACAGTAGACGCGCACCTCGTCGCGGTATTTGCCGCCTAACAGCTGGTAGGCAGGGACTTCGAGGATCTTGCCCGCCAGATCATGGAGTGCAACCTCGATGCCCGAAATCGCGGTGACGGTGACGCCGCCGATCGATCCCTCGCCGGACATCTTCTGGACGAGATGTTCGGTTAGTCGGTCGATATCGAGGGGGTTTTCGCCGACAACGAACGGTTTCATCCGCTCGATGAGTTCCGGTGCGCCCGCGCCCCAGTAGGCCTCGCCTGTGCCAACGATGCCCGCGTCGGTGTAGATACGAACCAGGGTCCACGGGAAGTTGCCGTCGACCATCGTCGTCTGGACGTCGGTGATTTCGACATCGCGCCCGCCGCCGCGTTCGCCCGTCACGCCCATTGTTTCGGCCGACAGCTCCCGCATCGTATACTCCGCGTTCGGATCGTGGAGTGAGTCGTAGTTGACCATACCCCGGCTTCTATCCCCAACCCTAAATAGTACTGGCGTTCGGAAACGCCGGTCTCAGCCTATTCAAATGCCGCTACAATAAATTTATTATATTGTGAGTAAGTATTTATGGAGTCGACGAATCAGTGCCAGTCCCATCGAGAAATCCGAAGGTTCACTCCGACGGCGACCTGAAGGCGAGTAATGAGCGGGACGGAACTTTCGGGAACGCGCGCGTGGCTCGCGGCGGCCCGTCCACAGACGCTACCGGCGGCAGCAGCCCCGATCGTCGTCGGTGGCGGGTTGGCGTGGGCTGACGGCGTCTTTGCACTGGGACCGCTGCTTGCAGCCTTCGTCGGTGCGGCACTGATCCAGATCGGCACGAACTTCGCCAACGACTACTACGATGCGATCCAGGGTGCCGACACCGACGCCCGCGAAGGGTTCACCCGTGTTACCCAGTCAGGGATCATTGCTCCCGAGCGCGTCAAGCGCGCGATGTATCTCACGTTTGCCGCAGCGATTGCTGTCGGCAGCTATCTCGTCTATATCGGTGGCCTACCGATCCTCGTCATCGGGCTGGTCTCTGTCGCCTCGGGAATCGCCTACACCGGCGGCCCGTACCCACTGGGCTACCACGGGTTAGGCGATCTCTTCGTGTTCGTCTTTTTCGGCGTCATCGCGGTAGTCGGCACCTACTACGTCCAGGCCGCCGCCGTGCTCGCCGAACCGCTGTCGACAACTGTCCCGCCGGGCACACTCACTTGGACGGCGTTTGTGGCGAGCCTCCCTGTCGCTGCGATCTCGACGAACATCTTGGTCGTCAACAACATTCGAGATAAAAAGGAAGACGCCACGACCGGCAAGCGGACGCTCGCCGTCCGGTTCGGCTACCGTGTCAGCCGCCTGGAGTACACCGGCCTCTTCGGGCTGGCGTATCTGGTTCCGGTCTGGCTCTGGATCGGTGAGGGCTGGTCGCTGGCAGTGTTGTTGCCGCTGTTGACACTCCCGATTGCGGTGCTGGTGACACGAACCGTCTGGACCCAGACATCAGGAGCCGCGCTGAATCCTGCTCTGGAGACAACCGGGAAACTGCTGGCAGCCTACTCACTGCTGTTCGGGGTCGGGTTGGCACTCTGATGTGGCTGCAATCCTTTTCGCTCCCGCTTTCGTCACCGCTCGGCACAGCCACTGGCGAGATCACCAGTCGACGCGGACTGTTGGTTGGCCTTTCGGTCGACGGCCACCGTGGAATCGGGGAAGCGACACCGTTGGCTGGCTGGACCGAACCCTACGAGGCGTGTCGACGCACGCTTGAATCCGTTACCGACGGCGATAGCGACGGGCCGCCTGCGCTGCCGGATCCAACCGAAACGCCCGCCGCGGCGCACGCAGTCGACCTCGCCGTCAGTGACGCACGCGCCCGAAACGGGGGCAAACCGCTGGCCGCCTGGCTTCGCCAGCAGGCCGACATCGCCGGCTCGCCGCCCGAGTCAGTTCCGCTGAACGCCACTGTCGGCGACGGCGATATCGAGACCACCGTCTCGGCGGCAACCAACGCCGTCCAAGACGGCTTCGAGTGGCTCAAACTCAAAGTCGGCGCGCGCGACCCCGGTGCGGATCTCGACCGCATTCGGGCCGTCGACCGCGCGGTCGACGACACCGTCCGGATTCGGCTTGATGCTAACGGGGCGTGGAACCGAACCCAGGCAACGAGCGTTCTCGATGGGATTGCCGACCTCGACATCGAGTATCTCGAACAGCCGCTTGCGGCTGCTGACCTCGATGGGATGGCTGGCCTGCGTGGACGGGGCACCGACCTCGCGGTCGACGAGTCGCTAGCAACTCACTCGCTCGATGCGGTTCTCGACGCAGGGGCCGCAGACGTCGTAATCCTCAAACCGATGGCACTCGGCGGCCCGAGACGCACCGTCGACATCGCCATGCGAGCGCGCGATGCCGGCCTCCGACCGGTTGTCACCACGACCATCGACGCGGTCGTCGCCAGAACGGCCGCCGTTCATACTGCGGCGGCGATTCCGGACGTGACTGCGTGTGGGCTGGCGACGGGATCGCTGCTCGCGGCTGATCTCGCTGCCGATCCCGTCGAGATCACGCGCGGACGAGCACAACTGCCCACAGCCGACGGGCTCTGCGGTGGGTGTTTCGACGAGCTGTGGGTGGCCAACGGGAGTACGTAGCTACTCGGATCGCTTGAACTCAACCGGCCTACGTATCGCCGTCGCCGTCGGCGTCGGTCTCCCCGTTGGAACTGTCATCGGTTTCTTCATCGTCCGTCTCGGATTCTTCCTCGACGACTTCGACCGCTCCGACCATCCTGTGTGACTCGAGGTGGGGCGAACAGTAATACCGATACACACCCGGCTCTTCGAAGGTATGTGAGAAGGTTTCGCCCTCTCCGTCGTAGATATCGCTTTCGAACAGGGAGTCTTCTTCTTCGACCACGTCGTGGCCGCCGCCCGCGCCGGTCCACTCCCAGACGACTGTCGTGTCGGTGGTGATCCGGACCGCGGCAGGATCGTACGCGAAGCCGCCGGCCGCACCGACCAGCACCTCCACCTCGTCGCTGTCGGTTTCGTCGACGGTCCCCTCGAAGTTCGGGGCACCTCGGAACCAATCGCCGTAGGTCTCTTCTTCGATATCCTGGTCATCATCACCGAGACAGCCCGCAACAGCGATCGTTAGGCCGCCACTAATCGCTCCGAGTACGGTTCGTCGACGTGGTAGCTCGTCCATACTCGGCGTAGGTGCCGGATACCTATGAGTCATGCTTTTTCGGCGGACTCGATACGCTGATACGGCGGGCGCCCGTACCATACCCATGAGCAACTGGACGGACGCCATCGTCGGCCACCGGATGACAGTCGACCAGCAGTTCACCGACCGCATCCAGGCCTCGCAGTTCAGTAACGCCGAGTGGAACCTGATTATGACCGCCACCGAGTTCGAGATCGAGAACGCCGACGATCCCGAGGCCGCCCGCCTTGTCGCCAACACCGACAACGTCGAGGCGATCATTCCCGAGTTGGAATCGATCCGGAGCCAGACGGCCGCGATGGGGGGCCAGCCCACCGGCTCGGACGGGCGAACGGACCGCTCGGGCGGCGGGCTGCTCGGCTCGCTGAAATCCGCGCTGGGATTCGGCACGGGTGGCGGCGATGCGGGCGTCGACCAGGCGAAACTGGAGGCTGCCGAACGCCTCGCTGCGGCGTATGCCGAACAGCTGCAGTCGCATCTCCGCGAGACAGGGAGTTTCGAGCAGGCCAGAAACGCGTATCTCGAAACCGCCGACTAGCCGTCACCGCTTCGGAACAGCGTCAGCTCCTCGACCTCGTAAATATTGATGAGTTCGGTGACGATCTCGTCGTAGCGTTCGTCGGTCTCCCGAAGCTCATCCAGCCGTTCGACCGTCTCCTCGCTGAGTTCGATCTGTGGCATACGAGACGTTACGGGATCCATCGGCTTATGTCAATTGGCGATATCACCGTACTGTCAGTCGACCTGTGATGGCGGTTGATCGCCCGTTGCCCGTGGTAACGTCAGGACGATTCGGGTGCCCGAATCGAGTCCCGAAATCGTGATCTCGCCGCCCAGCAACGACACCGTCCAGTAGACGAGCCACAGCCCTAGGCCGGTGCCGTGCTGAAGCGGCGTCTCTTGGCCGCTTTCGATCGCTTTCCACTCGTCTTCGTGAATGCCGGGGCCGTTGTCGGTGATCGTGATATCCGCCCAGTGGTCCGGCGGCTTCGATTCGGCTGGAGCCACGGTGACGGTGACCTCCGGCTCGGGACTGTCGTTGTGGTCGACGGCGTTGTCGAGAAGTTCGTGGATCGCCATTTTGAGCCGCACGTCCGCCTGCACCGCGATGGAGTTGAACACCGCGACGGTGAGCTCGGCCTCGGGATGCTTCGATTCGAAATCGGCGCGGACCTCTTCGAGGAGTTGCTCCATCTCGATTATCGCGGTCACCTCTCGTCCCTGGTCGAACAGCGAGCGCATGGTGCCGGCCTTGTTGCTCAGCTGTTCGAGGTTCTCGACGCGCCGTTCGATAGCGTCGATAAACGACTGTTCGGACGTTTCGACCGCCTCGCTGAGCAGCCGCGTGTTGCCTTTGATGACGTTCATTGCGTTGCGAACGTTGTGGCGCAACACCCGGTTGAGCACCGCCAGCTGCTGTTGGCGTTCCTTGCGCTCGGTGATATCCTGGAGTGCCAGCTCGAAGACCGTCTCGCCGTCCTCTTCGACCGCACGGCCGGTGACTGTCGCCCAGATCGTGTTGCCGTTCAGGGTTCGAAGCTCCAGTTCGACGTCTTCGACCGCACCCTGTTCGACCAGCAGATCGCTGAACTGCTCGCGGCTGGCTCCCTCGGCGTAGATCTCCGAGACGGAGATCGTCTCGAACTCGCCCGCGGAGCTGGCTTCCAGAATGTCGACCAACCCCTGGTTGACGAGCCGGAACTCGCCGTCGGGGCCGGCTGTCGTTCGGTAGACGCCGATTGGGAGGTTTTCGACCAGCCGTTCGTAGCGTTCGAGCTCCTGTTGATGCTGTTTTTCGACCGAGATGTCGACGTACAGATGGATGTACTCGTCGGCCTCCGGTCCCCCAACGGCAACCCGCCGGACGAGGAACTCACAGGGGCCGTCTTCGGTCTCATAGCTCGCAGTGGCGGGCTCGTCACCGCCGACTGCCGTGGGTTCGGTCTGCTCACCGGTTTCCTCGCCGTCGACCGGCGTGATGAGCGTCTCAATCGGCTGGCCACGGGCGGCCGCCGCGCTGTGGCCGAACACCGATTCGAACGGCGTGTTGACCTGTTTAACGCGCTCGACGCCGTCGTCGACGACGGTGTTGACAACCGGTTCCGGAATCGCATCGAACACCGCCTCGAACCGGTTGCGTTCGATGCGGTGACGGCGTTCGATCAGCTTGCTCCGGCAGGCCTCGGCGAGCTTTTCGTTAAGTGGCCGGAGCGACGACCGCGTGATGTCGTCGATCTCGCCGCCGTGTTTGCCGAGCGCGAGTACGCCGAAGTCGGGCAGCTCCTGCAGACAGAAGTGTGCCCCGTCGTCGGTGTGGTCCGAAATCGGAAGCTGGTCGGCAAGCGACTCGTCGCTGGCTCCGTCGGGCAGCGCGTCGATCATGGCCTGGAGCGTCGCGTTGCTCTCGGGATCTGCCGGAATCGTGACGATGGTGTCGTACTCGCTGCCATCGGGCGTTGTGTGGTGCTGAAAAACGGCTCCCACAGAGCAGTTCAGTTTCTGGAGGTACTCCAAGAGGGCGTCGTCGGCGGTCTCGGTCAGCGTGGCTTTCGGCCCGATCGACAACGAGATCTCGTACAGCGTCTGAATGCGTCGTTGTCTGTCAGTCATACGTCTTCGATCGCGCCGACAACGGCGGTTTTGTTGTAGTAGTCCAGATGGCCCGTGCCGTCGTTGGCGATCTCGCCGAGGGTGAGCGCGCCGACAACCGGTCGCTCGTCGTCGCTGACTGCCGCCAGCTCCCGGTCGAAGCTCGATTCCAGATACAGCACCCGTGAGATGCAGTCGAAAAACAACAGCCCGTCGGCATCGAGCGGGTCGCTCGTCGCCTCGTTGTAGGCCGCCTCGGCCGCTTCGACCAGCGAGTCGGTGTCGCCGGTCAGCACGCTCATAAACTCGCCTTCGGGAACCGGGCCGAAACACGCAAGCGAGCCGTCGTCGCCGACGGCGTACGGATCACGCACCAGCTGTTCGCCGCTCATCCGAGTAATGCCGAACGGATAGGATTTGGCGATCTCGAAGAACGTCTCGGGCGTTACCGTTCGGTCGGTGTGACGCTCGACGATCTGCTTGTACCGCTCGAACGCCGGGCTGCCGTCGAGCGATATGAGCGTCGACCCCTCGGATTCGGTGACTCTCACGGGGCCGTCGATCTCGGTCCAGCCGTGGGTGACGCCGACCGATGTCGGCGAGCGAACGGCCGCGATAATCGCCGCATCACCGACAAGCCCGTCGTTGGTGATCAGCGAGGGTCGCCGTCTGTCGTCGAGCGTGCCCGTCCCGCCGCCGATCACGCTTAGCTCGACGCTGTATGTCCGAAACAGTGCTTCGATAAACGCCTCGATGCGCGTGCTGTGGCCGTCGACGAAGACGAACGCCGTCTCGTAGCCGTCGGCCGGCAGCGTCGGATCGAGCGCGTCCCGAAACTCGGTGGCTGGATCGCTGAGCTCGTCGACGGTCGTCACCAGCGGTTCGACCGAGAGACCGACGACCAGCGCGCCGTCGTCGGTGTTCGTTCCGTCGTGGATGATCTCGGGGAAGATGCCACCGAACACCGGGACGGACAGCTCATGGAGGGAGGCTTCGAAGGCGTCGGATTCCAACGCCTCGTCGGCTGTCGCAAGCAGACAGATCCCGTCGACCGACTCCGCTTTCTCCATCGAACCCAGCGTCTCACGGAGTTCCTCGCCGGCCGACTGACAGTACGTAACCTCCATTGTGTCTGATTAATCAGTATAATCTGTAATATATTCAGGGGATTGCCGCCGCTCTGCGGGCGGCTGCCTGCCCGCCGGTTATAGCTGGTCGACAATCGCGGCGGTCATCTCGTCGGTGTCGGCATCGCCGCCGAGATCGCCGGTGCGTGGACCCTCCGCTAGGACGGTCTCGACAGCCGTCTCGACGCGGTCGGCTTCCTCGCTGTAGCCGAGATGCTCAAGCAGCATCGCGGCCGAAAGGATCGTCGCCGACGGGTTGGCGATTCCCTCGCCCGCGATGTCCGGGGCGGTGCCGTGGACCGGCTCGAACAGGGCGTTGTCGTCGCCGATGTTCGCCGACGGCAAGAGGCCGAGCCCGCCGACCAGTCCCGCGGCGAGATCCGAGAGCACGTCGCCCGCGAGGTTCGGACAGACGATCACGTCGAACTGTTCGGGATCGAGACAGACCCGGGTGGCGAAGGCGTCCATCAGCACTTCGTCGGTGTCGACGCCCTGTTCGTCAGCGATTTCGACCACGGCATCGCGGAACCGTCCGTCGGTTTTTCGCATCACGTTGGCCTTGTGGACGACGCTGAAGCCGTCGTGGTCGACGCTGGATTCGACGTACTCGCAGGCGAACTCGGCGAGTTTTTCGGAGGCCGAGGTGGTGACGACACGTGTGAGCGTTGAGAGGTCATCGGAGAGATCGTCCTCGTGGCCCGAGTAGACGCCTTCGGTGTTCTCCCGAAGGAAGACGAGATCGGTCTCGGGTCGGACGGCGTCGATGCCGGGGTAGGCTTTCGCTGGTCGGATGTTGACAAAGGAGTCGACGGCCTCTCGAAGCGGCAAAATCACGTCGGCAGCGGTCTCGCCGGCCGCGCCGAACAGGGTGGCGTCGGCCTCGGCAGCGAGGTCGTAGGTTTCGGCGGGGAGTGCTTCGCCGGTCTCGGCTTTGACGGCGTCGCCAGCTTCGCCGTAGCTGAATTCGAGATCGAGATCCAGTGCGTCGAGAACCTCGATAGCTGCCGGGATTACTTCCTGTCCGATGCCGTCGCCTTCGATGACGGCGATTTGGTGGGTCATACGGGGTGTCTGTGTAGGACTGAAAAGAGGATGTCGATGTAGCGGACAGGACACGACATCCAAACGCTCTAATTAAATTTAATAAAATATAATTTCCAGTGTGTTAGCGACTTCGTCGTACCCACAGCGTTATTATTTGTAGTGACGTACAGTTACAGTGAGTTACAATGCCCGTCGACTTCGAAAGCTACCATCCGACCGACCTCCCGAGCGAGGACACCAACGGGCGTCGTATCCTCGAACATCTCGCCGACAACCCCGAATTAGGGTTCAGGCCGAGCGAACTCGCCGACGAACTCGATATTCCCCGCGGCAGCGTCGGGACGACGCTCCGTCGACTCGAATCTCGCGGATTCGTCCGACACAAGGGCGAGTATTGGGCGATCAACCCGGAGGCCTACGATGCCCAGACG
>Ga0207421_10007344_pt1 | contig 11743 bp, 16 predicted proteins | sample SodLakKL_010_SED_4_FD_187542 | JGI IMG/M metagenome (GOLD analysis project Ga0207421, IMG submission 187542) | Alkaline sediment microbial communities from Lake Tanatar, Kulunda Steppe, Russia - 8KL_010_SED (SPAdes) (version 2) | ecosystem: Environmental > Aquatic > Non-marine Saline and... | reverse complement strand
TCAAGAACATGTCTTTTTTGGACAGCCTCTTCAGTCGTAATTTCTTTTTCATCCTCCATTTTAGTAATGAGGTACAACTCATCCCTATATGCATCCTCAAGTTCCCGCAAATCCACTTCTCTTTCACTTTTTATAGCACTGTACCGTTCTTTTATTGCCTGAAGCACTCTTTGATTCTGCTCTTCGGTATAACGGACTTCCCGATCAAGCATTCTCTGGAAATCTTCCAGTCTTTCATCATTAGCTTCAGCGTATATGTTGTGCGTTTCTTGCAGTTTTCGAGAACGGACTTCGTTTAACTCTGTTTCAAGTTTAGCTATCTCCGCTTTTGTGTCTTCCCTGTTCGCTTTTGCCGCTTCTAATTTTCTTTTTTCAGCGGCTTCTAAATTTTCAACATCTTCGTCATACGCAACCCTTGATACAGCCAACTGGTTTTGAAGGATACTTATCCTTTCCCGAAGAGACCCCTCAAGATAAACAGATTTACGATCTTCAGCTTCTTGGTACGCCACCGCGTCCATTTCCAGCAATTGCTCTATTTGGGCAATTTCCTGCCGCTTTGCCTCTACACGTTCCCTTGCGGCACCTTGTGCCTGTAATCCTTTTTCCTGCTCGATAGTCCTTTGTTGAGCAATCTCTAATCTCTTAAGCTCTTCCTTTTTATTTACAAGATCTTCTTCCAAACGTAATCTGAAATCCGTTGAACCCGCAACCACCCTGTCCCCTTCTTGTAAAAATCTATTAAAAGTTTCAAAACTTTCCTGTGCCAACTGATTTCGTTGTTTTGCAGAAGCCTCAATTTCTTTTCGTAATTCCTCTTGCCGCTCTTTTTCCTCTTTTGCTGAATTTTTTCTTTCTTCGTTTGTCGCTCTTTCCTGTTCATGTAATTTTTTATTACTTTCGATAGTTTTGTAATGCAGTGCTGCCATCTCTTTATGGTGTTGAAGAGCTTTTTCCAATTCCTCATTGGAGGTACTACTTAAAAGATTTAACGTCCTTATAAGACCCCCAACAATAGGAATTAAATTATAAATACTGAGACCAAACTCCTTTACTCTTAACCGCGCACGTAAAAATATTGCAGCTACCTCATGGTAAAAAGCATGCAAATATCCTATAGCTCTTTGAGCATAATCACGAACCAAAATAAATTGATTTAACCAATTCCCAATTAAAAAGCCGATTCCAGCAGCCGCCACGACAGAAGCCAAATAACTAAAAGCTAAAGTGAGCGCACCGACAACTCCCGTTAGTTTTGTGTATAAAAGCGTTACACCTTTTATAACTCTGGAATTAGCCGTCCACTTCGCTTTTGTGGCTATAAGAGAAGCCGCAAGAATGCCATGGGAACCCGAAACTTTGGTTGTTATTTTTAAAACGCCCAGCAATGCCATCTTATACGCTTGCGCCGCTTTAGCGTTCGCCCACATAAATGTAGCGATACCCAGACCCAGCGCAACAAAAGCAGTGAGCGCCGCCACCAACCGGCCAACAACAACAACAATCCTTTCGTTTTCTTCAATCCATTCCGCCGCAGAATTAGCCGCCTCTGCCATCTTTTCAATCGCTTCAGTTATGGGCCGAATAAAAGGCTCACCAAGTTCAATCATCACCTGATTCAAAGCAGCACGTAATTTCGTAAGCTGACCTATAAGATTCGCTTCTAAAAGCTGCCTGAAGCGATCTGCGGCCCCCTCAACCCCATGTGTCATCTCATAGGTAAATTCACGAAGACTGTCCACATTGCTGACCAATGTTTGTGCTGCTGCTGCCGCTGTACGCCGAAAAATATCAAAAGCATCCCCGGAGGACATCCCCGCACGGTTCAACTCCTCCAACGTTCCGATAAAATCCATAGTCCCGTCGGCATTTTTTTGAATCTCTACACCTAATTCCCGCATAGTGGACGCGGCTTGAACAGTCGGAGACGAAAGCGAAGCGATCATACCACGCATTGCGGTACCCGCCTTGGACGCCTTTATACCACGATCCGCCAAGAGGCCCAAAGAAGCCGTGGTTGCCTCCAGAGACACGTTGGCGGCATTGGCTATGGGGGCAACATAGCTCATAGCATTAGCAAGCTCTGTGACCGTCTGGTTGCTATTAGCTGCCGCATGCGCCATAACGTTAATGACATGAGTAAGGTCGGTTACACCTAATTCGAACCCCATCATGATATTTGTAGCGTAATCTGCGGCCTGTGCCAAATCCATTGCGCCAAGAGTAGCTAAATCAAGGGCAGGGCCGATAGCTTCTATGACCTCGGAAGCATTCAATCCCGTCATACCCAAAAATTTCATACCTTCAGCAGCTTGCTCCGCAGTATACAGCGTGTCCCGGCCAAGAGCCTTCGCCTTTTCCGAAAGCTCGCCATACCGCGCGGATGCTCCGGTAGTTACCGCTACCACTTTGGACATGGCTCTTTCGAAATCAGCCGCCGCTTTAACAGGCAGAACCATTGCACCACTCAAAGTGGCGAACATCGCGGCCATGCCCTTCATGGTACTCCAGTAACGGGTTGCTTGTCTGCTTAACTCACGGTATTCTTTTTGAAGGTCAGTGAGGCGTTGTTGATAGGAATTTACAGAGCGTTCTTGTTCCCGCCAAGCACGAGAACCTTCTCTACCCTGTTTTTGGGTCTCCCCAGAGATCTCCCGAAGCTCTCTGGATATGCTGTTTAAAGCTTGGGAAGCTCTATCAAGAGCCGAAATAACTATTCTTAACTCTATTTGTTTGGTGTCGCCTGTTCCTCCGATCATCTTCGTCCTCTTTTCCGGAATCGACCGCTTGGTTCCGATCTATAATCAATCGGACAAATAAAAAAACTTGAGGGAGGCTATATTCCTTTATTTCCGAAAAACTGTGGTTATTCGCGATTAAAATATCAATCAGAGACGCAAGGTATCCTTGGACTCCCGCTACTTTGCGTCCTCTGTCGGCTGCTGCATCATCCCTTGAAGCGCTTCCCGGGGAATCAGATCCGACAGTCCTGTAGCGAGAGCCGCCCAGTTTCCCAAGACATCCGGATGGAAATTCTGACGGATAATCACATTCAGTATTTTCGGAACTTCAGAAGGCCCGATTTTCATCAATACAGCATCCCCGGTTTCCCCTGTTTCTTCAATGGAAACACATAACGGAGAAATGTGTAAAAGTTCATCCATGCAATCCGTTAACATCTCTTGCAGGATGTCTTCCATCTCAAATTCCTTTTCCTGCAATTCACGGAATTTTTGAAGTAAACGGCGAAGTGAGCGTATAATTTTACTGGTGTGAAGCATAGAAATCGGTTTGATTTTAACCTTCTCACCGGAGAGCAAAGTTACGGTATGGTCAGGGAACAAAATTTCCAATTCGTTCCCCTCGTCTAACTGGGATTCAAATTCTTTGGTGGGTTCTGTCATTTAAAAGCTCCTTCATCTGTTCTAAGTTTGCAATCAGATTGCAAAATCAGCAAATATAAAAGGGACGCAGTATGGTTTAGGTTGTAGTCGTTACAACTGTCTCGCCTTCAGCGACCATCGTTACGTTGAAGAAGGGCGAATTTGGCTTATTCGCACTGTCGGCAAGGCCAGTCCCGGAAAAAGGAATAGCTCTCCACTCATCCGACAACAGGTTCATTGACCCGTTCGGGGAAAGTTCCAATTTCCAAAATTCCCAAAGCTCATTCGGGCCAGTGGCATTGTCCGTTATAAACCTTAAAGCGAACTCCGCGGTAAGTGCGGTATTGGCCTGAATTGTGTTCGTTCCCTCCAGTGTACCACGAAGGTACCGTTTCAAGTTATTGACACTGGACTCATTGAGTATGAAAGAAAGTTCGTACCCAGATTCCAGCGTCACAACCCTGTCTTTGTTGCGTGTCCCGGATCTGCGAGTAAAATGCTCAAGTTTCTCTTCGGTCACTTCAACCGTGAATTCTTGGCAATCCCCTACGTCCTCGAAATCCCCTATAGCCGGGGGGGTAACGCCATCCCATGCCGCGACATACAAAGCACCACGCCCCAAAGTATACAGAGCGGTACTCGGTGAGGTTGGAATACTCATAGCTTCCTCCTATTGATTAAAAATTTTTCCAGTATCTTCGATATATCGAAGGTTAAAATACAAACTTATGCCAATTAACAAACGACTTGACGGAGGTTTCAGGTATTGTGTGTACTGCGTTTCTGTAAAAGACGCGCAAGTACCACCTAAAGTAGTCCCGTCCTGATATATGCGGCGTTTTACTTCCTTTATAAACAGATTAATTTCTTGAGTAGACGCATCCTCCGTCGAGGCCATCACAAACGGCTCAATTACAACAGCAGAATTCCAAAGGTAGATCGGGGACTTCGTTTTCCCGGAATTACGGACATCCTCCACCTTCGCTGCCATATCAAAGAAATTAATGGTCGGGTAATCCCCCTCTTTCGGGGGAGTCGCCGGGTTTCTCATAGGCGCACGGGAAATCCCCGTTACCGAAGACAACCTTTTCCACAATTCCTGTATAGCTATTTCTTTTTCGCTATAACTCACCGCCCCACCTCAAATTGGACAAAAGGGATGAAAAAAATAGTTGGGCCACTGTGTTCAAAACGGCCTGATCTTTCAGTATGGGGTTAATTATACCTTCCGGAGCTTGTGTGGAAAATATGCCCTTCTCTGTCGCCACGGTCTTCGGGCCAACCCCCTTGTATAGACCCTCATCAAGGTATTTGGCAGCAGCAGCCGGATTTGTAAAAGACAACCCGAATTGGGTATTCACGGATGTCCACGCTGAACGGGTTTTCCCCGTATCTACCGGGGTTTTGCCCTGAAGGACACTCAACATGTACATCTCAACCTCAGAAAAGGACTCCGGGATATATTTCTCCAGTTCCCCCGGATACCTTTCCAGAAACAAAGCAAGATCATAAAAATTTTGTAACTCTAAAGTAACAGTCATGTTACAACCCAAGTCCCGTCACTGTTATAAGATGGACAAAATTAAAGCCATTATTTATCGATTTCAAAGATAGCTTAGTCCCCCCATCCATTATCGAGTCTGACATAGAAAGATTGGAAGGAAGATCTGTACTTCGAAACATATAATACCAATCCCCGACTTCGACAGAGCTATGCTCCAACTGCACGGAATCTGTTGTGTGCCGCAACCGAATGGCATCGACTGGATATTCCCTGTAAACGGGAACAGTATGCCCCTTCTCAGAATCATAGTCGCGACTGACAAATTTTCTGTAAATAACTGGCCGGATCAAAGAATCATCTGCAAACAATTCGGTCAAAACGTCATTCACACTTTGTCCAACATCATCCAGTAAGCCCATTTAGCATCCCTCTACGTCGTGGTGGTGGTCGGGTATTCGCTCATGGAGCGGTCTTGGCCCGTCGTCAGGGAAGAGCCGACAGTGGATTTGGTACGACCAATCCACCCCGTCCTCTTTCCCTTTTTACCGATTCTGCCGGTCTTACCGGCCTTACCTATTTGAGGCATATCAATTCTCCCATATCAAAGATTATGCGGTTTCAGTCGGGGATTCCAGTAATTCCTGATCATGCGGCAATATTTGACGTACTTGCGTAAGATGGTTACGCAATCCAACCAATGCCGGAAATTGCGCGGACTGAACAGCTTGGGACAGAGCATCTATCGGCTTTGCTTTGGTCGATCCGAAATTTACATGCAAAGCCCCGCCAAGCGTCAATTGGTTTATGTCCCGAGTAGCCTCACGGGTATTCGGAGAAGCGGGCCTTCCGGCAATCCCTCTGTGAATAACACTGATTGCTATAAACGCTTGCGCTTCTTTCACTTCAAAAGGGATACTGGTAACGTCGATTTGATGTGTTCTGGGAAAAGGCAACCTCTGGTGTTTGTACACCCGAGAACCTTTAAGACGAAGATGCCCCATAATATCTGCGGCAAGTCTCAGTCGATACTCCTTTTCCACCGGAACAAGGGTACTCCATACATCGACACCGTCCGGAAGATCAGCCATAAAAGCTTCTGCCTCTTCCAGCGTTATAAAGCTATTCGAGTATGCACCGCCCACCGTCACATCAATCGTCATTATGCTATTCTCCTCTGCCCACGTGAAACATTCCGTGCGCTTTTACCCCCCGTTGCGGGTTCCATATCTTTCTGGGATCTCGCGGACGAAGTGTCCTTCCTTATTTCCGGCATATCCTTGATATCAAACATGCATCTGGTTTTACCAGTTTTCTTGCCCTTCGAGTCTCTGACAATCTCAGTTTTATTCTTTAAAATCGCCGCAACTGAAGGACTCACATCCTTCGGAACCCCCGATTCGAATGTGATTTTCGATTTCCCGAAAATCAACGAATAAACTCTGGGTTTATTCTTATAAGCAGATAGAAGTGTTGCCGTCGGCATTTCTATTTCTCCTTAGCTGTAGTTATTGTTAAGTTGTGGTGGTCGGCATGGAAACGCCAAAGTCATCCGGCAATCCAGTAGCGGTCACAACAGCCTCTTCCTCTTCGTAAACCAGATCCATTCGCATGGTCACGACTACGATCAAAACCTGAGTACGGATATCCCGGTCAGACTCAATCATGATGTCGCGCTGCACACCAAAAATGATGTTTTTCGGAAAAGTGAACAGGTACTTGGAATCCGGCATAAGAGCGACCGGCTTTACGGGAACGCCATATGCGAAGTTTCGCATGTTCCGACGAATATTGGAGTCACCGAGCATTTCGGTTTCACGATTCGCCAAGCTGTCAGCGTATTCGAGTTCCAGATTCGGGGAAACATAAAATCTCATGGAATCCCGCTTACGGAGATACTTGTTGGGCATCGCGTGGATACCGTTTTTGAAAATCGTTTTGTTGATTTCCGCAGAAAGCCCGGAATAATCCAGAACATTACTGGTTGACAGTTCAAAAACGCCGTCAACCAATTCCAGATAGTCATCACTGGCGTCCGTCCCACCATCGATAATGAGTTCCTCCAGATCAGTGGAAACCCGTTCCGTGATAAGGGACATGATCGTGTCTTCCAAAGCCCCACGTTCGATGTTGTCCTCAAGAACGTCATACGGAAGATGTACTTCAGCCATAACCTTTTTGGTGGTGAGGTTGACCTGATCCGTAATCGGTCTGGAACGCTTATTCGCATCAAGAGCAGTCCCGGAAGTGGGAGCGACCTGAAGGATACGATCCGCAAAACCGATTTTATTGAGTTCCATGGTCGGTGCATTCATCGGCACCGTCCGAATTTCATTTATCAGGGTTGGCTGGTCAATCAGCATCCTGATAAATGTGTTCGACTGGATCGTGTTCAAATAACCGCCATTTGCTTGCAGATTAGCCACCGCCAGATCTGCTTTGTGGACGATTGACCGATTGCTTGCTTTACCCATAATGAGCCTCCTTCATTGATTTCAGTATAAATATGTTAAATCATCGAATCCCACGCCATTTCAGTTAACTGCGGAGATCCCCAAACAGCCCGGTGAACTTGCCACGATACTTCGGATTTACCCCGGCGAGTTCAAAATCGTCGTCTTCAACAGTCGCAGCAGCCGGTTCGCCTGTATCGGATTTTTGGGTATTCTCAGCCGAAGAATCTGTCCCATTGGCCGGTTCCGTGCTGGGGCTGTTTTCCATCTTTGAGATCCGATTGGTGATATCTTCTTTAAAAGATTTGATATCCTCCGTCAGCGCCTTTGCCCATGAAGGGGTTTCAGCATCCTCGGATTTGGTGTCGACAGATGGTTCAGTCTGCCCCGTTTCACCGGAAGGCTCCTGCCCCTCCTCGGTTTTCTGAGAGCCGGTAGCCTCCGTATCGGTCGGTTCCGGAGCAACCCCTTCAGCCGGTGCGTGGTTTTTCAAAGCCTCATCGACTTTTGCCTGTACCCGCTCATCTACGGCTTTTTCAAAATCTTCCTTCGTCTTGAAAAGATCCATATCTTCTCCTCCTCTGTCTGATGTTTTTTTAACTACCTTTATTGCCGATTCCGGAGTTGAATCCATCAGCATAGACACAAACCCCTTGAAGGCATCGATTGACGCGGTTATAGTTGCCTTCTTTTTCTTGTTGTCCATACCCTCCTGACGTAAAACAGAAAACAGAACATCCTCCATTTTGAATAATTCTTCTTGAAAAAGCTCCCCGGCAGTCAGCGTCGGAATATACCAACCCTCAAGCAATCTTTCATCGGTCACAGGTGTTTTAAAAAAGTTTTTCTCATCCCGGGACTTGATCTCTTTCACCTGTTTTTCGCTGACTACAATAGCATCGTCCGCTTTTTCTGAATTTTCAGCCAACTTGCCGACCACCGTCCATACCCCAGACTCGTCGAGTTTCAAAAGCTGGAGTGTGTCATGGTCGAACTGAGATGCGTCAATCTGCACAATTCTGGAATACGCGGCGTTTTTTTCGACATTTTCCATAGAAAGTTCAGAAAGCCATCCCAGATCCGATTTTTGTGCAATACCCTCAACATCTGCACCATCTGCAAAAATAAGGCTTTGCACGACATAATTTTCCATGTTTCCCCCTTTCACTGATTTTATGACCCGAAAAGGCTCTTTATTGGCACCATGCGGAACCAAAGAAACAAAATCTACCTCCAAATTGGTCATAAATTTTATGTCCTTTTCAACGTCTTTTACCGCTTTTATTTTAAGGCCCATATTATAAATCCTCCACTATTAGTCTATGTGCATGAGCGCCTTCGATTTCTGTTGCAGTGAGAGCTTTGACAAAATGAGAATGCCCCATAGCTTCATGGGTATATGTGGGGAGGATTCGTCCTTTTTCATCAAAGGAAATTTCAAGATCGTGGGAATGTTCGGGGACAATTGAATCCGTGTTTTTTTCGGTTATTCCGGAAAGGGATTGTATTTCAGCGACAATGACAGTGGCGGGAACTTTTATGGAATGGCCCCCAAGGGAAAAACCGTTGATTTCCCCCTTCTTAATAGAAGACCAAAGGGTCGGGTCGTAAATTTTAACACCCAGAACCCAATCACCTTTTGAGAACCCGTCAGGGTCATTATCCCCTCGAACCGTAAAGGACTGTACGACTTTACTTCCAGTCTCCACCCCATTGTGTAAAAGATCGATTTTACCGACTTTCCCGCTACTGAGAAAATTGTGGGCGGCTTGTTCGACTTCGTGTTCTGTAGCCGCTTCCCCTTCCGTATCAATTTCCATAGGGGAATAAACCACAGCAAACACAATCTGCTGTTCTTCACTTTTTATAACAGGGACTTTTTTTGACACGCCGTATCTCCCATAGTCTTAGGACTTTATTTGCCCCTGATTATATTGGAAATACCAATGGCATATCAATAATTACTATAATTGATAAAATTGTGTAAGAAGTATTGCCGGTAAGTAATTGGAAAGATAAATTTTATGGAAGAGTGTAAGAGAGAAGTTTTTTGTCAAAAAAATATAAAAAAATACGAATAGGTGTGCAAACAAAAAAAGGGAAGTCCGAAAACTTCCCTTTTTGCTTTAAAATATACATAATTTATAATGGTAAAGGTTTACCTTGGAACAATAAATGTTCCATTTTATCACCCCCCTCAGATGTGCCGGTTACGGTAAGGTTTACTTGAAACCCAGACAATGCAAACACCGCGCACAAAGCATTTCAACATCGTCAGCATCGGATTCTCTGACAAGTTTACGCACCTCATCATGGGTCAACAGGCCGCTGTGAAATGGCCCTGTAAAAAAAGTGTTCCAACTGCCACACAATGAGGGCATCATGCGTCTTAATTTGGAATTCGCCAAAGAGGTCTGGATCTCAGCCCCTATCTTGAAAAAATGCATCTTGTTGGTATCCGGATGTGTCACAGCCGTGAATATCCGGGACGGAACCTGTTCCGTAGGGGTATCCGTTTCCTGCGCTTCCACGGAAATCTCCTGCGAAGAAAATGCCCCATTCAATGTCATAGTAGTCATAGTAAAAAAACCCACAAGCTCCGCCACGGATATCTCATCCACGGACACGGATATCTTATCCACGGACATACCAAAAAACTTGGATTCTTCCCCCAGACTGATAGATAGCGTCAAACCCTTCATACGTGTTCCCCCTTCCCTTTTATTTTACCGTTTTTTTTCTTTAAAAGATATGCTTCCGTACTCTACAACAGTGACTTCCGCGATATCTTTAGGGGGTTCCCCGAAATACTTTTTGAAATCGGTGACATTCACCTTGAACACCGTCTCAAACATGGATAGTTTATCCAGTTTCTTCAGCACGGACAGCGCCCCGACAGGATCGATATTCGTACTTGACGACTGGGAAATCTTGGCCATGGTACGCCCGGAATACCCGTTTATCTGCTTCACCTTGTTTTCTTCGGCGTGACCTTTTACTTTGGTCTTGATGTCGTTAAGAAGAGTTTCACAAGTCTTCTTGATTTCATTGAGATTGTACCCGACATCCACCAGAACATCGATGTCTTCTGTTTGTGCCTGTTTTTCAAGCATTTCGGTGGAGTCGCTAAGTTTTTTTACGGTGTCCTGCATTTTTAATTTTCTGGGCATTTTCCCTTCCTTTCTTTGCAATTCAATTGCAAAATTAGACTCCCTTTATAACTCTTTGATCCGCCGCGATGTGCAGCGGGATCTCGAACGTAATCTCCCCGGTATCCTTCCGGTCTACATTCACCATCTTTTCAATGGGAAGCCAGTTCTGACCATCCTTGGTCTTAATTAAAAGACCGTATGTCGCTTCGTCAATAACCACTCCCTCGATCTTTACCAGTCTGTCGATTCCCAGCATACGCTTCTCCTTTCATGCCCTTACCCCGAATTTCAGGAGACTGAGCATTGTTTGTGTTCTGCACACAGAATTTAATAATACCACCTCTTGCTTTTTTTTCTCCTCAAGGATCGCCCGTAACTTCGAATAATCGTTTTCTATGTCCGGCTCATAACAAATTCCGTGGTATTTACCGTACGGGCAATCCCTACACCGGTACACCCAACAATAAGGTAAAGAAGCGATATCCGAAGGCACTTTCCCGCTGATATTCTTCCACGACTCCAACCTCTGAATAAGGGTGCGAACCATTTTTTCCGCCACATTATCCGGCAAGTCCTCAATCTCTTTTTTATCCAGATCGGAAAAATACATGTCTTTTGGAACACCCGCCACATTCGAAATCCGGATAGCTTTGTACTCCATAAGCTTAATCAATTTTTTTTGATTATTCCCCAAAAGTAGCCTCCTTTACTTCTTTATATAACAATAATCATTATTTGTCAATAAAATACGTCACCATTCCAACAAAGCATTCTCCCTGTCCGTGATATTTCCGTCCCCATCCAGAACTGCGTACTCCGCCATGAGGATTTTCTTGTCCCCACTCCCGCCAGTCAACTTGTTTGTAAACTTGCCGGTCATTTTAAATTTGAGTTCCTGATCATCTTCAAAAGTCAAAATTAAAATCCGTTCAGTTTGTTCGGAACGATTACTGTCTTCAGCCATTTTAAATTCTCCTGTGTCAAGGGTTGATACTTAAAGAACTTCCTGCCACAACATGATGTCCTGTGACTTCCTCGTAAACAAAGTATTGGGGTTCTGAAACCCCGGCAATATAAAACTGTATAAAACAAAAAATAATGCCATTTTCCGAAATATCGAATGTCAGGGTCTCAGGTATTTTAAATTGCATCCCTCCGTAAAAAGCCTCCAAAGTTACTTCTCCCGCAAACAAAAAAATAAAAGAACCTTCTTTGGCCATCTCAATTCTTAAGGGTACATCAAAAGAAGCAGCT
>Ga0207421_10007343_pt1 | contig 11748 bp, 11 predicted proteins | sample SodLakKL_010_SED_4_FD_187542 | JGI IMG/M metagenome (GOLD analysis project Ga0207421, IMG submission 187542) | Alkaline sediment microbial communities from Lake Tanatar, Kulunda Steppe, Russia - 8KL_010_SED (SPAdes) (version 2) | ecosystem: Environmental > Aquatic > Non-marine Saline and... | reverse complement strand
GATACGCCGAAAATCGCGTTGCGAGCCGTTATTTTACCCTCCTGGCGACATCGCTGCATGGCTTTGGCCAGCTTAATCTCTTTAGTATTCGAGCAATCCTCGGTATCAAAATCGAGCCCAACACTCGCGGCTCCTGTAACCACATAATCTCCTCGTTTCCGACAGACCTGAACCATCGAAACATGGCCGCTGCTTATATCCAGCCCCACTAACTCTTTATCTTTTCCGTTAAATAAATTTCTAAGACCCACTTGTGTATTCCTTACAGAATAATCCCGTTGTATCTGATAGGATGTATCGGCTGAGAAAACCCCGCCGTTAACTAAGAATTGAAGAAAAAGATAAAATTTTTATCTGCAAGAGCCAGCCAGATTAGTCCAAGAGCCGATAATCACTCCAGCCGGCAGGCGCAGGAATATACTTGCCTCGAAGCCAGATATCTCCGGGCAGAATCCCGGTTAAAAGCCTCTCGTCCATAAAATAGTTTTTCAGATAACCCGCCTGGCCACTAAGGGCAACCGGAGCTCTGCAAAATTCAACAATAGACCCGCGCACTACCAGATCATCATCTGAATTTCCATAATGCTTTCTTCCGCCATAGGAGCCGCGCCTTACATTTTCAGCGCCCCAGCCTCCACCTGCAATCGTAATTGCCGCTTCCACCACCGTAGGATCAGGAAGATGTCGATTTGGATCTTCAGGTAAATAGCCCGCATCGGCAAGACCTATAGGACGGTATTCATATTCCGGTATTTCAAGTGGTTCAAAGCCAACCTGGCCAACATCGGGGTCAGTCATACCCGGATCAACAACTTTTATAACACCTTTTGCGATTAAACCGAGAACATTAGGGTTATCAAGGGAAGGCATACCATTTTCGTCCCTTGGCCCGTCAACTCTTATACTGTCTGCTATCCAGATGTTTCCCGTAGCAACAACCGTCAATTTACCGGCCAAAACCTGGTCTCCATCGTGGTGATGGGGTCGGTTGCCGCCTATAATAACATTACCGTCGATATATATCTGCCCGCCCGGCTCGGTCTCGAAAGAACCGATAGTCTGTGAAACATAAGTATCTTCAATCCTGTACTGCTGAGTTTCCTCTGTTTCTGGTTTTAGATGATAGCCGTAAATATCATACCGTGTGAATCTGTTCGGGTTGTCCGGATCGACAGTAAAGTCATAAGTCCTGTTATCCCAAGATTGCTGAAAGCCTCTAACAGTGCAATTATTAGTAATTCGCAGCCGTCCATCACCATCTCCATCAACCCAGAGCTCAAGTTGAACCGCACCATGTGGGTTTGGTACAGGAGCATCACCAACGGGACTAAAACGAAACTCCGGCAGCGTGGATTCCCTGAACCGCTCAACTCTTGCCTCTATCGTGGCTCTGTCAACAACCCTGCTGTCCGGCTGATTAAAAGATATTCCACCCTCAAACAAATTCATTACCGAACTATATTTATCAGAACCGCAGGAGGTGTATCGAGACTCCCCCATCGCTACATGCTGCAGAAACCTCGGATTTCCAATTATATGAATATCCCTTGAGTTCGGACGCGCAGTATCTCTGTTGATGTTCAGAGGCATATCAATTACTTCGCCGGAAACAAAATTAATCGCGCCTGTGCTGGTAGAACTGATCGGAACCCTGCATTGCCCCATATCCCAGCCGCTAAGCGCCTGGACTATCTGGACATTAACAGTTCTTTGAAAAACACCGCTTTGGCCGGTAGATATAATTCGATAAACCGGCCTGTAACCTATAAACTTATCAAACTCAATCCTATAATTACATTTTGCCTGGGCAAACTCAATCTCTCCGCTAAGACCCGAATCACTGCTGATAACCGCTTCAAGCATATCGGGCTGCTGTGACATCCAGAAAACAGCTTTTTCGTAACCGGCCTCTGCGGCGAGCATCGCGGCAGCCTCATTCTTGTATCGGACCGAACTGTGCTTTAAGCCATAGCCAACCGTAAGAATTCCGACACCCAGCACCGCCAGAATTACAATGGCAAAAGCAGTAAGAACTAAAACAGATCCGCCCTCGAATCTGAGTTTATGCTTTTTCATTCCGTTGTTCATTTGCACATTACCTCGGCCATATATTCCGTATTAACCCTGCTGTCATCACGCGCACACTTTCCTTGCCGGCCTGGTCACTGACAATTACATTTATCCGCACAGAACCCATACCAGCGCCTGCCTGCGTGGTATGGCTAAAAGGCCCGGCGGTCAACGCAGGCAAGCTAACATTGTTTGCAAGAACGCGGGTAGTGACCTCTGAAGTATTTCGCCTGCCCCCGCCCTCGGGCACTGCTCCGGGCGGATACTGGCCATAATCAACTTTAAGAGTTGTATTATCTAAATAGAAAAAAGTGTAAGCCGTGCCAAGATTTGTTACATCCATTAACTCGTGACTGTCGTCTGCATCAAGCTCTACATCCCAGTACCTGAACTCGACGGCATCGCCGGCGACTATCTCCAAATCCGAACCCTCAGGCTCAACGGGATAATAAGAATCGCCTACACGCTCATACAGTATGTAACCGAGACGGTTGGCTTTTCGACTGGCGCTCATAAAAGTCACGCTTACATCCTGAGCGTCACCTTTAACTTCAGAATGTCCCGCTGCATAAGTATTGTGCCAGGCACGATTTCCGCTGAGCGTCAATAGCCCTGTAACCATTGCCAGAATAAGACAGACGACCATCGCTGTCATAAGCTCAATAAGCGAAAAACCGTAACGAGATTTATTAACCCGTCTCTTCATCGGAACAAATTATCCTCCGTCCGAATCCACTCGAACATAGGTGCTAAGCGTAAGTGACCTCTTCTGCAGTCGCTGAGAATCGGGGTCATCCGGCCCGTCATAAAAATCATCCAACCCGCCTTGCCCTGAAATAGTCCAAAGAACCACAACCGATATCTGCCTGAGAGTAACATTTGCAACTTCATCGTGACCGACATCTTTATTGTCAAGGATAACCAGCAGGACAAAATCATCTAATACAAGGCCGTAGGTGTTATGTTTGGCGATAGACGATAGATGATCGAGCACCGGAATCGCATGTATATTTATCTCGTCAAAATCCCAGTCGTCGAACTCAGGTGAATCTTCTGCCCTGACAAAGCCCAGCTCCAGTTGGGACGGGTCGTATTGAAGCGAACCGCCGGTGCTTTTCCAGTCTTCCAGCAAGAGCTGGCAAACCTGAGTGGCTAATGTTTCAGCACGGGCAAGCCTGGCCTGTGTTGCCGCATGATACTGATAGCCCAATGCGCCAACAGCGGCTATGGCCAGTATTGCCATAGCCGCCATTGATTCGACCAGCGTAAACCCCGCACTGTTTAAGCTTTTCATAGCTCTTGCCACACTTACACCTCCACAGCCTGCAGCAATCTGTCGCTTAAGACGCAGCTTTACTGGACTTCCCAACTGCCGTCCGCAGAAAGAGTTCCTGTCCCGTCAGGTGACTCCGTATTGGCAGAGCCGCTGCCGTCAACAGTAATAACGCATGTGCCGTTGGCAGCATCAACGCTGGTTATCGTATAGTCGGCCTGATCGAAGTAGCTGCCGTCCAGGTCGTTGTGGCTAAAGCCGAGACGACTTTGAATTGCTGTGGTGCTGAGAGCACCCTCAACATCGCTGAAATCGTGATTTGGACCTTTCTCGGCCATATAGGCTCTAACCGCTGAGCGAATGGAACCTGCGGCAGCATTTGCCTCAGACCATTTTGCCGAGTCGATTCGTCCACGCATCAGCGGCACTGAAACAGCAGCCAGTATGCCAACGATGAGAATCACGACCATCAGCTCAATAAGTGTGAATCCTTTTTTTGCTTTCATTTTACTTGCTCCTTAAAAACTGTTGATAAAAAACTCTTATTTTTCTAAACGCCTTTTCGACGCTTAACTCAAACTACTTAATCAACTAAGTGAATAACCTGATTTTTTTATTCGCACTTTCTACTGAGTCATAGAGAAAATCGGCAAATACAGCGCAAGCACCACAACCAGCACAATCGCCCCAACCGTAACAATCATAATCGGCTCCATCAGCGACATAATCATACCAACGGTAGAATCAACTTTCTGCTCATAATACTTGCTCGTTCTTTCAAGAACATGAGCCAGAGAACCGCTTTCTTCGCCCACCTGCGCCATCTTTACAACCATATTCGGAAAGAACCCCGCTTTTGACATGCTCGAAGAAATATCTGAACCGTTCGTGATATTTTCACGAGTCTTAACAATAGCCGCTTTTATAACATCATTCTCTGTCATACCGCTAATAATGTCTAATACCTCCAGAATAGAAACACCGCCGGCAAGAAGTGTCCCCATCGTCTTGCAGAATGTCGCCACAAAAGCCTGATTAATTACTTTGCCTATCAGAGGAAAAGAAAGAGCGATCCTGCTGAATATACAATGCCCCCTTTTCGTATGTTTGAATATCAAAGTGCCAACGATTACCGCGAATACAGCTCCGCCGACAATGTATAAAATATTATCTTTAAGCATATCATAAAAGTTCATAAAGCCCTGTGTAAAAGCAGGCAGATCATCACCAATTTGCTCAAAGATATTCCGAAATCTGGGAACTATAAAGCCCATAACAAAAATAACTATCAAAACGATGAAAACCATAACAAAAGCCGGATAGGCCATCGCCCCCTGGACTTTTTTGCGGAGCTTGTCTTTACTTTCATAATACTCGGCAAGTCTTTTGAGAGCCCCTCCCAGATCGCCGCCTGTCTCACCGGCCATTATTACTGCCCGCGACAGACTATTAAACACATTTGGAAACTCACCCATGCTCTTAGACAGTCTTTCACCCTTTTGGACTTTTTCAAGCAACTGTCCCAAAACATACCGCAATTGATAGTTCTCAACATCCTCGCTTATCGTCTGCAACGCGGCGGTTATCGGAATACCCCCATCAACCATAGCGTTGAGCTGCCAGCATATAGCCGCCATATCGGATGACTTAATTTTACCTCGTAACGGAGCGGCCGCTGCTTTTTCCTTTTTTTTCTCAGCCATTTCATTAACAGAAATAGGAAACAGCCCCTGCTCACGAAGCCAAAGCACTACATCGGACGATGAACTGCCCTGACGAACACCCTGTTTGGATTTACCTGAATGATCCCGCGCAATAAATGTATAACTTTTCATTCAACGATCCTGTTCGTTAAATAATAATATGTTTACCCATTGGAACCGAATTTATCTATCGACACCCGAAAAGTCGGTCTTTAGTGCAAAATTTACAAATTACTCGTCCTGTTTTTCATATTCGGCAAAGGCAACTTTGAAAACCTCTTCAGGGGTAGTCAACCCCTGGACAACCTTGCTTATGCCGCTTTCAAGAAGTCCGCCGTAGCCTTTATCGCGAGCACAATTGCGCAACTGAGACTCTTGTCCGCCGGCAATAAGTATCTCGCGCATCTGCTTGTCCATAACCATAAATTCAAAAATCGGCAATCGACCCGAATAACCGGTATCACCACAGATATTACACCCGACCTCTTTATAAAAACTTGCCTTTTGAGCCTGCTCAGAGCTAATGTTTAGCTTCCTTAGCAGCTTTTCATCTAATTCAACAGGTTCTTTGCAATGCTTACAAAGCTTGCGAACCAGACGCTGAGCGATTACCAGATTCAAAGTCGATGCAAGCAGGAAAGGCTCGACCCCCATGTAAACTAACCTGCTAACCGCGCTGGGAGCGTCATTCGTATGAAAGGTACTAAGCACCAGATGACCCGTCAGAGATGCTTTTATGGCGATATCCACAGTCTCTTTATCACGGATTTCACCAATCAGTATAATATCCGGATCCTGTCGAAGTATCGCACGCAAAGATGACGCGAATGTCAGGTCAATATCGGGCTTGACCTGTATCTGATTTATACCCTTAAGACGATACTCAACCGGATCCTCAACGGTGGTAATATTTTTTGTCGGATCATTAAGGTAGCGAAGTGATGAATACAGCGTAGTGCTTTTGCCGCTGCCTGTCGGACCCGTTACGACGATAATACCATGCGGCTGAGAAAGTATGTATCGGTACTCCTCGAGAAGCTCCGGCTCAAAACCGAGCTCATCTATACCCTGATTTGCGGCAGAGGAGTCCAAAACACGCATTACAATCTTCTCGCCGTATATGGTCGGTATGCTCGATACACGAACATCAATTTTCCTTCCACCGGTTTTCATCTTAAAACGACCGTCCTGAGGAAGCCGCCTCTCGGCTATATCCATAGACGACAAAATCTTGATTCTGGCTATTACCGCAGCCTGCATGTGCCGAGCCGGTGGAACCATATCACGCAAAACGCCGTCAACACGCATCCGTATCTTCATCGTTTTTTCCTGAGGTTCGATATGAATATCACTGGCACGACTTTTGGATGCCTGGCTAAGAAGCAGATTAACAAACCGTATTACCGGAGCCTTAGCCGCCTCCTGCTCGCTGATGAGGTCTGTATCCTCATCGTCATCTTCAATATCTGCCGCAACAATCGCCTCGTCGTCGTCCTGGGCCAAATCACGCAAATGCTGCTCCTCGACATCGCTGCCGTGATAAACAGCATCTATAAGCTTGCTAATCTGCCCCGCAGAGCTTAAAACAACTTTTATAGGACGGTTCACCTTAAGCGAGACAGTATCAGTCGCCACAACATTGAGCGGATCCGACATTGCGACAACCACCCTGCCATTGTGTTTTCCTGTCGCTATAACGCCGAACCGCTTAGCGACAGTCTCAGGAAGCATCCTCGCGACCTCTGTATCAACTTTCGATACATCATCAATACAGATATAGTCCATATTGAGGTGTTCGGCAAGCGCAGCAGTGACCTGTTCATCGGTAAGCATCTTAATATCCCGCAAAGCATCACCAAGTCTTTTGCCGCTGCTGTGCTGCTCTTTCAACGCCTCATCAAGCTGAGATTGATTGATCAGGCCTTTTGACATAAGAAACTCGCCAAACAAATGATCAACTTTTCTGACATTGCCTGGAGTTTGGATAGAATCTACTGCCATTGATAGCCTCTTTCAATATCCTTAACTTCTCGTTCGACTAAAGAAATGCACCGATTAAACATAAACCAACCCCTAATAAAGTATTACAGATAAATCCACCTTACCAAATACGAATTTAAGTCAGCTTAATAACTTTAATTGCCTGATATTTCCTAAATACTAAAAACCAAGCTTTTATCGGGCTGTATAAAAATATCGCAATAATAACTCTTTCATACATCCGCTAATGTGCTTACTTCGGTAAAATACGATGACACTTTAGTACTTTCCTCGCACTAAACGCTTGACGACCAATAAAAAAAAACATATTATTCCCATTACTGCGGATGTGGCGGAATTGGCAGACGCGCAGGCTTCAGGTGCCTGTGGGCTTACGCCCGTGGAGGTTCGACTCCTCTCATCCGCATTTGCCCCCGGCATTTCATACCCTCCATAAAGCCTTATATAACAAGGTTTTATGGCATTTTTCGCCAAGCCTAATTTTTGGGGCAAAATATGGAACTATCTCAATTTTTCATTTCGTGGTTACGGGTTATTCAGATAGGCCCTAAGTTCGGGGTGCTTGAATGCAAATCCGGCATTAAAGAGCTTCTCAGGAACGGCCCGCGTGCTGGCCAGAAGCGTTTCCTCTGCAAACTCGCCAAATATTAATCGCAGCATCTTCGCTGGAACAGGCAGTATCGTCGGTCTATTGAGAGTCTGACCGAGAATTTTCGTAAAAGTTCGATTGGTAACAGCTTCCGGTGCAACCGCGTTAACCGGACCCTCAAGCGATCTTGTAAGAAGCGCAAATTTGATGATTCTTGCAGCATCAACAAGTGAAACCCAACTTACCCATTGGCTGCCGTTGCCGAGCACCCCGCCCATGCCCACCTTAAAGGCCGGCAGCATCTTTGAAAGCGCACCGCCTTCTTTGGCAAGCACCATCCCAAATCGAAGATTAACCGTGCGAATACCTGCTTCAATCGCAGGCCCTGTTGCGGCCTCCCAGTCCTCGCATACGGCAGATAAAAAACACTCTCCCGCGGTGTCCGTTTCTGTTAACGCTGAGTCTCCGCGATCGCCATAATATCCGACAGCCGAAGCGCATATAAAAACCCTGGGCCTATTCGACATCTTAGCAATATTTTCAGCAAGTAATTGAGTGCTTTTTACCCTGCTGTTATAAATCCTCTCCTTTTTCTTTTGTGACCATCTGCCGGAAATATTTTCTCCGCCAAGATGAATTACAGCATCGATGTTTTCGGGCAGTGAGTCAACTATACCCTCTGATGGATCCCAGAACACAGAAGTATCACCCGCTTTGACAGGATGCCGAACCATGCGGATTACCGTATGGCCGGCATTGTTTAGGTGTTTTAGCGCCGCCGAGCCAATAAAGCCCGTAGAACCGCTTAGCAGTATCTTCATTTGATTGTCCTTTTGAAAAAAGCTAATCGATTTTAACGGATATTTGGCGATAATCAATACTACTTAATCTTGGTTGCCGTTGGTGGCCTCCAGTCGTATGGGTTTTGCTTTTACTGACATTTGCTTTTCAGCATTTTGCGGTTTTTGATCAATGATCAGGCTTTTAATTGAAATTCAGGCTCACTGCGAATATTATGTGGGAGTTCAGGAAGCCATTAACTTTTAATTTTGCAGTTTAAGCAGAAACGAGATAAGACTTGGAATCTTCAATTATCAGAACCAGTATAAATGACACGGATGTCCAATTTAAGGACAGGAGTATATCCGCAGAGCAATTGCGGCAAATAAAAAAAGCACTTCGGACATTGCATACCCTGGAGCTTATGGCCGTAAACATTTACAAATTCCAGATAAGCAGACAGAAAAATGAACATAACCGTCTGCTTATTGCAGCAATGTGCAATGAAATGACCCATCTGCAGGACTTTCAAGTAAAGCTTTATGAATATGGTTTCAGACCCAGCCCAATCAGGTTTGGATACTGGATTGTAGGGTTGTGTTTTGGGTTTTTCTCAAGGATACTTGGCAGGAAAATGGTCTTTAAGACAGGCATATGGGTAGAGTCCAAAGCCGTTGAACATTATAGCCGGTTGCTTGAATCTGTTGACTGGGATGAGCCAACCCGAAAAATAATAGAAAAAGACGCTCGCGATGAGTCCGGTCATATAGAAAAATGGAAACAAATGCTCGAATCAGAACAAAAACGCTAATAGCAAAACAGGAGATCATTGATGCCTTTTAGAAAAAATTATTTTATTTGGTTGTGGATGCTTTTGACAATGTTTTGTATTTTTCAACCGTCCGAATCGGTCGCTTCGCAAGAGGATACATGGCGGGTAGGTCCTGGAGTGGTAATAACTTCAAAACCGTATAAAGGGGTTAGCGAAAAGGTTTACCCGATTCCGTTTATTGTTTATGAGAGCGGACCGTTTGAGTTTCGGGGCATATCGGTAAGTTATGAACTGCTGGAGATAGAACAGTGGTCTTTTTATGGGCTTTTGAGTTGGCGGTTCGACGGATATGATTCTGGCGACAGCATTGCGTTAACCGGCATGGCTGACAGGGATGCAACCCTAGATGCTGGTTTTGGCCTGACAAGAACATTTAACTGGGGAACACTAACCTTTAGCGGGGTTGCTGATACGATGAATAAATATCAGGGGTATGAGCTAAGCGCAGACTATTCTTTGTTTTTCCCTGCCGGAGACTGGTTGTTTTTTCCTTTTGTAGGTGCTGCTTACCAGAACAGCGATCTTGTGGATTACTATTACGGCGTCAGGCCGAATGAGGTGCGCCCCGGCAGGAGTCGCTACGATGGCAACTCCGCAATTAACTGGTTTAGCGGTGCAGGTTTTCGTTATAAAATAGACGATAACTGGCGATTAATCGGAAACGCTCAATACGAATGGTTAAGCAATGAAATATCCGGCAGCCCTATAGTAGATCAGACATACAATATCTCGGCAGTGCTGGGATTAACATATCAATTTTAAACCAAATTGGCCATTTCAATGGCCCAGTAAACTTTCTTACGCTGTGGGTGAACATCAACTTTATCACAGCCGGACATTCGACCTGGAAAATGTGCCGGGGCCCTGGCAAAACTCTGTCACCATAGGCGTAAAATTTCCCCACTACAACGAGAAAAGCTCGTAGTGAATCCGGCTATGGCTAACCCCCTCGGCCATCAGTTGGCTTCGCAGCTTTTTCGTCATTACCGCGGGGCCGCAAAGCAAAAACTCATAACCATCAAGTTCGCCCGGCAGATATTTTCTGAAAAGCTCGCATGTAATATAACCCTGCTCGCCCTGATAATCAGGCTCATCGCTGATAACATGCACAACCTTGATATGACTAAGCGACTCAAGCTCTTTCTTATAAGCAATTTCGCGGGAAAATTTATTGCCGTAAAACAACCATCCCTTGCGGTGCTTTGTCCCTTCCAGATACTCGCCCAGCCGTAAAAACGGCGTAATGCCAATCCCTCCCGCGACCATTACAAGGGGCCTGTCCGTCGAAAATGCCGCATCCAGAAACACCCCATAAGGCCCATCAACATACATCAGCTCATTGGGCTGGACAGAATGTATTCGCTTGCTGCCGCTTCCAAAAGCCTTGACAGTTACCCCCAGCCGCTTACTCTGCGAGTCAAAATGAGCCGCGGTATAAGGCCGCGCGCTGCCGCACCGCCGGCAGCGAACATAAACAAACTGTCCAATGCCGGGGCTCAGCGCACCGGCTTCGGGATGCATTATAATTTCGTTTGTATCCGACGACACTTGCTTTACAGAACTGACCCGATACCGTCCCGTCCAGGCGCCGAATAATGCCGCGATCCGAACAGCCGTAAAACCGACGACAATAGTCATCAGCACATACCAGTAATACTTCAGACCTGAACCGCGCAGCGTCATACCGATAGCCAAACCGTGAACAAATATCAGAACAGGCACGGCATAAGTGGAAAGATGAATCCGGTACCAGATTCGCTTGCTGAGCTGAGCACGCCAGAGTGTACTGGTCAAAACCACCACGGCCATGATCAGATATGCAACCACCCCCAACAAAACCATAATGCTGAACCGCTCGCTCAGCCGAAACGCCCATATATTCCAGTCAAACATCTGCAGATAATAAATCGTGATAAAGACCGGATGCAGCAGAATAAGACTCACCCCGCCAATGCCAACAATACGATGAACCATATACCCCCAAAGCACATCACGACACAGCCAGGAGCTTACTATCCTGAAACCAAGCAGAAACTGCCAGACCAGCAACACCGTCCCAACAAGTGAACCGGTCTTGGCAAGAAACTTCGCCACTGCCAGCCACCGCGCCGGCTCATCATACTCAACAAAAAAAAGCCCGACCACGGAAGTAGCCGCAATAACCGCCACTAATACTATTTTGCCAATTAAGAGTTTCATCTGCGTCATCGCAAAAATGTACCACCGCCGGCAAACCCCGTCAACCGCTAATCCAGGCAGCGGTGATTATCAAAACCATTGACTTTCGCCGCAAAATCCCCAAAATACGCACTGAAAGCTGTTGACATATTGATTTATTATAAAGCGATTAATAACCGATGAATGAAAAGCTGAAAGAGATTTACGAACTCCTGCTTGAACACTTCGGCCATCAGAAATGGTGGCCCGGCGATTCGACTTTTGAGATAATTATCGGCGCTATCCTGACCCAGAACACTAACTGGCAAAATGTAGAAAAAGC
>Ga0207421_10007342_pt1 | contig 11750 bp, 7 predicted proteins | sample SodLakKL_010_SED_4_FD_187542 | JGI IMG/M metagenome (GOLD analysis project Ga0207421, IMG submission 187542) | Alkaline sediment microbial communities from Lake Tanatar, Kulunda Steppe, Russia - 8KL_010_SED (SPAdes) (version 2) | ecosystem: Environmental > Aquatic > Non-marine Saline and... | reverse complement strand
TCTTCCCTTCGGACCTCCGCTTCGCTCCGGTGACGCTCGAACCGTCCCCGCAGGCGCAGCATGCCTCTTAACTTACTTTTACTTGGCTTGAGTAGTTACAACTTAACTATTAAACTTAACTACTCAGGCCCTATGTGGATAATGGTAACTTAACCCCAGGTCCAGTTTTCCATAAGGTATCCCCAATCTTGATCTTTCCCCACGGTGTGGGAGCTTTTATTCTCTAAGCTATCACGCTGTGAGTAGTTTCTATTAAGCCTGGGATTGAATCAAGCAGAAGCAGTGTTTCTTTGAGTATTTGAGTAAATGAACATATACTATTTTTATAATAAATTAAAATGTAACTATCATGAGTGAAGCAGTTATTTATTGAAACATAAAACTATAAATTTAATTATAACATTAAGGGGTGTGTAAATCAAAATTAGTTGGAACCTGTGTAGAATTTCCCCAGGGATATTTTGTCAGGCCATAGAATTTCTAATTCGGCATAACCGGTTGCACATGCAGGAAAAAGCCAAAAATATCTTACCCGGGGAAGCTGTGTAGTGATAAGAGAGATTTGGAGCAGTACATGAGTTTCATGGAGCTAACAGGATGTTTGATTATTGATAGGCGGGCTGGTAAAGTACTAACTAAAGGTCAGTAAAGGTCAAACCAACAAAATAATTGGCTTTCAGTTTACAGCAACCACTTACAGCAACCACTTACAGCAACCATCTTTTTAAGGAGGGCCTTTGAAAAACGCCTTTGCTAATTTGGAAAGGAGTGAACACGATGGCTAAACAAGTTAAATTTACCAGGAACGCGCAACAGGTTTCGCGCTACGCGCAGGTTGAAGCATTGAACATGGGCCATAACCATGTAGGGGAAGCTCATATTTTACTGGGCCTGATTCGGGAAGAAGCCGGTGCAGCGGCACGGGTATTTCAAGAAATTAAAATAGATCTGGATATAGCCCGTGTGGAAATAGAGAGGCTTACCGGGCAAGAAGAGAAGGTTTCCACGGGAAGCATGAATTTTACCAGGGAAGCCTGGGAAGCAATTGAGAATGCCGTCATAGAAGGATACCAGTTTGGAAACTATTACGTGGGGACGGAGCACCTGCTGCTGGGTTTGCTAAAAAGCGGGGGAACTGCTTCGAAGGTGTTAAGAAACCTTGGAATAGATCCGGAAATGCTTTACCGTGAGATCAGTCGGGTAATGGGTATGGAAAACGGCTACCCGGGAGAAGACCCTGGAGGTGACCCCTCCCGGCAAAGTTGCCAGAGTTGCTTCAGCGGAGAACAGGGTTCGTCCCAGACCTCCATGTTAGACGAATACGGCAGGGACCTTACCGGCCTGGCCAGGGAGGATAAACTGGAGCCGGTGATAGGTCGAGAAAGTGAGCTGGAGAGAGTAATACAGATACTTGGCCGTCGAACCAAGCACAATCCCTGTCTGCTGGGAGAGGCCGGCGTAGGAAAAACCGCAATCGCCGAAGGCCTGGCCCGGAAAATTGCAAAAAGAGAAGTGCCGGATAACCTTCAGGATAAAAGAGTGATACAGGTGGAGTTGTCTTCGTTGATAGCGGGCACTAAATATCGTGGAGAATTTGAAGAGAGAATGCAACAGCTAATGCAGGAACTGAAACAGGAAGGAAACGTAATCGTTTTCATTGACGAGATTCACACTGTTGTTGGGGCAGGAGCTGCAGAAGGAGCCATGGATGCTTCCAACATTTTAAAACCTGCCCTGTCCCAGGGAGATCTGCAGGCTGTTGGTGCTACCACCCTGGAAGAATATCGCAAGCATATCGAGAGCGATGCTGCCCTGGAAAGGCGTTTTCAGCCGGTCATGGTGGAAGAGCCTTCCAGGGAAGAAAGTATAGAGATATTGAAGGGCTTGCGCGCTCGCTATCAGGAACATCACCGTCTGCAGATTACTGATGAGGCGTTAAAAGCAGCCGTGCAACTTGGATCTCGCTATATCCAGGATCGCAACCTGCCCGATAAAGCTATTGATTTGATAGATGAAGCGTCTTCTTTGGTCAGGAATAGTCAAGACAGGGATTTTCCAAAAGAGAATGAGCTTAAAGAAGAGCTGGAAAAGGTTAAGCGGGAAAAAGAAGAAGTCATTAAAAGTGATGATTTTGAAAGAGCGGCACAGCTGCGGGACAAGGAAAAACAGCTGGAAAGCGAGCTAAAAAGTGAGAGTAATTCTGCACTGGACCTTCCTGACAGTGATGCCCTTCAGGTTACCGAAGAAGATATAGCCCGGGTGGTCTCTAACTGGACGGGTATCCCGGTTTACAAGCTGACGGAAGAAGAAGCTACCAGGTTGATGAACCTGGAGGAGACACTACACCGGCGAGTTATAGGACAGGATAAGCCGGTTCAGGAGGTTTCCAGGGCTGTAAGGAGAAGCAGGGCAGGTTTGAAGGATGCCCGGCGCCCGGCAGGTTCTTTCATGTTCCTGGGGCCTACCGGGGTAGGTAAAACCGAGCTGGCTCGCAGTCTTGCGGAAGCGCTTTTTGGAGAAGAAGAAGCCATGATTCGGTTGGATATGTCCGAGTACATGGAGAAGCACACCACTGCCCGCCTGGTAGGATCTCCACCGGGTTACGTGGGCTATGAAGAAGGGGGGCAGTTAACGGAACAGGTGCGCCGCAAGCCCTACAGTGTGGTTTTGCTGGATGAGATTGAAAAAGCTCACCCGGAAGTTTTTAACGTGTTGCTACAGGTCCTCGAAGACGGCAGGCTCACCGATGGCAAGGGTAAAACGGTAGATTTTTGCAATACGGTAGTTATCATGACTTCAAACGTAGGTACCGGCAATAAGCAGTCCGCGATAGGATACCTGAGTGCAGGCGAGGATAAAAATTACCAGGACATGAAGGAGGGCATTCTGGCCGAGCTGCAAAATACTTTCCGACCGGAGTTTTTGAACCGGCTGGATGACGTTATCGTCTTCAGGCCCCTGTCTCTGGAAGACATGGAGCAGATTGTTGACCTGGAGCTTGGTGATCTTTCCCGGAGGATGCGCCAGTATGGCCTGGAACTCGAGGTTAGCCGGGAAGCCAAAAACGCACTTGCCCGGGAAGGATATGAACCGGATTACGGAGCCCGTCCCCTGAAAAGGGTTATCCAGAAACGGCTGGAAGACAGGCTTTCCGAGGAGATGATAAGAGGAAAACTGGCTTCCGGTGTTATGGTGCAGGTGGATGTGGAGCAACCGGAAGATTCAGAAAGTGAAGATGAAGGTGAAACCGGGCTGGTATTTAACTTCAAGGAAGAGTGGAGCAAAGAAGAAAAATGTAGCATTAGATAAAAATATTAAACCGGTGCCCCCCACCGCAAGGGAAGATCAAGTAAGATGGTGGGGGGACACCTTATTTATTAGGTGAAAGTTAAAGTATTTTTTGAAGTACGTGCTCCAGGGTGGGTTCGCCAATTTCCTGGAGTTCGTAACGTACACGGACTGCAGGTTTGTTCAAATTTATAACCCGGCGCAGGTCGATGGGAGTGCCTATAATAACCAGTTCGGCATCGGAATTGTTGATGGTGGCTTCCAGGTCTTTCATCTGTTGCTCCCCGTACCCCATGGCCGGCAGGAGTGTCCCGGTTTCCGGGTACTCTTCGAAGGTATTTTTGATAGTGTTTGCGGCAAAGGGACGCGGATCTATCAGTTCTGCAGCGCCGTATTTTTGGGCCGCTATAACTCCCGCCCCGTATTGCATTTCCCCATGTGTCAGGGTGGGGCCGTCTTCGACTACCAGAACCCGCTTGTTTTTAATTGCTTCCCCGTTTTCCACAAAAATTGGGGAGGCGGCTTCAATAATTTGTGCTCCCGGGTTTACCGACATGATATTGCTGCGCACCTGGTTTATTCCCCAGGCATCTGAGGTATCAATTTTATTCAATACTACAGCGTCGGCCAGGCGGAGGTTGGTTTCCCCGGGGTGGTAAGTGAGCTCGTGACCGGGGCGGTGGGGGTCTGCCAGGGTAATATATACATCCGGCTTGTAAAAAGCAAAATCGTTGTTGCCACCGTCCCAGAGTATTATGTCGGCTTCTTTTTCAGCTTCGCCAAGGATTTTACCGTAGTCTATGCCTGCGTATACAATAACCCCCCGGTCCAGGTGGGGTTCGTATTCTTCCCTTTCTTCTATGGTGCACTGGTGCAGGTCGAGATCTTCGTAGCTGGCAAAACGCTGGCAAATTTGCCTGGAAAGGTCGCCGTATGGCATGGGGTGGCGTATTGCCACCACCTGCTTGCCTTGTGACCTGAGAATATCACAGACACGGCGGGTGGTCTGGCTTTTGCCGACACCGGTACGCACCGCGGTAACTGCTACCACCGGCTTGTTGGATTTGAGCATGGTGGAATTAAGCCCCATCAAGCGGAAGTCGGCTCCTGCGGCTATAACCTCGGAAGCTTTAGACATGACGTAGTTGTAGGGGACGTCGCTGTAAGCGAAAATTACCTGTTCCACGTTATATTTTTTAATTAGACCGGTCAATTCTTCTTCCGCGTAAACAGGTATGCCCTCCGGGTATAGCTTACCTGCCAGCCCGGGGGGATAAATTCTTCCTTCTATATCCGGTATTTGTGCGGCGGTAAAGGCAACTACACGATATTCTTCGTGGTCACGGAAATGAAGGTTGAAATTATGAAAATCACGGCCGGCTGCTCCCATAATTATAATATTTTTAGGCTCCATGTATATACATTCCTCCTTGTTGAAACATAAGCAAATTGTACTTTTTTCTTCTATAGATGTCAATAACATCAGATTGGTCACATAATATCAGTTTGTTTAAGATCATCAGGGTGGCAGACTGATTGAAATTGATCAATTCCCGGGTAGTTATTACCGCCATTAAAAATATTAAAACGGCAGGTAGAAAATTATATAAAATTGAATTATCATGTAGTAGAATCTTTTAAAGTAAGCAGTTTTAGAGTTAGTTGGTTGCATTGGTTAAAATTAAAATTCCAGGCAGGGTGCTTTATGGAAAAGATTATGGATCTCCAGTTTATTCTTACCCAGTCGGTAGTAGTTTTGACGCTGGTGCTGGTGCAGTACTGCAACGGCTTGCTGGTGACTTATAAAGAAGTAAAGGTGAATTATACCCGGAAAATCAACCATTTTTTATTATTTTTTGTTCCTATCCTGCTAAACCAGGGGTATGCCCATGATTACGAATTTGGGCTGTATGCCCTGGGTGCGTTTTTGGCCGTGGCAAAGTTTGTTTTTTATACCAGGCCGGTAAGGGACCGGGTTACCATTATAAGAATGATGTTCCGCTCTTTTGACCGTCCCGAAGACCGCCCTTATACTCTCCTGTGGATTGTTACCCAAACCGCGGCTGGCTACCTGGTACTTATTCCCATGGGCATGCTTTTTTCCTATTACCAGCTATACCATTTACTTATGATACCCGTACTAATTTACGGTATTGGTGACGGGCTTGCCGAACCTGTCGGGGTGAAATTTGGCAGGCACAAGTATCAGACCTACGCTCTTTTTACCAGAAATAAATATACCCGCAGCCTGGAAGGTAGTTTTGTTGTTTTTATTACCAGCGTGGCGGTTATAACCTTTTACTATTTTAGTGCTGGTTTTACTACTGCGCAGTTTGTTATTGCTTTGCTGGTAGTTCCAATTTTAATGACGCTGGCCGAAGCGTTTTCTCCGCATACCTGGGATTCGCCCATCATGTTCCTGGTAGGCTATATCGTTATTTTCAGTATTGCTTTTGTTTAAAATATTCTTTATCATTAAAATAGCAGATATGATTAACTCCCCGAAGAAACGGAGGTGTTTGTGTTGCAGAACAGGGAAGTGCCCGGTAAAAGCAAATACGCATTATTTTTTTTATTTCTTTTTCTGGCGGTAATACCGGGTGGCTGTCCTATAGAAGACTTTAACGACCACGAAGAACAGGTAGAAATCGCTGCAAGTGGAAAATTTGTGGGTCAGGACAAGGGGCTGTGCTCTCTCCTGGAAAAATACGATATTAAATTTGACCAGGTTCATGAAATGAACATAGGTTTCACGCATGAAGCGTTGCGCCAGGGAGATGTGGATGCGGCTATAGGGTTTGCTTCCGACGGGAAGATTAAAGAATTAGACCTTCTGGCGCTGGAAGACGACAAGGGGGCGTTTCAAGTATGCCACCCTGCCCCGGTAACCAGGGAAGAAGTTTTGGAGCAGCACCCGGGAATTGAGGGTATAATGTCTGAAATCAGCTCCAGGCTGGATACCAGGAGCATGCGGAAGCTGAATTACCGGGTGGATATAAAAGAGACTTCGCCGGAAGAAGTGGCCAGGGAATGGCTCCGGCAAGAAGGTTTGATAAAAGAGGAAGAAGAAGAAGAGGGAGAAATTGAGGATCCGGCAAATATCGAAAATAATGCGGAAAAGAGAGAAGTGAATGAAGTAGATATAGATGATGAAGTAGATGTAGATAAGGAAAAAAGTAAAGATGCGGAAAAGGTAGTCACCGTAAGTTCCCGGGAGTTTAGCGAACAAAAGATACTGGGGCAAATAACTGTTTTGGCCTTAAAAGATGCCGGTATACCGGTAGAAGATAAAACCGGTATAGCCAGAAGAGAAGTCATACGTTCTGCTTTGCTTAATGGAGAAATAGATATGTACTGGGCGTATACCGGTGAAACCTGGCAGGAGGTACATATGAAAAAAGATATTATTGCCGATGCGGAGGAAGTTTTTGACCAGGTGTCCGAAAAAGACCGGGATAAAGGTGTGGTATGGCTGGATTACGCACCTTCACAGAAAACTTATACTGTTTTGATGCACAGGGAAAGAGCCCAGGAACAGGGCATTACTAACCTCAGCCAGTTTGCCGAATGGACCAAGGAAGTTCAACAGAAGCGAGAAAGCAAACAGTAGTATTCTCCATGTATTGTCCATGTATTATCCATGTATTGTCCATGCCGGTAGTTGCCTCTTCAGGCGGGCTTTTGACGGAAGCAGTAGATATAATAGGCTTTGGCGGGAATAATAATAATACTGGCGGGGAGGTAAATAGCTGGGTTACTAATGGAAATACCCCCTTTGACACGATACTATTTCTCTTCAAATCTCAAAATTGAACGGTTTTGCCGCTGGTTATGTACTTTTTTTGCTATTGGCCTGGTAATTATTTTAGTTTTATTTTGGAATCCCCTTCGGGATACGGAATTTACTTATTCCCTGGTTTCGGTAACCGTTTCTTATAATACTGTACTTCTGTTTTTCCAGGCGGTAACGCTTTTGGGCAGCGAAGGCTTTTTCCTGGGCCTGTTTTCTGTAATTTACTGGTCCATCCATAAAATGCTTGGTTTCTGGGGGCTGGTAATCATGCCCCTTTCAATTTTTGTTACCAGTGAAATACCCAAGGATATGATAAGGCTACCGCGTCCCGATGTCAGGGGTGTTACTGTTCCCACCTATACTTTTCCTAGCGGCCATACTTCCGGTGCGGTTTGCATGTGGGGATTTCTATCAATTATGCTTAAAAATTCCCGCTTCTGGGTCTTTTCCCTAACAGTAATTATCCTGGTGGGGTTATCCCGCGTCATGCTGGGGTACCATTTTCCCGGAGATATTTTGGGCGGAATAGTAGCGGGCATTATCTTCCTGGCTGTCTTTTTTAGCCTGGGAACAAGACTGGATGAATATCATAAAAGAAAAGGAATTTCTTTGCCGTTTCTATTTATTCTGGCCCTGGCCGGCCCGATGGCGCTGTCGTTGTTGCCCGTGGTTTATGCCCCTAATCTAATGGGTTACCTGGCCGGAGCCTCACTGGGCCACCTGGTAGAAAGGAGAAAAGTTAATTACCACACTGACGGAAGTATGCGCGAGCATGTTTTCAGGGCGCTTCTGGGGTTAGCGGTAATAATTTTGATAATACCGGGCCTGGAAATGTTTATTTCTCCACGCCTGCCGCAGTTGCAGTTGCTTACCTTTGCCCGGTATGCCCTGGCTACATTCTGGGTTACCTTCCTGGCGCCCCTGGTGTTTATAAAAATCGGGCTGGCCCGGTGCGGCTAGAGCAAATAAAATCACAGTTAAAAGAAAACGCAGAAAATGCGGAACCGTGCAGGATATAGGAAGGATGATGGTGAATGATTACATTGGAGAGAGTATAGGAGAGAGTACAGGAAAAGTATAAATTGGATTCGATTTAATTTAATTTTGGATTGAAAATATTCATGGTGTGAAGAGAGGTTGGAAAAAAAGCCCCCCCACCTTTAATTCCTCCCCCACCAGGGGGGAGGAAGATGTCGAGGCGCCAATGGAAGGTTTGCGCCTGTAGTTTGATTCTTCAGCATGACGGTGCTAACTCCTGAAAAATATACTTCAAGGGGAGATGGATATGCGCGAAATAAACGTAAGAGAAATTTCCGAGAAAGTGGCGCGGTTGTGCGTTGAAGCTAACTATTACCTGGGAGAAGATGTAGAAGCCTCGTATCATCAGGCGGCGGAAAAAGAAGAATCCCCGGTAGGCAAAGAGGTATTAAAGCAGTTAATTGACAATGTTAATCTGGCCAGGGAGCAGCAAGTTGCCATGTGCCAGGATACTGGGCTGGCCGTGGTATTTATAGAAGTGGGGCAGGAAGTACGGCTTACGGGCGGCAATTTAAAAGATGCCATAAACGATGGTATACGCAGGGGATACGAAGAAGGATACTTGAGAAAATCGGCGGTAAAGGAACCGATCTGGAACAGGGTTAATACCGGTGACAACACCCCGGGTATAATTCACTACGATATTGTAGAAGGGGAGAAAATTAAAATAAAAGTTGCGCCCAAGGGTGGGGGAGCGGAGAACATGAGCGCTTTAAAAATGCTGAAGCCTTCGGACGGGCTTCAGGGGGTAATAGATTTTGTTGTGGAGCAGGTAGAAAATGCCGGGCCCAACCCTTGCCCGCCTACGGTTTTAGGGGTTGGTGTTGGTGGAACCTTTGAAAAGGCAGCTTTTTTGTCTAAAAAAGCTCTGCTGAGACCCCTGGGTGAGCCCCATCCACAGCCCAATTATGCAAACCTGGAAAAAGAGATACTGCAGAGGGTTAACTCCCTGGGAATTGGTCCCCAGGGTTTCGGGGGCAGGGTTACTACTTTGGCGGTGCATGTTGAATATTACCCCACACATATTGCCAGTTTGCCGGTTGCCGTAAACTTTAACTGCCACGCTTCTCGCCACAAGGAGGCAGTGTTATAAATTTTTAATTATTTTAAACCAGGGAGGTATTTACATGTCGGTTAAAAAAATAAATACTCCTTTAACCAAAGAAGTAATAAAAGACTTAAAAGCGGGAGACAATGTTTTAATTAGCGGGGTGATTTACACGGCACGCGATGCGGCACATAAGAAGTTTATGGAGTTGCTGGAAAACGGGGAAAGCCTGCCCGTTGACCTGGAAGGGCAGGTCATATATTACGTAGGGCCTACTCCTGCCAGGCCGCACCAGGTCATAGGTTCTGCCGGCCCCACTACCAGCGGCAGGATGGACGCTTATACCCCTCAACTCCTGGAGGCAGGGTTGGGAGCCTGTATAGGTAAAGGGAGCCGAAGCAGGGAGGTTAAAGAAGCCCTGGTTGAACACGGGGGAGTTTACATGGCTGCGGTTGGTGGCGCTGCGGCTTTAATTTCGCAGCGGATAAAAAGTTGTGAAGTGGTGGCGTACCAGGAGCTGGGTCCTGAAGCGGTTCGCAGGCTGGAGGTGGAGGATTTCCCGGCCACTGTAGTAAACGATGCGCACGGCAACGACCTTTATGAAGAAGGAAAGAAAAAATACGCGGTATAAACACGCTTCTCATGGGGGGAGTGGATAATTGCCCTGGTGGTGTGGACTGGCCGCAGAAGCTATTGAAAGGTGTAGGGGAAGTGAAGGAGAGCTGCAGCTTCAACAGCGGGGCAGGGATTACGAGATTATTAAAGTGCAGTAATTTTTACGCTTTTGTGATCTTGCCAAAAAAGGATATCCGGTTGAATGCGTAGAATTGTGTAAGTATAAGGGTTAAAGTGCTAAAAATTTATCGGTTGATATTAGGTTGATGTTAGGAAAATTATTACTTTTCCCGTTTTAAAATAAAGTTTATACTTGCCGGGGGAAGAATTTTTGGAGGTGATTTCTATTTTTAAAGCTGATTCTTTGATTTTACTGTTTTCTTTTAACGAAGTATTGATACTACTGGGTGCATTATGTTTTGCAGCCGGGCTGGTTATAGGTTACGCCTATTATCAAAAAAGAAAATCTTCTCCCCGTTTTTCCAAAAAGAGGAAGAGATATGAAAACGGCGAGGAGATTGAGCAGGGCTCTTACAGCCTTCCCGACGGATCCAGATACGAAGGGGAGCTAAAAAATAACAAGCGGCATGGGTACGGGCTGTTTGCACTGCCGGACGGCACCAAATACGAAGGAGAATGGAAAGAAGGCAAAAGGCACGGGCGGGGCAAACTGAGCCTGTCGGACGGAACCGTGTACGAAGGGGAATGGAAAGAAGACAAGAGCGAAGGGCACGGGTCGCTGGTAATGCCCGACGGTTCTAGATACGAAGGCGAGTGGAAAAACGGCAAGCCGCATGGTAAAGGTACTTATACTTCTTCCGAAGGGGAGAGGTACGACGGCGATTACAAGTACGGCAAGCGCCACGGCTGGGGTGTATTTATAGCTTCCGATGGGACCCGGTACGAAGGTGTATGGAAAGAAGGAAATTACTGCGGACTGGAAGTAGAAATAGTTTCCGGCGGAAAGAAAGGTGCTAAAGATCTCCAGGAAGCCCCGTCCCCGGGTGCAGAGTCCTGGAGCAGCGAGAGCGGGTATAAGATTGATCTGCCGGAAGATAAGGTGGAAGAAAAAGAAGAAGCAGGGGCGCCGGAAGAAAAACAAGAACAAGAAGTTGAGCAAGAACTGGAGCAAGGAGAAGCTGGCAGCAGCGAAGCAGTAGTAGGCGCTAATGAAAAAGCGGCGGAAACCGGTGAGTTTTCGGGCGGCGGACCCGGCCCCCGGGCCGAAGAAAGCAAAGAAAAAGAAGAAAGAATAGATCAGGACCTGGTAGAAAGTAAAGAAGAGGATGGAGAAGAATTAGACAAAGAAGAAGAAAAGGAAGAAGTAAAGGAAGAAACCGGTGAAGAACTGGAGGCAACCGGTTACGCTGGACAGGCAGCCTCTCCCGTGAGTGAAGAAGCAGAACTGGATACAGGGAAACAGCCGGAACTGCAGGACGAGGAAGCCGGTGAAGATGAGGAACTCCCGGAAGTTTCTGGTATAGAGGAAGAGTCTCCGCGGATAGAAATGGATTACGGCCTGGACGAGGAACGGGGAGAAGAAGAGGGAGAAGGAAAGCCTGGCCCCCTGGATATTGATTACGGGGTGGAAGAGGAAGAGGAAGCAGATGTCGGTGATGAGGATGATCTATTTGGAGACATGGGTGTGGAGGAAGAAGGTTCCGGGCTTCCGGCCGAAGCCAGCAGGGTATCTTTTGACGATGAAGAAAAACTGGAGGAAAAGGCTCCTTCCCCCGGGAAGGAAGAAACGGAAAAGCCGCTTTCGGGGGGAGAAGAAACTTCCCGGCCTTCTGAAGTAGAGGGGGAAGAATCCGCTCCGCTGGAGATGGACTACGGGGTGGAAGAAACGAGGGAAGAAGAGCCGGAAGTTGAGAAAGAACAATCTTCCGCGCTGGAGATGGACTACGGGGTGGAAGAAGAGCCGGAGCCCAGGCGAGAAGAGGAAGAAGCTCCTTACGAACCCGCTGC
>Ga0207421_10007340_pt1 | contig 11752 bp, 8 predicted proteins | sample SodLakKL_010_SED_4_FD_187542 | JGI IMG/M metagenome (GOLD analysis project Ga0207421, IMG submission 187542) | Alkaline sediment microbial communities from Lake Tanatar, Kulunda Steppe, Russia - 8KL_010_SED (SPAdes) (version 2) | ecosystem: Environmental > Aquatic > Non-marine Saline and... | reverse complement strand
TGGCTCCGGGCTCGACGAGATCGCGATCCACGACCGGACGACCGCCGCCGAAGTCGACGGTGACGCTGTCGAGGAAACCACGCTCGAGCCGGCGGACTTCGGTCTCTCTGCGGCCCCGCTCGAGGCGATCGCAGGGGGCGATCCGAGAGCGAACGCCGCCGACCTCCGGGGGATCGTCACCGGCGAGGTCACCGGAGCGAAGCGCGACATCATTCTCGCCAACGCCGGGGCCGCAATCTACGTCGCGGGCGGCGCGTCGTCGCTCGCCGAAGGGGTCGAGCGGGCCCGCGAAAGCATCGACTCGGGGGCGGCGGCGACCAAGCTCGAACGGCTCGCAGGGGAGGCAAGCGGATGACGCGCGCCGAGGTGAGCCGGCGCACGCGGGTCAAGCTCTGTGGACTCACCCGCGAGATAGATCGTGACGTCGCTGTCGCTGCGGGGGCCGACGCGCTCGGGTTCATCGCCGACGTGCCCGTCGAGACGCCGCGCGAGCTCTCCACTCGACGAGCGAGCGAGCTGGTGGCCGGCGTGCCGCCGTTCGTCTCGTCCGTCCTGGTGACGATGCCGACCGATGTCGAGAAGGCCGTCGAACTCGCCGGCCGGATCGATCCTGACGTTGTCCAGGTACACGCCGGCCTCTCGCCCGCGGAGGTACGGACGCTCGGCGAGCGCATCCGACAGCCGGTCGTCCCTGCGGTCGGCGTCGACGAGCCCCAGGTCGAGGCCTACGCGGCCGCCGGAGACGCGTTGCTGGTCGACTCGACCGACGAGCACGGAGCTGGCGGTACCGGTGAGACACACGACTGGAGCCGGACGAGCGCGCTCGTCGAGCGCCTCACCACGCCGGTCGTGCTCGCCGGCGGACTCACCCCGGAGAACGTCCGCAGGGCTGTCGAGACGGTCGAACCGTTCGCGGTAGATACGGCAACCGGCGTCGAACGCGCGGGCGGCGTGAAAGATCACGATGCGGTCGCAGCGTTCGTCCGTCGCGCCCGCGCGGTGGAGGTGGGGGCGTGAGCGAGTCGGTTACCCGGCCAACCGGCCTGGAGGTTGGGCGCGCGAACGGGTCGGTTGCCCGGCCTGCCCGCCCGGGGGTTCGACGCTGATGTTCGATCTGGACCGCGCCGAGTTCGAGGCGCTCGCCGACGATCGACCGGCGGTCGTCAGGCTCGAGGCGACGCTCGCGGCGGGGGTCGACCCTCTCGACGCCTACGCGACGCTAACTGCGAGCGAGGAGACGACACACGCGTTCTTGCTCGAGAGCGGCGAGAAGGTCGCCTCGAGCGACCCCGACGGCGCGTTCGCACCCACCCCCGAGGAGCGCCACGCACGCTTTTCGTTCGTCGGGTACGACCCAGCGGCGGTCCTCACCGTCACCGGCGACGACACCGACGTCGAGTGTCTCGAAGCGCGTTACGAGGGACTGGTGACGCCGAACGGTGGCGACGTCCTCGACAGCGTGCGGGCCTCGCTTCCGACGGCCACGCTCCGGGGGTTTCCCGAGCGCGACCGCCACCAGCTCGACGGTGGGCTCGTCGGCTTTCTCGCCTACGACGCGGTGTACGACCTCTGGCTCGAGGAGGTTGGCCTCGAACGCCCGGAGTCGACGGTGCCGGACGCACAGTTCGTCCTGAACACGAAGACGCTTGCTTTCGACCACGCAGGCGAGGGACTCTCGCTCGTCTGTACGCCCGTCGTGCGCCCGGACGAGGACGCCGGTGCGATTTACGACGCGCTCCTCGGGGAAGCCGAGCGCGTGGGCGCTCTCCTCGAGGAAGCCGAGCCGGTCGAACCCGGCGGCTTCAGACGCGAGCACGAGCGTGCCGGCTCACAGGAGGCCTACGAGCGGGCGGTCGAGCGGGCGAAAGAGGCAGTCTACGACGGCGAGATCTACCAGGGCGTCATCTCACGGACACGCGAGCTCGTCGGCGAGGTCGACCCGCTCGGGCTGTACGAGGCCCTGCGCGAGATCAACCCCTCGCCGTACATGTACGTCCTGGCCTACGGCGATCGGACGATCGTCGGGGCGAGCCCGGAGACGCTCGTCTCGGTGGCCAACCGGCGCATCGTCTCGAACCCCATCGCGGGCACCTGTCCGCGGGGCAACAGCCCGGTCGAGGACCGCCGGCTCGCCGGCGAGATGCTCGCAGACGACAAAGAGCGCGCCGAGCACACGATGCTCGTCGACCTCGCGCGCAACGACGTCAGACGGGTGGCCGAACCCGGAAGCGTCCGCGTGCGAGAGTTCATGAACGTCCTCAAGTACTCGCACGTCCAGCACATCGAGTCCACTGTGGCGGGCACGCTCGCAGCAGAGTACGACGCCTTCGACGCGGTCAGGGCGGCGTTCCCAGCCGGGACGCTCTCTGGTGCGCCCAAGATCCGCGCGATGGAGCTCATCGACGAGCTCGAAGCCGACCCCCGTGGGGTGTACGGCGGCGGCGTGGGCTACGTCTCCTGGCAGGGCGACGCAGACTTCGCGATCGTCATCCGGACAGCCACGGTCGAACAGCTCCAGGACACCCAGCGAGTGACCGTTCAGGCCGGCGCGGGGATCGTCGCCGACAGCGATCCACAGGCGGAGTACGAGGAAACCGGAAAGAAGATGGACGGCGTTCTCGCGGCACTCTCTCGGATCGAAACTGGCGACGCCGAACGTACAGGCGGGTCCACAGCACGCGAGTCGACGGAGCCCCAACAGGAGCTGAGTCGATGAGCGTGACGACCGGCACACGGGTGCTGTTTATCGACAACTTCGACTCGTTCACCTACAATCTCGTCGAGTACGTGAGCGAGCACGCCGAAACCGAGGTCGTCCGCAACACCGCGACCATCGAGGAGGTTCGCGCGGCCGACCCGGACGCGATCGTCATCTCGCCGGGGCCGGGTCACCCGAAAAACGAACGTGACGTTGGCGTCAGCACCGCGGTGTTGCGCGAGCTCGGCCCCGAGGTGCCGATCCTCGGGGTCTGTCTCGGGCTGGAGGCAGCCGTTCACGCCTACGGTGGCGAGGTCGGCCACGCTCCCGAGCCGATCCACGGCAAGGCGTTCCCCATCGAACACGACGGCACGGGCGTCTACCGCGGCCTCGAACAGGGCTTTCAGGGCGGACGGTACCACTCGCTGATCGCGACGGACGTCCCCGACTGTTTCGAGGTGACCGCGACGACGACTGTCGACGACGAGGAGCTCGTCATGGGAATCCGCCACCGCGAACACCCAATCGAGTGCGTCCAGTTCCACCCCGAGTCCGTGCTGACCGCAGTGGGCCACGACATCATCCGGAACTTCCTGCACCAGTAGTCCCCCGGGTGGCGACACCTGCGTCCTCGGGACAGGACAGCACGTCACGCGTCACCGAAAGTGTTCGTCTGAGTTCCCAGGGGTGTTCGAGCATCCCCAGCAGGCCCGAACGCCACGCGGGGAACGCTCGAACTGGAAATTTCGCGCTCTCATCCCGGCCGTTCTCGCGTCTCTCGCTCCGAGTCGGACGGTAAATTCGACAGACTACGGCGCGATCTCCCGTCTCCCACGTGAAATGGTAACGCTGTGCTAGAGATGTCTGACGGACAGCAGACAATCTCCAGCCGAAACACCCCTTGAGTTCCACTGGATTCGCGACCCCGTCTGTGAGAAAGCGAGAGGAACATTCACTTTCACTCCGGTCTGAACAGGGTTAAGAGGGTGTCGTTCCTGCATACAAGCCGGCAGAACCGAACCCGCGAGTCAGGCCTCTCGCGGCATACAAAACAGACCAGTGATAACTCTGAGAGGGGACGAGAAACGCCTTACCGAAGGCTTCTTGATGCCCCCATCCGAACAGATGACTCGTCACAGATGACACGAATGGGTGCGACACAGGATGGGCGAAACGTCCGCAGGGCGCGAGGTGAGCTCGTATGAGCGAGCAGCTCGCGGCCGACGAACTGACACTCCCGATCAAGCGCACGGATGGTGAGACGCTCGAAGAGCGCCTCACTGATAACGCGTACTACAACATTCTCCCCGCGAGATACTTACAGAAAGACGGGGATGGCGAGGTCGCCGAGACGCAGGAGGAGCTGTTCGAGCGCATCGCGAAGAACATCGCGCTCGCGGAGGCGGTGTTCGAAGCGCGCAAACGCGACGTCGAGGTGACCGTCACGCCGGCACAGCTCAAGCCCGACCACCCCCGCCGAGATGAGCTCGCCGCCGAGGTGTTCGGCGCGGGCGTCACAGCCGAAGACGACGCAGAGACGACGCTCTCCGAGTACAACGTCACCAAGTTCGCCTACGACACCGTCGTTCCGGAGCTGCCCGCCGGGGTGCGCGAGCACGTCGAGGCGGTCGCCGCCGAGTTCCAAGAGAGCATGGAGCTGCTCGATTTCATCCCGAACAGCCCCACGCTCATGAACGCAGGCGACGAGCTCCAGCAGCTCAGCGCGTGTTTCGTCATGTCTCCGGATGACGATCTGACGGATATCCACGAGACAGCCAAGGACGCCGCCGAGGTCTTCCAGAGCGGCGGCGGCGTCGGCTATGCGTTCTGGCAGCTCCGGCCCTACGGCGACCCCGTCGGCTCCACCGGTGGAATCGCCAGTGGCCCGATCACGTTCATGCGGACGTACGATCAGTTATGCGAGACGATCGCACAGGGCGGCACCAGGCGCGGTGCCCAGATGGGCGTGATGCGCGTCTCTCACCCCGACGTCATCCAGTTCATCCACGCGAAAAACAAGGACGTCTCGCTGGCGCACACGCTGCGGCTGAACGACCCCGACGACTTCACCCACACGTCGTTCGCGGACGCGCTCGATGAGGCCCGCGAGCTGATAGACGAGGAAGGCCGCGTCCCAGAACACCTCCGCAACGCCGTCGAGGGCCACCTCTCGAACTTCAACATCTCTGTGGGGGTGACCGACACGTTCATGGAGGCGGTCAAAAACGACGAGACGTACACGTTCACCAGCCCCCGGACGGGAGAGCCACACGTCGCCACCGCCGAGACGAAAGAGCTCTACGACATGTTCGGCCTCGGCGAGCACGTCGAAGTCGGCGAGGCGCTCTCGGTACCCGCGCGGGAGATCTGGAACCACATCGTCGAGGGCGCCCACGAGAACGGCGAACCCGGCGTCATCTACCTCGAACGGGTGAACAAGGAACACTCCTTCGACGTCGAGGAACATCCCGATCATCAGATACTCGCCACAAACCCATGTGTGACGGGGGAGACGCTCATCAGCACCGAGACCGGGCTCGTCCCGGCAAAAGAGCTGTACGAGCGAGGGGTGTCCCAGAACGTCGTCGTGGACGGGCGTCTCAGCGAAGATCGCATCAAGGAGGCCAGTAGCGTCTACAAGACCGGGACCAAAGACGTGTACAGGCTGACGACCGAAGAGGGGTACGAGCTCCGCCTCACCGCCGAGCACAGGGTGATGACCGAGGAGGGGTGGGTCGAAGCGCAGAATCTCGAACCCGGCGACACCGTCCACGTTCAGAACCGAAAAGGCGAGTTCAGCCAGCACGGAACCGCCGAAGAGGGGCGCGTGCTCGGCTGGCTGGTTGGGGACGGCCACCTCAAAACCGGAGAGGAGCGTGCCGTCTTGCACTTCTACGACGAGGACGCCGACCTCTCCGAACAGCTCGCTGCAGACGTGAACGACATCGTTCGTGAGCCGCTCGGAAATGCGAACTACGAGGTCGGCGTCAGCGAGATCAGCCGAGGCGATGATTATCGCGGTGTCCAGGCAGTCGAGCAACGAGTTCGTTCGACCCGGCTGTACGAGTACGCGGAGGAAGTCGGCCTCGTCGAGGAGAAACTGCAGGTGCCCGATGTCGTCATGCGCGGGAGCGAAGAGATGGCCCGCGGATTCCTGCAGGCACTGTTCACCGCCGACGGTGGCGTCCAGGGGAACAGAGAAAAAGGCGTCTCCGTCCGGCTCACGAGCACCGATGTCGAGCTGCTGAAAGAAACCCAGCAGCTCCTGTTGCAGCTCGGAATCGCCAGCCGGATTTACGAAAATCACAAACCAGGTGGTACGAAAGAACTTCCCAACGGAAATAGTGGGACAGAAGAACACGAGTCGCAAGGTTTCCACGACCTCGTCATCTCGAAGGACAATCTCGTCCGGTTCCGTGATGAAATTGGGTTCTTGCGGGAGGACAAGCAGGCGGCGCTCGAAGCACAGCTCGACTCGTACACGTCGGGGCCGTACTCCGAGCAGTTCGTCGCAACGGTCGACTCGGTCGAGCACGACGGAGTTGAACAGGTGTACGACCTGACTGAGCCAGAGACACATTCGTTTATCGGAAACGGGATAGTCGTCCACAACTGTGGAGAGCAACCCTTGGAGGAGTACGAAGCGTGCAACCTCGGCCACATCAACCTCTCCACACTCGCCGCAACGGACGCGCCGGACTGGCGGGTCTGGTCGGCCGAGCACGGCGACGAGTACGAGACCGACGCAGACGCGGTGGCCGCGTTCCTCGAGGAGGCGATCGACTGGGAGGAGTTCGACCGCCGGATCGAGCTCGGGACGCGGTTCCTCGAGAACGTGGTGACGATGTCGGACTTCCCGGTGCCCGAGATCGAAACGACCGTCCGGGAGATGCGCAAGATCGGGCTTGGCATCATGGGGCTGGCCCAGCTGTACATCCAGCTCGGCATCAGATACGGCAGCGAGCCCGGCAACGAGGTGGCACGCCAGCTGATGACCCACATCAACCACGGCTCGAAGTGGACGAGCCACGAGCTCGCAACGGAGCGGGGCGTCTTCGCCGAGTGGGAGAACTCGAAGTACGCCGACCCCGTCCGCTACCGCGAGTGGTTCGAACACCAGACCGGCCTAGACGCGGACGAGTGGGCCGACGGCTTCCCGATCCGGAACCACAACACGACGACGATCGCGCCGACAGGCACGACCTCGATGGTGGGCAACACGACCGGCGGCTGTGAGCCGATCTACAACGTCGCCTACTACAAGAACGTCTCAGACGACGTCCAGGGCGACGAGATGCTCGTCGAGTTCGACGACTACTTCCTGCGGGTGCTCGAGCACAACGACATCGACGTCGAGGCGGTCAAACAGGAGGCCCAGGAGCAGATGGCCACCAACGCATTCGACGGCGTCGAGTCGCTGTCGACGGTGCCGAACAGCATCTCGGAGCTGTTCGTGACCACGGGCGACCTCACGGCCAAACAGCACGCCAGCGTGCAGACGGCCTGTCAGGAAGGTGTGGACAGTGCGATCTCGAAGACCGTCAACGCGCCCAACGACTCGACGGTCGAGGACGCCCGCGAGGTGTTCGAGTACATCTACGACAACGGCGGCAAAGGCGTCACCTACTACCGCGACGGGACGCGCTCGAAGCAGGTGCTGACGACGCGGGCGAAAAACACCGAGTTCGCCGACGACGAGGAGGCGCTCGAGGTGATCCTCGAGGGGATCGAAGCGCGCTTCGGTGGCATCGAGGGCTTTCTCGACGACGAGACCGTCCGTGCGGAGTTCGACACAGCGCTCACAGCGCTCACTGGGACACAGTACGCCGAGAAGAAGCCCCGGCCGGACCAGCTCCACGGCATCACCCAGCGCATCGACACCGGCTACGGCAAGCTGTACGTGACGATCAACGAGGATCCCGACACGGGCGAGCCGTTCGAGCTCTTCGCCAACACCGGCCACTCCGGCGGGTTCACGAACTCCTTCACCGACGCGCTGGCGAAGACCATCTCGGTGGCGCTCCGGTCGGGGGTCGACCCCTACGAGATCGTCGACAAGCTCCAGGGCATCCGCTCGCCGAAGGTGGCCTGGGACAAAGGCGAGCAGATCAACTCGATCCCCGACGCGTTCGGGACCGCCCTGCGGCGCTACCTCGACGACGAGATCGACCGCGCCTACCCCGATCAGGCGACGCTCGAGGAGACGACCGACGCCCCCGGCTCGGCGGAATCGGAGGCCGAACCCGCACCCGAGACCGACGGCGGGCCGGCCGTCGCCGACGCCTCCAGGCCCGGAGATGCCAGCGGAGCGGGCGCCGAGACCGACACGCCGGATCACCAGGCGATCATCGACGCTGGCGAGAGCCCCGAGTGCCCGGAGTGTGGCTCGCTCTCGCTGTACTACTCGGAGGGCTGCAAGACCTGTGAGTCCTGTGGCTGGTCTGAGTGCTGACCGCCGGCCGTGATCCACCCCGACCGCCACGGTGTACCGCCCGCACGACCGCTGCCGGGGCCGACGACAGCCCCTGACAGCGGCCTCGAACAGCCTGTGGACTATCCCCGACAGAAGACACTACGGAGCCAGCGATGACGGGAACCGGCGGTCGTCCGTGTCCGATCTGCGAGACGCCGATGTACCACCGTCACTGCAAGTACGTCTGTCCGAACCACGGCGTCGTCTACGACTGTTCGGATACGTTTTACTAACCACGCGGGAGACGGCCTCGCTCAGCGCCACTGCTTGCGTCGTTCCAGTGTCGAGTGGGAGGGACGGTTGCGTCGCGCGGGTCACTCCCGGGATGCCGTCGACCCCGGTTTTTCGCTGTAGCGGCTGTAGAGCGGGCCCGCGAGCAGGATGACCGCGAGCCCGGCGAGCACGACGACGAGCTCGGGGCTGGCGGCGAACTCGGAGAGGGTGAGCGTCCGCATCGACGCGCCGGTGAAGACAGTCACGAGCGCCCACGGCACCTCGCCGACGACAGTGCCAGCGAGAAACGGTCGGAGCCGGACGCTCGACAGCCCGGCGGCGTAGGAGATCGGATCGCCCGGAACGGGCGAGAACCGGGCGGCGACGACGCCCCGGAACGCACCGACGGTGTCGACAAACTCCTCGCCCGAGCTGGCCACCCACCCGAACGGGCCGACCTCGCTCTGTGCGTACCGGCCGATCAGATACGGCGGCATCGCAGTCAGTGCTGCACCCGCGAGCGCGAGCGGCAGCGCCACCGCGGGGCCGTAGACGAACCCGAGCACGAGCGCGACCGACGAGACGGGCCAGAGCAGAAACGGGCGGAGAAGGTAGACGGCCGCGAGCGCGAGCGCGAACGCGAGCGGGCGGCCGGCAAGCGCTTCGAGCTCGGTCACGACCGTCTCGACCGAGAACACCGTCGCGGCGACCGCGGCGACCGCGAGCAGCCCCGCGAGCCCGAGCAGCTGTCGCCGCGTGGTGTCCATCGTCCGAACAACGCCGTCGTGGTGGCAAACCCTTTGTGGTCGAACGCCGTCGGTTCACGCGTGCCCGTCGACCGGAACAGCGAACCGACTGCCGGCGAGGATCCGATCGCGGAGACCGTCGAACTCGGCGTCGAGCTGCTCGCCCACCTCGAGGACGCCGAGCTGACGCTCGCGGAGGCGCTCGACCGCCTCGAGACGCTCACCACCGACCCCGCGGTGACACGCGAGATACTCGACACGGCGGAGGCTCGCGGCGTCATCGACCGCGAGGACGGGATCGTCCGTCCCCGCCGCGGACAGTTCGTCAGCTTCGAGCGCGACGTCTTCACCCGGGAAGGGGAGTTTACCTGCCGGCGCTGTGGTGCGGACGTCACGACTGGTCATTTCGTCCGCTTCGACGCCGGCGAGCACGGCCCGTTCGGCTCGTCGTGTATCAGAAAAGTGACTGGAAGGGAGTGACTGCGGCTCGTTCGCGTGCGTGCTACTGTCGTTTGAGCGCTTCGACCAGCTGGTCGATCGTCTCCTGTTGCTGTTTGAGGAGTCTGTTCTGACGCTTTGCGACCTTCGTCAGGGTTGCCAGACGCGATTTCATCAGCTCGATATCCTCGGGATCGATCGCGGGCGCTGTCGGCACCAGCTCGTCATCCTCGCCGAGCGCGTCGCCGGTCAGCCCGTCGTCGACGTCTGGCGCCTCCGTCAGCCGAGTCGGTGCGCCCTGACCGTCCGAGACGTCAGCCACGTCTGTCGGCTCTGACCGTCCAGCGGTCTCCGTCGGCTCCGAATAGTCGGAGGTCCCTGCAGGCTCCGGCTGCTCGGAGACTCCTGCCTCTGGCTGGTCGGGATCGGAGCGCTTCGCCGCTCCTGATCGCCCCGCCTCGGGAGCCTCACTCGCCCCCGATGTCTCCTCGGCCGGTGAGAGGCTCGCGACGCCGTCGTCTGACCGATCACGGCTGTCGTCACCCCCGTCGTCGGGCGTAACCAGCGGCTCGATGCTGTCGTCGAGTTCGAAGTCGAAGCGACGGGACTCGTCGGCCGGGTCGGCCGTCCCGGTGCCGACAGCGTCGTTCAGCTCCTCGATGGAGTCGACGTCGTAGTACGAAAACAGCGCGGCCGTGAGCGCGCGTTTCAGGTACTCTGCGTCGCGACGGGGCGCTTTGATGCGCTGGGGGCGGCCGTCGACCGAGACGACGATGTAGGTGGCGACGCTACCCTCCTCGAACTCGAGACCGGTGACGTCGGCGAACGCGAACTCCTCGTAGTCGGCGTCCCAGAGGGGGGTTCCGACGTGTTTGACGAGCCGGGCATCCGTGACGATGAGCGTGAGCTCGCTGAAGCGAAAGACCGCATCTACGGCCTCGTCGGCGTCGATCACCTCGGCCATCCGGAGCACACCCGTCAGCAGTCGCTCGAGGACGGGCTCGGTCCGGTTGCGCGAGACGGTAAAGCGCTCCTCGCTGTCGAAGCTGGTGAGGACGAACGCCGTTTTTCGTCGCCCCTCGGAGATGTCTAGGCGGTCGACGTCGTGGTCGTACACCTCGATGGATTCGTCGCTCAACAGCCCTTCGCCACGGTAGAGGAGCGTCCGCGTCGGTGTAAAGCAGATGAGATCCTCGTCACCGAGGGCGACCGCGGAGTCCAGCGTCTCGTCGCCGAGCTCCCGCCTGATGCGTGCCGGTAGCTCCATGCTGTCGTTCACCAACGCGGCGGATATAAATCCGCGGGTGCTCGTTTTATCTCCTGAGAACGTCGAACCGGCCGGCTTCCGATCGAAGCCCGGACGGCCGGGCAACTCGCCTGTCTACTCGAGCGCGCTGTCGATGACAGCCCGGAGGTCGGCGACTGTTTCGGCGTCGACGTGGAGCTCGTCCTCGCCGACCGACAGCGAGAGCGCTCCGGTGTCGGTCGTCTCGCCGACGTGTGCGACCGGGGCGACATCCTCGAAGGCGTTTTCGACCCGCTCGGGGTCGGTCGTCTCGACGACGACCCGGCCGGGCTGTTCGTGAAAGAGCACGTCCTGGGCGGGAAGCGAGACGGTCGCGCCGGCTTCGGGCGTGATCATCTCCGCGAGCGTCACCGCGAGGCCGCCGTGGCTCGCGTCGTGGGTGGCTAGCGTCGTCTCGTCGTTCGCCACCTCGGCGATCGTCTCGACGAATGACAGCGGCTCGGCGGGCAGCACCGGGAACCGGTCGCTGCCGCCGAACTGTGCGAGGAGCTCGGAGCCGCCGAGGCGGGCCGGCGAGTCGCCTGCGAGCGCGAGGTCGCCCACGATCAGCAGCTCACCCGCGCCTGACAGTGCGAGCGGCGGTGCGTCGTAGCTCTCTTTGGTGCCGACGAGCGCGAGCGTCGGCGTCGGCACCACCGGGCCGGCCGGGGAGTCGTTGTACAGCGAGACGTTGCCGCCGACGACGGGTACCTCGAGCGCGGCGAGCATATCGGCGAGCCCGTCCACGGTCGCCGCGAACGCGCCGTAGACGTCGGGTTTCTCTGGGTTACCGCCGTTGAGACAGTCGACCGCCGCCAGCGGCGTCGCTCCTTTGGCTGCGACGTTGGTTGCGTTCTCGAGCGCCACCGCCCGCGCGCCCTCGTACGGGGCGGCGGCGG
>Ga0207421_10007338_pt1 | contig 11758 bp, 7 predicted proteins | sample SodLakKL_010_SED_4_FD_187542 | JGI IMG/M metagenome (GOLD analysis project Ga0207421, IMG submission 187542) | Alkaline sediment microbial communities from Lake Tanatar, Kulunda Steppe, Russia - 8KL_010_SED (SPAdes) (version 2) | ecosystem: Environmental > Aquatic > Non-marine Saline and... | reverse complement strand
CGACTCCCTTTTCTCAAACTGATATACTTAACATAAGGACTGTACTGACACGGGAGGAAGCTTGTGAAAGACCATGGACTACGCATTTCCCTTAATGCTCGAAGGGCCTTTGATATTAACGGAATGCTGTTTCCCAAGCACGAACGTTCTGCTGGCTATTACCGGAAAGCCCAGGACCTGGCATATCACATGGCGATGTACATCCGGGGAGAACATCCGCCGGAACCGTCAAAATTGTACGCAGCTGGTCTGTTAAGCAGGATTTATCAGCGGGTAATTGAGCACTACCTTTCTGAAACATGCCCTGAGGCTTTTAGTTCCTCTCTTGAGCATTTAGAACAGGTCCTCCCTGATACTGACTCCATACTGCGGGAATATCATATCCAGTTTCCCTCCGGAGATTCCCGTTCATATGATGCAGCCGATTCGTTGCAAGGGATGCTGCTGACTATCCTTGCAAGAAGGAACCCTGCCTTAATCTCATCACTGGAACAGTTCTTTGATGATTCTCCCCTGGCAAAAAACCCGTCATATCTTCCTCTGGTAAACCGGTTCCTTGATTTTCTCTCAACCCTTCCGCCTGTGGCTTCCACAAATATGCCGCTGCCTGATTTCCTTCTTGAACCCATTAGGCGCTTCCCCGACGATCTTACCAAACAGCTTCTGTTCATCAGGGAGCAGTGGGTCAGTTTTATCCCGGAACTGGCAGAAGATATACTCCGTGCAGTAGATGTCATCAGGGAAGAAACACGTGCTTTTTTCCCGCCGGGAAAAGGGGAAACCCATGAATATACCTACCATTTCCTGGATGAGGAAATTGAACGGTACAGCAAAGACACAAATTGGATGCCCCGGGTAGTAATGATAGCTAAAAGCGCGCTGGTCTGGCTCGACCAGTTATCCAGGCAATACGGGTTTCCCATAACCCGCCTTGATCAGATACCCCAAAGGGAAATCGAACTGCTTGCAGAACGGGGTTTTACTGCCCTCTGGTTAATTGGGATATGGGAGCGGAGCGCTGCTTCAAAGGAGATTAAGCGCAGGTGCGGAAATCCCGAAGCTGATGCATCTGCATATTCCCTGAAACGGTACGAGATAGCAGAATCACTGGGCGGATGGCCTGCCTTAGATGCACTTCGCAGACGGTGTAAAGAGCTTGGGGTCAGGCTAGCCAGTGATATGGTGCCCAATCATACCGGTCTGGATTCGGATTGGCTCATTCACAGGCCGGATTTGTTCCTCCAGGTTGATCATCCACCGTTTCCTTCTTACTCATATCAGAGTGAACCAGTATGTAATATAGAGAATACAGAGGTATACATCGAAGACCATTACTATGACCGCAGCGATGCTGCTGTTACCTGTAAACGGGTTGATGCCCGCTCCGGGGATGTGCAGTATGTGTTTCACGGGAACGACGGTACTTCCACCCCCTGGAATGATACTGCCCAGCTGGATTATTTGAATCCGGATACCCGGGAAATTGTTGTCCAAACTATCCTGCATGTGGCAAGGAACTTTCCTATTATCCGTTTTGATGCAGCTATGACACTTGCAAAACGGCATATCCAGAGACTGTGGTATCCCAAGCCGGGACAAGGGGGAGATATCCCCGGGCGTTCATTTTACAGCATGACAGACCAGGAATTCCATCAAGCAATCCCCAAAGAATTCTGGAGGGAAGTTGTAGACCGGGTAGCACAGGAAGCTCCTGATACGCTTCTTCTTGCTGAAGCATTCTGGATGATGGAGGGATATTTTGTCCGTTCCCTCGGTATGCATCGGGTCTACAACAGCGCTTTTATGAACATGCTCAAAGATGAAGAGAATGAAAAATACCGGAATACCATAAAAAACACCCTTCAGTTTGATCCGGAAATTCTCAAACGTTTCGTTAACTTCATGAACAATCCGGATGAGGAGACAGCTGTTGCTCAATTTGGAGACGGTGATAAATATTTTGGCGTCACCACCCTTTTGGCCACCATGCCTGGTCTTCCTATGTTCGGACATGGCCAGATAGAAGGATACCGAGAAAAATACGGTATGGAATATACCCGCGCCTACCTGGATGAAAAGCCGGACCAGCATCTGGTGGACCAGCATTATCGGAGAATTTTCCCTCTTCTCAAACTTCGCCCGCTTTTTGCAGAATCTTCCAGATTCCGGCTTTATGATTTTCATACTCCCCAGGGAGTCAATGAGCATGTATATGCATATACTAACGCATTAGGAGACAGGCGCGCATTAGTCCTTTACAACAACTCCTTTGAACAGACTGCAGGCTGGTTCAAAGATTCTGTTCCTTTCCTCGATAAAACCAACGGCGAACCTGTCCATCGTACTGAAATACTGGGAGAAGCTTTAGGTGCTTCTCCTAAAACCCAATACTACCTTATATTCCAAGATCCGGTGGAAGGACTGACCTATATCCGTCAGTCAACGGAAGTGCATTCCCGGGGTTTGTATGCAGTACTCAAGGGCTATGAAACCCAGGTATTCATGAATTTTTATGAAGTATATGATGCCTACGGCCTTTATCATGAACTTGCTTCTCTGCTCCATGGGAAAGGAAGCCCGAATTTTGAACATGAACTCTCTCTGTTACGGCTTCGACCGCTCCACAGCTGGATGCATCCGTTCATTGAAGCTGATCAATTGAAACTAATGGAACTTATGATATCCGGCAAAGAGCAAACCTTAGATACTGTCAAACAGCGCTGGCTTGCTCTCTATAGAGGGTTAGTCCGTACGTGGAATACCCAGTTCCATGCAGAAGGGACTTCCCTTCCTTCACAGCTGCCCGAATCAGTTCTGCGCCATCTTTTAGAATACCTGGACTGCATATCCCGTGTTTTTGCCCGGATTAACAGAAAGGATGCCTCCAATCCGTCTCTCTATCGCTTCGTAACGGATTCCCTTGCTGTCATGCCTGAATTCCCCGTTATCCTCATGAGTTCAGTAATAGTCGCACCTCTTGCATACGGGGTATCAGAAGGAACATTTGCTTCCTGGGTTAAACCGCTCATGCTTGATACCTTGTTTGACCAGCCGTTATCAGATGCTGGGGTACCTCCCGAGGATATCATCCGCAGCTTGCTGGGCTCTGAATTCTTCTCCCGTTATTCTGACTGGACAAAGGGACTGCTTTCAGGGGAAGAGACTTCTGCCGATGTGCTTTACCGGCTTTTCTCCGATGCATTGTTTAGAGAATATACTGGATGCAACTGGCATGAAGGGATTCAATGGTACCGCAAGGAATCTTTCCAGGAAGCCCTTGTGCTGCTTGCCCTCACGCATCTCTTATCCTCCGCTGATCATACTGCCAAAGAAGAGAACCACGTATGTTCCGTTCTTTACAGCTGGTATATCAGAGAGCCGCAATCCGGCTACCGTGTTGACCGGCTTCTTGAAGCAGTATCAGAGGATGATGAAGACTCATAAAAATTTCTAGCAAGGGGGATTCTTCTTCCCAACCCAAATGCTTTTGGAGATACCTTCAAAGGAAACGGCGCCTGACTCCGTTTATATTCGCTGAGCGTCACAAGACGAGTTATTTTCATTACTGTTTCAGGATCAAATCCCTCATTGATTATTTCTTCGGGAGACAGACATCTATGCAGAAATCTTTCAAGAATTCCATCTAATACGTCGTAGGGCGGCAGGCTGTCTTCATCCTTCTGATCAGGTCTCAGTTCAGCAGAAGGAGGTTTTGTGATAATCCTTTCAGGGATTCGTTCCCAACCTGCTTTTTTGTTAATATACCGGCTCAGGGCAAATACTTGAGTTTTAAACACATCACCTATTACTGCCATGCTGCCGCACATATCTCCATAGAGGGTACAATATCCGACTGCAAGCTCTGATTTGTTTCCCGTGGTCAGCAGCAGCGAATTCATCTTGTTGGACCAGGCCATGAGCAGCAGCCCGCGAATCCGTGCCTGTATATTTTCTTCGGTTTCATCATGCTCTCTGCCCTGAAAGCTTTCCTGCAATGCTGCTAAAGATGAAGAGAACACTGGTTCTACTGAAAGTTCCTGACAGGAAATCGCTAAATTTTCAGCAAGCTTCCTTGCATCTTCAAGACTGTGTTCACTGGAATAGCGCGACGGCAAAGCAAAACCGCAGACCTTATCTGCTCCTAGGGCATCTACTGCGAGAGCTGCAACAAGAGCAGAATCTAAGCCGCCGGAAAGCCCAACATGGACCTTGCTGAAACCTGTCTTTCCTACATAATCCTTTATGCCCAATGTTAATGCCTGCAGCAGCTCTTCTTCCTGCGGTTCTTCTGATGGTGTCCCGGCACGGGAGCTCTTCCCCTCCGTATCCCAAATTGCCATTTCTTCTTTAAATGAAGCACACAGCAGCTGGAGTCCTGCCTTCGGGGAAACTGCCATGGACCTTCCGTCAAATATGAGGGAATCATTTCCCCCGACAGAGTTTACATACACAGCAGAAACTCCGTGCACCCTGCAGATATCCTCCAGCCGGTTGATCCGCTGCTCTAGTTTGCCTGCATAAAACGGAGAGGAGGAAATGCCGATAATAAAATCTGCTCCGTTTTCCGCTTGCTTTGCCAAGGGATCTACGTGATACTCATGTAGCAGTTCTCCTGTATCCTGAGCCCAGAAATCTTCGCAGATAGCAAGAGCAATGTTTTTTCCTTTAAAAAAGAAGGGTTCCCAGGATGATGCAGGTTCAAAGTAACGGGACTCATCAAACACATCATAATCCGGAAGAAGGGTTTTCGGCTGGCGGTGGATCACATCACCCTGATATAAAACAGCAGCAGTATTATACAGTGTTTTCCCTGTGTTGCCGGGATGCTTTGCCGGATAACCGACTACCACAGCAATATCCGGGGGGAGCTCCTTGCACAGGCTGTCTACACTATACAGAGAGTCATCTATAAACTGATTATAAGCAAGCAAATCCAAGGGCGGGTAACCGCATACTGAAAACTCAGGAAACACTATGATATCAGCTCCGACATCTCGAGCCTTCCTGCTGTATGCTGCCATTTTTTCACAGTTGCCGGTGAAATCAGCAATCTTAGTATTTATCTGCGCAAGTGCTATTTTCACAGCGTTTATTCCCCTACATCATGTATCAGATTGACTTCCTGTTTTCCTTAAGATACTCTATTGTGCATGAAACTTTGGATCAAGTACATCATTGCAGCAGTTATCGGGTACATCTTTGGTGCTTTTATACCTTTTTTCAGAGAACGTTTCGAGTGGCTTGAAGGCATCTCTGAATTCTTTTTCCTGGCGCTTCCATGGTTTCTCTATCCGCTAATATTCTTTTCTGTTTCATCGGCAGTAGCTTTTGTCAGACACCAGAAACAGCTGAAAAAACTTACCGGCTGGTCCTTCCTGTGGGCCGGACTATCCCATCTCCTGCTCGCATTGATGGGCGGATTCATTGCAGCACAAGCAGCAGCTGTGCCGGTTATGCCTGAGTTTACTGCTTTGCTTCCCTCCTTTGACCCGGTGGAATCACTGCGTGAAACCCTGCTGCTCAACAGACTTCCCTTCTGGCTTGTTATTGTTTCAGGAGTTATTCTTGGACTTGCATTAAAACCGGAAGACAGCCGATATATCCAGGGTTATCATACGATGAATTCGTTCAGTGAAGTGTTTTTCCGGATCTCCCGCTGTGTTTCTGAAATAATTACCCTTGGAATCATCGCCTTCGCTGCCCTGCTTGTTCGCCAGCAGGAAGGCATATCATTACTCTCCCAGAACTACGTACTTCTTTTTCTCACAGTACTCTCTTCGGTTATCGGAATGGTCCTTTTGCTTCCGCTTGTTGCTATGCTGCTGTGTACCCGCAAGCATCCCTATCGCTGGTTCCTTTCGCTTCTTGCTCCTGTTATAGCTTCAGGAATTTCCGGCAGTTATCAGCTGGGTATGCTTCCCCTTTACGGACACAGCCGAACAAATGTAGGAGCAGCTAGATCAGTTACTTCAGTAACTACACCCTTCTTTGCTGTGTTTGGACGAGGCGGGACAGCTATGGTGACCACCATAAGTGCCGTTACCATCATTTCCTCACAACAGGGAGGAAGCATAACACCTACCCAAGTGACTGCTGCAGCAGGATTTTCTATATTTGCTTCTCTTCTGGCATTTTTAACTCCTGAAATGGAACTGCCGTTTTCTCTGTTCCTTGTACTGCTTATCCTCGGCATTTCACCTGGAGCGGTAATTGGAGTAAGTATTGCATCAATTCTACTAAAAGGTGCAGCAGCTTCCCTTGATATCATGGTTAACGGCATGGGTACCGGCTATACTGCCCAAAAGCTGGATGCAGAATACCCTGCATCATGGAATGACATGCAGTAGATTGATTTTTCCTGCTCTATAGTGTTTTTTCCGTACCTGGTGTATGATGCAAGTATGAACCGTACGGAACGCCTGATCATCATACTGACCTTGAGTCTGTTTGCTTTCATCTCAATTCTTGTCCTCGTAATGTACTCGCTTCCCTTCCTTTCTGAGCCTCCTGCAGCTGAACATACGCAAGCTCAGCAAAATTTCCTGAAAACTCTCCCCTTAAGAATGTACTCAACCATTGGCTACGGAATAATTCTCTTCGGGTGCGCTGCAGCAATTTCATTGCTTCTGCGCAAGACAAACTACCCGGAGTTTACCTTTTTTATTTTTGGACTGCTCAGTTTTGCAGGCATAGGAACTGTGAACCTTCCACCGGTCCTGATCCTCTCCGGCCATCCGGTGCCCGCAGCAATTTTATTCCTTCGTTTATTCTACTTGTTTTGGTTTCTTGCAGTGATGTTCTTTTTTCTTGCCGGTCTGTTTCCCAACGGCATACCTAATCTGAAACAGCATACATTTCTTATGATAACAGTCGTGGGCACGGTGACCATTATCCTTATTACTCCGATTGATACCGTATATGTACTAAACTCCTTTCCGTATTATCCAGTACACCATGAACTGCTTCCGTGGTTTATTAGAAGTGTGGCTGTCCTTGCAGTGCTGAATTTAGTAATTGCAGGCTTCCGAAGCAACAGCCGGCGGTATATGTTCGCTGCACTGGGTATGGGAGGTACAGTCGGCGGCACTGAACTGTTTTTTATCTCGCAAAGCTGGAGTGCTGCTGCAGGTCCTTTATGCATTGCAGGAGGAACTTTCCTATACAGCTGGATGATCCATAAGGAATACCTATGGTCTTAACCGGCATAATGCATTCCTATTTCTATGCAAAGGGCTGTACTCAGCGGCAGTAAGATATTATCAGCATCATAAAACTGCAGTGATTCAACAAATGCGCCGGCCGCTCCGGCTGCAACTGCAACCCCCAGGTTTCCGTAATATCCCCAGATTACAGCTGTGCAGACAAACCAGCATGCCAATGCACCGGCATACCGCTTATGCTCTATCGAAGGGATACCTGAGCTGCCGGATTTATTTCCTGCAAGCATAGCTGCTGTATCCCCCAATGCCATACAGGTTATCCCTATTGCAGCAGTTTCCGGCTGGAAAAGCAGAATCGGCAGCGCTGCTCCAATGGAAAGTGTTATTGGAGCCCAGATGATATCATCACTTTCATTGCTCCGGGAAAGCACCGTTGTAATATCCTGTATAAACCTAAAAGGAAGGGGGATGACAAGTTTGCTTTCCTTCTTCAAAGCAGGTACTTCAAGGCGCATCTTTTCACTCAACATATATATGATGCTCCCATATCCCAGCATCGTTATTGCTGCCCAAGGAGAATAGCATAAAACAGGAATAATACCGAGAATGGTAAGATGGATACATTTTCTCACTAGTTCGCGCTTTAATGGAGGATGCAAGGTCTTCATAGGCACATAGTATCCCCAGGAGCCGCAGCAGTCAAACTGCAGTTCTCTACATTGAGCAAAACATATTCCATCGCTATACTTCTCCTATGGAAATTCCCATACTGGCAAAACTGCTGATTTCTTTACTCGGCATCATCCTCGTAAACAGGGTGAGCAAAAACCTGTCTTTCTCTCTGTTATGCGGTGCTTTGACATTCAGCCTTTGGTCCGGACAGGGAATACCGGAAATTCTGCACATATCCTATGAAAGGACAATTGACGCAGAGAATCTTACGCTTTTAGCAATCGTCGGACTTGTAATCATTTTATCTGAACAGATGTCAAGAACCGGCATGATTCAGGGAATGGTAGAAAATGTCAGATCCAGAATTTCAACTAAAACTTCCATGGCACTTCTTCCTGCTATTATCGGCTTGCTCCCCATGCCTGGAGGCGCGCTTTTTTCTGCTCCGGTGCTCGATTCATTTGATAAAACCCAAGGAGTGACCCAGGAGCGGAAAACCAGAATTAATTACTGGTTCAGGCATGTCTGGGAATACGGATGGCCGCTGTACCCTGCCGTCATACTTGCTGCAGATATTTCCGGTATCAGCCTGGGATCCTTTATGGTGCTTTCTATTGTTCCTATCATGACTTCCATCCTGCTTGGATATATGTTCCTGCTTCGTCCTATCCCGTCAGAGCATCATGTGAAGGATGCTTCACGTCCTTTTTCATTCAAACCCTTTTTTCCTATTGCCGGAGTGATAGCAGGGTATTTCTTCATTTCTGTTTTTCTCCCCGCAGCAGCCAGGGAAAACCGATATCTCCCCATGCTTATTGCTCTTATTGTTTCAGCCGCTGCCCTTCAGCTTACTTCCCCTCTCCCTGCGGCAGACTGGAAGGAAGTACTGCGTTCAAAAAAACTCCTGGGAAGCATCCTGATTGTATATATGGTACGTATCTATGGTGCATTCATTGAAGCTGACCTGAACGGAATACCTATAGCTGAAATCATGACCTCGGAAATGGCTTCTCTGGGAATAGCACGACTGCCGCTGATAATGCTTATCCCGTTTTTTGCCGGTCTTACCATGGGAGTTTCTGTCGGATTTGTAGGTTCAGCCTTGCCCGTGGTGATAGCCATGCTTGGTGTGGAACCTGCTCTGGGAACTCTTTTAGGTAATACCATACTTGCCTATATTTGCGGATTTATGGGGACCATCCTTTCACCGCTGCATGTCTGTTTAATAGTTACCTGCGGATATTTTCGTACATCCCTGGGAAAAACATTATCCCTTCTTGCTCCTCTTGCTGCCGCAATGGCTGCTGCCGGCTTACTCTACCGTTCAATTCTCTTGTTCTTCTTTCCCGGCACATAAAAAACTGCCCCCTAAGGGACAGTTTTATATGCTACTTCCAGCGTATTACGCTTGGGTCATAGTCTTCCGGGGGCACATATCCCAACAGCTCTATGCAGGTTGCCGCCAGTGAACTTATTCCGAGACCTTCACGAAGTTCCAGCTCATAATCCCCCTGGTACTCCGGATCATAGATGATGCAGGGAACTGGATTCAGAGAATGGGATGTTTTAGCTTTAGGTTTTCCGTTATCAGGACGGATAACAACCTTGCCGGTTTTCTGGTCACACTCAAACATATCATCAGAATTGCCGTGGTCAGCACTGATTACCATAACTCCGCCTGCTTTTTTCACCGATTCAGCAATTCTTCCCAGCTGAAGGTCCATCCCTTCCATGGAACAAACAACTGCCTGGTATATCCCGGTATGACCGACCATATCACCGTTGGGAAAATTCAGCTTAATGTACTCATAGGTTCCAGAAGAGATTTCTTCTATCACCCGGTCTGCAATTTCTGCACACTTCATCCAGGGGCGCTGCTCAAAAGGTACAATATCACTGGGAATTTCAACATATTCTTCAAGAGAGGGATCAAACTTGCCGCTGCGGTTTCCGTTGAAAAAATAGGTGACATGTCCGAATTTCTGGGTTTCACTCACCGAAAACTGCTTCACCCCTGATGCGCAGAGATACTCTGCTTGGGTCCTGGTAATGGTAGGCGGAGAAACCAGGTACTGTTTCGGCACATGCAGATCCCCGTCATATTCCATCATGCCGGCAAATTCCACCTGGGGAACCCGCTTTCTGTCGAACTCTTCCAGTTTCTCAGCTTCAAATGCCTTAGTTATTTCCAGCGCGCGGTCGCCGCGATAATTGAAAAGAATAAAACTGTCGCCGTCTTCCACGGTTCCGACAGGGCTTCCGTTTTCTGCAATTACAAAAGGAGGAATGTCCTGATCGATTGCCTTGGTCTCTTCTCTGAGAACCGTAATTGCTTCAGTGGCGGAAGGGAACTGACGTCCTTCTCCAAGAACATGGGTCGCCCATCCCATTTTTACCATATCCCAGTTCGCATTATACCGGTCCATTGTTATCTTCATGCGTCCTCCGCCTGAAGCAATTTTTGCATCAAAGTTCTCATCACTTAATGAATCAAGGTACTGTTCAAAAGGGGTAAAATACTCAAGGGCTGATGTTTCACCGACATCCCTTCCATCGAGAAGCGCATGGACGCGGACCTTTTTCACCCCTTCTTCTTTCGCCCGTTCAATAAGAGCTTTCACATGATCAATATGGGAATGGACATATCCGTCCGACAGCAGCCCCAGAAAGTGCATGGTGCCGTTATGCTCTTTTACCTGATTAACCAGCTTCTTCCAAATTTCTCCTCCAAAAACTGTACCGTCATGAAGGCATTTATTCACCAGTTTTGCTCCCTGGGCATATACCCTTCCGCAGCCTATGGCATTGTGGCCTACTTCGCTGTTTCCCATTTCATCATCCGTCGGAAGTCCGACAGCGGTTCCGTGGGCTCTCAGTTTTGTCCAAGGACAGTGTGTATAAAACCAGTCCAGGTTTCCTGTAACTGCATTGTAGACTGCATCTCCTTCGGGAAATTTACCGAAACCGACTCCATCCATGATAACCAATACCACAGGGCCTCTTCGCCTATTAAATGACTTTCTTTCCTGTAAAGCTTCAACCATATCTGCTCCTATTTTAATAATTCTTCTGAAATTCCAAACTTCTCCTGGTCTTCCACGTTTCCTTCCGGCTCCACATGTACATGCACATCATATACATCGGGAACCTTTTCACGTACTTTTTTTTCAACTTTAACAGCAGTTTCATGACCTTCTTTAACGGTCAACTGCCCGTCAACTTCAATATCAATATCAATAATAAACATGTTGTTCAATTTCCTGATACGGGTTTTATGGGGGTTCGTCACTGCTTTCACAGAATTTGCAGCTTCAAAGACAAGCTGATACATTTTTTTATCCGCCATCCCGTCCATCAGTTCCTGGCTTGTTTCCGTAAAAATCTGAAACGCTGAATAGAGAATGTATATTCCAATACCCACTGCAACTAATGTATCAAGAATTGGCAGCTCAAAGATTCGCGTAAACAGGATTCCTGTAAAAACACTCGCTGAAATAAGCACATCGTTTCTCATATTTTTAGCATTTGCCAGCATCATTGAGCTGTTATATTTTTTCCCCACCGAGCGCTTATATAATCCGAGGAATATCTTACCCCCCACAGATATAAGAGCAATATACAGCGCAAGCTGGGAGGGAACAGCCATCTCGGCAGGATCAAATATCCTTTGGACAGCTGTTACAATCAGCTGACTTCCGGCAAAGAAAATTACAAATGCCAGCAGCTTAGTCGCTATTGTTTCAGCCCTGCCGTGACCATAGGGATGCTTTACATCCGGAGGCTGTTCAGAAATAGCAGCTGTAAAGAGAGTAATTCCTGAGGTAAGTATGTCTATGAGAGAATCAATACCATCGCTAATGAGTGCGAAAGAATTTGTCAGCCATCCGAATACAATTTTCAGTACAGCAAGCAGGCCGTTAAGCACA